>Ga0265797_10000372_pt1 | contig 82224 bp, 68 predicted proteins | sample P2T30metagenome_FD_192433 | JGI IMG/M metagenome (GOLD analysis project Ga0265797, IMG submission 192433) | Plant litter microbial communities from East Loma Ridge, Irvine, California - P2 T30 | ecosystem: Environmental > Terrestrial > Plant litter > Unclassified | place: USA: California... | reverse complement strand
TCTGGCGTCCGCTTGCCGAAGCAGCTCGCTCGCTTCATTCAACGAGGCGAGCGAGCTGCTTCGGCAAGCGGACGCCAGATGAGCAGGACGGGCTGTTGCTATTTTTAGCTACTAACTAAGCCTAATTGCCCAGCAGGCGCAGGCCGAAGCTCAGCGTCTGGGCCTGCGGGCCCCGACCGTCGCGGAACAGGTCGTTGAGGTTGTACTTCGCAAAAAAGTTGATGGAGCGGTAGCCGACCGTGGCTTGCAGGCCGTACTGCCAGTCGTTGAGGTTGTACGAGCCGTAGTCCTTGTCCTTATACGTCGAGCCGTTCTCATAATACTTGAGCTTGGTCCAGCTAGCCAGGCGGTAGCCCACAAAGCCGCCCGCCCCCAGGTGAAACGTGTTGTGGTGGTGCGCGTCTTGCAGGCGCAGTTGGAGCATTAGCGGCACGGTGAAAGTAGAGGTCGCCAGCTTGGTTTTCTGGTACTGGCGGGTGGTGGCTTCGGGCACTACGCTGGTGAGGCCGTTCTGGCTAATCCACTTGTTGTTGCCCTCCAGCATGTAGTTGTTGAAGGCAAACTCGGGGCCGCCCACCAGGTAGAGCGGGCTGCGCGCCCCGCCCAGGCGCGGCCGGAAATTGAGCCCGATGTTGAAGTAGCGCGAGCCCTCGGGCCGCAGCTCGGGCGCGCCGGCGCCGGCTTTATTGACCAGCGCATTCAGGCCAAAATCTACTACGAGGTACGAGGCGTTGTGCCTGAGGTTGGCCTCCTGCTGGGCCGCCCGTACCGAATCGCGGCGGGCCTGGCGGGTTTCGGCGCTGCCGGTGGAGTAGACTTTTTTGCCGTCTTCGTTCACCTTCATGCGCAGGCCGAAGGCTTTGTCCAGCGCCACATCGACGCGGCTGGTGCGCGGCTCACCGGTTTTTTTGCGGGTCGTGATGCGGATTTCCTCGGGCAGGTTCTGGCCCGGCTGGTCCTGGTTGGGGAAGTAAGCCACCGTCACGCGGTCGTTGCTGGACTTTGCCGCCGCCGCATCGGCCTGCTTGATGTAGCCGCCCAGCCGCGCCACCAGCGAGTCGAGGTGGTACTGCGGCAGCTGGCGCAGTTGCTGGGCGTCGCGCACCACCAGCGTCATCGTAGCCTTGTTAGGCAGCCGCACCACGATGGTATCGCTGGGTGCCGTGCCCAGCGTGCGGGCTTGGGTCGTAAAAGAAGCAGCGGCGAGCAGTGCCACCACCGAAGCAGAAAACAGGACGGGTTTCATGGGTAAAAAGACGTAGAGAACGGGCAGTGAAAGACAAGCCTGCGCCGGGCGGCGCAAGAAAAACAGGTAGTGTAAACAGGAGTAGGGCGCTACAGCTGGATGGTGCGGCTCAGGGTGCGGCCCCCCAGGCGGGCCTGCACGGTCACGGTTTGGGCCAGGCCGGTTGCCTCAGTCAGGCTCACGGGCTCGCCGTGCACCAGGTGGTCGGCCTGGCGCAGCAGGCCGCCGAGGCGCAGCCGACGGCGGGGGCTGGCGATGGGCTCGGTAGCTGCGGCGCTGGCCACTACCACGGTGGGCGGGGCGGGCGCCGGGCCGCGGCGCACCTCCACTTCCACCACTTCCGATGGGTTGGTCATGGTGGCGGCTACCAGCGCCGGGCTGGGGGCGGGAGTGGTAGCCGGGGCTACCGTAGTAGTGGCGGGCATCGGCTGGCCAACCGGGGATTTCCGCCCCCCGTGGCTGGCCAGCTGGCCGGGTGCTGCGTCCAGCGCCCGGCGGGGCAAGCGATGGCTATTGGCTGCCCGGGTGGCCGTGGCGGCGCGGCCGGCCCGGGTAGTAGTGGCTATCGGGGTGCTAGATGGCGAAGCGACGCGAGCGGTTGCCTGGCTAGCGAAAGATTTATTAAGTTTTTCGGCGGTGCTCGGTGAAGTGCGGGCAACATCTTCTTTCTCCGTAGTATTTGTAGTGGCAAAGTCGTTGGCAGGAGTCGCCGCCGCCGACGTGGCAGCTTGCATTGCGGGCAATGGTGCGTTGCCTGCCTTGGTGCCAGCCGGCTGATTAGTGGCCAGCCCGCTACCCGGCCGCGCCTCGCGGCCGCTTTGCCAAAGCAGCCCACCCGCCAGCAGCGACAGTAATAGCACGGCCGCCGCCGAAAGCTGCCACCAGGCCACCACCCGGCGCCGGCGGGGCGCGGGGTGCAGGTGCTCGTCTTCGAGGCGCTCCCACACCGCGCGGCGGGGCTGGGAGGCGTGGCCTCCCAGCCCCGTCCGAAACAGGGAGTCGAGGCGCTCAGCCTCGGCTAGCTCGGCCAGGCGGCGCTGCAAGTCGGCGCCCGGCGGGGTAGCGTGCCCGCCCAGGTGCTGGCGAAACAGGTCGTCGAGGTTATTGGAAGGCATGGGGTATAGTTTATAAAAAGATAAGTAAAGCGCAAATGCTGGGGCAGTCCGCAAGCTTTCGCGGGCTAACCGGTGACGGCCGCGCCTTGCAGCTTGCGTTGCAGCAGGGCCCGCGCCTTACTGAGCTGCGACTTGCTGGTGCCCTCCGTGATGCCCAGCGCCTCCGCGATTTCAGGGTGCGAGTAGCCCTCCAGCGCGTAGAGGTTGAAGACGGTGCGGTAGCCGGTGGGTAGGGTCTGGAGCAGGGCCAGCAGCTCCTCGGCTTGCAGTTGGGTATCGGCGGTGGCGGGGGTGGTGGCCAGGTTTTCGGGCTGCGCAAAGTCCTCGAACGAGAGGTGCAGCGGCTCGCGGCGGCGCAACTCCATGAGCGCCTGGTTGACCATAATACGGCGTATCCAGCCCTCAAAAGAGCCTTCCTGCCGGTAGGTAGGTAGCGCCCGAAACACCTTGGCGAAACCCAGCAGCAGCGCTTCTTCGGCATCTTCGGGGCGCTTTAGGTAGCGGCGGCACACCGTCAGCATCAGCCCCGCAAACTGGTTGTAGAGCTGGCGCTGGGCGCGGGGCTCGCCCCGCAGGCAGGCGGCAATAAGGTCGGGCTCGGTCACGGGGCAGGGTAGTAGTGGGGCAGAGGCTGGCGGGGTTTGGGACGGTAGATGCGGGGCCGGGGGTAGGGGTTGCCTGGGCTGAGGGATAATTTAAGAAGGAGTCACAAAAGAGCCTCGGCCGTGGGCCAGGGCGGTAAATGAGGAGCTACTTCTTCATCAGCTAGGCAGCGCCTTACTCTCGCAGCCAGCGCGTCATGGCCGGGAAGCCCTCTGTCGTAGTCAGCCCCATCCACACCAGCAGGGGCAGGCCCACGTACTGGCCCTTGCCAAAGGTGTCGATAAGCCACTCGCTCTGGCCCTTGTAACCCTCGGGGTGAAACACCACCACCGGCGGAATGCCCAGGTGCCGGCAGGCGGCGTAGGTCCAGAGCAGTACGGCCAGCTCCTCGCCGTCCTTTTCGGGGTGGTTCTCGGTGACGTTGGCGCCCAGCAGCGGGCGCTCGGCGGCCACGGTCACGGCAAGGTGGCCGGCCTCGTGCAGCACGTCGCCGGGATAGCGCAGGCGGGCGCGGTCGAGCAGCAGCTCCCCCTTTTCAATGAGCAACCCCGGCAGAAAACCTGGTTTGTCAAACGAGGTTTCCCGCACGGGGAGGCCAATAATAGCTAAGAATTCGAGTATCCGGCCGAGGTAATCGGCTGGGGCAAAGTTGGTGGGCTGGGTGGTAAGAGGCTGAATGATAAGCGGCATGGCGGGGCGGTTGGGGCGGTGCCAAGATACCGCCCCGCATGGGTCTACACCTCGTATTGCCCCACGCTGAGCATCACCAAGGTGCAGGCTTCCTCAGTGCGGATGCCGGCGGCCTGGGCTTTTTGCTCCAGCTCGGGGTTTTCGGTGCCGGGGTTGAAAATGATGCGGCGGGGCTTGAGGCTCAGAATGTAGTCGTACCAGCCGGTTTGGTTTTGCGGGCCTACGTAGAGCGTCACGGTGTCGATGCCGGCCTCGGCGGGGCGGTCGGTACGAATATCAAGGCCCGCCACTTGGCCCTTGCGGATGCCGACCGGCACTACTTCGTGGCCGTGGCGCTTGAGCGAATGCACGGCCTTGTAGGCGTAGCGGTCGGGGTTGTCGGTGGCCCCAAGAACAAGGGTTTTCATAATCGCAGATTTAACGGATGAAACGGATTTCGCGGATACGCCCGCTGCGCGGGCTGGCTACGCGGGTGGCCGGGGGGTGTACGCCGGTGGGGGCGGAAAGGATAGTGGAGCTTTTGGTGGCTGGGGGCTGGCCTTTAGCGGCGGGCCACTACGGCCAGCGCTTCAGCCACGCGCTCACCGTCCATGGCGGCGCTCACGATGCCGCCCGCGTAGCCCGCGCCCTCGCCGCAGGGGTAGAGGCCGGCCACTACCGGGTGGCGCAGGGTGTCGTTGTCGCGCGGGATGCGCACCGGCGACGAGGTGCGGCTTTCCACGCCCACAATCTGGGCCGCGTTGGTGGCAAAATCGGGGATTTTGCGGCCGAAGGCGCGGAAGCCCTGCCGCAGCCGCTCGCTGAGCGCGGGGCCGAGCACGGCATCCATCTCTACCGAGACGAGGCCGGGCTGGTAGCTGGTTTCGAGGAGGCTGGGGGAGAGCTTCTTCTGGAGGAAATCGCCCAGGCGCTGGGCGGGGGCCAGCTGGGTGCCGCCCGCCAGCAGGCAGGCGCGCTGCTCGATTTCCTGCTGCAAGTGCAGGCCGGCTAGCACGCCGTAGCGGGCCACGTCCATGTCGGCCAGCTCCACGGCGGCCACGATGCCCGAGTTGGCAAAGCGCGAGTCGCGGCGGCTGGGGCTCATGCCGTTGACCACCACCTCGCCGGGCGCGGTGGCCGCCGGCACGATGAAGCCGCCCGGGCACATGCAGAAGGAAAACACGCCCCGCTGGGCATCGCGCACCTTGGTTTGCTCCACCAGCGCGTAGCTCGCGGCGGGCAGCAGGCCGCGCTCGGGCCGCCCGTACTGCGCCCGGTCGATGAGGCTTTGCGGGTGCTCCACGCGCACGCCCAGCGCAAACGGCTTGGCCTCGATAAGTACGCCGCGCCGGTGCAGTAGCTCGTAGATATCGCGGGCCGAGTGGCCGGTGGCCAGGATGGTGGCCTCGGCCTCCAGCGCCTCGCCGGTGTGCGTGACTACGCCGCGCAGGTGGTCGTTATCTAAAATCAGGTCCGTCACCCGCGTCTCAAACCGCACCTCGCCGCCAGCCTCGATGATGGCATCGCGCAGGCTTTGCACCACGGCGGGCAGCTTGTTGGTGCCGATGTGCGGGTGGGCATCCACCAGGATGTCGGGCGTGGCGCCGTGCTGCACCAGCCGCCGCAGGATGCGGCCCACGTCGCCGCGCTTGGTGGCGCGGGTATATAGCTTGCCATCGGAGTAGGTGCCCGCGCCGCCCTCGCCAAAGCAGTAGTTGGAGTCGGGGTTCACGAGGTGCTCCTTATTAAGGGCGGCCAAGTCGCGGCGGCGGGTGCGCACATCCTTGCCGCGCTCCAGCACGATGGGTTTCAAGCCTAGCTCGATGCAGCGCAACGCCGCAAACAGGCCCGCCGGCCCGGCGCCCACCACCAGCACCCGGCGGCGCGCCTGGCTCACGTTGGGGTACTCAAACCACGGCCCCAGCAGCTCGCGGGAAGTAGCAGGCTCGGCGCGCAGGTAGATGTCGGCCCGCAGGCGCACCAGCGGGCGGCGGCCCCGCGCATCGAGCGAGCGCTTGCGGATGTGGACAAAATCGGCTTCGCCGGGGCGCAGGCCCGCGGCGGCCAGGATGGCCTCGTAGCGGGCCAGCTCATCATAGGCTACCTCGGGGGCGAGGGCCAGGTCTAGTTCTTGGGGCATGGGGAAAGGGAGTTAGCCTTTAAAGCCCGGCAAAATTACGAAGGGGTAACCGATGCCGCGCCGCCTGCTCTACCGGTGCTGGGTTCTCCATTTACGCAACATAGTTGGTGTATCCAAGGTGCCACCCGTAGCGGGGCGTATGTTTGAGATAGCCAAAAGCTTTATACTCCGATAATGCCAACTTGTATCTTTATAAACACGTGTTTGCGGACAAGTCTGTACTCGCTATTGCTCGGAACAGCGCTGTTCGGGTTATTCTTCTGGGCCAATGACTCGTTGGTAGGCGTCTTGAGCGCGCCGATTGTACTGGTCATCGGGGTCTACAATCTAAAGTTGTTGCTGCTGCTGGCAAAGCGCTGGTACCGGGAAAAAGAAAACCGGAAGCAGCTTTGGCAAACGGGATTACTCATGAGCCTGAACATTCCGGTGGCGCTGCTTTATGCCAAAATGGTGCTGGTGCTGAGCAATGTCCTGTTGGTGCGGCTGGTGAATACTGCCGGGCAGCCCCTGCATAATCTGGTGGTACTAGGCTGTGGCGAGCAGCGCCCACTAGCCGATTTGCAGCCCGGGCAGGCTACTATTCTTTGGCTGCCTATCTCGCGGGCTTGCTTTGAGCGTACCGTAGTGGTGCAGTACACGGCTGGTAAGACTACCCAGCGGGCAACTATTGACGGGTACGTAATCGAGGGCCAGCGTATAAATCTGCCACTTGGCAGCAGCCCGCAATTAACGGTAATTACTCGCTAACTTATTGTCAGCTTTGCTTGGCCCAGAACTGGCGCGAGTTTAGCCCAGCGTAACTCGTGACAAGGAGCAGATGGGGTTGTACCTCATCTGCCGCAACGCGGCAAGCAATGGCTGCTACTATTGCGTTAGCCACCCTGCCCGTACTGCCGCTAGCGCGCCAGTGGAGGTACAACCTCCACCTCAAAGCTGGTCACGAGTTATGCTGCGCTAAACTCGCGCCAGGTTTCGGGCTACTTTTGGCGCATGTCTGCTAGCCCCGCCTCCCCGCTTCGCTCCATCATTTCCGGCTCCATCGGCAACCTTGTCGAGTGGTATGACTGGTACGCCTACTCGGCCTTTGCGCTGTACTTCGCGCCCGTCTTTTTTCCCAAGGCCAGCCCCACGGCGCAGCTGCTGAATACGGCCGCCATTTTTGCGGTGGGCTTTTTGATGCGGCCGCTGGGGGCCGGGTTTTTGGGGCGCTACGCCGATAAGCACGGGCGGCGGGCAGCGCTGCTGCTCTCGGTGCAGTTGATGGCTGGCGGCTCGCTGCTCATTGCCTGCGCGCCGGGCTACGCCACCATCGGGCTGGGGGCGCCGGCCATTTTGCTGGTGGCCCGGCTGCTGCAAGGCATCAGCGTGGGCGGCGAGTACGGCACCTCGGCCACCTACCTCAGCGAGATGGCCGGCGCCCGGCACCGGGGCTTCTGGTCGAGCTTTCAGTACCTGACCCTCATGGGCGGGCAGCTGCTGGCGCTGGTGGTGCAGCTGACCTTGCAGCAGTTTTTGAGTGCCGCCGAGCTTACGGCCTGGGGCTGGCGCATCCCGTTCGTTATCGGGGCGGGGGCGGCCATTGGCGCGCTCTACCTGCGCGCCCACATGAGCGAAACTGCCGCCTTCGAGCAGGAAAAAGCTGCCGAAGCCAGCAGCGCCCGGCCGGCCCGGCGCTCGGCCCTGCAACAGCTCAAGGCCTACCCCCGCGAAACCCTCACCGTGGTGGGCCTCACGCTGGGCGGCACGCTGGCCTTCTACACCTTCACCACCTACGCCCAGAAGTTTTTGGTGAACACCAGCGGCTTTACCAAGGAGCAGGCCACCCTGATTTCGTTCGGGGCGATGGCCGTGGCGCTGCTGTTTCAGCCGCTGCTGGGGGCCGCGTCCGACGCGGTGGGGCGGCGGCCGGTGCTGCTGTTTTTCGGTGTCGGGGCCACGCTGGGCACGGTGCCGCTGCTGCGGGCGCTGGCCCACACCACCAGCGCGTGGGGCGCGTTTGGGCTGCTCGTGGCCGCGCTGTTCGTGGTGAGCGCCTACACCAGCATCTCGGCCATCGTGAAGGCCGAGCTGTTTCCGACCCACATCCGGGCGCTGGGAGTGGGGCTGCCCTACGCGCTCACGGCGGCCATTTTCGGCGGCACCGCCGAGTACCTGGCGCTGCTGGCCAAGGAGCAGGGCGTGGCCGAGTATTTCTATTGGTACGTGACCAGCTGCGCGTTTATCTCGCTGCTCGTGTACTGGCGCATGGGCGAAACCAAGGCGCGGGGCCATATGTAACCGGCTAGCTAAGTGTGCCGCCAAATGAAGCAACCGCCACCCGCCGCCCATGAAGCTGCCCTACTATTATAAGTTCACCATTAGAACGTGGCACTCGCCCGATGAGCTAGCGGCCTTGCTGCGGCAGCACACCATCACCGAGCAGCGCATCGGCGAAAAGGATAACCTATTGCTGGCCAACGCCCGGCGTCAGGCTGCGGCGAAGGAGCCCAGTGACCTGTTTAGCACCACGTTTACCGCCACCGGCTTTGCGCTGTTTTCCACCGTGCCCGAGTGGGACTATAAGCCGATGAGCCGCGCCGTGTGCGTAGCCCACTGGCAGCCCGAGGGCAGCGGCAGCCGCGTCCGGCTCACCTGCAAGGCCGTGCTTTTTATCCGGATTTTTATGTTTATCTGGGGCTTCGGGGCGGCCTTCGGCATCATCAGTATCTTTTTTGGCTCGTTAGCCGAAGGCAAGTACCAGGATGCGCTCATCACGCCCTTTGCCATGCTACCCTTTCCGTTTGGGTTCTGGCTGTTTCACAAGCTGCTCTTCAAGAACGAGGTAAACAAGGCCCTGCGGTTTCTGCGCAGCATAGGCTTCGTCCACGAACCGTAGCCACCGGCCAAGCACCAGACCACCTGAAGGTGCCGACACCAATAAAAGCAAAACAGTCAGCCCGCGCAGCGGGCGTATCCGCGAAATCCGTTTCATCCGTTAAATCTGCGGTTTAAACTTATTGCCGGGCTTGCCGCTTATCGCCTCAACCAACTCACCACCCTGTTTTTTTCACCCACATCATGCGTTTCTTTCCCCTCGCTGCCCTAGCCAGCGCCGCCCTGCTCACCTGCGCCGCCGCTGCCCAGGCCCAAACGACCACGCCCGAGCCTACCCAAACCAAGAAGCCCGAAGACAAGTCGAAGCGCCCCAGCCCGCCGGCCGTCGTCACGACCACCGTGGGCAGCACCACCGTCACCATCGACTACAGCAAGCCTGCACTGAAGGGCCGCGAAGCCTTCGGCGAGAAGTCGCCGTTAGCCCCCGTTGGCGAGGTATGGCGCACTGGCGCCAATGAAGCCACCACCTTCACGGTGAGCAAAGCCGTGAAAATCAACGGCCAGGCGCTGGCGGCCGGCACCTACGGCCTGTTCACCATCCCCGGCGCCACCGAGTGGACCATCATCTTCAACAAAACCGCCAAGCAGTGGGGCGCCTATGAGTATAAGGCTGCCGACGACGTGCTGCGCGTAAAAGTGAAGCCCACGACCTTGGCTAGCCCCGTCGAGCAGTTCACCATCACGGCCGATAAGAAGGGCAAAGTGTCGCTGATGTGGGCGAAGACGGAAGCCAGCTTCATGGTGAAGTAAACCGGCTTCATCTATTACATAGAACGTCCTGCTGAGCTTGCCGAAGCATCTTGCCCGCGCCGCTAGGGTCACTACCCCAACGAGGCGAGCGAGATGCTTCGGCAAGCTCAGCAGGACGTTCTTTTTTGGTTAAAAGACGTTCTCTGCTAAAAAGAAAACCCAAACTCTATGGAAAAGCTCGTGCTCCTTCGCCACGGCGAAAGCGTCTGGAACCAGGAAAACCGCTTCACCGGCTGGACCGACGTGGACCTCTCCGAACTGGGCAAGCAGCAGGCGGCCCGCGCCGGCCAGCTCTTGCAGCAGCACGGCTACACCTTCGACATCGCCTTCACGTCGGTGCTGAAGCGGGCCATCAAAACCCTCGACATCGCCCTCGAAAACATGGACCAGCTCTGGATTCCGGTGCAGAAGTCGTGGCGGCTCAACGAGCGTTTCTACGGTGCCCTGCAAGGGCTCAACAAGGCCGAAACCGCCGCCCAATACGGCGCCGCGCAGGTGCAGGAGTGGCGGCGCTCGCCCCACGCGCACCCGCCCGCCGTCACCAAAGACGACCCCCGCTGGCCCGGCCACGACCTGCGCTACGCCCACCTCACGGAGCGCGAGCTGCCCACCACCGAGAACCTGAGCGAGACGCTCGCCCGCGTCATGCCCTTCTGGACCGAGAAGATAATGGCCGCCCTGCGCCGCAACCAAAAGGTTATCATTGCTGCCCACGGCAACAGCCTGCGCGCCTTGGTGCAGTACATCGACCACCTTACCGACGAGGAAGTAACCGCCCTCGACATCCCCACCGGCGTGCCGCTGGTGTACGAGCTGGACGAAGATTTCAACCGCATCCGCCACTATTACTTGCAGGAAGACGGTGCTGTGCCGGCTGCCAGCCCGGCCGTATAATAGCTATTTTTGCGGCTTGCGCTTACCTTTAAAGATTGCCTAGACCAGCCGTTTTGTCCGACTCGCCCCACGCCCGCCTCGCCACCCTGGCCGACCCCACAGCCGCGCCCGCCGACCAGCTCCCGCGCCTGCGCAAGCTGCTGGAAAGCCTGCTGCGCGCCGACTACAAGCGCCGCAAAGCGCCCTTCGGCAACCTGTTCCAGGCCATCGGCGGGGCCTGCTACGCTCTGGAGCTGGACCCCAGCCTGCGCGCCCGCCTGCAGGACCTGCGCGTGGCCGCCAACCTCGTGCTGCACGAAAGCTACCCCGGCACCCCCGCCGAAGTAGCCGCCGGCTTCGCGGCCGTGGCCGAAATCCTGACGGCCCTCACCGGCGAGCCCTACACCGGCCCGCGCCCGCCCGCGCCTGCCCAAATCCTGGCCCACCTGCCCGCCGCCACGCCCGCGCTGCCCACCCCGGCTAGCCCCTCGGAAAGTGCTGCCGACCCACGCGCCGTGTGGCGGGTGCAGGTGGTGCACGCCGACCTGCCCACGGGCATCATCACCGTCGAAATGAGCGTGCCAGTCGATGGCCGCCCGGCCGGCCCCTTCCAGCTGGAGCTGCCGCCCGCCTACGAAAACCTGCTGCTGCCCGCCGCCGCCCTGCACCCCGCCCTCAACCTCATCGGCCCCGTGCTGCTGCCCGATGGCCGCGTGCGCCCCCGCCGCGTGGTGCTGGAGCCCGATTACCTCATCAGCGTCACCACCCTGGCCGAGTGCGCCCAGCGTGACGGCACCAATGCCGAGCTGGCGCTGCTCAAGTATTTTTTGCCCGACGAAGCCTCCCGCTCGCTCGTGGTAGGTAACCTTGTCAACCGCCTGCTCGATGAGGAGGTGAGCCACGCGGCAAGTCAGTTAGCAGTCAACGGTTATCAGTTAACAGCGGAGGAAGAGCTGGCGCTCAGTATCGGGGCGGCGGTTGAGCCAGATGCTAGTGCCCACGCGCTAGGCGCTGAGCACCAAGCGCCTTTCGAGGTCGAGACAGAGGCCCAGCCCGAACCAGCCAAGGTGCCAGGTAGCAGGTACCAGACCCCAGACTTCGACTTAGAGCACTTTCTTACTAAAAGACTCTTTCGCGCCGAGCCGCTCACGCTGAGTACCTTGCCCGAGTTTCAGACGCGTACCGGCGTGCCCGAGCTACTCAATGACCTGCGCCGCCACCACCGCACGCTGCGGCAGGCGCGGCGGCAGGGCTTCGCGGCCAGCTCACGCAGCGGCTACCAGCAGCAGCCCCTGCGGCTGGCCGATTGCTTTCTCGAACCCACCTTCCTCTCCGCTACCTACGGCCTGCAAGGCCGCCTCGACTTGCTGCACGAAAGCCCCACCGGCTACGACCTCGTGGAACTGAAAAGCTCGGTGAAAGTGCCCGCCGCCGAACCCTGGACCAACCACGCCGCCCAGGCCCAGCTCTACCGCCTGCTGCTCGAATCGGTATTCGGCGCCGATGGCGAAACCGCCGGCCGGGGCCGCACCAGCATCCTGTATTCCAACGCCGCCGAGGACCAGCCCGCCGTGCGCCCGGTGCTCCAAAACCTGGCCCTCGTGGACCAGCTGCTGGCCGCCCGCAACCAGCTCGTGGGCCTCGAATTGCAGCTGGCCCGCGCCACCGGCCCCGGCCAAACGGCCGCCCTGCTGGCCCCCGTGCTGCACCCCAACCTGGCTGCCATCCCGCCCTTCAACCGCGAAAAAGCCGAAAAAACCGCCAACGCCTGGGCCGCCGCCGACCGCACCGAGCGCGCCTACTGCCTGGAGCTAACCCGCTTCGCCGCCCGCGAAATGCGGCTGGCCCTGCTCGGCGACGAAGGCCGCCCCGGCGACGCCGGCGGCCAGGCCGGCCTCTGGCTCTTGCCCCAGGCTCGCAAGCATCAGAATTTCAGCCTGCTCGATGAGCTTGAACTCATCGAAGACCACAGCAACGCGCCCGACGATGCCCGCGACGGTCTTGGCCCGCACCTCATTTTTCAGCGCCCGGCAGGTGGCCGCGAAGTCAACTTCCGCGCTGGCGATACGCTTATTCTCTACCCGCGTCGCCGCGCTACCGCCGCCGAAGCGCAGGGGCTGGCAGGAGTGCCCGAAAATGCAAACTCGGAAAACGCAGATGACTTAACCGCTAGCAACGTTAAAACCCTCAGCGCACTTGATGCCCAAGTGGTGAAGGTGACCCTAGCCGAGGACCTCGGGGCCGACGGCCGCGTGGTGCTGGCCGTGCGCAACCGCCGCATGGCCCCGCGCTATCTGCATGGCCACTCGCACTGGGCCTTGGAGCCCGATACCTACGACACCTTCCGCCGCGAGTGGGCGGGACTCACAGCCTTCCTCAGCCTGCCTGCTGGCCGCCGCCGCCAGCTGCTGGCCCGCACCGCGCCGCGCCCGCCCCAGGACTGGGACGCGGCCACGGCCCAGCCCGCCACCGCCGCGCCCGAAGTAGTGGCCCGCGCCCTAGCCGCGCCCGACTGGTTTGTGCTCTGCGGCCCGCCCGGCACTGGCAAAACCCGCTCGGTGCTGCGCGAGCTGGCCATTCGCCTCGTGGCCGACGACAAGCACACGCTGCTGGCCGCCTACACCAACCGCGCCGTAGACGAAATCTGCGAGCAATTGATGGATGCCGGGCTGCCGTTTATCCGCATCGGCTCGCGGCTGGGCACCTCGCCGGCCTACCGGCCATACTTGCTCGATAACATGATTCGCGACCTGCCCACCCGCCAGATGGTGCGGGCGCGCCTCACCTCCACGCCGCTCTACGTGGGCACCATCAGCAGCCTGCTGGGCCGGCCCGAGTTGTTTCAGCTCAAGCAGTTCGACGTGGCCGTGGTGGACGAGGCCAGCCAGGTGCTCGAAGGCCCGATGCTGGCGTTGCTGGCCAAGGCCAAGAAATTCATCCTCATCGGCGACCACCGCCAGCTGCCCGCCGTGGTAACGCAGGAGGCCGAAACCAGCGCCGTGGCCCCCGCTGTGGCCGAGCTGCTGCGCGAGCAGCTGGGCCTCACCAACCTGCGCAACTCGTACTTCGAGCGCCTCTTCCGCCGCGCCGAGGCGCAGTGGCCCTATGCGCACGGCACGCTCGCCAACCAGTACCGCGCCCACGCCGACCTGGCGGTGCTCGTCAACGACGACTTCTACGGCGGACAACTGCGCAGCCCCGCACCCTGGCAGCACGCCAGCCTCAACCCCAGCGCCTGGCCCGCCGCCAGCCCCGCCGATGCCTTTGGCGAAGCCCTGCGCCGCCAGCGCCTCGTGTTCGTGCCCACCCGCCGCCAGCCCGACGACCTCTCGCAGAAGGAGTCGAGCCAGGAAGCCGAGCTGGCCGCCCGCGCCGCCCTGGCCGTGGTGCAGGGCTACGGCCAGGCCTTCGACCCCGATGCCACGCTGGGCATCATCGCCAGCTACCGCAACCAGGCGGCTCGCATCCGCGCGCGGCTGGCCCAGCTGGCGCAGCAGCACGAGCTGCCCGCGCTGGCCCAGGTCAGCGTCGATACCGTGGAGCGTTACCAGGGCTCACAGCGCGAGGTGATTATCGTGAGCTTTTGCTGCCACCACGAGCACCAGTTGGAACTCATGGTCTCGCCCGACGAAACCGGCCAGGTCGACCGCAAGCTCAACGTGGCCGTGACGCGGGCGCGCCAGCAACTAGTGCTGCTGGGCAATGAGTTGATTTTGCAGCGCGCCCCGCATCATGCCGCTTTGCTGGAACGGGTGCGCGATGGCGGCGGCTGGGTGGAAATAGGCTAAGCACTGCATACGTCCAAGTGTAATAAAATTCATTGGAAGCAGTGTGTGCTAAATGCGAATCGAGTAATTGGGGTTGCTGGGTTTCGGCTAGCTCAGCTAAGCAGTACCGTTATTGTAAAACCTGCCGGCAAGAACGAGCCAAGCATTATACGGAGCGTAAGCGTAACGCAGATGGGCAGCATAGTGCTTCGCAATGGAGAAGTAAGCTAAGCGAATTTGACGCTTGTCCTCACTGTAAAAGAAAGTGGTTGGATATCCCAGCCAGGGCCGATAAACGCTACAAGTACGTGTGGACGAAAGACCACGTTATTCCGCTTAATAAAGGTGGAGGAGACGCAATTGATAATATTCAGCCACTGTGCTATCAGTATAATTTTGGCAATCGATAAAAACTGCACAATCTATTACTGGTTTTACTGGCGCGAGTTACGCTACGCTAAACTCGCGCCAGTAAAACCAGTAACCCGCTAGCTTGGTGCGCGAAAGTTTGGTGACATAAGAAAATACAAAGCCGCGCCCTGCACCAGCGTAAGCAGCAGCGTCACGCCCCAGAAGGCTGCTTTGCGGTTCTTGTGATGCAACAAAAAAATAGCTGCCCACGCACCCGGGGCCGCCCCCGCCAGGGTAGCCAGGTGCAACGTTTTTTCGGAGATGCGCCGCTGGCCTCGCTGGGCTTTGCGTTTATCCAGGAAAAACAGCAGGAAACAGAGGGCGTTGAAGAACAGCAGGCTTAGTAGAATCATCCTCACCGGAGAAAAGCGTTTGTTAGAAGTGGTTTTCGACCCGGCCAGCTAGCCTAGCTGAAGCAAGATGGTCTCGTCGGTAATCTTGTCGTCGTCCATCAGCAGCAGGGCTTTGCTGAGGATGATGGAGAGTACGGCGTCGCCCTCGAAGGGCAGAAACACGTTGTCGGCCGTGAGGTTTTGGGGCGAGCGGTCGGGCACGATGCAGAGGTACTGGTCGTTGGGCTCCATCAGGATATTGCCGCTGCCGAGGTGGATTTTATAGGTGCGGCGCTTGCCTTTTACTACGAGAAACTTATCGCGGATTTCGCTTACCTGGCCGATTTTTAGGCGGGGCACGAGGCGCTCCAGGGCCAGCTTACGGGTTTTGGCCATCTCGCCCAGCTCGCCGAAGCTGTAGCTCTCCCAGTACGTGTGGTAGTCGCGCGGCGCGCCGCTGTCGCGCCAATTGGGGTCGTTGCCCACGCTGGCCACGCCCACAAACAAGTCCACATCGCGCATTACCTCGGAGAAAACTACCGGCGGCACCTCGGGCAGGGGCACGGCCTCGTGGTGCCGGGTAAAGCGCACCTGGTCGGTGGCGATGTAGCGGAAGATGCCCGAGGCCGTCTCTTCGGCGGCCACGTCCGTCAGCCAAAACTCGGCGCGCAGCTGGTGGGCCGGCAGGTTGAGGGCCGTGCCGTTGGAGCCGCTGTCGAAGCCGCCCATCAGGTCGTAGGCCCAGCCGCGCTGCTTGGCCAGGGCGCTTATTTGGTGCTGCTTGAGGATGTGGGCGGCCATGCGGTTGCTGTAGGTGCGGGTGCGCTCCTCGGGCGGCGTGAGCAGGTATACCTCGCGGTACGCTTGCTTGAAGGGCTGCCGTAACTGGTGCTGCTCTAGCAGGTGGCGCCAGGCCAGCACTTCGGCGGGGGGCACCAGCACCGGGTGCCACAGCTGCACCTGCGTGGCGGTGGCCAGGTCGGGCAGGGGCTGCCCAGCCGCATCGTGCCAGGCGCCGTGCAGCCACAGGGCATCGTGGGTGGCCCCGGTGGGCAGGCTAAAGCGCCAGATGAGGCCCTGCGCCAGGGGTGCCACCAGGGCGTGGTGCAGGTAGCAGTCGCGGAGGCGCTCGTAGCTCCAGCGGCGGTCGGCGAGGTAGGCGCGCTCCAGGCGGTCGCGCTGGGTTAGCAGCGTTTGCTGCACGAGCAGCAGGGTTTGTTGCACCGCTTTTACTTCGGCGGGCTGCGCTTTCTTGAGGGCGGTGGGCACAGTTTTTAGCGGCGTACCATCGGCCTTGAACCAGTGCAGCGCGGCCTTGGTGGGGCTGCTCAGGGTGAGGTGCGCGGCGTAGCCCGGGAAGTCGTAGCGCGCCTGCCCCGCCAGCAGGCCGTGGGTAGGAATGGATAGGTCGTCGAGGTCGGCCGGGGTGAGGGAGAGCGCGGTGGCTAGCTCGGCGAGGCGCTTATCCAGCAGCACCTGGATGTTGCGGTTGGTGGCCTTGGCGCGCAGCCGCGAGAGGTGCGCCGCGCCCGGCAAGCCACTATGCGCCAGCGTGAACACGCAGGCATTGCCCAGCATGGCGCACCACGGGCCCACGCCGGGGTTTTTGCGGTAGCACTTGGCGGCCAGGTCGGCCAGGGCTTGCAGCAGGGCCGCCGAGGGCTGGCCCAGGCCCAGCAGCGACCACACCAGGCCCTTGGCCACCGTGAGGTTGGCCGGGGCCAGGTAGGTTTCGTCGGTCAGGTTGTATGCGTGAGGGCCGTAGGCCACTTGGTACGCGTGCGTATCGTGCTCTTTACGCTGCAAAAAATCCAGCCATTCCAACAACTGAGTTTCCGCAACGGCCGGCCCGATGGTCGCTAGCAGCTGGCCCGCCTGCTTGCGAAAATGCTGGGTTGGCTTGCTGCCCGTGGCTTGGGCCCACAGCCCAAACAGGGGAAAGTAAGGCGCGGCGGCCGAGGTATCGGCGAAGGCAATTAGGAGCTGTCCAAAGCTGTCGCCCGCCGAAAATATGCCTTTCTGCCGACGCGGAATACCCTTGTCTATCAGGGCGCTAAGCTGCTGAAGCGCCGGGCGTAGCGCGTAGCTGGGCGTAGCCCGGAAAGCGGGCTCGTGGAGCAGCTGGCTCAGGGCGGCGCGCACGTCGGGGGCGGGGCCGGTGGGGCCTAGCTGCTGGCCCAGCTGGCGCAGGGTAAGCTCCACGGGGAGGGAAAAGGCATGCCAGTCAGCACTCTCGGCTTCGGCGGGTAAGTAGCTGAATAAAAGTGTAATATAATCAGCGGCCCGAAAGCCGGGGGAGGTAGTCAGCAGGTGTTCTAGCAGGCGCGCTTCCAGCCGGCACGACAGGTCGCGGTCAGCATAACGACGGGTTTTGGCGAGTGCCCGCGCCTTGAACTGGGCCACCGCCTGCTCCGCCAGGGCCAGGCGCTCGGCGGTGGCCAGTCCGGCAAGCTGCTGGTAGGTCCGCAAAGCTGCTAGGTCCAGGCTAATAGTCCAGGCGTCCGGCACGGCGCAGGTGCTCTCGCGCAGCAGGGCGCGGAGCAGGGTGGCCGCCGTGGCCACATCTGCATCGGAGATGGGCGTGGTATCGGCGAGGGGAGGCAGCAGGGGAAGGGCCATGAGGCAGATTATTGAAAGAATAGCGTTAGTCAACCAGCTAGCAATCAGCCGCCGACCAGCGGCGTGAGCCTAACGAAGCTGGCCGTGGCGCCCGCGCCGAGCCAGATTTCCTCGTCCAGCGTTTCGGCCTGGCGGTCGTTCACGAGCAGGAAAAAGCCGTTGTTCTGGAAAGCTTCGAGGGCGCGGTACACCTGCTGCTCGGCGTCGATGCGCTTGCGGGTGCGCAGGCGGTAGCCGTTGAGCACGCGCTCGGACTCGGTGGGCTGCACCAGGCCCTGGAATAGGCCGTCCTGCTGGGCGTTGTAGGCGGCCACTTCGTCGTGCACGCGCTGGGCAATGAGCGCGCGCACGGTGAGCATTTCCTGGGCAATTTCCAATTCCAGGCGGCGCAGGATACTGCCGCTGGCCGTTTCGTCGAGAATGGTGAGCAGGGCCATATGCTTGGTGTTTAGAAGGTTGTTTGATGCTGAATTAGTTAATCGGCCAGCACGGCCGCCGCTGCCTTCTTGAGGCTGGCGCTGGCTTGCCACTCGCGTAGGCGGGCCCGTAAGGGTGTCGGCACGGGCTGGCCGGTGCGGCTCCGCAGGTCGGCGTAGGCATCGAGCAGCTTGCGGGTATTGCGCGGGGGCTCGGGGGGAAGCGTAGGCAGCAGCGCGTCGAGGAGCTGGTGCAGGGCCGCGTCGGCGGCGGGGCTGCTGGCGCGGATTTCGGCCAGGCCATCGGTGAGGCGCTGCACGGGTACGAAGCCCGCGGCCAGCAGTTGGCCCAGCACGGTGCCCAGGGCAGCGGGCACCAGGCGGCCGGTGGCGCTGGCAGCCAGCAGCGCTTCGAAGGCCAGCGCCCGGCAGGCGGGGGCGTTGTAGGTGAGGCCGATGGCCAGCAGCAGGGTAGCGGGCTCGTCGAAGGCGGCGCCATCACCTAGCAGGCTGCGCATGGCCTGCACCAGCACCTCGCGGTTGGACGAGTCCACGGTGTCGCGGGTGGCGGCCAGGGCCAGCGTGTGCCAGTAGAGTGGGGCGGGGTACTGCGGCAGCAGGGCCAGCAGAAACGGATAATCAGCCGCCAGGGCCTGGAGGCGGCGCCACTGGTAGGGCTGGCCGGTATTTTTGAGCTTGCCGTGTAAGGAGTAGAGCAGCAAGTCGCTCGGGGCGGCCGAAAGCGTGGCTTTGGGGTGCACGAGCAAGTCTAACCAGTGCTCGGTGACGGTGGGCTTGCCGGGTTTCCACTCCTCCACGTAGCTATTCGACTTGGGCTGAAACTCCCACACCGGCTGCCAGGGCTGCGCCACGTTGGGGCACTCGCGGGGCGTGAGGCTAGCCAGTGTGGGGAAGTGGCCCGCCGGCTGCCGGGTGCGGGCGGCCACGGCCCACAGCCAGGGCAGCGCCTCGGCCAGCGCGCCCGGCGCGGCGGTTGGTGGCGCCGGCAGGGCGGGCAGCGGCTCATCGGCCGGGGCTAAAAACCAGGCTAGTAGAGTCTGCAAGCTAGCGAGTTGAAGCTGGGGCAGGCGCATGGTAGCGGCAGTGGCCTCGGCCGAGTGCCAGGCGGTGCGGGCCAGCGCCACGGCCAGGTCGGTGGGATTGGGTTCCTGCCGGGCGGCCTGGTAGGCCAGCAGGCGCTCGACCAGCGTAGTGGGGGCCACCCAGTACGGCGCGTGGGTGGGCGTGCTGAGCAGCGGCAAGTCGTGCCCGGCTATCAGCAGCGCCTCGGCAAAGGCCAGGCGCTGCTGGGCCACCGCCACCAGCGGGTCGGGTACGGAGAAGGTATTGGCGACGACCGCACGGGCCACAAAGGGCTCGGCAAAGCCATTGGCCCAGCTAAGCAATAGCATCTGCACCAAGGCTATATGGCCGGTGTGGCCGTTAGCCGCATCTTGGGTAAGGAGGGCCGCCAGCTCGGCCGCCGAGCCATCCACCCCGGGCATTACCCGGACTACATAAGGTTGCAATAACTCGGCATAACCGGCCGGAAACTCGGGGCGCAGCCGCAGCAGGCCCGCCAGCCAGCGCTCCACGGCCAGCGGGTCGTCGTGCTGGAGCACCTGCCCGGTGAGAAAAAGCAATTCGTGCCAGTCGGCCACCGGCGCAATGGCCGTAGCGGCGGAAAGGTCAGGCGTAAAATCTACCTGGGGGGCGTAGCTGGCCGGCGCCTCCGTGGCTGGGGCAGCAGCTTCGGCCGGGGCCAGCCAGGGAGCCAGCACGGCGCGGGCAGCCGGGGCCAGCAGGTCGGCGTAAGCGGGGGTGTTGGCGGTTAGCTCGACCGTTTCGGCGGGCGAGAGCAGGGGCTTTTTGGCGGTGAGCAGTTCGGCGAGGCCCTTGGCGGCGCGCTCCTGCACGGCGCTGTCGGCGTGGGCCAGCGCGGCCAGGTGGAGCCGGGCCAGTGCGGGGGCCAGGGCCGGCGTCGTTTTCAGGAGCTTGCTAAAGCCGCCGAGCAGGGTTTTGAGGCCAGTTTTGAGGTCGGGCCGGGTCATCAGGCCCTCGGCGTGCAGCAGCAGCAGCTCGGGCTCGAAGGCGGGGTCGGCCCAGAGGTCCTTGAGTTGGTCGAGGGCAAAGTTGACGACCAGCGGCAGCGGGTGGGCCAGCAGCTCGGTGAGCTCGCCTTGGCGGGCCAGGCGCTCGGCGGGGGTGGGGCTAAAGCTGAGGAACAGATTTTTAAACCAGGTGAGCAGGGGCCGGCGAAAGTCGCGGCGCAGGGCCAGCAGGCAGCGCGTGAGCAGGTCGGCGCGCTCCAGGTGGCCCGCGGCCACCAGCTGCGGCAGCAGCGTGAGCCACCACACGGGCGTGCGCGCCTGACCCGTGTACGTGTATGTAGAGGCCGAGTCGGCCATGGTATCGTAGTCGAAGAGCAGCGGCAGGTCGCGGGCCAGCAGGGTGGCATCGGCTTGCAGGTCGCTGAGGATGAGCTGGTCGTAGTGCGCGATGTTGCCGTCTTTCACCTGGTTGCGCCGCCAGTTGTACTGGCTGGGCAGGTGCGCCACCGACTGCGCAAAGAGCCAGGGCTCGTGAGTCAGCAGGCCGCGCGCTTCCAGCGTGCGCAGCACGTGGTAGGACGGGGCGGTCCAGAGGTTGGCCCGGGTGCGGCGGGTGAGCCACTCGGCCAGCCAGTCGGGCCGGGTGTGTTCGAGTACCTTCAGGGCCATTGACTTAGCGGCCGTGGGGTTGCCGGGGCTGTCCCAATCGAGCCGCCAGCGGATGTCGAAGCCCCGCCCCAGCGCCTCCTTGCGCGAGTAGGTAGCCAGGCCCGACAGAAAGAGCATTTTGTGCTGCTCGGGCGTCATCAGGCAGCTCCATGCGAGCTTGCCAGGCTGCACTTCGTGCTGACTATATTCTTCCAACTCCTTCTTGAGGCGCAGGGTTTGCTGCCGCACGGCCACCACGTCCTTCCTGTCAAGCGCTAGTAAAAACGGCAGCAACTCCTGGGTGGTGCGGTGCCGGATGAGCTGTTCGAAGGTCTCGCTGGAAGTAGTCATAAACGGAACAAGAGTAGGCTATGTAATACGGAGTACCCGGCCGGCAGCTTAGGCCAGTAGGCCGGCAATGGTTTTTTTGAGGCTGGCGCTGGCCTGCCACTCGCGCAGGCGGGCTTGCGCCGGGACGGGCACTGGCTGGCGGGTGCGGCCCAGCAGGTCGGCGTAGGCGTCGAGCAGCTTGCGCGTGTTGCGGGGCGGCTCGGCGGGCAGCGCAGGCAGCAGGGCCGCCAGGGTTTGGGTGAGGGCGTCGTCGGTGGCGGGGTCGATGGCGCGCAGCTCGGCCAGGCCGTCGGCGAGGCGCTGCACGGGCACGAAGCCCGCGCCCAGCAGCCGGCCGAGCGCCGTGCCCAGGGGGCCGGGCACCAGGCGGCGCTGGGCCACGGCGGCCAGCAGCACTTCGAGGGCCAGTGCCCGGCAGGTGGGCGCGGCGTGGGTGAGGCCCACGGCCAGCAGCACGGTGGTGCTCTCGGCCAGGGCCGGGCCGGGGGCCAGCAGGGTGGCAAGTACCCGCTCCACCACGCCGCGCGCTTCGGAGCCCGTGCCGTCGGTGCGGCAGGCGGTGCGCAGCAGGTGCCAGTGCAGCGGGGCGGGGTTGTTGGGGAAAAAAGTCAGCAAAAAGGGCAGGCTGACGGGCAGTGACCACAGGTAATATTGCTTGTTCTGGGGCAGGCGGGCGTGCAGCGCGTACAGCGCCAGCGGCGAGGGTGGGCGCTGGCCGGGGTGCTCGGTGGGCACGGTCAGCTCGGTCCAGGTGGTGGTGACTTCGGGCTGCTGCTTGTTCCAGGGGTACTTATCGGTGCGCGACTTGGGCTCGAACTGCCAGCCCGGCTGCCAGGGCGCGGCCACGCCGGGGTAGTCGGCCAGCGGGCGCAGGGCGGGCAGCTCGGCGGTGGGGTGGCGGGTGCGGGCGGCCACGGCCCACAGCCAGGGCAGGGCGTCGGCGAGCGGCACGGGCAGCCCGTGGTAGCGGAAGGGCAGCAGCTTACCCAGGCGGTCGGCTAGGCTCTTCACGATGGACTGCACGCTCGGCCCGAAGGCAGGCAGCGCCTCGGCCGGCGCCGTGGCCGACAGAAACCAGGCCAGCAGCTCGCGCAACCCCGCGTGGCCGAGCTGCGGCAGTAGCAACCGCGCTTCGGTGGCATCGGAGGTGGCGGCAAAGGCGGTGCGGGCCAGGGCCAGCACCAGGTCGGCGGGGTCGGGGAGGAGGCCGGCGGCTTCGTGGGCCAACAGCCGCTGCACTAAAGCGGTGGGCGCCACCCAGTGCGGGGCGTGGCTGGGGGTGCTGAGCAGCGGCAGCGCCGCGTAGGGGCTGGCCGGGTGCAGGCGGGTTTCGGCCACGGCCAGGCGCTGGCGCTCCAGGGCCAGCAGCGGGTCGGGGTGGTTGTGCGGCTGCTCACTCAGCGTAACCTTGGGCAGCCGGGGCTGCGCAAAATCAGCAAACCAGCTCGCCAGCAGGGCCTTGATAAAATCGGGCTGGCCCGCGTGGCTGCCCCCAAACTGATAGTGCAGGAGCGTGAGGGCCTGCTGCGCCTCCGGCTGGTCCTGCAATTCCCACGGAAAAGCCTGCTGGAGGTAGGGCCGCAGCTGCTGGGCGTAGCCCGCCGGAAACTGGCCGCGCAGCCGCAGCAGCCCATCCATCCAGCGCTCGAAGGCGGCCGGGTCGTCGTAGCGCAGCACCTGCCCGGTGAGGAAGAGCAGCTCGTGCCAGTCGGCCACCGGCGCGATGGTCGTAGCGGGCGAAATATCTGGAGTGAAGGTGTTTACGGGCTCGTAATTGACGGCATCCTGATTGGCTGGGCCGGTACTGGTAGCCAGCCACGGGGCCAGCACGGCGCGGGCGGGCGGGGCCAGCAAGTCGGCGTAGGGGGGGATGGTCGCCGCCGCGTCGGCCAGCTCGGCGGGCGAGAGCAGGGGCTTCTTGGCGGTGAGCAGCTCGGCGAGGCCCTTGGCGGCGCGCTCCTGCACGGTGGCATCGGCCTGGGCCAGGGCGGCGGCGTAGAGCGGGGCCAGTGTGGGCGCGAGGGCAGGGCTGACTTTCAAAAGCTTACCAAAACCCATGAGCAGGGTTTTGAGGCCGGTTTTGAGGTCTTGCCGCGTGAGCAGGCCGTCGGCGTAGCGCAGCAGCAACTTGGGCTCGAAGGCGGGCTCGGCCCAGAGGTCCTTGAGTTGGTCGAGGGCGAAGTTGACGACCAGCGGTAGCGGGTGGGCCAGCAGCTCGGTCAGCTCGCTTTGGCGGGCCAGGCGCTCGGCGGGGGTGGGGCTAAAGCTGAGAAACAGGTTTTTAAACCAGGTGAGCAGGGGCCGGCGAAAGTCGCGGCGCAGGGCCAGCAGGCAGCGCGTGAGTAGGTCGGCGCGCTCCAGGTGGCCCGAGGCCACCAGCTGCGGCAATAGGGTGAGCCAGGTAATGGGCTCCCGGTTTTTATCGAGGTAGATGGAGGCCGAGTCGGCCGGCGTGTCGTAGTCGAAGAGCAGCGGCAGGTCGCGAGCCAGCAGGGTGGCATCGGTTTGCAGCTGCGTGAGCACGTAAGTGGCCAGGCTTTGGCCGCGCTCCTTGTCGGTGCGGTTGTAGCGGTTGAGGCGGTTGCCGAGGAGCTGGGCAGCCAGCCCGGGGTCGTAGGTGACGAGGTTAGCGGCCTCCAGCTCGCGCATGAGGCTATAAGTCAGGCCCCACGGGTTGTCGCGGGTGAGGCGGACCAGCCAGTCGGTGAGCCAGGTAGGCCGGGCGTGGTTCACCACCTTCATAAAGTGCTCCTTATAGCCACGCTTGTCCTTGGCATTGTCGAGGTCGATGCCCCAGGGCAGCTCAAAGCTGCGCCCCATTGCCTCCTGCTTGGAGTAGGTAGCCAGCCCGGCCAGGAAGAGCGCCGTGGTGCGGTTGCGCAGCTTCTGCGCCTCTGTGCTCGCATTGCGCCAGTTGTTCAGCTCCTTGTACAGCGCCTTGGTTTGGAGCCGCACCGCCACCTGGCCGGGTTTGTCGAGGTGCAGCAGAAAGTCGATTAGCTCCGGCATGGGCCGGTGGCGCACGAGTTGGTCGAAGGTTTCAACAACGGAATCAGACATGGGAAGAGGCGCTAAAAAGCAGCTTGCAAGAGGTATTTCAGGAAGAATCCCCGCCTGCCCCGGCAGTGGCACTGGTAGCGAGGGACAAGCTTGTTAGGGGAGGGCCAGCAGCGTTTTTGCTGCGGCTTTGAGGCTGGCCGTTTTTTGCCAGGCGAGTAAGTGGGGGCGTACGGCGGCCGGCAGGGGCTGGCGGGTGCGGGCCAGCAGGTCGGCGTAGGCGTCGAGCAGCTTGCGGGTGTTGCGCGGCGGCGCGGTCGGTAACGCAGGCAAGAGCGCCGCCAGAATTTGGCAAAGGGCGTCGTCGGTGAGGGCGTTGATACCCTTGAGTGGCAGTAGGTTGTCAGCCAACCGTGCGGCCGGGGCGTAGCCGGTGGCCAGCTGCTGCCCCAGAATCTGGCCTAGCGCGGCGGGGTGCAGCCGGCCGTGTGCGATGGCCTGGAGCAGCACCTCCTGGGCCAGGCTGCGGCCCGGCGGCGAGTGGTGGATGAGGCCGCTGGCTAGTACTGCGGTGGCGGCTGCTTCCAGCGCCGGGCCGGGGCCAAGCAGCGCGGTGAGCGCCCGAAGGAGCAGGTCGCGCTCACTGCTTTCGAGGTTATCGGCCCAGGCGGCGTGGCGCAGCACGTGGGCGTAGAGGGGCGCGGGGTAGTTGGGCAGCAGCGAAAAAAGGTGGGGTAAATCCGACACCAATAGCCAGTTATCTTCCCAGGAGCCGTGTCGGCTCTCACCCACGGGCGGCGCATACAGCAGCAGCGGCGAGGGGGCCGGGGTGGCCGCGCCGCTGCGCCAGCTCAGCTCCACGAAGCGGTAAACGGCCTCCTGCCCGGGCTGGGTGGGGTCGGGGTAGCGGTTTTCGCGCGGTACGGCTTCGCACGAAGTAGGCAGCGGCCGCGTGAGGCCGGCGTGGTCGTAGCCCAGGCTAGCCGCCAGGGTGGGGAAGGTGCCGGCGGGCGCTTTGGTGCGGGCGGCTACGGCCCACAGCTCGGGCAGCGCGGCGGTAAGGGCCGTATCGAGCGTAGCCGGCGCCCGGCCCGCCGCCAAGGCCAGCGCCGGTAGCGGCTGGCTTGGCGGGCCAAAAAACCACGTCAGCAACTCGCGCAGGCCCGCATCGGCCACCTGAGGCAGGAGGCGTAGCGCCTCGGCCGCCTCGGCCGGGTGCGCGTGGGCGCTGCGGGCCAGCGCTACGGCCAGGTCGGTCGCTTCAGGCACGGTGGCGGCCGCCTGATAAGCGAGTAGCCGGCTTGCCAACATGCTCGGGGCTACCCAGTGCGGCTGGTGCGTGGGCGTGCTTAGCAGGGGCAAAGCCACGCGGGCGCGCAGCCGGGTTTCGGCCAGCAGGTAGCGCTGCTGCTCCAGCGCCAGCAGGGGTGCGCCGTGGCCCCGGCTTACCTGCACGCCAGCCACGCGCGGGGTGGCAAAGCTCCCGGCCCAGCCGAGCAGCAGCGCCAGTAGCAGCCCGTCGTGGCCGTGCAGGGCGAGAGAGCTGGTTAGCAAGGCGCTGGCCTCGGCGGGGCTGGCTTTTTTGAGCTGGGGGAATGCCTGCCCCAGGTAGGGCTGCAATTGCGCGGTGTAGCCCGCCGGCAGCTGCCCGTGCAGCCGCAGCAGGCCATCGAGCCAGCGCTCCCGGGCGGCCGGCTCGTCGTGCTGAAGCACCTGCCCGGTGAGAAACAGCAGCTCGTGCCAATCGGCCACCGGCACGATAGCCGTGGCGGGCGAAAGGTCGGGCACAAACTGCGCGTGCGGCGCATAAGCTACCGGCTCAGCAACGGGTAGTTGGGGCGTAGCCAGCCAGGGCGCGAGGGCGGCGCGGGCGGCGGCGCCCAGCAGCTTGGCTTGCGGGGCCAGGGCGGCGAGCGTTGCCGTGGTTTCGGCCGGGGAGAGCCGGGGCTTGGGGGCACCCAGCAGCTCGGCGAGCCCGTTGGCGGCGCGCTCCTGCACGGCGGCATCGGGGTGGGCGAGGGCGCCGGCCAGCAGGTGGGCAATGGCCGGGGCGTGGGCTGCGGCGTGGTAGGGCAGCCGCGCTAGGCCCGTAACCAGGGTGCGCAGGCCGGTTTTGAGGTCGGGCCGCGTGACCAGGCCCTCGGCCGAAAGCAGCAAGGGAGCCAGGTCGAAACCTGGCTCCGGCAGTAAGTCCTTCAGCTGCTCCAGCGCAAAGTTGACGACTAGCGGCTGCGCGTGGGCCAGCAGCTCGGTCAGCTCCTGCTGGCGGGCCAGGCGCTCGGTAAAGGTGGGTTTTAAGTTTAGGAAAAGCTCGCGCAACCAGGTGAGCAGTGGCCGGCGGAAGTCGCGGCGCAGGGCCAGCAGGCAGCGCGTGAGGATGTCGGCGCGGTCGAGGTGGCCGCTGGCCACGAGGTGGCGCAACGGTTCTTGCCAGGTGAACGACTCGCCGTTTTTATCGCCGTAAAAATAAGCCGACGAAGCGGGTGTGTCGTGCTCAAAAAACAGCAGCAAGTCGCGGCGTAGCCGGGGAAATTCGGCCTGCAAGCGCTGTAAAAAGTCCTGCTCGTAGTTTTCCGGCTCCGGCGCTTCGGCGGTATCCTGCTCGTTATAAGTGGTGAGCAAATGCGCGGCGGCCTGCGCAAACAGCCACGGCTCATAAGCTATCAGGCCCCGGTTGAGCAGCTCGTGCAGCAGCCAGTACGGGGCCGAACGCTGCTCCCAGTCGGCCTGGTGCGCCAAGCCCAGCAGCCAGTCCGTGAGCCAGAGGGGCCGGGCGTGCGTCAGCACGGTTAAAAAAGCTGACTGCGCCGCCGCGGCCGCCGGGGGCCATTTATTGGCCCACTGGCCCTCAAAGCCCCGCCCCAGCGCTTCGGTGCGCGAGTAGGTGGCCAGGCCCGCAATGTAGAGCATCTCGCTCTGGGGCAGGGTAATCGGCACTACCACTTCAGTTTTGCCGGAGGCGAGCAGCACCTCGCGGCTCGCCGTAAGCTCCGCCTTTAGGCGGAGCAGCTTTTGGCGCACCGGTACATTATCAGCCGGCGCCAAGTGCAGCAGAAAAGGCACTAGTTCGTCTAGGCTTTGGTGGCGCACGATGTGCTCAAACGTTTCGCTGGCAGTGGACATTTGATTGAGTAAGAAGCTACTGAAAGGTGCTAAGACGAGTGCGCCACCCTACCCAAACCGCAGCTGCGCCGCCAGAATGTGCTTGCACGGCCCGCGCTGGCCCTGGTGGCTCGTAAACCACTGGCAGGTGCAGCGCGGCGGCTCCGCGCCGCCCACCAGCACGGTGTGCCACACGTCGGTGCCGCGCACGCGGGCCTCGGTGCGGCCCCCGGCGCCCACGCCCACCAGCTGCACATCGTCGGCCGAGTCGAGTAGGGCGCGGGCGTTTTTGAGGCGCGGGTTGAGCTTGAGAATGCGGTCGGTTTTGAAGGGCAGGCGGCGGTAGAAGTATTGGTTTTCGGCCAGGTCGAAGCCCAGCAACCCCATTGCCGAGAGGCTGGCGCAGAGCCGGTCCACGGTGCCGGGTGCCAGGTCGTGCGCCATCGCAAAGAGCGTGGGGTTGAACGTCTCGTTGCCCCGAAACAGGTTGTTGGCCCCCGCCAGCCACTCGGCGGGCAGGTCTTCGAGCAGCGTATCGAGCTGGTTGCCCTCACCCGAAAAGCCCCGGTTCACGGCCGCCGACAAAGCCAGCACAAACTCCTGCCCGCCGCCCAGCGCCAGCACGAAGGCGCTGGCCTGCCCGTCGGGCGTGGCAAACACCCGCAGGCTTTCGCAGAGCGGCAGCAGGCCGTCGAGCAGCCGCAGCCGGTGCACGCCGCCCACCCGCACCGCGCCCGCGCTGCCCACCGGCGCAAAGCTGGGCCGCGGCCCGCGCAGCACCAGAAAATAGTCCCCCTTGGCGGTGCCCGCCGGAATGCTTTGCACCAGCTGCGTGGCCTGCACGCGGGTGAGGCTCATTTTTTCCTCCATCAGAGCCAGGTAGCCCTGCACGGCGGTGAGGCCCTTTATCCAGCGCTCGGGCAGCGTCACCTTGCGCTCGGTGACCTTGCCGGCGGCGCGCTCCAGCGTCACTTCCTGCTGGCCTACAGTGAGGCGCACCGGCTCGGCGCGGGCCACGCGGCTCAGGGCGTTCACCATCGGCTCGTTGAAATCGACGTTGGTGGTGCCGCTGCTCAAAAACTCGCCGTCCAGCGCGGCCGGGCCCAGGTCGAGACGGGCGTACACGCCGTTGCACGACGAAAACGCCTCGAAGCGCAGCAGCCCCGCGCCGGCCGTCACGATGGGGTCGCGCAGGGCGGCGCTCTGCGGCACAAAGCGCGAGGCCACCACTTTGGCTAATGTGGTTAGCCCGCGGGCGGCCAGCCAGGAGTCGCGCAGCCGGCCCTGAAAAAAGCAGGCCGCCCCGCTGGCGGGCGCGTTCTCGGCGTAGGCGGCCAGTTGCAGCGCCGCGCCCTCCGGGGCGTGCGTGAGGGCCGAGGGCTGGGCGTAGGCATAGGTGAGGTCGGACATGGCGAGGGGGTGAAAAGCGGGCGTTTCGTTTAGCAAAGGTGAAGAGTAGAATTTGAAATTGCTAAATTATTTGGCAAAAATTAGCAAAATATTTCTGGGCAAGTTGAAGCGCAGAAGCTGGGTCGGCTGTCCTGTATTTTCAACTCAACAACGCGTGATACTCCTTTAAGGAACACGTTATGCTGAGCTTGCCGAAGTATCTCTACTGCACGACACCCTAGCGGCGTGGTAGAGATGCTTCGGCAAGCTCAGCATAACGTTCTTTTTAAAGGCCGCAAGGTATTACGCCACTCACCAACCAAACTGCTCAAAAAGACCGCCCTCTCCCGGCGGTGAAGTGGCCTCGCCGCTAGTACCTTGCGGGCGCTAGCACCCGCCCCTTCATGCACCCTTCGGCCAGCCTTTCCGAACGCCACACCTGGGCCCGCGCCACCACGTTTCGCCTGAAAGTGCTGCTGCTCACTGGCTGGCGGCAGCTCCAGAACTGGCGGCGGCCGCTGCCGCGCTTTGGGGCTGGTTCGCAGTTGGCCGGTGCGCCCATACTGGCCACCTCGGCCAGTGACTTGTGGAACCCCGACGACAACGCCGCCAACTGGCTGCTCACGGCCGGCAAGGTCGAAAACCTGCGCCGCGCCGCCCGCCGCCTGCACGGCCTCGTGGTGCCGGCCGGGGCCACGTTCAGCTTCTGGCGGCAGGTGGGCAACCCTAATTTTGGCCGGGGCTACGTGCTGGGCCGCGAAATAAGGGAGGGCTGCGTGGTGCCTACCGTGGCCGGCGGCTTGTGCCAATTGTCTAATGCCCTGTACGATGCGGCCCTGCGGGCGGGCTTCGCCATCGTGGAGCGGCACCGGCACACGCAGGTTATCAAGGGCTCGCTGGCCGAGCAGGACCGCGACGCCACTGTGAAGTGGAACTACCTCGACCTGCGCTTTCAAGCACCCATCGCCTTTCGCCTCGACGTGACGCTCACCGCCGACCAGCTAGTAGTAAGTTTTCGGGGCGAAAAACCGGCCCCCGATAGTCCGTCCGGCCCGGTAGAAAGCCCGCGCCCGGCCTCGGCGCTGCACGACTGCTACTCGTGCGGCAACCTGGGCTGCTTCCGGCACCCTGGCCAGGTGCCAGCGCGGCCCGCTGCCACGCGCACCACGTTCGTGCTCGATGCCGGCTGGCCCGAGTTTGCGCAGTACGTGCAAGCCACGGCCGGCCCTGCTGATGTACTAGTAATGCCGCCGGCCAGACAGCCAGCAACTGCTTTGGCTGCCTTACCCCAGGCCATAATCCTGCGCGGGGCGGCCTGGCGGCGGCAGCTAAGCCAGCGGCTGGCCAGCCGGCTGGGCCGCAACGTGTTTGCCCAATCGCTGCGCGGTGATGCGCAGGTGGCCGCCGCTGCTGCCCGCCACCTGCGGCCCGACAGCACGCACCTGGTAGTAGCCCAAACGCTGCTGCCCTTTTTGTGGCAGGCTGGGGTGCTGGGCGGCCGCACCTTCGATGTGCTGCTGACGCGCCTGCCCGCCGAAGTGCTGCACACCCGCCTCGACGCGGCCCACGCCCGGTACCCGGCCAGCCTCACGCTGCACGACTTTCGGGCCGAGGCCGCGTTTGTCGAGGCCGAGAGCTGCGCCCTCACCCAGGCCCGCCGCCTGCTCACGCCCCACCACGAGCTGGCCCGGCTGTTCAGCAATAAAGCGCTGTTGCTGGAATGGGCCGCGCCCGCCCCGGCCCCGCGCCCGGTGCCGGGTACGCGCATCCTGTTCCCGGCCTCGGCGCTGGCCCGCAAAGGAGCCCACGAAATGCGCCGGCTGGCCCAGGAGCTGCACCTGCCGCTGGTAGTAGCCGGCCGCGCCACTGAGCACGCCGGCTTCTGGCAGGACGTAACTACCACGCCCGCCGGCCCCGACCCGCTGGCCGGCGTGGGGCTGGTGGTATACCCGGCCTACGTGGAGCATCAGCCCCGGCTGCTGCTGCGGGCGCTGGCCGCCGGTATCCCGGTGGTGGCCACCGCGGCCTGTGGCCTCGGGCCCCGGCCCGGCCTCACATTGGTGCCGGCCGGCGACTACTCGGCCCTGCGCCAGGCCGTAGAGCAGGCGCTCGCGGGGCTGCAAACATTAGAAAAGCGGGCTGAGCTAACCAGTTGAAAATTGATTAAGTATAATGAATAATTTCAGCTAATTAGCGCGGTTCACCTTTCCTAAGTACAGCTTTTTGCGCCGCCGCCTTCGGATGCTTGCCCTGCTTATTCCGTATCCAAGGCCGGCCGCCAGGTGGCGGGCCGTTGGATTTTATGGCAACTAACTCTTCTGACCCGGCTGGCTTCACTGGCTTTGTGCGGGTGCGCGGCGCCCGCGAGCACAACCTGCAAAACGTGGACGTGGACATCCCCCGCGATGCCCTGGTGGTCTTCACCGGCGTATCGGGCTCGGGCAAATCGAGCCTGGCTTTTGGCACGCTCTACGCCGAGGCCCAGCGCCGCTACCTCGAATCGGTATCGCCCTACGCGCGCCGGCTTTTCCACCAATTATCTGTGCCCGAGGTCGATAGTATCGACGGGCTGCCGCCGGCCGTGGCCTTGCAGCAGCAGCGCGGCGCGCCCACCACGCGCTCGTCGGTGGGCTCCGTCACCACGCTCTCCAACCTGGTGCGGATGCTTTACTCGCGGGCCGGCGACTACCCCGAGGGCCAGGGCATTATCTACGCCGAAGGCTTTTCGGCCAACACCCCCGAAGGCGCCTGCCCGCGCTGCCACGGCCTGGGCCGGGTGTATGAAGTGACCGAAGAATCGATGGTGCCCGACCCCTCGCTCACCATCCGCGAGCGGGCCATTGCAGCCTGGCCCCAGGCCTGGGGCGGTCAGAATCAACGCGATATCCTCGTCACGCTGGGCTACGACGTAGACCGTCCCTGGCGCGACTTGCCCCAAAAGGACCGCGACTGGATTCTCTTCACCGACGAGCAGCCCGTGGTGCCCGTATACCCCGGCTACTCGCCCCAGGAAACCCAGCGCGCCCTCAAGCGCCAGGAGCCGCCCAACTACATGGGTACCTTCACCGGGGTGCGGCGGCATGTGCTGCACACCTTCGCCAACACCCAGAGCGCGCTCATGAAAAAGCGCGTGCTCCAGTATATGCTCAGCCAGGAATGCCCGCTCTGCCACGGCAAGCGCCTGCGTCCCGAGTCGCTGAGCGTTACCTTCGCCGGCCTCGACATTGCCGATATGGCGCGCCTGCCCTTGCAGCAGGTAGCCAGCCGCCTGCGTCCCTTCGCCGAAGGCAAAGCCGGCGCGCCCGCCCACGACGAAGCCCAGGCCGAAGTAACCCGCCGCATCACCCAGGACCTGTGCGCCCGGTTGGCCGTGCTCCTCGACCTGGGCCTGGGCTACCTGGCCCTGGAGCGCAGCACGCCCACGCTCTCGCCCGGCGAATTGCAACGCCTGCGCCTGGCTACCCAGCTGTATTCCAATTTGTTCGGCGTGGTGTACGTGCTCGATGAGCCCTCGGCCGGCCTGCACCCCTCCGATACCCAGGCGCTGCTAAAAGCCCTGGCGACTCTCAAAAAAGCCGGCAACTCGCTCTTCGTAGTCGAGCACAACCTCGACGTAGTGCGCCAGGCCGACTGGCTCGTGGATGTCGGCCCCGCCGCCGGCGAGCAGGGCGGGCAGGTGCTCTACAGCGGCCCGCCCGCCGGCCTGGCCGCCGTCGAAAATTCCCAAACCCGCCAATTTTTGCTGGAGAACAAAGCCCCGGCCCCGCGCCCGCCGCGTGCACCCGTGGGCTGGCTCAAGCTGACTGGCGCCACCCGCCACAACCTGCGCCACCTGGCCGCCGAGTTTCCGCTGGGCGTGTTCACGACCGTCACGGGCGTGTCGGGCTCCGGCAAATCGACGCTCATCAGCCAGGTACTGGTAGAGCTGTTGAGCGAAGCGCTGGGTCTGAAAACCGACGAAGCCGAAGCCAGCGAAGGCGCCGAAGAAGCGCTGGAGCTAGCCGACCAGGGCGAAGTCTTGCAGGGCAAAATCACGGTCGGGCTGGATATTGTCAAGCGCCTCGTGCGCGTCGACCAGCAGCCCATCGGCCGCACGCCGCGCTCCAACATGGCCACGTACACTGGCCTGTTTGACCACGTGCGCAAGCTCTTCGCGGCCACGCCCGAGGCCCGCAAGCGCCGCTACGACGCCGGTCGCTTCTCCTTCAACGTGGCCAAGGGCCGCTGCGAAACCTGCCAGGGCGAGGGCTTCGTGATGGTCGAATTACTGTTTTTGCCCAGCGTGTACTCGCCGTGCCCCACCTGCCACGGCGCCCGCTACAACGCCAAAACCCTCGAAATCACCCACCAGGGCAAGAACATCGCCGACGTGCTGCGCCTCACCGTGGACGAGGCCTGGGCTTTCTTCGCCGAGGAGCCCAGCGTGCGCCGCGCCCTCACCGTGCTGCGCGAAGTGGGGCTGGGCTACCTGCGTCTCGGCCAGTCGGCCACCGAGCTGAGCGGCGGCGAGGCCCAGCGCATCAAGCTCGCCACCGAGCTCCAGCGCCAGGCCCGCGCCCACACGCTCTACGTGCTCGACGAGCCCACCACCGGCCTGCACCCGGCCGACGTCGAGAAGCTCCTCACCCAGCTCAACGGCCTCGTCGAAGGCGGCCACTCCGTGCTGGTGGTGGAGCACGATATGCGCGTGGTCGCCGGCTCCGACTGGGTACTCGACATCGGCCCCGGGGCGGGCGACGAAGGCGGCCGCGTAGTAGCCGCCGGCCCGCCCGCCGAGGTAGCCCGGGCTAAAGCCAGCCGCACCGCGCCTTACCTGGCCAAGTTCCTGGCTGGCAAGTAAGGGCCTGAGCGTAGGCTAGGGCGATGCCCGCCTTAGCCTACGCTCAGGCGCCCCGCTGCCCGGCGGTGCTCAGTAGCCAGCACCAGCAGCGCGCCTAGCGTGTAGGCCAGCATATCGACCCACGAAAACGAGCTGCCCAGCACGAGGCGCGCCAGGTGCGAGTGCCCCAGCCCCAGCCGCGTCACCAGATGAAAATGCTGCGAAATTTCTATTAAATAAGAAAAGAGCAGTACGGCTGCCAGCACCGGCACCACTGGCTGCCGCACCGCGCTTTGCACCAGGCAGTAGAGAAAAATAGTAACTAGAAAATCGCCCGCGTAGGGCCGGATAAACCGGTCGTGTACGTGGGCGCCGATGATGATTTCCAATAGCAGCAGCAGAATGGTGAGCAGCAGGTACTGGGTGCGGTAAGCAGGCATGGAATAGGTTATTTAGAGTGGTTTTGAGAAGCTGTCTGAGCTATTGTGGCAGCTTTCTCCTCGTCTGTCATGCTGACGAAGGAAGCATCTTATCGCGCCAGAACTAGTTGGGCGACCCTAAGAAGATGCTTCCTTCGTCAGCATGACAGACGGGTTTGAGGGCTGGTTGCTTATCCTTTTGAAGGCCTATCTACGCTCGTGCGTAGGCCGCCGGCACCTCATCGAGCGCCCGGATGCGGGCTTCGTATTCGGCGGGTAGCATCGTGTTTTTCAGCCACTGGCTCAGCGAAAACTGCTTGGTGCGGCGATAGAATTCCAGCGCGGGCCGTAGCCACGCGCCGCTGCCCAGGCCCAGCTGCCGGGCCACGGTGGGCGGCACCACCATCCCCTGCACGCCGCGTAGCAGCCCGTAGCGGGGGCTGCCCAGGTGCTTGCGGTACTGGCGGTAGAGGTCGGTGGTGCAGGCGCTGGCGGCCAGGTCGGCGGCCAGGTGCCGGGCGCGGTCGGCCTGCCAGGCGGGGTAGGAGGTAGGCAAATCGGGGATGCCCATGCGCCGGCCCACCCGGCAAAAAACGTCGGTTATCTCCGCGCACTCGGCCGGGGTGAGGGGCCGCTCCAGCACCTCAAACGCCCGAATGGAGTAGGCAATGAGCAGGTACAGCACGTCGCGATACGCCCAGTCGGGGATGCGCTGGCCCCGGCTGGCCTCCACCGCGCCGTGGATGGCGGCGATGGTGTCGATGGCCTTTTCGGCTCCCGCCCGGTCGGCAAATACGATGCGGCGGGCGTAGTCCACAGTCGAAAACAGGCGGCCCAGCGGGTCGGCCGGCAGCCGCCCGGTGAAGTAGAGCCAGTCCACCGCCTTGTTGAGCGCAAACTCGGCAGCAGCCCCGGCGAAGATGAACAGCACCGTATCGGAGGTGCCCCAGATGCGGCGCACGATGGAGCCGGGGGCGACGAAGAAGTCCATGACGAAAGCGGTTAAAAGAACTTTGAGTTACAAAGCTAATGCACTGCGTGGGATTTTAGCTTTGGCAGCGCTGCTAATTATTTGAAAGGAGAAAGGCGGCAGCATGGTGCCAGCGCACCATGCTGCCGCCTTTGTTAAGCAGCTATTTTCAGCGGTATTCTTACAAGCCCGCGGGGCAGTGAAGTAGCCCAGCCGGCTACTGCTGCCCGCTCACTACTGCTGCTACCGGGCTGGCCTTCTTACGCTTGCGCCCGTAGATACCCAGTATCAGCAGCGGTAGCAGCGTGAGTTCGGCCACCACGCCGAAGAGCAAGGTGAGGCCGATGAGCAGACCCACGTAAAAGGTGCCGTCGAACGACGAAAAGAGCAGCGTGCCGAAGCCGCCCACCAGGATGAGCGACGTGACGATAACCGCCTGCCCGGCCAGAATGTAGGTGCGCCGCACGGCCTTAAATAGGTTAGGCTCGTGGCCCATGGTGAGGCGCAACTTGCTGATGAAGTGAATGGTATCATCTACCGCGATTCCGAAGGCGATGGTGAAGATGATGCTCGTGCTCACCTTCATGCTCACGCCGGCCAGCCCCATCACGCCCGCCACGATGAGAATGGGCAGCAGGTTGGGCACGAGCACGACCAGCGTCATGCGCACTGATTTGAAGAGCAGCAGCACGATAATCGTGACCATCGCAATGTCGATGGCCATGCCTTGAATCATGTTCAGGGTCAGGTTCTCGTTGTTCTTATCGATGAGGTTGGATGAGCCGGTGAGGCGCGTGCGCAGCACGGTGGTGTCGATGCCGGTGCGCAGAAAGTGCCGCAGGTCGCGGTTGAGCACATCAGCCTGCCGGCTGCCCACGTCCACCATGCGGCCGGTGAGGCGGCCGGCGCTGCCGTCGGGCAGGGCCAGCGCCCGAAACTCGGGCCGCTTGCGAAACTGCCGCAGCGGTCCGCGCAGCCGGGCCAGCCCGGCCGAGTCGGGCGGCAGGCGGTACTCGGCCAGCCCGCCGCCATTCAGCGCCTGGTGGGCGGTGCGCACGAGCGTGGCCGGCGAGGCCGAGAATTTCAGGCCGTAAGTGGCGGCCAGATAGTGCTCGATTTTCTCGGTCTGGGCCAGCACGGCGGGGTCGAATATGGTGCGCCCGCTGGCCGGCTTCAGCTCCAGCTCGAAGGGCCGTACGCCGGCAAAGTGCGTGTTGAAGAACGCAAAATCCTGCCGCACCGGGTCGTTTTTCGACAAGTCATCGAGCAAGGACGAGTTGATGCGTACCCGCGTGGCCAGCCCAATGCTGGCGGCCAGCACGAGCCCGCTCAGCACAAACACCAGCCGCCGCCGCCGCAGCACGCCCATAAAGAGGCGGCCGAGCACGCCGTCCCAGTCGTGGCCGTGCTTGCGCGGCTCGCGCAGGGCGGGCTTGTTGAGCAGCACCAGCATGGCCGGCAACAGCGTGAAGCTCAGGAAGAACGCCAGGATAACGGCAATGCCCGTAAATAGCCCGAAATTGTGAATGGGCCGGATGGTGCTCGTCATCAGGGTAAAAAAGCCGATGCTCGTGGTGAGCGCCGACAGCCCCGAGCCGAAGCCCGACTCCTTGATGGTGGTGCGCAGGGCGTGCTTTTTGCCCGCGCCGTAGCCCAGCTCGCTCACGTAGCGACTGATAATGTGGATGGTATCAGACATGCCCACCACGAAGAGCATGAGCGGCAGCAGGGCCGTCATCAGGTCGATGCTGATGCCGCAGGCGCCCATCACGCCCAGGCCCCACACGATGGCGCCCAGCACCACCACCAGCGGCAGCACCACGCCCCACCAGGTACGGAACGTAACCCACAGCAGCCCCATTACCAGCACGAAGGAGAGCGACATGAAAATCACCATCTCCCACTTCAGCCTGTCCACAAATACCGACTGCGCCACGGCGCGGCCCGCAAAGTGGGCCCGCGCCTCGGGCAGGCCCGCCCGCGCCAGGCCGGCGCGCAGCTCGGTAAGCAGCGAGTCGCCGGGCGGCTTCTTGAGGTCGGGCGTGGTTTGGATGACCAGCGCCACGGCACGGCCGTCGGGGCTGAAGACGTTGCCCACCAGGCCCGGCGTTTTATAAATCAGGGTCGAGTCGGCGGCGCGGCGGCCGGGGTCGGCGCGGTACTCGGCCGGGTGCAGGTAGGGCAGGGTGTAGGCCCCGAGGCCCTCCACCACGGTCTGGCTGAGCGTGGTGGGCGAGGTGACGTGGCGCACGTCGCGCTGGCGCCCGGCCAGCCGCGTGAGGCTATCGACCTGCGTGAGGAAAGCCGGCGAAAACGCCGTTTGGCCCGGTCCGGCCTCCAGGGCCAGCAGCAGGTAATCGTTGTCGTTGCCGAAGCGTGCGGTGTAGCCCTGGTAGTAGTCCAGGTCGGGGTCGCCGGCGGGGTAAAAGTCGTTGAAATTGTAATTAAAGCGCAGCTGGGCGGCAAAGTAGCCGGCTACCCCCGTGAGGAGGGCCAGCACCAGCAGGGTGAGGTAGGCAGTTCGGCGAAGCGGCATAGCAAACAAAAGCGCGGCCGTAGGAGCCCGCGTAGCCCGGCCCGGAAATACCCCGGCCGGGCGCGCCGGGGGTGTTTCAACCGCCCGGCCGCCCGCGTCAGCCTTAGTAAAAAGGCTGTATCTTAGGCGTCACAACTGTCTTCAACCCGTACTTTTTAGCTTTTGTTTCTGCTTTTGCCCATGAAAAAGTCCCTGCTCGCCCTCGCTCTGCTGGCTTCGGCCGCTACCGCCTTTGCCCACGATGGCGACAAGCCTGCCAAAGGCAAGAAAAACGACCACTGCACCGCCGCCGCCGCCGCCAAGTGCGAGAAAGGTATGGCCGGCACCAGCACCGCCGGCATGCCCGCCTGCTGCAAGGCCAAGATGGCCGCTGCCAAAGCCAGCGCTTCCGCTACGGCCGCCGCGAAAACGAGTGCTGTAAAGTCGCTGTAAGTACTAGTGATGACGCCTTTAGCTATCGTTGCCACGCCTAGCCTGGCCTATGAGGTAGGCCACTGGCTGGGAGCCTCTCTGCACTACGTAGGCGTGGTGGCGGGCCTGCTGCTGCTAGGGCGCCGCCTGAAAAATTTGGTGCCTAGCTAGGAATCTAGCTAACAGTTAGTTGGTTCGCAAAAAAAACCGCCCAATTGGGCGGCTTTTTTTTGGTAGCTGAAATGACAACTAGCAGTTGCTAGTAAGGCTGGGGTTGTGCTTAACTTCGCCCCCGAATTGACTTATTCTTATAAAATGAAAAGAGCTATACTCCTCATTGCTGCCTTTTTCTGCTTTGCCATTACCACCCATGCCCAGGCCCCGAGTAAGGAGCTGGCGACAGCCATTCTGAAAAATAATGCCGCCGCCGCCGAAACGCTGCTCACGGCTGGGGCCAACCCCAACGCCGCTATTGAGGTGGTGCCGGGCTTCCCCACTACCTACCTCATTACCGCCGCTGCCAATGGCAGCCTCGACCTGGTGAAGCTGCTGCTCAAGCACAAAGCCCAGGTCAACCAGCTCGACGGCTTCAAGGCCACCGCCCTGATGGCCGCCGCTGGCAAGGGCCACAAGGCGCTGGTGGAACTGCTGCTGGCCAGCGGTGCCGATGCCAAACCCAAAGACGACGACGGCAAAGACGCCCTGGCGATGGCCAAGGAGAGCGGCAACAAGGAAGTAGTGGCCTTACTGGAGCAGAAGCTAAAGTAAAGGGTTTGTAAATTGCTAGTTACCTGAAAGTAATTTTTTGGTAAGAAGCTGAAGGATATTCCAAATGGCCAGTGAAGCCGCCCAGTCAGGCGGCTTTCTTCTGTCATGGGGGTACCTTTGCCGACCGTTATCAAAAGCTGCCCCATGCGCCAATACCAAGCTCTGCTTCGCGAAATCCTCGACCACGGCACCCTCAAAACCGACCGCACGGGCACGGGTACGTTGTCCATCTTCGGCCCGCAGATGCGCTTCAACCTGGCCGAAGGCTTTCCGCTCGTGACGACCAAGAAGGTGCACCTCAAGAGCATTATCCACGAGTTGCTGTGGTTTTTGCAGGGCGATACCAATATTGCGTACCTGAAGGAAAACGGCGTAAAAATCTGGGACGAGTGGGCCGATGAAAACGGCAACCTCGGCCCCGTCTATGGCTACCAGTGGCGCAGCTGGCCCGACGGCCACGGCGGTCACATCGACCAGATTGCGCAGATTATCAGCCAGTTAAAAACGCAGCCCGACTCGCGTCGCATGGTAGTGAGTGCTTGGAACGTAGCCGACCTGCCCGCTATGAAGCTGCCCGCCTGCCACGCGCTGTTTCAGTTTTACGTGGCCGATGGCCGCCTCAGCTGCCAGCTCTACCAGCGCTCGGCCGACGTTTTTCTGGGTGTGCCCTTCAACATCGCCTCCTACGCGCTGCTCACCCTGATGGTGGCCCAGGTAACGGGCCTGCAACCCGGCGAGTTTATCTGGACCGGCGGCGACACGCACCTCTACAGCAACCACCTCGACCAGGCCCGCCAACAATTGGAGCGCGCCCCGCGCCCGCTGCCTATCATGCGCCTCAACCCGGGGGTGCAGGATATTTTCAGCTTCCAGTATGACGATTTTAAGCTGGAAAATTATGACCCCTGGCCGGCCATCAAGGCACCGGTAGCGGTGTAGGGGCGGGGCGGGCAGTTTTCGCTAAGGCTAGCCGCTGCTTGGGAGAGAAAGCCGGGCCGTTGGACGTATAGGAGCCTAGCAGTGAATCCGCTGGGGGGCGCAAAATTCGTAGGTTTGAGAACTCTTGCGCTCCCTGCCCTTTTTTCTGCCCACTTTTCATGTCACAGCCCCCCGCCCTCACCGCCGACCTGTCGGTGCAACAACGCGCCTACATCGCCCTCTACGCCCTGCGGCTGGGTACCGCGTCGCACGCCGATATCCTGGCCAGCCACCGCCTCACCGAAGCCGACCTGCAAGCCCACCAGGCGGGCTGGGATGAGCTGCAGGCCCACCACGCCGACCGCCAGCGCCAGATGCCCCGCCCCGACGCCGACAGCTGCCGCCTCGTGAACTGTTGCTAAAGCCGCCGGCGTAGCCTTGGGCTCCCTTTGGGTAATAGTAAGCCGTGGGGTTTTGCCGGCTAGCCCGCCCGCTGCTAACGTGGCCCCGGCCACCGGGCACCCGTTGCGCTGTAACTTGGCCGCATGAGAGCTGCCGCATGAAAAAATCTACCTGGGCGCTGCTTGGCACGCTGCTGCTGGCCGCCGCGTCGGCCCACGCCCAGGAGGGCTACGCAGCGCCCGGCTTCCCGATGCTGCCGCACCGCCGCCCGCAACCGCCCGCCGAGCCAGCGGCCCCCAAGCTGGCCTCGCCCGTGCTGCCGCGCTTCTGGCACGAGCCCGACCCGGCCCGGCAGGCCAGCGGCCGCGAGCAGTTTTTCAAGTTTGTATCGGAGCAGGCGCAGTACCCGGCCGCCGCCCGGCCGGCCCCCGACCATCTGCAAGACCTGCTGCCCACCGGCCGCCTGCTGGTGAGTGTGCGCGTGCGGCCCAATGGCTCGGTGCGGCAGCCCCCGCGCATTGTGCGGCGCGAGCTGGCCCGCCCCGAGGCCGACTACCCGCCCGCCGCCCTGCGCGCCCTTGATGCCGAGGCGCTGCGCGTATTGGGCGCGTTGCGCTTCGTGCGCTCAGCCGCCGCCCAGGATTCGCTGCTGGTGCCCATGCGCTTTATCACGGAGTAATATTGGGCCCAAAACTAATAGAGACTCTCTTAAAGATGACATTTGTTGAAATAGCCGAAGTAGTGCTAAAGGGAAGTAATAAACCCCTCAATAGCCGCCAAATATGGGATGAGGCAGTCGCCTGTGGGCTAACATTAGAATTGAAGTCAATAGGGAAAACACCGTGGGCTACCCTCGGCGCCCGGGTCTACGTTGACTTAAAAAATAATAAAAATTCTAAGTTTACTAAAATTGGAAAAGGCAAGTTTGGTCTCGCTCCTAGTAATCAGATAGTAGCGCTTCCTTCGATTAGCCTACCCGCTGAAGTACCGGTGGCTGCTCAAGCCTTGAATAAGCAAAAAACATCGGCGGTCCAATTACAATCGTCTAAGCAAGAAGAGTATTTTTTAGAGAAACATCTTCATCCTTTTTTAGCTTATTTTGCTTTTTATAAGCTAAAGGCGTACTCAAAGACGCTTAACCATAGTAAGTCTGTGAAAAGTAGCTATGGGGAATGGGTGCATCCTGATATGGTATCCTGCGCCTTCCCCTTCCTACAAGCTGAGTGGCATAGCGAAGTGTCTAGCTTAAGCCGCTCCATTGGAAATGCTCCCATACGGTTATGTTCTTTCGAACTAAAACGAAAGATTGACATGACAAATCTGCGTGAGGTATTCTTCCAAGCAGTATCTAACTCTTCGTGGGCAAATGAGAGTTACCTAGTAGCTGCAAAAATTTCAAGCGACCAAGACTTCTTAGGCGAGTTAAAGCGACTTTCCTCGTCGTTTAATATTGGAATTATTCGGCTGGATACTGCCGACCCTGATGGTGGAGAGATAATGTTGCCAGCTCGGTTTAAAGAAAACCTTGACTGGGATACTATGAATAAATTGGCGATGAATAAAGATTTCAAAAACTTTTTGTCGAGAGTACAGAAGGACTTGAAAAACAACGAAGTTTACAAGGAGCAATATGATAAAGTGCTAACCAAACAGGAGTTGCTAAAATCAATCGAGGCAATTCAATTCGAATAATTTCTGTGACCGGAACTTGCTCTGTGCAACCTGCTGCACCACGCGCACGGCCGCCACATTAGCCGTGAAGGCGGCATCGGCAGCCAGCAGGTCGGCCGGCAAAAATAGGCCTTCGCGGCAGGCCAGCCCGGCGGCCCGGGCGGCTCGCAGCACCGCCGCCCGGCGCACACCCGCCACGCAGCCGCTGGCCAGCGCGGGGGTAAACAGTACGCTGTCCTTTATCCAGAAAATAGCGGCCGCCCCGGCCTCCGCTACATGCCCGGCCGTATCGCAGAGGATGATTTCGTCGAGCCTGCGCTGCTGGCGCTCGTGGGCGGCGCGTACGTAGAGCCACGCCTGCGGCCCCTTGCAGAAGCTCAGCGGCGAATACATAGACTGCGTTTCCCGGGCAAAATCGACCAGCCGAAGCGGCGAGTCATCCGGCGCGAAGGGCTCGGCGGTGGCCAGCCACTCGGCCGCGGCGGTGGGGGGCGTGTAGCGGCCGCTGCCGGCGCGCCAGAGTTGCAGGCGCAGGCGGGCGGCGGGGAGGTTGTTGGCGGCGGCGAGCCCGGCCAAGGTGTGTTCCAGGGCCTCGGTGGTGGCTAGCTGGGCGGGCAGCGTGAGGTAGAGCGCGGCGGCAGCCCGTTGCATGCGGGCGGCGTGGTCGGCGGCCAGGCGCAGATGGTTTGCCTGGTAAACCAGGGTTTCAAAAAAGCCGTCGCCGAAAGCCAGCCCGCGGTTGGGCAGGGGCAGGTGAAAAGTGGCGGGGGCCAGGAGTTCTCCGTTGAAAAGCAGCATGGGCAGGGCTAGCGGCGGGCCACGCGGTAGGGCACCCGCACCACAAAGGTGGTGTCGCGGCCGTTTTGGTTTATTCGCACCATTCCCACCCAGCTAGCCGGGCCGGGCTGGCGCGGGGCGCGGAAGCGAACCAGGCCCACCCCATCGGGCCCGACGGGCACCGGCTGGCCGTTGCAATACATGCGTAGCGATTGCGGAATCAGAATTTTTAACAGTGTTAAGTGCGCCCGATATGTGGCGCCGGGCGCTACCGCGGCCGTGGCTACGGCTACCAGCCGGTAGGTAATTGAGCGGGCGCCCACCGTGCGGCTCAATCGCTGAATAGCCTGAGTTTCGGAGGTTAAAATCTGATGCTCTACGTGCGCGAGGTCAGCAAGCGTTGCTGCCGCTGGCACCTCACCCCAGCGCACGGCTGGCCGCCCGAGCGCACTGGGCGGGGGAAGCTGTCGCAGCGCCCTAGCATAAGTAGCCGTTTGCTGTTGAAGCCGTTGCGCTGCCGCCGCGCCCAGGCCCACCGTAGTGCGCCGTAAGGCGACGCGCTGGGCTTGCAGCGTATCCAGCAGTTGATTGGCTTGGGCGTGCAGGCGGGTTGCAGTGGCAAATACAGCCAACGCGCGAGGCTGATTACGGTTTTTGGCCACCCCTTCTTCCAACTGCTTGAGCGCTTGAATGGCCGTTTGGCGCGCATGAGTGTTAGCGGTTTCCAGCGTTTGGGTGAGTGGCGCCAGCGCAGCCAGCAGCCGGGTTTCCTGGCGCTGCTGCCAGTACCAGCTGCCACCGCTAGCCCCAAGCAGCCCCAGCGCGGCCAATAGAAAGTACTTCATGGCGTGGGGTGCTGCACAATGAGATATGGCACTACCAGTTGCCAGGTGGTATCGGCCGGGTATGCGTGGGCGCGGATGACGCCGCGCCAGGTGGCCCGTACGGTGTCGGGCTGGCCAGGCTGGCGGGGTGGCACGGCCAGCGCTACCAGGCCGCCGGCTTCGCGCTGCACGGCCAGGGCTCGGCCATTGGCCGTCATGGTAAGCGCGCCGTAATCGGCGGCCGGCGTTTCCGCCAGAAATAACCGAGCTTGGTAAAATGCGCCCGGCGCGACCGTGGTCGAGGCGGGCACGGCGCGGGCCACGTAGCGCCAGCAAAAAAAACATTTGCTGCCCACCTTCTCCGCCTGATTTTGCAAGGCAGCGGCGCTCGCTTGGCGCACTTGCGCTTCCAGGCCAGCGGCGGCGGCGGCCACAACCGCCGGGGGGAGATTTTGCTGGTAAGCTTGCTCGAATAGGGCAGTCGATAACGGGCTTCCAAGCTCGTTATAGCTATCGAAGCGCCGAATAAAGTTGCCGTAGCGGGCCACGTGGGCGGCCAGCTGCTGATTCGCTGCTTCTCGGTTTTTGAGGCTAGCAAAAAATCCGACTGGCTGGCTGGGTAAGCCGGGCGCTTGGCTACTAGGTGCCCCGAGCCGACTACGTAACGCCCGCAACGTATCCGTAAGTGACTGCGTGCGGGCTAAAACCTGCTCACTTTGGCGCAACACTGTCCGGTCAGCGGCCTGCTGATAATTCAGGTAAGTAATGCGACTAATGCTGCGCACCGTGTTGGCCGTAGCTTGGGCGGCCCGCTGGTTATTAGCCATCAGGTCGGCGGCGAGGGTGGCGAAACGGGCTAGCAGTATAGCCTGCCGCGCCTGCCCGCGCTGATAGGCGTAGCCAGCCCCGAGAGTGCTCGCCAGCAACGTAAGCAAGAATGACCGGCTGGTAGTCATCACAAAATGTAGTAGTCTTGCTTGCCCACTGCTCACACCAGCCCAAATCGCTTGCCCGGCAGGGCCCGCACCACGCCCCGAAACTCGAGCGCCAGCAGTAGCGAGGCCACCGCGTGAATGGGCTGCTGGGCCTTCCAGGCCAGGTTGTCCATCTGCTCCTCACGGCCAGCGGCGGTGGCGAGTACGGTTATCAGGGCAAATTCCTCGACCGAAAAATCATCGGCTGCGTAGCTGGGTGGCGCCTGAAACTTACCGCTCTGGTAGAGGGCGGCGTCCCAGTTGAGCAACTGCTCCAGGTCCTTGGGCTCGGCGTAGAGGGCGGCCTTATTGCTCTTGATGAGCGCATTGCAGCCTTCGGAGGCGGCCGAGCCCAGGTTGCCGGGCACGGCCAGTACGTCGCGGTCGTAGCTCAGGGCCAGCTCGGCGGTGATGAGCGCGCCGCCCTTGGCGGCTGCTTCGACGACCACCGTGCCATCGGCCAGGCCGGCGATGATGCGGTTGCGCTGCGGAAAATTGTAGCGGTCGGGCGAGGTGCCGAAGGGAAATTCGGTGAGCAGGCCGCCCTGCTCGCGCATTTTCTCGGCCGTTTTGCGGTGCACGGCGGGGTAGATGATGTCGAGCCCGGTGGCCATCACGCCCACCGTGGCCAGCCCCTCCTGCAAGGCGGCGCGGTGCGCCATAATGTCGATGCCGTAGGCCAGCCCGCTGATAATGAGCGGCTGGTGCGGCAGCACGCCCTTGATAATGCGCTCGGTTTGCTCGCGGCCGTACTCGGTGGCCTGGCGCGTGCCCACGAGGGAGAGAATTTTGGGGGCGTTGAGGTCGGCCGTGCCTTGGTAGTAGAGCAGCACCGGCGCATCGGGGATGAGCTTGAGGCGGCTGGGGAATTTCTTGCTCGTGTAAAACAGAATTTCCACGCTCTCCTTCTCGGCCTTGCGCAGGCTGGCTTCGGCTTGGGCCAGCGCCTTGCCGCGCTCGGGGCCGGTCAGGATTTTAACCGTGGCGTCGCCCACGCCGGGGATGCGGCGCAGCTTGCCGGGCGGTAGCAGGAATACGTTTTTGGCCGACGAGCCGTAGCTCATTAATTGCCGGGTGAGCTGCGGGCCGATGCCGGGCAGCAGCGTCAGGGCCAACTCGTGGTAGAGGTCGTCGGAAGGAGGGGAGGAGGACATGGGGCGCTACTCGGCTTTCTGGGCCGCGTCAATCTCCTTTTTCAGGTTGACCAGGAAGCCGCGCACTTTTTCCAGCGATTGAATTACGTCAATCTTATCCTTGAGCTGGCCGCCCTTCTGCTTGAGCATTTCGCGGGCGCCGGCAATGGTGTAGCCGCGCTCCTTCACCAAATGGTAGATAGTGCGAAACGTATCGACGTCGGCCTGGGTGAAGAGGCGGTTGCCCTTCTTGCTCTTGCGCGGGGCCAACTCGTCAAACTCCGTTTCCCAGAAGCGGATGAGCGAGGTGGCCACGCCGAACTGCTCGGCCACCTCGCCGATGGTAAAATATTGCTTGGTAATGTCGCGCTCTTTGTAGGGCATGGCGGCGGGGAGGGGCGGGCTAAGGTACTGACTAAGTTACTGGACTTTATATTTCTGGCTAATCTCGTCGTAGAGCGGCAGTAGCTCGTTGGCGCGGCCTTGCTTGTCGAACACGGCTTCCCAGGTATTGAGCGGCTCCCAGATGAAGCTGCCCCGGCCCTTGCCGCCCGGTAGGTTGAATACCACGTCGTTGACCTCGCGCTTGCGCTCCGAGTACTCGACCACCACCACATCCTGCTTGTAGCGCTTGGCCAATTGGGTAAGATTAGCCTGGAGGTCGGGGATGGTGCCGTGCCACTTGGGGTAATACGACTCGCCAATGACGTCGAAGTCAACCTTGTGCGCCTGCATGCGGTCGAGCCAGTTGTTGGAAAGCACCGCCTGGCCGCCGAGGGCGATGTGCAGCATCACCAGCGCCTGCGGGGCGGCCTCGCGCACGGCGCTGGAGCCGGCCTGCGCCAGTTGGGCCAGGGTGTCGTAGCGAGCGAGGCTGTCGGAGAGCTGTACGTTGGCATCGGGCCAAATCATGCCGTGGTTGATTTCGTTGCCCACCTGCACCATGTCGGGCGGCGTGCCCTGGGCTTGCAGGGCCAGCAGTACGTCCTTGGTGTAGTCGTGCACCGCCTGGGCCAGGGCGGGGCCGCGGAGGGCCAGCCAGGCCTGGGGCTTGAACTGCTTCTGCGGGTCGGCCCAGGTGTCGGAATAATGAAAATCAAGCAGCAGCTTAAGGCCGGCGGCTTTCACGCGCCTGGCCATTGCCAGGGTGTGCGGCAGGTCGCAAAAGCCCTTTTGGGGCGAGTAGCCGCTGTCAGCGGCGGGGTTATTGAATAGCCGCAGCCGGATATAGTTGAGGTGGTGGTCTTTCAGAATCTGGATGGCGTCCTTTTCCACGCCTTTATCTGAAAACTTAATGCCCCGCGCTTCGAGCTGGGGCAGAAAGGAGATATCCGCGCCCAGCACCTTGCCCAGGCGCGGGCGGCGGGCAGGAGGTGTAAGGGTTTTAGCAGCAGTAGCTTGGGTGCTGGCTCCGGCGGCCAGCACCCCTAGCAGTACCAGCCGCCGGGCAGAAGACGGAAAACGAAACGACATCACAAAAAGCAAAAAAGACAACTGACCGGGCCAGCCCACCAGCAAGGTAGCCCGGCGCCCGGCTAACCCCGCACAATACAGACTTAGCCGGGGCGTTCCCGGCCAGCCGCGCGGAGCTGAACCACTCGTTTCGCGCTACTGTTTTGGAAAGCTACCTTTGTTCTGCCGCCGGCCCCGCAAATGTGGGCCGTTTTTTTTAAAGTTATGTCGCTCCCCACCGCCGCGCACGTGCGCCAGCAGTTTCTCGATTTCTTCGCCAGCAAGGGCCACCACATCGTGCCCTCGGCCCCGCTCGTGGTCAAGGACGACCCCACGCTGCTGTTTATCAACAGCGGCATGGCCCCGTTCAAGGACTACTTCCTGGGCAACCGGCCCGCGCCCCACAAGCGCATCGCCGACACCCAGAAGTGCCTGCGCGTGAGCGGCAAGCACAACGACCTGGAGGAGGTGGGCTACGACACCTACCACCACACCATGTTCGAGATGCTGGGCAACTGGAGCTTCGGCGACTACTTCAAGAAGGACGCCATCAACTGGGCCTGGGAGCTGCTCACCGAGGTGTACAAGCTGGAAAAAGACCGCCTCTACGTGACGTATTTTGAGGGCGACGCCGGCGACGGCACCGGCCCCGACACCGAGACGCAGGATTTGTGGCGCCAGTACACCACCGACGACCGCATCCTGCCCGGCAACAAGAAGGACAACTTCTGGGAGATGGGCGATACCGGCCCCTGCGGCCCGTGCACCGAAATCCACATCGACCTGCGCTCCGACGAGGAGCGCGCCGCTAAATCGGGCCGCGAGCTGGTGAACGCCGACCACCCGCAGGTGGTGGAAGTCTGGAACAACGTGTTCATGGAATTCCAGCGGCTGGCCGACAAGTCGCTCATCAAGCTGCCCGCCCAGAGCGTGGATACCGGCATGGGCTTCGAGCGCCTGATGATGGCCGTGTCGGGCGTGAAGTCGAACTATGATACCGATGTATTTCAGCCCCTTATCCAGTTCATTGCCCAGGAAGCCGGCGTGCCCTACCACGGCACCTCACCAGCCACGGTAACCGACCTGCCAACTACCGAAAACGAGAAAACCGACATCGCCATCCGGGTGCTGGCCGACCACATCCGGGCCATTGCCTTCACCATCGCCGACGGCCAGCTGCCCTCGAACGTGAAGGCCGGCTACGTGATTCGCCGCATTCTGCGCCGCGCCGTGCGCTACGCCTTCTCCAGCCTCAACCAGAAGCAGCCCTTCCTCTACAAGCTCGTGCCCGTGCTGGCCGACCAGATGGCCGGCATCTTTCCCGAGCTGAAAGCCCAGCAGGCCTTCGTGACGCGGGTGATTGAGGAAGAGGAAATCGCCTTCCTTAAAACCCTGGAAACCGGCCTGCGCCGCCTCGACGCCCTCGAAGAAGCCGCCCGCCAAAACGGCAACGTCATCGACGGCCGCACGGCGTTTGAGCTGAGCGATACCTTCGGCTTTCCCTTCGACCTCACCGCCCTCATCGCCCGCGAAAAGGGCCTGACCGTGGACGAAGCCGGCTTCAAAAAGGCCCTGGATGAGCAGAAAGGCCGCAGCCGCGGCGACCAGGAAACCGAGCAGAGCGACTGGGTAACCGTGCGCGACACCGACACGCCCAACGTGTTCGTGGGCTACGACCAGGACGAGGCCACGGCCCACCTGCTGCGCTACCGCAAAATCGACAAAAAGGGCAAAACCGAGTACCAGTTGGTGTTCGACCAGACGCCCTTCTACGCCGAGAGCGGCGGCCAGATTGGCGACACCGGCTACCTGGAAAGCGACTTCGAGAAGCTGCGCGTCATCGACACGAAGAAGGAAAACGACCTGCTCATCCACACCACCCTGGATTTGCCGCAGGAGCTGACCGCCGAGTTCCGCGCCCGCCCCGACGCGGCCCGGCGCACGCTCATCCGCAACAACCACACGGCCACCCACCTGCTGCAAGCCGCCCTGCGCCGCGTGCTCGGCGAGCACGTGCAGCAAAAAGGCTCGCTCGTGAATGAGAAGCTGCTGCGCTTCGACTTCTCGCACTTCACCAAGGTGACCGACGCCCAACTGCGCGAAATCGAGAATATCGTGAACGAGCGCATCCGCCAGCAAATCCCGCTCGACGAGCGCCGCAACGTGCCCATCGCCAAGGCCAAAAACCTGGGCGCAATGGCCCTTTTTGGCGAGAAGTACGGCGAGTTCGTGCGCGTCATCACCTTCGACAAAGACTATTCGGTGGAGCTCTGTGGTGGCCTGCACGTGGCCAACACGGGTAGCATCGGCTACTTTAAAATCACGACTGAAAGCGCCGTGGGCGCGGGTGTGCGCCGCATCGAGGCCGTTACGGCCGGCGCCGCCGAAGCCTTCGTGGACCAGCAGCTCGACCTACTGGCCCAGGTGCGCGAGGCCCTCGGCAACCCCCAGCACCTGCTCACCTCGCTCGAAAAGCAGACCGACGAAATCGCCGCCCTGCGCAAGCAAATCGAGCAATTCGCCCAGCAAGCCATCAACCAGCAGAAGACCCAGCTGGCTAGCCAGGTAAAAGACCTCAACGGCCTCAACTTCCTGGCCGCCCAGGTGCAGGCCACCAGCGCCGACGACCTCAAAAAGCTGGCCTACGACCTGCGCCAGACCACGCCCAACCTCGTGCTCGTGCTCGGCGCCGACATCGACGGCAAGCCCCAGCTGGCCGTGATGCTCGACGACGACATCGCCAAAGCCGGCAAGCTCAATGCCACCACCCTGGTGCGCGAGCTAGCCAAGGAAATCCAGGGCGGCGGCGGCGGCCAGCCGTTCTTCGCCACCGCCGGCGGTAAAAACGTGGCTGGCCTGCCCGCCGCTATCGCCAAAGCCGAAGCGCTGGTAGCGGCCGGCGCGTAGCCAGAGCTACCCATCAGCAAACGTAGATGCAAAAAGCACGTGGGAATCCCCACGTGCTTTTTTTTAGAGATTTAAAAATAGAGTGGAGACGCTAGTAGCGGTGTCGGGTGCGTCTGGGCTGCTACCCAGCAAATTTCACTTCCACTCAGTCCGACTGAAGCGCAGTTCAGCAAGCGCGTCGATGGCAACTGGCAGCCATTTCAATTCCACTCAGTCCGATTGAAGCTAGCCGGTTGTTGTGGCGCCCAATGAAGGTGTTACTATTTCAATTCTACTCAATCCGATTGAAGCGGGGCGACGACGGCTATGACCGCATCCGGAATACACATTTCAATTCCACTCAGTCCGATTGAAGCGGCGGATGCGGAAGACCTTGCGCAGGGTCAGCACGTATTTCAATTCCACTCAGTCCGATTGAAGCGGGCCGGTAATGGCGTACTGCGTGCCAGGCTGCACCTATTTCAATTCCACTCAGTCCGATTGAAGCCGGCCGATTCGCCGGCGTAAAATCCCTCCAGGACCTATTTCAATTCCACTCAGTCCGATTGAAGCACGCTTCATCCAGAACGTTATGCAGCCTTCGGCAAATTTCAATTCCACTCAGTCCGATTGAAGCTGCTAATTGGGAGCGCGTGAGTAGCACCACATCTAAATTTCAATTCCACTCAGTCCGATTGAAGCCCACCTCAACAGCCTGTTTACGGCCAACCGGATTCAATTTCAATTCCACTCAGTCCGATTGAAGCACGGTCCCGGTATCGGGCACCAAATAATACTTATCCATTTCAATTCCACTCAGTCCGATTGAAGCCGGGGGCTTCAGCTGGGACAAGGGGCAGCGCACGATATTTCAATTCCACTCAGTCCGATTGAAGCGTCGGCCAGGCTCTGGTAGGCTCCGCCAGCGCCCTATTTCAATTCCACTCAGTCCGATTGAAGCTTTGATAAGTGAAAGCAATTACCTAAACGGCAGCGCGATTTCAATTCCACTCAGTCCGATTGAAGCTACGGCAGCTTGCAGGTGCTGGGCTTCTGGCCGCTCAATTTCAATTCCACTCAGTCCGATTGAAGCTGGATTAGCCCATTAGCCAATGCGATAGCAGAGAAATTTCAATTCCACTCAGTCCGATTGAAGCCTGGCCAACCTGCTCGACAAGGTATTCACGGCGCAATTTCAATTCCACTCAGTCCGATTGAAGCGTTTAAGTATGCTGGCACGCCACCCAACGCGTTCATAATTTCAATTCCACTCAGTCCGATTGAAGCAGAGGCACCGCGCTACTAGAGGCCCGCGGCTTCCTATTTCAATTCCACTCAGTCCGATTGAAGCTGCAGGGCGGTTCCTTGCAGCGACAGGTGCGGTGGTATTTCAATTCCACTCAGTCCGATTGAAGCGGTAGTCAACTCTTTGTAGTCAAGCCAATTTGGTTTGATTTCAATTCCACTCAGTCCGATTGAAGCGCAGAATATTTACGGCAACAGCATCGGCCTGAACCTATTTCAATTCCACTCAGTCCGATTGAAGCTGCGGCACCAGCCGCGCCGGTGGCTACTGGCTTCGAATTTCAATTCCACTCAGTCCGATTGAAGCCCGTGAATTATTCTGCAATTATAGGGCATAGTGCAAAGCAAACGCACATGCATGTCTCCATAACAACAGCCAAAAAGCGTCGATGGCTAAAAGTAAGATTTAGCCTAGGGTTAGACAACCTTATTAATCAATGCTTTATGGTTTTACGGCTGCTGGCTGCCGAAAGCTACTAATCATTTTATCCTCACCGACGACTCAGCAGGGCTATAAAATGGTATCCAGTGGACTCCGTTCGTGCCCAATTACCTGCTTCTCCAGCCATTGTTGCGTACGGCTTTTGAAGAGAATTACGCTGTCCTCCTCCTCATTCATAATAGTGCGGGCTTTAGCCAATAGCTCCGCTAGCTTGACTTCGCTGATTTCGCCCTCAAATACCGAATTTTGAATCCAGTGCAGGTAGCGGCGGCAGAGTTTCAGCATGCGGCTCACGCGCTGCTGCTTCATATCGTATACCAAGATGATGTACATTACCACCAAGCTTTAAATGGTTGATAGTCTTCCATGTTCAATAGATGCTTGGTCAACTTGTAGCATTCGAGCTTGATGAGGTGCTGGTAGCTGACGCTGCGGTTGAGACGGCGGTGTTGGATGGTTTCTTTTAAGCGCTCCTCAAATACCCGCACGAAGGTTTTGCAGCCCGCCTCCTTAAGCAGGCAGCCGTCCAACTCCCGCACGAAGTCGCGGGGCTGAATCTCCTTTTTATTGAGCAGACGGAAAATGGTGCGGTCCACGAGCAGCGGCTTGAAAATCTCGGCCATATCCAGGGCCAGCGAGAAGCGTCGGCTGCCTGGCTCGTGCAAAAAGGAGATGGTTGGGTTCAGCTGGGTATGGTAAATCTGCGACAGACAGGCTGCGTAACAGAGCATATTACCGAACGAAATCAGTGCATTTAGCTCATTCTGCGGCGGCTGGGTGCTGCGCGAGCCAAAAGTGAAGCCGGGTACGCTCACCAACTGCTCGAAGCAGCGGTAGTACGTCTGCCGGATATTACCCTCGTAACCCATGATTTCGGCCACGCTCTTGGCGTGGGGTAGGGCCGACACATAGAGCTCAATCTGCGCGATTTCCTCACCCACCACCCGGCCCCGGCTCTGGTAGTAGCGCAGATTTTTGAGTAGGTTAAAAGCCGCGCCCTCCACCAGCTTCCGGGCCAGCACGAGGCGCTTTTTAAGACTGGTGTAGTGGCCCGTCTGGGCTACCTGCAAGCGGCCAGCCAGCAGGTATTCCTTGGCCATAAAAGAACCAGTGTAGTGCTCGTAGTAGTCGAAAAAATGCACTGATACCCCGTGCTTACCCAGAAAATTGTATAGCCCCGAGTTGGCATCGAGCGCGCCGAACACATAGAGGTCGGCCACGTCTTCGATAGGCAGAAAGCGTGCTTGGCCCTCGGCCCCGGCTTCGTCGTAGGCCGTGTACTTGAGGGTATTATCTTGGCGGCTGAGGCGGCCAGGATTAAAGAGATAGAACGTCTTTTTCACCGCAGATTTAACGGATTAAACGGATTTCGCAGATACGCCCGCCTGCGGCGGGCTGGCTAGGTGGTGTGGGGTTCGGGGTTACTCACCCGAGTAGCAGAAGTCGTAGTAGCTACAGTTTTTGCAGAACGACTTGTTGATGACGGGCGGGCATCGCTCTTGGGCTACCAGCTGCTCGATGGCGACTTCCCATTCGGCGATGGCTAGGCGGTCGGCGTCGCTGAGTATTACCTTTTCCACGCGGCGGATTTTAGGGTATTCCAGCAGGCCGGTGGGCTCCACTACGCCGTGGCGCTCCAGCGTCAGCAGGTAAAACCGGAGCTGGGCCACGCTAGCTTCCTCCAGCTTGTTGCTACGCTTGATTTCGTGCACCACCCGCTCGTGCGGGTCGTAAAAATCTATCTTGATGCCCTCAATCTGAATCTCGCGGTAGCGTTGGGCGCGCTGTGGGTAGGCCGTCTGGTGCAGCAGTGTGCCATCGGCCACGTTATCGTGCGTCTGTTGGAAGCTGATGCCGTGGTGAAACAGCCACAGCTTGCGGTGGCAGATATGGTAGTAGTTGACGTGCTTGCCGGTGATGCGCATGGTGAGTAGGGGAGGGCACCAAAGCAAAACGGGCTGCTTCCCTTTAGAAGCAACCCGTTTTGATGATTAGGTGGGCACCTGTTGATTTTCGTAATCAAATGCCTGCAAGCGGGCCAGAATATCCTGCTCGGCTTGGTCGAGCGCGTCAGCCGCGCCGTAGGCTCCGGCGATGTAGCCACCCGCCGATAAAGCCGTGTAGAGCTTCGCCCCGGCAGTTTCATCGAGCACCGGCTTGGCGGCGGGGCGTTCGGTATCCTCGCGTAGCTGGCCCCGAATGGCCCCGGCCAAGTGGTTGGCATTGGCGGAGATGGCCACGGCCAGCGTTTCCATCAGGCTGAAGGTGCGGGCCTGGTTGCTGGTGATGCGCCAGTTGACCAAAGCATGGGCCAGGGCTGGCATGTACTGCTCGCGCTTCGCGCGCGGGGCCAGCAGGCAGGGGCCAAATACGTTGCGGGTTTCCGTCCAGCCCTGCGCTTTCAGCTCGGCTACCTTGCTGGGGTGAAGCTCGGGCTCCAGGGTATTGACCGACACGCAGAACAGCGTGCGCAAATCCACCGCCACATCGTATACAAACAAGCCCGAGGCGCGGCTGTGGTCGGGTATCCAGATGCGGTTGGGCAGGTTGCGCTTGGTGCTGAGTAGCAGAGCATCTACCTCGTCCTTGGACAGTTCCTTGCCGCTTTCGTCGCGCACCCGCACGGGGTGGTGGGAGGGGTGGGAAGTGCGGTCAAACGTCAGATTTTCCTTCTGTTGCTCCAGGCCACCCAGCAGCGGATGCAGCGGACGCATGGCCGAAATCGAGAGCGGTGAGCGGCGCTTGATGGTGAACTCGCCGGTTTCGGCCCGCATGTAGCCGCCCAGCAACTGGTCGACGTGCGTGGGGTCGCAGGGCGACCACGGCTCTTTTTGCTCAAACTGCACTTCCTCGGCCTTTTTACCCTTCTTCACCTGCCAGTTGAACGTGATGGGGGCGGGCGGCACGTTCAGGCCAGTGGTGAGCGCGTCCATAATGCTGCGCTTCACCTGCTGCCCGCTCGAATAGGCCTGGTTGGTGCCAAACTGCGGGTCGCGGTAGTATTTCTGGCCGTCCTGGACCGAGAAAACGGTGTGCTCGGCGTGGCGCAGGCCCCGCAGATAGATATAGGGGGATTTCATGCTTAGGCGTTGATAAGAGTGGGTTGTGGCGTGGCGGTAGCAGCGGCGGCATTGCTGCTCTGCCGGGCGATGTAGCGGAAGCGCACCAAAATGATGAACAGCGGGAAGTTGTCGACCGGCATTAGCATCACCTGCCGCACGGCTTCATCAAAAAGAGCGGTGTAGTCGGACGCAGCGCTTTTAGCTTCTTCCAGAATTTCCGTTAGCCGCTCGATAAAGGCCGGACGATGCTTGACGAATACTTTTTCGACCTGCCGGTCCAAGTTCATTTTACCTTGCTTGGCGGTGCCGCTGTACTGCTGTAATGCGCCCGCCAGCCGGTCGGCGGTGTCGTAGAGTTCTTGGTTGTTGAGCATGGCGAGAATCCAGAGTTGTTGAAAAGCAAATTGAATGGCGGCGGCTTCGGTCTTGACGGAAGGGACTTTGGCGGGGCCGTTGGCGCTGGGTAGGTAGTCGCGCAGCTTGGCCGGCTCAATGGCTGCCAGCCCGATGGCCCCTAGCTGGCAGGCACGGGCAAAGCCGTAATGCACCGAGTACAAGCGTAGTAGCTGGTCCTGGCCGGCACTTTGCACGGCGGCCGGGAATAGAAAGAGCTTGTCCGTAAGGTCATAAACCTTCCGAATGCCGCGCAACTGCAACGGTACAAAGCCGATGGTGCGGTTGGTTTGGGCCAAGCTGTACACATAGGCCGTTAGGTCGCGGGTAGGGTAGTGGCGCGTGAGAGCAAAAAGTACCTGGACCCACTCGCGAGTAGGCATGGCTAGGGTGCCAGCGGTGTCGGTGAGTTCGATGGTAAGGCCGTCTAGCGGGTGGTCGGGGTCAAACTCAGGGCTGAACGCATGGGCCAGCCAGTGGCCGTTCCAGGTTTCAATCTGGTTGCCTTTCATGGTGGGGCGCTGGGTGAGGTAGGTGCGATAGAGTGCCCAGCCCTCGTAGAGTGCCCATAGCACATCGTCTTCGTCAAGTAGCAGCGACAGGCCACCGCTCACGCCCACGCCCAGCGCGCCGCCAATCCAGGAGCAGTAGATGTCATCCGGGCCTACCTGCGGCCCTACCCCCGATACCTGGCCCGAGGTAGTGCCCTCCACGCCCGCCGCCGGAAAGCCAATGACAAAGCTGGCATCGGGCGGCACGGTGGCAATTTTGTGGTGTAGCGTGGCTAGCTGCACCTCGGCATCGGTTTTGCCGCCGGCCAGGTTGCCCGCTGCTACTTTCTGGGCAAACGGTGAACTCGGCACCCACTGCAAGTAGCGCTTGTGAGCATAAAACAGCGGGTACAGCCGCTGCTCAAAAAACTGCCGGGCCGATAGCTCTTCGCCCGTGCGTTGATGATAGAGGTCGAGTAAGCGGCGGCCGATATGGCTGGTGTACATAAGCGGGCAGGGGCTAGTTTTCCAGAAAAATGTCGTACTCTTCGAATTGCAAACCCAGCTCGTCGTACTCCTTATTGCCAGGTACTACGAAGGGCATCAGGCCCACATCAAGGCGCTCGTAGGTGTTTTTGCGGGCGTACATACTGCGCCAGCTTACCGGAATTTCCAGTTGGGTACGCGTCTCCCAGCGGCCTTCCAGGTAGGCGGTGCGGTCAGCGGCCAGGATGCAGGCCGTGGACTCGATTTCCAGCGTTTCGACCAGCACCGCTCGCGGGTTATTGCAGAGTTCGCGCAGCTTGCAGCGCTCACCGTCCCAAATCACGTGCGTGCTGATGTCCCAGGTCGGCAGGGCCGGGTACACGGCGTCGATTTTAATTTGCGCGTCGCGTTCGCGCAGTACTTGGCCATTGTCAGGTAGTTGGGCGAAGCTGGCTTCTATCACCTCGCGGTTGTAGGGCAGGCAGCTGGGGCCGGGTGCCAGCACATGCACCGGCTTGAGTTTGCCGATAGTCTCATCCGTCCGACGCCGGTTCACGCGCCCGAAGCGTTGCACCAGTGCGTCGAGCGGGGCCGCCTCCGTAATCATGCGGTCGAAGCTGATGTCGAGACTCACCTCCACTACTTGCGTGGAGACAACCAGGCAGGGCCCAGGAGTTTTTGGTGAGTTGAAGTCGTCTTCCAGCCGCTTTTCGCGCTTCGCCCGGTCGCCGCGCTTGAAACGGCTGTGCAGCAGCAGCATCTCTGCCTCGGGAAATAGCTCACGCAACTCTTTATAACGCTGCTGCGCACCTTGCACCGTGTTGCAGATAACGAGTACCTTTTCGGCCGCCGCCATTGCGCTGGCCAAAATAGTATTGGTGGCAGTGGGCCAGGTGGCCGGGTTGTCGGCGTCGCGCGGGATTTTGTACACGGCGTGGCGGTCAAATTCATCCAGCGTTGGCAGTGGCAGAGCCACTTCGGCCACGGCCTCCGGCCCGCCCAGCCGGCGCAATAGTTCCTTATACAGCACGGTAGGCATCGTAGCCGTACCAATGTGCAGTCGGCACCCTAGCCGCCGCAACGCATCCACGATTTCCAGTACCATGCTCTGCGCCTGGGCTGAATAGGTATGTACTTCATCCAGAATGATATCGGCCCCGCGCACGTCCAGCATCACGGCCTCGTAGCCGGGCGTGCCAAACACCACGGCCGCTAATTGATGCGGCGTCAGCACCTTGGCCGAAGCCCCGACTAAGGATTGCAGCTGTTTTTCGACTGGCCCCCGGTTCTCCACCAGTTGGGATGTGGCGTGTTGCAGCCGCACATGACCACCGGTTTTGGCATCCAGTATCCGCCGGTACATCGAGTTGATACTGGCCTGAAACGGCAGTGTATAAAATACTCGGCCCCGGCAGCAGCGCAGCAAATAATCGGTTTTGCCCGCGCCCGTGGGGGCCACCACCAGCGTGTGCGCCTGCGGCTGGTCAGCCGCCAACAGCGATAAAGGATAAAGCTCGTGCGTCCGGTCGAAGTAACTCAAATCAGGCTTCGCAAACAGCGTCGGCAATTGGTCAGCGGCCTCGTGTTGCAACGCCGAGGCGAAGTGGTCGGCTGCCTGTAGCAGGCCACGCCACGGTGACCAGTTTTTGCGTTTGGCGGCGCAGTGCTCCACCGCCGCTTGCAGGGCGGCCTCTGCTTCGGCCCGGCTCACGGGCCGCACCTCAATTCCTAAATCCAAGGCAGTCAGTATGGCTAGTGCCCCTGGCGACCATTCTTCCCAGCCCGCCAGGTGGTCGGCCTGCCAGGTACGGCTGCGGTCATCCAGGTCCAGAATGCCCTTGGCCAGCAGGTCGTCTTTCTGCTGCATAGGCTTGTGGTGCGCCACGACCATATCGATTAGGGCGGGCCAGTCAGCCGGTGGCATCAGCGGCAAAAAGCCCAAGGACGACAGCTCATGCCGGTGCGTAATCGGGTTGGGGTCGGCTTGGCCCGTCCTTAGCCGCAGTTTGCGCTGAAATGCCGGGTGTGCCTTGCCCAGGTCGTGCAGTGCCGCCCCCAGGCGGGCCAGGCGCACCTCGAAGCCAGTTGCGCTAGCCACGGCCTCGGCGGCGGCCAGTACGTGCCGGGTGTGGGCCAGCAAACTAAGTTCGCCGCCGTGGCTGGCACTTTTAGCCAATAAATCGGGAGGCGTGCTCATGCCAGTGACCCTACCGGGCGAATAGGATTGCCTACGATTTCCAACCGCCCATGCATAGGTATGCCCTCCGCAAAGCGGTTGAAGCCCACCAGAAATGCCCCCGGCTCAGTAGCCGCCGCTGGGCGAAGCTCAAAGCCAGGCAGCGCATCAAACTCGGCTTCGCTGAGGGTCTGGCGCGCCACCGGCAGCACAATATCTTCGTTGCGGCATAGGCACAAGTGCTGGCTGGCTGCTACTTCCGCTTCGGCCGCCGTCGCAAAGGCTAGGTGTAGCTCGGGGGCCAGCAGCACGCCCCGCACCAGAATAGCGCGGGGGCGCGTCAGCTGCTGCTTCTTTTTCTCGTGTATCCAGCCACGCGGGTGGGTTTGCTCCTGCTGCATGCTCAGGCCGGTATAGGTGAGCTTGTGACGCAGAATTCCGGCTACGCCCAGCTTTTGCCGCATCCCTTCAATGACGGAGGGCGTGAGGAACTGCTGGGAGTATGTTTCTCCATCCCTGACAGCCGTCCACGGCTTGAGGTAGCCGAAGGGGCCAGTGTAGGTAACTATGTGTGATAAAGTCATTTAATGGTGATAGAAGACGATTTTTATTCAAATTAGCCCAAACAATATGGTGAAGGGGTCTAAGGGGAGATAGGTAGAATTTTTGTTGCAAGATAGTGGCCTTAACTCGAAGTGCCCCTACCTTTGACGCCGTAGCCCAAGGGAATTGTAAAAAACACTCTGGCGAAGGTCTCTTTGCCTCAATCGGACTATTTGGCATGGGCGGACAGCGCAAGCCGTTCGCCCATTTCGATGGTTTTCAATGAAAATGTATGGAAAGCTTCGAATTTTCTGCCTATATCAACATCAGTCGCGTTCAATCCAAAATGCAGGGGCAAGGCATTCGGATGAAGAGTGTTCCCGAGGTGCAGCACAGCCCATACACCGTGTGGCTACCCTCGCGCATCTTTCCCAATTACCCCGAAGTGTTTTCTTTTATTGGGTTTGATGCGGAGATGCGACCTTTTTTTGTAGCTTTGACGTATGTCGAAAATCAATTCTTTGCCCTCGATGTCCGACTTGCCACCGAATCCGAACTTGCCCGCTACTGGTGCCCCGGTCAGCTTTCGCAACCCGTTTGAAGAGCGTGACCCAGCCGAAGTATGGCGTGAGCTATTGGAAACTGTAGGCCCACCTATCAGTCGGGAGGAAGCTATCAAACGCATGGTAGAATCAGCTAGAAAGCAACAAGCCAGCGAATAAGTATTGTATGAAAGCCGCCCAGTGCGGCTTTTTTTACGCCCCTACACCAGCGCCCCGCACCCAATTCCCGTCGAGTGCCCCACGCCAACCTCCCAGGCGAAGGCGATTTGCTCGGCCGAGCCGGATACCAGCACCGGGCAGATGCTGCCGCGGCACTGCACCTGCTTGTAGCGGAAGAGCTTGCTCTTGGCGGTGGCGATATATGCGGGGTCGAAGCGCACGGCGGCCCCGGCATCGTCCAGGCTGGCCTGGCGGAGCTTGTGGCGCAGGGTGGCGGTGAGCAGCTCATCGGCTAGCTCTTGGCCGGGCAGGAGGTGGTCGGCGGGTTTGCCTCGCGCTACTTCATGTTTGATAAAGACCGGGCTAGCCACGCGGAAGGGCTGTTCGCCGGCCGCGAACTCGGGCGCTTCCTGCATTCGCACGTCCTGCACGCGCAGGCCCAGACCGATTTCGGGGGCCCGCAGCACCCCGCTGACGATAGTATGAATTACCTCCCGGTCGGGGGCGCTGACAAACCAATGCGCACCTTCCTGAAAGCGGACGCCGCCGCGCCCGGCCCGGCCGCCGCGCAGCCATGAGTAGGAGTAGCGCGACAGGCCGTCGTGCAGCGCGTCGTTGTGGCCCGTCCAGAGGTGAAACGCGCTTTTTAGCGTGGGTAGATAATCAAACGGAACTAGCTGGTCAGCAGCCAGGTGAAGGTGAAGGCGCATTGGCGGGCGGACGGCTAACTAAATTAGGGGGTGCTTGCTAATATTCGTTACAAATAAAAGAAGAATAAAGAAATTTCCTGGGAGTTCGAGAAAAATATTTTCAAATAGCTAAACCTTTTCCCGGTTTGGGTATTGCGCACTGCTCACCAGCTACTTAGCTGGGGCTAGCCTAGCGCTATATGGTCGAGCGCCCGCAAGCAGTAGCCCAGCTTTTGGGAAGCCTGGCTGCCCCGGTTTATGAGCAAGTCTTGGCGCCAGGCGGTCACCCCCAATCTTTGATTTTTATACAAATCCGTTTGAATTGTTTTCCTCGGCCGGGGTCAGCCCAGTAGACCTTTGTCTTGTTCAAACAAAGGTCTTATTAGCTAAAACCACCTCACCTAGGCAACTGCCCCGCACGGCCTGCCGCACTGGCTGCCCGGCTTGCCAGTTAGCTAGTGCGCTAAAAGACGAGTAGTCGACGGGCGGCTACGCTGTGCTGGCGTAGTGGCCGCTCATTTCCCTCTCCTTTTCCCATGAGTACTTCCCCCAATTCCTCCTCTGTCCCGGCTGGCACCAAGCGCGGCCCGGCCGAATACTTCTCCGGCACCGCCTGGGTTACTATGCTCGCGGGCGATAACCCCACCGACTGCACCGTGGCCGACGTGACCTTTGAGCCGGGCTGCCGCAACAATTGGCACGCGCACCCGGCTGGGCAGCTGCTGGCCGTGACGGCCGGCCGGGGCTACTACCAGGAAAAAGGCCAGCCCGCCCAGCTGCTGCGGGCCGGCGACACGGTGAGCATCGCCCCCGGCGTGGTGCATTGGCACGGCGCCACGGCCGACAGTATGTTCACCCACCTGGCCATCAACCCCAACGTCAAGCAAGGGGTGGCCGACTGGCTGCAACCCGTCACGGACGAGGAATACCGGGCTGCGCACGGATAATTAATTTATTTTATGATTATCAATAAGTTGTGGGTATTAATACTGCTAACCCGGCCTATGCTTTGTGCTTACGCAGCCTAGCTTATGAAGCGCGCCTTTTGGCTCACAGGAGTTTTTCTCACTGGTTTCTTACTGCTTACGATGCCTACGAACGCCCAAGTCATCGCCCCGGCAGCCCTCACCAAGCGCCAGCAAGTTCTGGTTACCATTTCGGCGTACACGGCCACGGGCAACCTGGCCGGCCTGCACGACGCGCTGGCGCAGGGCCTCGATGCGGGGCTAACCGTGAACGAGGCCAAGGAAGTGCTGGTGCAACTGTACGCCTACTGCGGCTTTCCGCGTAGTCTGCAAGGCATCAACACGTTGCTGAAAGTGCTGGAGGAGCGCAAAGCCCAGGGCAAGCCCACCGTGGTGGGCCGCGAAGCCTCGCCCATCACCAGCACCGTGCCCAAGTACGAGCGCGGCAAGCAAAACCTGGCCAGGCTCACGGGCAAGCCCGAGCCGGAGCCGAAAACCGGCTTTAGCGCCTTCAGCCCCGAGATTGACGTGTTTTTGAAAGAGCACCTGTTTGCCGACATTTTTGAGCGCGACCTTCTCACGTTTCAGGAGCGGGAAATCGCCACTATTTCGGCGCTCGTGAGCCTGGGGGGCGTTGAGCCGATGCTGCAAGCGCACATTGGGATGGGGATGAACACCGGTCTGACCGGGGCGCAGGTGCAGGCGATAATCGCGCTGGACGAGGCCGTTATCGGCCAAAAAGCCGCCGATGCCGCGCGCGTGGTGCTAACCCGGACGCTCGCCGTAGGGAAGGACTAAGGCGTGACTGCCAGCGCTCACGCAGGCCCGATAGGGTAGGGCCGCGGGCCGTCATTTTTCCACCAACCCCAAAAGGCTATCATGCAAAGCGTCACGTTAAATAATGGTGTGCAGATGCCCCTGCTCGGCTTCGGACCAGGGTTGACCCCTAACCGCTGGCCCCGCCAGGGGCGCGGCGGGCCGCTACGCGCATCCCCGAGCAGGCTGCCCGCTACGCCGAGGCCCGGCAAAAGATGATTAAACCACTAGCTGCTGGTGCTCACAAACCAATTTTCCCCGCTGTAATCTTATGCAATCCCGCTCCCGAACTATTTTTGAGCGCGAACTCGCTGGCGAGCCTATTGCCTTAGCCGACCCGGAGTACCCGCAGATTTACGCCGTCATTCGCAACGCCATACGCCTCACTTCGGCGCTGAATACCCTGCTGGTGGAAGATAATGCGCAGGTCAACCACGTATTCAGTGAGCTGATTAACAAGCCGGTGGATGAGACGTTTTTCTTGATTCCACCCTTCTACACCGACTTCGGGCACAACATCCAGATTGGCCGCAACGTGTTCGTGAACCACGCCTGCACCTTCATGGACCGCGGCGGCATTACCTTGGAGGACAACGTATTGGTAGGGCCCAAGGTAAACCTCATCACCACCAACCACCCCACCGACCCGGCCCAGCGCCGCAGCACGGTTTCCCTCCCCATCGTGCTTAAACAAGGCGCTTGGCTGGGGGCCAACGTGACGGTGATGCCCGGCGTTACCATCGGCGAAAATGCCATTGTGGGCGCCGGTGCGGTGGTGACCAAGGACGTGGCGGCCAACACCATTGTGGCCGGCGTGCCCGCCCGGGTGGTCAAGCACCTCTGATGTTCACCTGCGAACATATTTCCTTCACTTCCAGCTATTTCATTGGCATGAAACGCCTTATCCTAACTGCTGCCCTGGCCCTGGGTATCGGCCTGGCCAGCTTCGCCCAAACCACCCCGCAGGCGCCCGCCGGGCCACTGAGCGGCCCCTTTCCAAAAGGGGAGCGGGCGCCGGTGGCCAACTTCACGGGGGTGGTGTACGTGGCTACGCTGGTGAAAAACGACGACACGTTTCACTGCGCGAGCAGCAACGTCACGTTTACGCCGGGGGCCCGCTCGCACTGGCACACGCACGCGGCGGGCCAGATTTTGCTCGTCACTGATGGTCTGGGGTATTACCAGGAGAAGGACCAGCCCATCCGGCAGCTGCGCAAGGGTGAGGTGGTGCAGGCCCAGCCGGGCGTGGAGCACTGGCACGGCGCCTCGCCCAAGCAAGGCATGACGCATATCTCGCTCAATGTCAATACCGAGAAGGGTATTGTGGACTGGGGCCGGGCCGTAACCGACCAGGAATATGCCAGCTTTAAGTAACGGTCCTGCGTTTTCTAACCCGCTCTTTTAATGGCTAAAACTAAACCGCAACCTGTTCCGTTAGTCGAGGATTCGCACCAGCGCCGCCTATTGGCCAAAGCGTTAAGCAACCCGATGACTGATTCCCGCGCCTTTGCCCAATCTCCCCTGTATCACATCGGCGAAGATGTAGAAGTGCTGACCATGCACGAGGCGCGCTGCGGCCTGGGCAATTTCAATCGGCGCGACATGTTCAAAGTCGTCCTGGTGCTGGAAGGTACCAACGAGCTGCACTACGCCAACCGCAGCTACGTCGTGGACCGGCCCGCGCTGGTGTTTACCAACCGCCTGATTCCTTATGCCTGGGAAATACCTGCGGGCTTCCACGAGCAGCAGGGCTTCCTCAGCTGCTTTTCCGAGTCGTTTCTGCATTCGGCCATGCGGGGCGTAAGCCTGAAAGACCTGGTGCTGTACAAAGTGGATGGCAACCCGGTGTACCTCCTTGACGATGAGCAGGTGCGCTACTTCACTGATGCCTTCACCCGCATGCGCCGCGACCTGGAATCGGAGTACGCGCACAAGGAAGATTTGCTGCGCAATCAGCTCTCCATCATTATTCACGAAGCCGCCCGCTTGCAGCCCGCCACGGCCCAGCACGTGCCCGTGAATGCCGCCGAGCGCATCACCGCGTTGTTTCAAAACCTGCTGGAGGTGCAGTTTCCCATCACGGCGCAGCTGCGCGAGCCGGTGCTGAAATCGGCCAGCGACTACGCCGAGCGCATGGCTGTGCACGTCAACCACCTCAATGCCATGGTGAAAGAGGTGACGGGCAAGCCCACCACCGCCCACATCAACGAGCGCCTGGTGACGGAAGCCCAATTGCTGCTCTTGCACACCGACTGGGGAGTGGGCGAAATTGCGTACAGCCTGGGCTTTGAGTACCCCACGTATTTCAACAACTTCTTCAAGAAGCACACCGGCACCACGCCCCTTACTTTCCGCCGCGCGCATGTGCCCGCCGCTACGGCCTAGGGCAGCTTCCGGGTTGTTAAGGACTAGTGCGGACTTTGCAGTCCTGCAGTCCGCGCTCCCGGTGGACACCCGAACGACAGCCACGCGGCGCGGGTCCGCAGACCTACAAAGTCCGCGCTACTGCTTAACGGTGAAACTAATCGGGCGGGACACTTGTACAGATGAACAATTATTCATAAGTTTGCCCCGGTTATGCCAGCTACTACTTCCACCGCCCCCGTCGATATGGGCCTCTCCATCGAGAAGATGGAGAAGGTGGCTTTCATCCTCAAAACCACGGCGCACCCCACGCGCATTGCCATCGTGCAGCTGCTGGCGGCGCAGGAAAGCCTGTCGGTAACGGAAATCAGCGAAAAGCTGAACGTCGAGCAAAGCCTGCTGTCGCACCACCTTTCGGGCATGAAGCTCAAGGGTATTCTGAGCAGCCACCGCGAGGGCAAAAACATTTACTACGCCCTGAAAATGCGCGAAGTAATCGACGTCATCCAGTGCCTGGCCGCGTGTACTTTCCTGTAGGAAACGCGGCTTTTTTTTGCCATAATACATGAACACCTTTTCATAATTTCATACGTAATCCAGCCATGCTTCACTTCTTCGGCTACGTGGCCGCCATCTTCATTGGCCTGGCCCTGGGCATCATGGGCGGGGGCGGTTCCATCCTCACGGTGCCCGTGCTGGTGTACCTGATGGGCGTGAGCCCGGTGCTGAGCACGGCGTACTCGCTGTTGGTGGTGGGCAGCACGGCGGTGGTGGGGGCCTGGGGCTATTTCCGCAAGGGGCTGGTGTCGCTGCGCACGGCCGTGGTTTTCCTGCTGCCCTCGTTGCTGGCCGTGTTTGGGGTGCGCCGGGTGCTGCTGCCGGCCATTCCGCACGAGCTTTTTACGGTGGGCCGCACCGTTTTCACCAAAGACCTGCTGGTGCTGGTGGCCTTCGCCGGGCTGATGGTAGTAGCGGCCGCCTCCATGATTCGCAGCCCGCAAGCCGGGGAAGGGCGGGCGGATGAGCGGCCCGCGCCGCCTGCGTTCAACTACCCGCTCGTGCTGGGCATTGGCCTGGTGGTGGGCACGCTCACGGGGTTTGTGGGCGCGGGCGGCGGCTTCCTCATCATTCCGGCGCTGGTGCTGGGGGCGCGCCTGCCCATGAAGCTGGCCGTGGGCACCTCGCTGGCCATCATCGCGCTGAATTCCCTCATTGGCTTTGCCGGCGACTTGAGTGCGGGCACGCCTGTTGCCTGGCCGTTTATGGCTGGCTTTCTGGCCTTTGCCCTGAGCGGCATCGCGCTGGGTACCTATCTGGCTCGCTTCATTCCGGGGGCCAGGCTGAAGCCCGCGTTTGGCTGGTTTACGCTGGCCATGGGCACGTTCATCCTGACCAAGGAACTGCTGTTTCCGCATTCCTAATAGCTCCCACTCCCGCTTTTTTCGCAACCATTTTTTCGTTGTTTTTCATGCAAATCGAACAGTTTGAAGACAAGGGCCTGGCCCATTTCTCCTACGCCATCCTCAGCGAATGCGCCCGCGAGGTCGTGCTCATTGACCCCGCCCGCAACCCGCGGCCCTACTACGACTTCGCCAAAGCGCACGATGCCACCATCGTGGCCGTCATCGAAACCCACCCGCACGCCGATTTCGTGTCGTCGCACCTGGAAATCGCGCAGGCCACCGGGGCCGTTATTCGCGTGAGCAAGCTGCTGGGGGCCGATTATGCCCACGAAGCCTTCGACGAGGGCGACGCTTTTAGCGTGGGCAAGCTCACGTTTCGGGCCCTGAATACCCCCGGCCACTCGCCCGATTCGCTCAGCATCGTGCTTAGCCGGACGGGCCGCGACGTGGCCGTGTTCACCGGCGACACGCTGTTTATCGGCGACGTGGGCCGGCCCGACCTGCGCGAAACCGCCGGCAACCTGACCGCCCGGCGCGAGGAGCTGGCCGCGCAGCTTTACCACTCGCTGCGCGACAAGCTGCTGCCCCTGGCCGACGACGTGCTGGTGTATCCTGCCCACGGCGCGGGCAGCCTCTGCGGCAAGGCCCTCAGCGGGGCCAGCAGCAGCACCATCGGGGCCGAGAAAGCCAGCAACCCCATGCTGCGCCCGCTGAGCGAGGCGGACTTCGTGCGCGAGCTGCTGGCCGACCAGCCCTTCATCCCCAAATACTTCGGCTACGCCGTGGCTCTGAACAAGGCCGGCGCACCGGCCTACGCCCCCAGCATCCGGCAGGTGAGGCGCTTACCTGCCGGCGCGGCACTGGAAGCAGGGGCCCTGCTCATCGACACCCGCCCCGAAGCCGAGTTCAAAAAAGGCCACGTCGCGGGGGCCATCAACCTTCAGCAGGGCGGAAAATTCGAAACCTGGCTGGGGTCTGTCGTCGGGCCGGAAGAAGCGTTTTACCTCCTCGCCGCCGACGAGGCCACGCGGGAAAACCTGCTTGAGAAAACGGCCAAAATTGGCTACGAGGCGCGGCTGAAAAGTGCGCTGCTGGGCACCCCAGCCCCCACGGCCACCACGCCGGGGCTGGACGTGGACGCCTTCCGGGCGCACCCCGGGCACTACACCATCGTGGATATTCGCAACCCCGTAGAGCACCGCGACGAGCCCCTTTTTGCCGGCGCGCTCAACATTCCGCTGCCCGAGCTGCGCGAGCGGGCCGGCGAGATTCCGACCGATAAGCCGGTGGTGGTGCATTGCGCGGGCGGCTACCGCTCGGCCGCAGGCAGCAGCATCGTGGCCGCCGCGCTGCCCGGCACCGAGGTGCTGGATTTGGGCGAGGCCGTGAAGTCGTTTTCGGTTGCCGTCCTTCATTAAAAATCGGCTATTCAGCTCACTCTCATGCTCGACTTCCTGCAACAACCCTGGCCCTGGTACGTGGCCGGCCCGCTCATTGGCCTCACGGTGCCCGCGCTGCTGCTCGTGGGCAATAAGGCGCTGGGCATCAGTAGCTCACTGCGCCACATTTGCGCGGCTTGCGTACCGGCCGGCATCCCGTTTCTCCGCTACAACTGGCGGGCCGAGAGCTGGAACCTGGTGTTCGTGCTCGGCATCGCGCTGGGCGGCTTCATCGGCTACCGGCTGCTGGGCCACCCCGACGCTATCGCCATCTCGCCCGCCACGGTGCGCGACCTGCGGGCCGAACTGCACCTGACCGACTTCACCGGCCTGCTGCCCCGCGAGCTGTTTGCCCTCGGTAACCTGGCCAACTGGCGCGGCTGGGTATTTCTGGTCCTGGGCGGCTTTTTGGTGGGTTTTGGCACGCGCTACGCGGGCGGCTGCACCTCGGGCCACGCTATTTCGGGCCTCTCCAACCTGCAATGGGTGTCGCTGGTGGCCGTCCTCGGCTTTTTCGCCGGTGGCCTGGTAATGACCTGGCTGATTTACCCCCTGCTGTTTTAACCTGCCGTTATGAAATACCTGATTTACCTGGTGCTCGGCACCTTATTCGGCATCATTCTCACCAAAAGCGAGGTCGTCAGCTGGTTTCGGATTCAGGAAATGTTCCGCTTCCAGAGCTTCCACATGTACGGCGTCATCGGCTCGGCCATTCTGGTAGGCATGGTGTCCATTCAACTCATCAAGCGCAACCGCTTGCAGTCGATTGATGGGGAAGAAATCAAGATTGCTGACAAGCAATACAACCACGGCGTCTGGATTGGCGGCTTCCTGTTCGGCCTCGGCTGGGCCATTACCGGGGCCTGCCCGGGCCCGCTGTTCGCGCAGCTAGGCAGCGGCGTGGGCGCGGCCGCCGTGCTGATTCTGGCCGCCCTGGCCGGCACCTGGACCTACAGTGTCCTGCGCGAAAAGCTGCCCCACTGAGTGGCTGCCCGAGTCGGTAGAAGCAGCCTAAAACATGCCTGTCGTTGCGTCCTTTTGCTCGCAGCGACAGGCTTTTTCCCAAACCAACCAGCCTCGGCTAACCGGCTAGGCTCATCAGTCAGTACGAATTGGTAGGTTAAATGACCACATTATATGGCGCTCTTTGAAAAGTGTACTTATCCATTTGAAAACTGTACAAATGAGTGGTTAACGTACAGGTACTTTTATTACCAGGTACCGTAAACAGTAACCTCAACCGCTTATACCGGCGCAGCTTATGTACGGCTGCCGCCCGTGGCATTGGCGCTACTCATTGCGAGACAGCGCTTTTCGTCTACTATCTCCTCATTCTATGCAGTCTGACTTATTTCCCGACGCCCAGCCCGAGGCGTCGCGGCCCGCCGATGGCTCCCGCCGCTCGTTTATGCAGCAAGCCGGAGGTATCCTGGGTTTTGCGCTGGCTTCGCCCATCGCCAGCCAGGCCGAAACGCTGGCCGAGAAGCTCGGGCCGAACAACCCCGTGGTGTCGGGTGCCAGCCCGATGCAGCTCACTATCAACGGCCAAGTAAAAAATCTGACGCTGGAGCCCCGCGTGACCCTACTCGACGCGCTACGCGAATACCTCGACCTGACGGGCACCAAAAAAGGCTGCGACCACGGCCAGTGCGGCGCCTGCACCGTGCACGTCGATGGCCAGCGCATCAACTCCTGCCTCACCCTGGCCGTGATGGCGAAGGGCAAGCAGATTACGACCATTGAGGGCCTGGCCAAGGGCGACGACCTGCACCCGATGCAAGAGGCGTTTTTGAAGCACGACGGCTTCCAGTGCGGCTACTGCACGCCGGGCCAAATCATGTCGGCCGTGGCCTGCGTGCAGGAAGGCCACGCCACCACCGACGGCCAGTGCCGCGAGTGGATGAGCGGCAACCTGTGCCGCTGCGGCGCCTACCCCAACATTCTGGCCGCCGTGCGCGAAGTCGCTGCGCGAGGGTGAAATGGTGAGCAGTGAAATGGTGAGTTTTTAACAGAATAGCGCCCTTTCACTGCCCAACTCACACCTCACCATTTCACCATCTCACCGATTATGAATAATTTCAGCTACACCCAAATCGCCACGGCCAAAGAAGCCACCGGCCGGCTCAAGGACCTGCCCCAGGCCGCCTACATCGCCGGCGGCACCACGCTGCTGGACTTGATGAAGGCCAACCTGCTGGAGCCCCCGCAGCTGGTCGACATCAACCTGCTGCCCTTTAAGGGCATCGAGCAAACCAAGGACGGCCTGCGCATCGGGGCGATGGAGCGCATGAACGCCGTGGGCGAGCACCCGCTGGTGAAAGAGCAGTTTCCGGCCGTGTCGGAGTCGCTGCTGCTGGCGGCCTCGCCGCAGCTGCGCAACATGGCCAGCATCGGGGGGAATATTTTGCAACGCACGCGCTGCGGCTACTTCCGCGACGCGGCGTTTCCGTGCAACAAGCGGGTGCCCGGCTCGGGCTGCCCGGCCCTGACGGGCGACCACCACAACCTCGCCATCCTGGGCGTGAGCGACACCTGCATCGCCAACGCCTACCCCGGCGACCTGAGCGTGGCCCTGGTGGCCCTCGATGCGGTGCTGACCCTGGAGAACGCCAAGGGCAAGCAGCGCCAGGTGCCCATGACGGAGTTTTACCTGCTGCCGGGCACTACGCCCCAGCGGGAAAACGTGCTGGAACCCGGCGAACTGATTGTGGCCGTGACCATTCCGACCACCGCGCACGCCAAGCGCTCGACCTACCTGAAGGTGCGTGAGCGGGCCAGCTACGCCTACGCGCTGGCCTCGGCTGCCGTGGGGCTCGATGTGCAATCTGGCACTATCCGCGCGGCGCGGGTGGCCCTGGGCGGGGTAGGGGCGCAGCCCTGGCGCTCCCGCGAAGCGGAAAAGGCGCTGGTGGGCCAGCCGGCGACGGAGGCCACGTTTAAGGCTGCGGCAGCCGCAGCATTGCAGGGGGCTAAGCCCCGCGAGCACAACGCCTATAAGGTGGAGCTGGCGCAGAATACGCTGGTGCGCGCCTTGCAGCAGGTGGCTGGTGCCTAGGGCCTTGTCGCTACGCTCTCCTTCTTTTTTAGCCAGTATTTCTTTATGAATAGCGAACCAGCCTTTTTTGAAACTCCCCCCCAGGCGGTCGCCGTTGGCCAGCCGCTGAGCCGCGTTGATGGCCGGGCCAAGGTGACGGGCGCGGCCAAATACTCGGCCGAGTACAACCACCTGCCGGGCATGGCGCACGCCGTCATCAAGACCAGCGACGTGGCCAAGGGCCGCGTGACCAGCATCGATGCCAGCGCGGCCCAGCGCGAGCCGGGCGTGCTGGCCATCCTCACCCACCAAAACCTGCCCAAGCCAGCCCACACGGCCGACACCAAGGAAGGCAAGGAAGCCATCGGCATGGCGGTGCAGATGACGTTTTTGCCGATGCAATCGGACCAGGTGTTTTATGCCGGCCAGCCGGTGGCCATCGTGGTGGCCGACACGCTGGAACACGCCCAGCAGGCCGCCGCCAAGCTGCGCGTAACCGTGGCCCCGGAAGCCCCCGTCGCCTCGTACCAGGATGCGAAAGCGCAGCTCTTCAACCCCGGTGGCAAGCCCGACGCCGATGCCGAGGGCACCAAGCGCCGGGGCAAAGCGGCCGAAGCCTTCGCGTCCGCACCAGCGCAAGTCACGGCCCGCTACACCCACGCCACCAACCACCACAACCCGATGGAGCCGAGCGCCACCATTGCCCACTGGGAAGCCGCCGACCGCCTCACCGTCTACGACGCCACGCAGGGCGTATCGTGGCAGCAGCGTGCCCTGAGCGGCTTTTTGGGCTTGCCGATGGACCAGGTGCGGGTGATAACCAAGTACTTAGGGGGCGGCTTTGGTTGCAAAGGCCCCATCTGGCCCCACAGCGTGCTCACGGCGCTCACGGCCAAGGCCGTAGGCCGGCCGGTGAAGCTGGTGCTCACGCGCCCACAGATGTTTACCAGCGTCGGCCACCGCGAAGACCAGGAGCAGACCTTGCGCCTCGGGGCTACCAAAGAGGGCAAATTGCTGGCGTTGCTGCACGAAAAAACGTCTACCACTTCGCAGTGGGACGACTACGCCGAAACCAACAGCAAATTCATGGGCATGCTCTACGCGTGCCCCGCCTTCGAAGCCACCACCAAGCTGGCCAAGGCCAACGTGATGACGCCCACCTGGATGCGCGCCCCCGGCGAGGCCCCCGGCTCGTTTGCCCTCGAAAGTTCGCTGGACGACCTGGCCTACCAGCTCGGCATCGACCCGGTGCAGATTCGGCTGCTCAACCACGCCGACAAGGACCCCAGCACCGGCAAGCCCTGGAGCAGCAAGAGCCTGAAACAGTGCTACCAGCGCGGTGCCGAGCTGTTCGGCTGGAGCAAGCGCAACCCCAAAAACGGCCTCACCCGCGACGGCAAATACCTCGTGGGCTGGGGCATGGCTACGGCCACCTACCCGGTCAACAACTCGCAGGGCAACGCCCGCGTGCGCCTCTACGCCGACGGCCGCGCCGTGGTGCAGGTGGCGGCTACCGACCTGGGCACGGGCACCTACACCGTCATCACGCAGGTGGCGGCCGACTGCCTGGGCATCGCGCCCGACAAAGTGCGCTTCGAACTGGGCGACTCGGTGCTGCCGACCACCAACATTTCGGGTGGCTCGATGGGCGCCGGCACCTTCGCATCGTCGGTGTACACGGCGTCGCAGGACTTGTGGGAGAAGCTCACCAAAGTGGCGGTGAAGGACGCGAAATCGCCGCTTTTCCGGGCCAAGCCCGCCGACGTGGAAGTGGTAAAAGGCCGCTTGCAACTGAAAGCCAGCCCGGCCAAAGGCGAGGAATTCGCCGCCCTGATGAAGCGCGCCAATATGACGGACCTCGAAGGCTTCGGCCAGGGCCAGTACGGCGCAGGCTACGAGGCAGCCCAGGCCGGCGGCGCGGCCCCGGCCAAATCGGACGACGCCGGCAAGGAAGGCGGCGGCGGCCACGCCATGCACTCATTCGGAGCGCACTTCTGCGAGGTGCGCGTGGACCCCGAATTGGGCACCATCCGCGTGACGCGCTGGGTGAGCGTGGTGGCCGGCGGGCGCATCCTGAACCCCAAAACGGCCCGTTCGCAGGTTATCGGCGGGGCCACGATGGGTATCGGCGCGGCCCTGATGGAGCAAACTGTGCGCGACCCCAACCTGGCCCGCTACACCAACGCCTCGCTGGCCGATTACCATGTGCCCGTCAACGCCGACATCCCGGATATGACAGTGGAATTCATCGACGAGCACGACCCGTACATCAACGCGCTGGGTGTGAAAGGCATTGGGGAAATTGCTATCGTGGGCACCGCCGCGGCCGTGGGCAACGCCATTTTCCACGCCACCGGCCGCCGCCTGCGCGACCTGCCCATGACGCCCGGTAAGGTGCTGGCCGCCATGCAGCAACCAGCGTAGGCACCCGGCTTTTGGTGAGCTGAGAGAGCTGCTATCCGGCAGCAGGCTAGCAGCTTGCTGCCGGGTATGGTTGTGCCACATGGCCTTGAGTCCGAGCGGCCCCGTTTGGCACAGTATAAGGATGGCGCACTCATTGGCCTTTGAATACTAGCGGAGTGATGCCCACCTGCTTCTTGAAAAGCCGGCTGAAGTAGGAGGCATCCTCAAACCCCAGGGCGTAGGCCACCTCGGCTACGCCTTTATCGGCGGTTTTCAACAGGTGTTTTGCCTCCGAAATCAGGAACAGGTGCAGGTGTTCCATCGCCGTTTTGCCGGTTTCGCTCTTGAGCGAATCACTCAGGTAGCGCGGCGATACTTGCAATTGGTGCGCGAGCATATTTACTGATGGCAGCCCCTCTTTTTGCAGCGTGCCCTGCTGGTAATACGCCGCTAGCGCGTGGTGGAAGCGGGTGATGGTCTTGCCTTCCACGAGGGCGCGGTTATGGAACTGCCGCACGTAAAAGCGTTGCGCGTACGTGAGCATCGATGCCAGATGCCCCAGAATCAGCTCGCGGCTGTACTGGTCCTGGTTGGTGCTGTATTCGCCCTGGATGGTCGCGTAGAGGCCGAGCATGAGCGCCTCCTCCCGGGGCGACAAATGCAGGGCTTCGTTCACTTCGTAGTCGAAGTAGCGGTACTCGCCCAGCAGCCGGTGCAGGTCGTGCCCCAGCAAATAATCTTCGTGCACGATAATAAAAAAGCTCTGCTCATCGAAGTGAATGGACTGCGATTCGAGCACCTGCCGGGGCTTCACAAACAGCATCGACCCGCTGGTGTGGTCGTAGGGCCGGCGGCCGTAGAGGAGCGTGCCGCTGGTCACTTTTTTCAGGCCAATGATGTAGCAGTCGGTGGTAAAAGCCTTGGGCGCCTCCTCCCGGTACCCGCAGTTGGTGACGCCGCTCACCACGCTGAACAGCGGGTTTTCGGGCAGAGCCCAGCCACAGGCGGCGTGTAGCGCGAGCGGGGTAAGGTAGTGGTCCATAGGTAGGCAGTGAATGGGAAAGCAGCTGGGTAGCCCAACAACAAGAGCCACCCATTGGATAGCTCTTGCCTGGCCTTTGCGAAAAAAGATTAGCGGTGGGCGGCGGCCGAAACCTGCTGCCACGCCCCCCAGCTGGCAAGCCGGTCGGCGTAGGTGCGCTGAATGAGGGGGTAGCCCACCTTGCCCAAAAACAGGCGCTTGGGCGGGTTGTCGCTGGCCAGCAGTTGCAGCACGGCCGGCACCGTGGCCTCCGGCGAGCCCATGCTATCCTCCTGGAAGCCGGCGAGTTTTCCTAGCTCCGCTTTGAGGTTGTCGTACGCAGGCAGGGCCGGGCTTTGCATCATAGAGGAAGCACTAAACTCGGTGTGGTAGCCATTCGGCTCCACGAGGGTAACCCGGATACCGAACGCCGCCACTTCCTGTTCCAGGGCTTCGCAAAGCCCTTCGACGGCAAACTTCGTGGCCGAGTACATGCCAAAGGTAGGGAGGCTCAGTACGCCTAACATACTGGATATTTGAATGATGTGCCCACTGCCTTGCGCCCGCAGGATGGGCAGCGCGGCCTGGATAATGCGCAGACTGGAGAAAAAATTAACCTCGAAAACGTCCTTCGCCTCCTGCTCCGTTACCTCTTCCACCATGCCCACGGCCCCGTAGCCGGCGTTGTTGATGACCACATCCAGCGTGCCGAAGTGCATCTTGGCTTTGTTCACGGCTTCAGTGCAGGCTTGCGCCGAGGTCAAATCCACCGCCAAGGGCAGAAACTGCGTGCTGTAGCGGGCAGCCAGGTCTTGCAAACCCGCGATGTTGCGCGAGGTAGCAGCCACATTGTAGCCAGCTTGTAAAAAGGCGTCGGACCAGAGCTTGCCAAATCCTTTGGAGGCCCCGGTGATGAAAATCGTTTTTGCCATCTTGTTGAGTATGAATTGTTGACGGCACAAAACTAGTGGCGGCTCTACCCTAACGAACAGGCCATTTCACCAAAATACTAGGACAGAAATACGGCGCATCCGGCTGGGTTGGCTCATCTGCCGAGGTAAGCGGGCTCTTGGGCCCGCCTACCTCGGCAGATGAGCCAACCCAAAATCCAGAAAAACTTAACCATGAACGCCTGAGCCAGCCGCACCCTGGCTGTTGCCTACCACGGACCCTAGGCCGTTTGGCCACCATCCACCACCAGGGCGTGGCCGACGGTGAAGCCACCCAAATCGGAGCACAGCCACAGCACGGCGCTGGCGATTTCTTCGGGCTTGCCGGCCCGCCCAATGGGCTCTTCTTTGTTGATTTTTTCGCGGCCTTCGGGGGTGCCGCCGCTAAAGCGGTCCATCATGGGCGTGTCGATGTAGCCGGGGCACACGGCGTTGATGCGGATGTTGTGCTTGGCATAGTCCAGCGCCGCCGATTTGGTGAGGCCGATAATGCCGAATTTGGCCGCTGAATAAGCGGCCTGTCCCGGAATACCCATCACGCCCGCGCCCGACGAGGTGTTGACAATTGCTCCGCCGCCCTGCTTGAGTAGCAGCGGAATCTGGTATTTCAGGCACAGAAACACCCCGCGCAGGTCCGTGTTGAGAATACGCTCCCATTCATCTTCCTCAATGGCGTCAATGGGCATCTTTTCCTGCTCTACGCCGGCGTTATTAAAGGCGTAGTCGAGCCGGCCAAACCGCTCGATGGTCTTATGAAGTGCCGCCTGAATGTCTGCGGAGCGTAGCACGTCGCAGGTAACGGCCAGCGCCTGGCCGCCCGCTTCCGTCACGAGGCGCGCCGTTTCCTGGCTGTGCTCGGCTGCTATATCGGCGGCTACGACGTGGGCGCCGGCCTGGGCAAATGCTAGCGCCGTGGCCCGGCCGATACCCGTGCCAGCCCCGGTGATGAAGGCGACTTTGCCGATGAAACTATCTTGAAAATTGGTGGACATAAAAAGAGGGTATGAGTGGCGGCAGTAGCGCCTGCCTGGTAAAAGTCAGTTAGCTGCCAGCCCAGCCAGCCGACGTCTCCAGTCATACGACCCTCGTGCGCTGCCGTTTAGGTAATTGCTTTCACTTATCAAAGGGATGTGTAAGCGATTCAACGAATTGGGCAGGTAGGGTACCAGGGTAATTTCTTAGTAGCTACTACCGCCAGCTCTAGGCTATCCCATAAGCGGGCGGCCACCCGGCCTTTGCGCGTGTCCTCGCCTTTGAAGTAAAACCAGCAGCCCTTTCCTGCTGCCCCGCGCTGAGTAACGTGTACACCGAAAGCCTGCCCAAAACGCAAAAAAGGCACCTTTCGCTAGTGCGAAAGGTGCCTTTTGCCAATCAGGAGCCCCCAGTCGGACTCGAACCAACGACCCTCTGATTACAAGTCAGAAGCTCTACCAACTGAGCTATGGAGGCTTAATCGTGGGGCAAAAGTAAGACGAAACGGGTAGTATACCAAGCCAGCGGGCAATAAAAAACGGCCATGCTGGTAGGCACGGCCGTTTTTTGTTGACCCTGAGGGTAGTTAGCTGCGCAACTGCTTGAGTTGTTTTTTCAGTTTCTCGATGCGCGTGCGCGCCTCGTCCATGCGGCCCTGGTACTCCTGGCGCAACTGGTCGGCATTCTTCGAGCGGGCGAAGAAGTCAAGGTTGGTTTGCAGGGTGGCCACGTCGTTTTCCAGCTCCTGGATTTCGCGGCGCAGGCCAGTTTCCTTGCGGGTGAACGCCTGCTGCGCCTGGGGGCGAGCCTTAAGGCGGGCTATTTCCAATTGGAAAATCAGGTCGTCTTTTTCCGTGGGCGTAATACCCGCCGTCTGGTTCAGGTACTTGCCCATAAGGGTAAGAAACTGTTCCTCGCCCCGGTCGGAAGTGCCAGCACCGGGCTGCTCGGCCGTAGCATCAAGCTGCTGCCATTCAGTGATAAGGGCACGGAAGCCTTCCAGCGTGCCGGGGTTGGCGGCGGAAAGGGCGGCTACCTGCTGACCAATATTATCCAAACGGGTAACCTGCTCGGCGCTGGCAGCCGACTGGCGTTCCTCGCGGTGGCGGGTTTCCTGCTTGGGGCGGTCAAACACGCCGTCGCAGGCGGCGCGGAAGCGTTTCCAGATTTTATCGGCTTGCTTCTCGGGCACACGGCCGATGTCCTTCCATTCCTTCTGCACCCGGATGATGATGTTGCGGGCTTCGTCGAAGTCGGGGAGCTGCTGGGCAGCTTCAGCCTGCTCGATGAGGGCGTACTTGGCTTGCAGGTTGGTGTTCTTCTCCGAGTCGAGGCTCTTGAAGAAATCGTTCTTGCGGTTGAAGAACGCCTTGTAGGCGTTCCAGTACTGCTTGTTGAGCTGGTCGGCCTGGGCGCGGGGTACCGGGCCGGTGGCTTCCCATTCCTTCTTGATTTCCTGGAGCTCGTCGGTGCGCGAGCGCCACTCGTTCACGCGCTCGGTGGCGAACTCGGCGAAGGGCAGCACGCGGGCCAGCAGGGCCTGCTTCACGGCCAGGTTTTCCTTTTCCTGGGCCGAGCGCACGTCCACAAACTCCTTGCGGCGCAGGTGCACCGCTTCGGAGGCGGCCAGGAAGCGCTGCCACAGGGGCTCGCGCTGCTCGCCGGGTACCGGGCCGATGTGCTTCCAGTCCTCGTGCAGCTTTTTGAGTTCGTCGAGGGCCTTGTTGATGCCGGGGGCGTCTTTCAGGGCCTCGGCGCGGGCCACGAGGGCTTCCTTGGCTTCCTGGTTGCGGCGGCGGTCGAGTTCCTTGAGCTCATAGAAGCGGCCCTGGTTGGCGTAGTAGCGGTCGAGCAGGCCGTGGTAGGTGTTCCAGGTTTCCTGGCTGTCGGTCTGGGGCACGGGGCCGGTGGCCTTCCAGTCGGCTTGCAGCTGCTTGAGCTTTTGCGAGCTGTCCTTGGTTTCGGCGCTTTCCACGAGCTGGCGCAGCTGGCCGAGCAGCTCCTGCTTGCGGGTCAGGTTCTGGGTGCGGCTCTGGTCTTCGGCTTTGGCGTCGCGGGCGCGGCCTTCGCGGAACTCCTGGAGGGCCTTGTTCAGTTCGGCCTGGCTGGCCGGGGGCTGGAAGCTGAACTCCTGGGGGGCGTTGGCGTCTTCGGCCAGCTTCTGGCGCGAGGCGGCGCGGGCGTTGGCCACGTTGGCTTCGTACTGGCGGGTCAGTTCGAAGATTTGCTGGCGGTTGCGGCGCGCATCGGGCCGGCGCAGCAGGCCGATGAGGTGGCTGGCCTGGCTTTCGAGGTCGAGGGTAGCGAAGTCGGGCGCCGGGGTTTCGGGCACGTAGTCGTCGGCTTCCTCGCCAGTTGCCTCACTTGCCGCGTCGCCAGCGCCTTCGTGCTGGTGTTCCAGTTCAGCCTGGTGGGCTTCGGCGGCCGAGTCGGTAGCCGAGGTGGGCAAGGTCGCCACGCCCTCGGGCATGTTCTCGATGTCCTCGGCGCTGGTCAGGGCGTGCACGGGGGCGGCTTCGTCGGCGGGGCTAGCGGGCTCGGCTCCGGCCTCGGGGGCCATTGCCTCGCCGTAGTGGGCCACGGCGCGGGCGGCCGGGGCCGAGAGGTGCTCGGCGGCTACCTCGGCTGGCACGTGTTGCGCGGTCTCAGCGGCCGCGTTGGCTTCGGGCGTAGCGGGGGCGGCCTCGGCTGGCGCCGAAGTGGCGGGCGCGAGTTCCTCGGCCAGGCCGGGCTCGGAGCGGAGCGGGTCCACTTCGGTCTGGGTGGCGCCACCACCGGGGGGCACGGCGGCCTCGGCGGGCGTATCGCTGAGGGCGGGGGCGGCCGGCGTGGCGGCGGGGGTAGCGGGAGCGGCCTCCGCCGCGCCCTGCTGGGCCCGGATTTCAGCCAGGCGGGCTTCGAGCACATTCATCCGGTCAGTGGCCTCGGGGCCGTTGGCGGATGTATTGGGGGCGGGGGTGGGGTTTTCTTCGGGCAGCATAAAGCAAAACGAAAAGCCGGCGGCCGGCGACAGGGCCGGAAATTAACGCGTGAGTAAGCACGCCGGAACGGAGGTCAGGGAAAAAAATTAGTTCAGGCTGGGGTCGAGCGGGTAGTTGGACAGGGCCCGGAAGCGACCGCCTTTTTCGCGCAGGATGCCTTGCCAGAACGCATCAGACGTCAAAGTAAATACTTTCCCGGCACTAGCGGGCTGCCGAATCCAGGAGCCACCCTGGATTTCGGCCTCCAGCTGGGCCGGGGACCAGCCGGAATAGCCCACGAAGCAGCGTACGTCGTCGGGGGGGATAATGCCGGTGTTTATCAAGGTGATAAGCAAGTCAAAATCGCCGCTCCAGTACACGTTATCGCCCAGGTCAGTGGCCCCGGGCAGGCTGGCGGAGCGGTGAATAAAATGTAGCGTATCGAGTTGCACCGGGCCGCCTTCGTAGAGTGGCAGGTCGCGGGCGGGGCCGGGCGGCAGCTCCAGCACGTCGCCGAGGTTAGTGGCCGTGCGCCGGGTCAAAACCAGGCCAAAGGCGCCCTCGGCGGGGTCGTGGCGGCACAGCAAAACCACGCTGCGCTCAAAGTTGGGGTCGCCCAGGAAGGGCTGCGAGATGAGGAGGGTACCAGGCTTCATAACAGTAGCAAGTACGCACCGACGGGCCGGATAGTGCCCGCCCGGCCCTAAAAAACCCGTTTGCCCCGCCCCGCCGCCCCGTACCTTTGCCCACCTGAGTGAAGTAGCCAGCCAGCCTCCAGCAATTCATACTTCATTACGTTACCATTCATACTTAGAAAAGATGACCGACGCCGAACTCGCGGACCTGCGCCAGAGCTACACCCAGCGCACGCTGCTCGAAGCCGACGTGCTGCCGGCCGCCGTGCCGCAGTTTCGGCAGTGGCTGGACGAGGCCGTGGCCGCGCAGCTGCCCGAGCCCGCCGCGCTCACCCTGGCCACCGTGGACCCCGCCACCGGCCAGCCCAGCCAGCGCGTAGTGCTGCTCAAGGGACTGCCCGAAGAGGCAGGCTTCCTGTTCTTCACCAACTACGACTCGCAGAAGGGCCGCGAGCTGGGGGCCCAGCCCCGGGCGGCGCTCAACTTTTTCTGGCCCGGCCTCGAGCGCCAGGTGCGGGTGGAGGGCGTGGTGGAAAAAGCTTCCGAAGAGGTATCCACGGCCTACTTCCAGAGCCGGCCGCGCGGCAGCCAGGTGGGGGCCTGGGCCTCGCCCCAGAGCCAGCCCATCGCCAGCCGCGCGGTGCTGGAAAACCGGGAGCACGAAATCGAGGCCGAGTTTGCCGACCAGAACCCCTTGCCGCGCCCGCCGCACTGGGGCGGCTACGTGCTGCGCCCCACACGCATCGAGTTTTGGCAGGGCCGCCCCAGTCGCCTGCACGACCGCCTGGTGTACGAGCTGGAGCCGGCCACCAACACCTGGAAAATCACCCGGCTGGCCCCGTGAGGTCAGGTAGCAGTCATCAGTTAGCAGTGAACAGTTATCACTCGTCTTGGAGGAGCGATTGTCTCATTGAATAATTGTAACCAAGAGCTGATTACCAACTTACCAACGGTTGCCAGTCGCCCTAGCGGCTCCGAACGCTTATTGCCCGACTGCTAACTGTTCCTTGCTAACTGATAACTGAAAAGCTTTGGCTGAGATACAACCCGTGCGCGGCTGGCGCTACAACCCGGCCCTGAGCGCCGACATCGACGCGGTGGTCTCGCCGCTCTTCGACGTGGTGAGCCCGCGCCAGCGCGAGGCGCTTTATCAAAACTCACTCAACTCCATTCACCTCTCGGTGCCCCGGCCCGAGGACGGGCTGGCCCCGGTGGCGGCCGCCGCCCGGCGCCTGGCCGCGTGGCAGGCCACCGGCGTGCTGCGTCAGGACGGGCTGCCCGGCATCTACGTGTATTACCAGTACTTCCGGCTGCCGGGTGAGGCCCGCGAGCGCTGCCGCAAGGGTTTTATGTGCCACATCCGGGCCACCGACTGGGCCGAGGGCGTGGTGCTGCGCCACGAAAATACGCTGCCCGCCGCCGTCAACGACCGGGCCGAGCTGCTGGCCGAATTGCAGTTTCAGACCAGCGCCACCCACGGCCTCTACCGCGACGAGGCCTTCGAGCTCGAAGCCCTGATGGACGAGGCCATCCAGGACCCCTTGTGCCAGACGGAGGAAGACTACCAGGGCGCGCGCGACGTGCTGGCCGTGATTCAGGATGCCCAGGCTATCCGGCGCTTTCAGCAGGTGCTGGCCCGCCGGCAGGTGATTCTGGCCGACGGCCACCACCGCTACGAGGGCTCCCTGGCCTACCGCCAGGCCCGCGAGCTGGCCGCCGGCCCGGCCGGTAGTACCGGCCGCGAGCCCTGGCAGTACCACCTGATGTACCTCACCAACATGGCCAGCGACGACGTGCGCATCCTGCCCACGCACCGTCTGCTGCTGGAGCTGCCCGGTGGCCTGAGCGACGCCGAGCTGCTCACCCGCCTGACCGCCTACTTCACCGTGCGGCCCCAGCCCGAGGCCCAGGACCTGCCCGAGCTGCTGGCCGGCAAGCGCTGGGCCTTCGGCCTCTACCTGCCCGGCGGGGCCTACAAGCTGCGCCTGCGCCCCGAGGTGCACGCCCAGCTCAGCTGGCCCACCACCGAGCAGGTGAAGGACCTCGACCTGACGGTGCTGCACTTTTTCGTGCTCGAAAAGGTGCTGGGCATCGTGGGCCCCGAGGCCCAGCGCAGCTGGCCCGGCGTGGCCTACGTGCGCGGCCTGGCCGAATGCCTCCAGCGCGTGGACCGGGGCGAGGCCCGCGCCGCCTTTATTACCAACGAGGTGACGATGGCCCAGGTCGAGGCCGTGTGCCACTCGGGCGCCGTGATGCCGGCCAAATCCACGTTCTTTTATCCCAAAACCCTGGCTGGCCTGCTCTTCACCAGCCTGGCTGAGGACGCGGATAACGGCTTGTTTACCGACTATTTTCAGCAGCCCCTGCCTACCGAATAACCCCGCCGCCCGTGGCGGCCCGGCCAGTTGCGGCCGGCTTTTTAGCCTTACGTACTTCCCTGAATAGCATGAACCTGATTCTTGCCTCCGGCTCGCCGCGCCGCCGCCAGCTGCTCACCGACCTGGGCCTGGCCTACGAAATCCGGCTGCGCGAGGTCGACGAAAGCTTTCCGCCCGCGCTGCGCCGCGCCGAGGTAGCCGAGTACCTGGCCCGCCGCAAGGCCGAGGCCTACCGCCCCGACCTGGCCCCCGACGAGCTGCTGCTCACGGCCGATACCATCGTGTGCCTCGGCGGCGACGTGCTCAACAAGCCCGCCGATGCCGCCGAGGCCCGCGCCATGCTCACCCGCCTGCAAGGCCGCGCCCACCAGGTGTACACGGGCGTGTGTCTGCTGCCCGGCGACGGCCGGGCGCCCGTCGTCTTTGCCGATGAAACGACCGTGCACTTCCGCCCTTTGAGCGCCGAGGAAATTGCCTTTTACGTGGAGCGCTACCAGCCCCTGGACAAAGCCGGCGCCTACGGCGCCCAGGACTGGCTGGGCCTGGTGGCCATCGACCGGCTCGAAGGCTCTTACTTCAACGTGATGGGCCTGCCGACCCACCGCGTGTGGGCGGCGCTGCGCACGCTGGGCGTGGTAGCCTGATGCGGCCCCCGAAGCAGTTTTACGGGCTGCTGGCGCTGCTGGTCGTGGGGTTGAGTGCGGGCTACGCGGCACTGGTGCTCTACTCGGCCAGCTGGCCCGAGGCCGCCGCCCTACGCGAACTTTACGCCACGGACCGGCTGCCCGACTGGCAGCCGCGGGCGTATACAGTGGGCGAGTTTGGGGGCCTGCGGCGGGGGCTGGCGGGGCTGGCGACGGGCGCGCTGGGGCTGGCTGCCTGGCTGGGCTATGGCCCGGCGGGCCGGGGTCAGGTGCGGGCGCTGGGGCAGGAGGTGCGCAGCGTGGGGCGGGGCCTGGGGGCGGGCTGGCGGGCGTTATCGGCGGGTCAGCGGCGCGGGGCGCTGCTGGCCCTGCTGGCGCTCACAATCCTGCGCACCTACTACAGCCTGACGGTGCAGCCCTACGACGACGCGTTTTCCTACGAGCTGTTCGTGCGCCAAAGCTGGCTGGCCGTCACGGCTGCCTACCCGCTGCCCAACAACCACGTGCTGAGCAATACGGTGGGGTGGTTATTTTACCAGGTATACGCGGGTTTTTGGTGGAGCATGCGGCTGCCGGTGCTGGTGACGGCGAGTGGGGCGACGGGGCTGTGGTTTCTGG
>Ga0265797_10000371_pt1 | contig 82566 bp, 76 predicted proteins | sample P2T30metagenome_FD_192433 | JGI IMG/M metagenome (GOLD analysis project Ga0265797, IMG submission 192433) | Plant litter microbial communities from East Loma Ridge, Irvine, California - P2 T30 | ecosystem: Environmental > Terrestrial > Plant litter > Unclassified | place: USA: California... | reverse complement strand
AACAGTCTCGTAGCAATGGCTACAGTGTCAACTGTAACAACATCTCTATTACCCGGTGGTCTCTTTGCCTTATCTGATTTGTGAAGCTTGTTCGAAATATACAGATAAGATACGCTAAATAGAAGACACGCATAATGCACCAAACGCACTAGCAACGACTTGCCATGATTTGTCCAGCGAAAATCCCATTCTGCACTCATCGTTGTCACTTATGCCGACTGCATACCTTCAGTTACTGTCAATATACAACATACACTTCACATCACGATCAAAAAAGCGCGCACTACCGGCACCTTTCGCAACGGCGAAGAGCTAGTCGCGATATGCGGGATAGACCCAAAACTTAGCATTGCTTTTTCAACTCTTCGCTAAACTAATACCTTTCTGTTAGATCAGGCAGCACAACCAAAACCAGTGGCTTATCATGTAGTTTATCGGCAATTCAGAACCGCTTGAACTAGTATGCCTTCCCTTCGGCATCTAGAACCTTTAGCTCAAGGATCCTGCTCTTCCAAGTACTTTTTCATGGCTGAGGTATTTCCAAACTCTCTGTACGTAACACGTACACGAGGAAGCTTCTGCCTCATAGTCCTGGTGAAGTTTTCTTTGGCTTCATTGATTTCTGTGCTATTTGGTGGCGGTATAGTGTCATGTTCCGTTTCGTCATCATCATCTGAATCTCCGAAAACTTCTGTAGCGGACAGCAAAAGCTCAAGGTGCGACAGGTTCTCGAAAGCACGGAAGGTAACACGGCGATACTCGCCTTGATCTTCCCTAGCAATCTCAACCTTCTCCTCTTCAACGTCGTATCCGGGATCTTCTCTCTCCGCCAACATGTACAAGTCCGTCGAATCGACGCCGATCTGGATAGAACGTATCAAGCTCTTCTTGTACTTGGGTTTCTCATTCTCGCACAACGACCAGAAGAAGTCTTCCCAGGACGGCTGACAGCTAAAGGACCAGATGAGGAACGTATGTGAAAGGCTAGCAGCTTCCCTGTAAAGTTGTCGGCATACTACAAGGGGGCTGTACGCAGAGTTTTGGGGAGCTTCTGGTCTGATAGTCTGTGTGAAGGTAAAAGTCCAGATGAGATCGCGTAATTCGCGGGGCATACGAAGAAGAGGCGATTCAAGTGCATTCCTTTTGGTGCTGGCATTGTGTCAGTAAGTGAGCAGACTATGTAGCAATGTGCGACTGACATGGATTTCTGCCAATCGGTCTTGGGCGCCACGTCAAAGATGCTGCTGTCTAGTTTGGGTAAAGGCGTTTGCTCTTTCGGTGATGAAGACATATTGTACGGTCTTGGTCCCGACGTGAATATGGAAGCATGTGAAGGTAGAGAACATATCTGATGGCGGTGTGTAATCTAGTTGATGCAAGATGATGTCACTGCTCATAGCTCACACAATCTACCCACTGGTTTGCATCACGATCAATCATCATTGTGGACGTCTGAACAAAATCCAGGCAAAAGAAGACCAGATACAGATCTATTTCATAAGAACTTCACCCTCCCAAACCCCAAACTCAATCTTCCCCCCATCCAGTTTTCCCCTCTCCTCATTAACCCACCCCTGTACCAACATAACGGCATGTTCTCTAATTAACGTCTTCCCTTCCTCGTCAACCAACAAAAGTAATACCATCCACTCTCCACGCCCGTCTTTACTGATCAACGGATGATGCTCGGGTTGCGCGTCTTCGCCAGACCATCGGTACAATGAAGAGTATGGCTTGAGAGCCGGAGGCACGGCGGCTTTGACGAGGGTGAATAGGGAGGATTGAAGGGCCTTGGGGACTGTATCGACATCGATCGTCGTAGTGGCTTGTGGGAGATCTACATGCACAGCGACCATGACAGATTTCGGCCCTTTACCACTTTTCGTAGTGAGATGTGTCGGTAACATTTGAAACGATGGCTCCATTGCCGGCGATCCCATCTCTTCATACACTGCGAATTTGGCATCCACAATATCGAACACCATTGCTCCACCCTCACCATCCTCCCGGAACCCCACACCCTCCTCCCCCTTCTCCAGATCTCTCGTCTTTTCCAAATTCAGTTTCCGACTAACGCCGTTGTAGCCATCTGCCTTCAAGTGTCCGATGTCAGACACGACACAAGTGTACATGTACTTTGGTAAAGATCCCTCTTTCTCATTATGCGTGTACTGGTCATCACTCTCTGGAGCGCAGAAACGCAGAGCATGTGTGACTTGACCGGAACCGGTATCGGGTACGTTGAGCAAGTCTCTGAAATGGAGTTTGGTCCAGCGGAAGAACGTACTGGCGTTAGATGGAGTGACGTCGCGGAGGCGAGGTTGGACGAGGAGCAGGCCTTGTTTGGTCTGCTGGGATGGCGAGGGAGGCGAGATAGCGGAAGGCATTTTTCAAGTGTTGTATATGATTTTGATCGAGAAGCCGCTGCCACAGTCTCAGACGTACTTGGTTATTGCGGCGGGTATATGTGTGTTGAGCTTCCTTTTTGTCCCGCCCGTACGCTGTGCATCCTCGGACGGCAATCGCGTGGAGTCCCGGAGTTGCAGCTGCAGGAGCAACCCTGTCTGCATATAGAAAAGCACAACGATTAGCCTAGGTTCAAGCTTGGCCCCCGAAGCGTGCATACCGGTCAGAATATGGGGCTTGGAAATGTGCCGGGCGTAAGCTGACGTTGGTAGTACTAGACGACGCAGACCGTCTACCGACATACGCTGGGGCTACACTGTTTGAAAAGTTGATTCATTTCAAAGACAAAGTAGATGTACCGCCTTGACAGACAAGCCTCTAATCTTGTGGCGCGGAATTTACATCGCGCTCTCCTTTCCTCCACTAATACCTGGTCCTCAGTCTCCCTTTCCCCAACCCATCCAATCTGAGGTATACCATCGTACAACAAAAGCAAGCACCGCGACTCCCTTTGTCTGATGCAGGTACCGCCGTGGTAAACTCCAGTACCCCAAACTCTCCAGAAATAACACAAATGTATCCCTATAGTACCGGTGAATTGAACCGCTTCTCTTGCCAATATGTGCTTTACATATCCTCGGATCTCTAATTCCGAGGCAGGTGTAGGAAGATTGTACACTTCTCAATCTCAACATCCTCTTTCTTCGCACCACCACTTTCAGGTAGACCCTTACGGTCTTTCTCCGCAACGATCTCAACTTCAATACGGTTAACGCCAGCAGCAAGTTTCGCTTCGAAAAGTGGCTCTCCTTTCTTCTTACCACCCTCGTAGCCGGGACTAGGGCTGGTACCGTTGATGCCTGCTGTGACAGGAACTCGGTTTGCTTCGAGTGTCTTGTTGCCATTGACAGTAACAAAGAGGCGGTACATGCGGCTTGTCAATGCAATAGGTACTTTAGGAATGACTTGGATGTACGAGTTGGCTGGTGCGACTACCATTGTGGCACTGTACATGGTCTTTTGTTTGTTCGCTGGGATATTGACAGACCATGGCTTGGACGGATTGAGCGCGGGATGGGTATTTAGTGTGATCTTGGGTATCAGTGCTTCGTCGATGTCTAGATGTGTTAATTGCTGGTTTACAGAGTCGGAAATGTCGACTTACTTTTGAGTGGAACCTTCCTGAAACTATCTACGCGAGCCACTGGTGGAGGCGCGTAGTAAGTCGGCGCTTGGTATGCGGAAACGTGGTTGCCATTTTGGAGCCCAACACCGTTTGGATGTGGACTGCCACTTGCCGGACGAGACATATGTTGTGGAGGAGCCATGTTCGGATGTGGCGTTTGTGCAGGGACGCTGAGTCGCGCAGCCTGGCTATCGGGCGCAGTACTGGCTGGCCTGATGGCACTCAAGGCAGGCGACTGTACATCTTGTTTAACACCGTTGACTGCCGGTGGAGACCCTGCAGTCTTGCCCTGCGCGGCGGAGAGTGGTGCAATTGTTGAAGCGACGCCTTTCGGTCCAGTAAACGGATTGGCAGGCGCTGTTGGCGTCGCAGCTTTCGATGGAGTGGCCGACCGGTTGCCCATGCTGTCAAGAACATGTCGTTGTTGTCGCAGAAGAGCGTCATTGTCAACGATGACACCAGGCGTCGCAGAATCACGGGCACTTGGAGTGTTACGTTCTGACCCTGGGCTCGGCTTGAGCTTGAGCTTGAGCTGTTGCTTGGGGGCTGCAGCACTAGACATGTTGAGCTTCAGTTTTGGCTGCGTTGGCTCGCTGACTTTGGATTTGGCTTCTTCGAGTTTCTTGTTGAAGATTTCCTGTACTAGTCAGTATTACGCAACGAGGAAGTAGAAATAAACTACGTACCTCAAGCTCGAGCGAGAGGTTATAGATGTCGCTGCCATCTTCGTTGTAGATACGAGCATTCTTCCAGATAAGACTGAATGCATCTTCGAAAGCGTCCCAGCTCTTAAACAGTGTATGTCCTGTCGGGGCTTCGCGTCCGATGACACCGCGAACCTTCTTTTGTATGGCGGCCAGCGACATTGGGTCTTTGATCAGCTGGTAGTAGTCTTTCAAGCTGCGCGATGGGAGGTTTTGGAAGGGTAAGAATATTTGTAAGCCTTGACTGGAGGGTGTTAGCATAGAGGCAATCCAGCAGCGAGCATACAACTTACTCCTCATAGTCGATAATCTCCCTCACAATCTGCTCCTGTGCTTGCTGGAACGTCTTCCCTGCGTAATCGGCACTGTTGTCGTCGTCGTCTTCCAGCGCAGCAGATGCTGACTGTCGCAACTTTGACGGTGCTGGTGTAGCCGATGCTGCGATGGCGGCCGCTCGTCGGGGGCGCTCAACAGTCTCTATAGTAGCAGGTGTAGCAGGTGTATGTGCAGTTCTTGGGGTTGCCGTGATGCGGGGCGGAGGTCTCGACGGAGTAGAGTTGTCTTCGCCTGGGATCGGGGTAGCCGTTGCAACATAGTTGCCATCACGGTATGCAGGGTTGTGCTTCACCATCCAGTTTGAGGCGGTCTTGCGCAGACGCTCGGCATCTTGGTATATGACAGAGTTCTTGTCGTTGTAGGCTTTCGCATTGTTGACCAATCGTTTGCAGTCGCTCTCGACTTGAGCCAGAGACGCGTACTCTCCGTTGTTGAGTTTATTCTGGGCATACATTAGCAGCCGGAAGGTAACTAAGGCATAGGCATGAACAAGGGACGGGCATACCTCAATGGTATCTATAGCAATAGGCAATTTCGTGAATTCGTAGTAGTCGGGTACTTCAGCCTACGTGCAAGTGTCAGCGGAGGCTGGTCTATGCGGAGAACGCTGTGGGAACATACCCTGTCTGGAAGGGAGAGGAAATGGACTGCGATGGGTCGTCCGCTGCAGGTTGTCAGTGGAAGTCGCTTGATGTGGCTCCCTGGCGAGTGTGGAAGCTGCCAGTGTGCAAGTAGGTTCAGGAGCCAAGCACGTACGTCTTGTCTTTGGCCTGCTTCAAGCTGTCGAGGAACTTCAAGCCGGCCGTTGTGGTTGATTCGACCGTCTCCGACTTGGAAGGGGTTTCGGCCTGCACGGAAGCGGTCCCCTGTCAGCATTGTTCCCAAGATTGTGTGAGTAGAAATCCTCTGTTCCCGACTGCATCGCCGGCGCGCGCGTGGTGTTGAGGGAGCGATGAGGGGCCGACTGCGGTGATGGCCTACTCGTCGAGCCCCCCAGGTGTCGCGCTTCTGGTCTAAGGACCATCCCGCATCGCGACCATCACGCCTCCTGCATCTCCCAAACACACTCGACGATGCATCAACCACCACCATGGACTGCACGTACCGTCCCTTTTTGTCGCTTCGCAGGGCGACCGTCGTGGTCGCCCGCTGCATTGCTGGCCGCCTTGCGCTTGGCCGCGCTCTCCATATTCGGTCAATTCGTGATCGCGTAGTCTGTCTGAGCGGTTTGCAGAGGGTCTCGAAGCGGGTAGGGATCGTGGCGGCGGTGCAGTGAAATGCGCGTTCGGTCGTTAACCCGGTGGACGCGCCGCAGTGTTCAATCTAGGGCTCCCAGTTTTGCCAAGAGAGCGCGCACGGTCCCCTTGCATCACCAGATGCACTGTAATCGTGCTTCATCACAACAAGTCGACAGCAAACCATGGCCACTTTTACTTGCTAGCATCACACTGCAAACGTCTGAGTATTACCAATGAATTGTTTCTAGGTAGTGGAGCCTGGTCGCTGTCTTCCAGGGGTATACTTGGGAAATGGCACCTCCGCTAATACTGCAGCAATCTCAACATGTTTGTGGCATCAGACCAGAACCAAGGAAAGTCATCCAGAGTCTGCATTCTCACTTCTTCACGGGCTCCGACGCCTTCTTCTCAAACTCCGCACGCGCCTCCTGCTCCTTCATCTCGCGCACCTTGGCTAGTACAACTTCTCGGAAGATGGCTCCCTTGGCAATTCTGCTCAAGCGTCCAGGTCCCTTTCCTGTGCTTGCGTTCTCGTTGGTCGCTAGGCCCTTGTCCGCTGAATGTGATGCAATGGCTTCACCTGCAGCTTCGCGGGCATTAGCAGGCATGTCTGCCTCTCCGGGTACATCCTCTTCCTCGTCTTCTTGCATCTTGAGCGCCTCGATACGGTTTGCAAGCTTGACGAGCTCGATGCCACGCTTGAGGCGGGCCTTTGCCGCGTATGCCTTGATTTCTGGCACCAAGTTGTGGTCCGTAGCAGTGCTTCCGCTGAGCCAAACGTGTTTAAGAGCAGCCTAGTATTGTTAGTGAATTGCAATAGACGCGAGCTTCTTCATCGTACTTCACTAGTCGGTCGCTTGTTTGGGTCGGGTTCCAGCAGCTTCTTGATGAACTCCTTGGCTTCCGGACTCACTTCCTTCCAGTATCGCTCGTGGAAGATGACGCGGCCGTTCTTGCATTCCTCAATCAGATCCGCAAGGTTCTCTGACCGGAACGGCGAGTATCCACACAGAAGTGTGTATGTGATAACGCCCATGGACCACATGTCGACGGGCTTTCCGTGGCCTTTCTTGAGCATGACCTCAGGGGCAGCGTATCCGAAAGAGCCAGCCATGGTGGTCAGGACTTCACTCTTCGAGTCGAGCATCTTGGCGATACCGAAATCAGCAAGGACGAGGGAGGAGTTCGCATCGCGTGTGAGGTAGAGGAGGTTCTCTGGCTTAAGATCTGTTCAGGGGTCAGTTGCTGGGTTTGTGTTGAAGACTCGGACCATACCTCTGTGAACAACATTGTTCTGGTGTAGGTAGTTGACTGCATCGAGTACTTGTCGGATCGTCTCGGCGGCGTCCTTTTCTGTGAACTTGCCCTTTTCGCAAATACGATCGAACAACTCTCCACCAGTCGCCAATTGGGTCACGATGTAGTACTTGTCCTGGTAGATGTCAGCTCCACAGCCCTATGGACGATAAAATGGTCGCGCATACCCTCGACTCAAACCAGTCGTGGAACTTGACAATGTGAGGGTGCTTCATTCGCTGCAGCATCTCCAACTCATCGTAGACCATTTGCTCGTTGCCGCGCACATTCTTCTTCAAGATGATCTTCACGGCGACCTTGCCCTCGGGACAGTCAGCTTCTCGGACAATACCGTATGTTCCAGCGCCCAGTGTCTTTCCGAAGCGGTATCGAGATCTGCGATTGACATGTTCAGTACAAGGAGGAGCGCGGGGCACGAGGGTACAGACTTGCGATCATAGCTATCGGGCTGGCCGTGCAGCTTGTTGAGCATGTTTGTCACTGGAGGGCAAGTCAGTATTTAGTATTGCGATGCGCAACGCTGAGAGGGTAGTACAACTCATGATGGGCGAGCTAATGGGCAGCTATATGACTGCTGCAAGCTTATTCTCAGGCTGAGGGTGAGATTTGGGTTGCCTATCAGGCGCGTTCAGCTGGTGGTGGGGGTCGTCGGTGAGGGGTAAGAAACACTCAGGTAGCAATGCTCTCGTATGAGGAAAAGACAAGGCTGCAAAGGAAGGTCGTGAAAAGGAGGCACAGAACTGAATCGGGTCAGCAACAAAGGTCGAGCGTCTTGGGAGAACTGGAGTAGCACCTAGCCTGGCTGTGGGGCAGGCGCATTCGAGGGTCGTGTCCGCCTCGCGGCCTCCAGGGTTTGAGGCGCAGCGCCAATGGCCAATGGATCAAAAGCTAGCAGCGGCCCCCTCAACGCTTTCTTCACAGCCGTGTTTGTCGCGCTCGATGAACGACATATGCGAGGCTACCACAAACTGCGAAGACGAGTGGGCGGGCATGGCATACACACTCTGTTACAGCATACACGCGTCCAGCAGGGTCAGCGTCAACGGGGTGTGGCGCCTGTCATCTTGACTCGCAAAGCATGGACGTTTATCTGTTCGCAGCTTCTTAATGATAAACTTCAAGGATATGGACATTAGATGCCTCTTATAGTACGAACGAGTCCGTACCTCTCGTATTCCAGCTAGCATTCTAGTATATTACGCCGACACTACCTGAGCAGCAGCCGCTAGACGGTTGCGTGCAGCGCGTATGAAAACGGTAGTCTCTGTGCACCTCAGAAGGCGCGAGCTTCCCAATGTTCGCAGAACGCATGCGCCACAGAGGTAGGGCCCAGAAGGTGCCAAGAAAGAAGAGAACCGTTCGTCTGGTCCCGCAGGCGCAAGGCTGGCAGGTTTGCATGTGCGATTCCTACGTCATGCCCCTTCCGCGTACATAATCTGGGCCTTGATCGACAACGCCCACCAAACCACGCACATCACTTGTTCAATCTGCCAAATCCCCTGTATAGCAGTACTGCACCACCAATTCCAATACAGACTACTTCACGCATACCAACTTTCTCACCATCCTTGCTATGGCGATCGGCATCTTCACCGTCCTCGCCGGCTTGATAGCCTTGGCTGCTGGCTACTTCTACTTCTTCGGTATCTCCCCAGAGATGAAGCGCAAGATGGAGAAACAGGCTCTCCAAACCATGGGCGAGAACAAGATGTCCTACATGGCCAAGGGTGAGTCTTACCATATTTGCAATGCACAATCACTACCTGGGCAAACACTGACATCCTCCAGACCAAATCAACAAGCTCCCCACCTCCGACCAAGAAGACGTCAAGAATCTCAAGCAGGGCATCAGCAACCTCGCGGGTGGCGCTATGCAGAACCCCATCGGCGAACAAGCTGGTGAAACCGCTGACAGACTCACGTCTCCGCTTACCGGTCGCTAATGTCTCTTCTTTGTCTAGTCCGGACAGCGTCCCAGGTCTGGGGTTCGGCAAAGGATGTCTCGAAGAAGGTTTCCGAACGGTTCTACTAGGAGGCTATACAGGCTTATCTGAATGCCTTGCTTGAGTGTTTTCAAGCTTTGGTAGGCACGTCCAAGGAGACGGTCCAGAAGAAAGCAGAATAGCGATACGATAACGGAAAGGCGATATTGGACATCCCCTCGGTAGGCGTTTGGTGGTACCTTTGTGGCTTCTTGACTGCAGCCTTTTCCTTGTTACCCCTTCGGCAGACGTGGGCTACAACCTCATGACCGTCACGACTCTTGTGTAATCATCTCCAACCTTTAATAAATCTTTTCCGTATTCTGTCGAAAGACTTGTTCCATTTGACTCATCATCCCACCTGTATCCCACCGCTCCATACCAACCAGGCGACACCCTCCCAGCACAGGACGATCCCCCAGAACACAACCTGAAACCTCACCTTGCGTGTCTTATGCTGGAAGTAGTGCATGCCCACCAGCCCACCCGGCCATCCCCCTACCGCCGCCAGTGTATGCAACGTCACCTCTTTCACCCTCCACTCCAGATTACGCGCCTGCATCTTGTCGTAGCCATAGAAGAGGAAGGTGATGCCGCTAATCGTTCCGGCGTAGAGGATGGAGTATATGGGCAGCTGCGAGACGACATAAAGGCGGATGAGTGTGACGGTGGGTAGGATGAGCGAAGCGGTTCCGCAGACGGTAGCAACAGTCAAGGGTCGATGGCGAGGACGTGCGCGTGGTGGCATCTTGTTGGACGTTACTGATAGTAAGAGAGGAACCGGGGATCTGGGCGCATCGCAACAGAGGAAGGCACAGTATTGGCAACGTGCTGGTAAGCGATGGGCGTATGCGCGAGCGAAGCTTTGGCGGTGCCATGTCGATCTCCCGTCGGTGGTGCTTGCACGGAAGGGGTATAGCTCAACATCTAGTACGGTTCATCAGCTCGGTTCCAGCTCTTCGTCATTCAGCGTTGCAATTACACCTCGTTCATGTCGACTTGTAATTCAAAGATATTCACTGACTTGTACATTGGTAAGATGGCTATCCAAAAGGCCGTGAAAATCTTCGATATGAACTACAATGCTATTTTACAATCTAAAGATCCCGACTTTCTTTTGGATCCATGCCATACGTGCGCGTGTGTTCTTTGGGAGTGCCAGCAGATGACACATATGAATGCACTATCCCTAAGCACACCCTAGGTCCTTCAGGTGACCTGGCAGAGACACCGCACCACGAGGATGGAGCGCCACGAAGTTCGATGCCGCCCTCTCACAATCCTGCGCCTCCAACGCGAAGAGCGTCCGCCATGTTTCGGTGGATCGTTCGAGGTACTTTACAACTGTCAGCACATGAAACCCAGCGCAAGAGTATATATCAAATCTTTGTTGTAGTAAACTCACGTTCGGTTCCTCCTGGCACGCTACCGGGCATTTCTCCCCGGACCAGGTTCCTGCCCGAAGCACCGTGTAGCGGACCGTCTCGTAGCAATACTCGATACACTATCTGTCGTCAGGATCGTTCTGACACGGTGACAATTGGAACTTACCTTGCCGTAAAGTTGAAGGGCTGGAGATAAGGGTTTGGGTTCGGCCCTTGAGAGTTTGGCGCCCAAAGCCTGCGATGATTTGACATTTGGCCATGGGTGTGTGTTCTCGTAAACGTTCTCTTCTGTGTCCCTGAAAGCATTTGCTGCTGATGCTTGTGGGGCAAATGCTAGAACAGCGCAAATCGTGGCGAGAAGGATACTGATGTTGGACTTCATGATGGAAATTTGTTTTGTGGGTTGACTGTTCTTGAAGTGTCTGAAGTTATTATGTTAGTTGTGCAATTAAAGAAGATGTAGCGGTGCGTCCATCTTATATTCATTTCCTCCAGACTTATCAGTGCGTAATGGTCGACCTTGGTTGTCATCTACCCCCATCCCATGGTACTGAAGCAGCAACGCAGCGCTGTAAGTCCCCCCAGTGGTGTCCGCCCAAATACCCTAAGAGGTCGCAAATAGCGCGTCGAGCCACAATCAATCAATCGGTCATTCCGTGGTACTGCAAGGATGAGCCACTCATACGTTCCTTAACACCTACCAGCCGCCTTAATGTAATTCACGATGATTGAATATTAACAAAATGTATTGCGACTACGTACAAATCACCAATTTGACGTTCCAAAAGAATGCTGCGACCTTCCTCTTTCCCCAAATTTCCCCTCCAGCTCTGGTAACCGCTACCCAGCATACCTGAGGACTGTCAAGGCCTACTTATGGGTCCCCAATAAAACTTTTTCAGCGTCGTTTCTTCCTCCAAAATATTCCTTTGTATCTTGTTCCTCAATATCTCGATCTGACGATCATATTCCCAGCGCGGCGTATCTGCACCCCTCATACCAATAAACCTTGCAAACATCCTCATCTTGATCTTTAATCGCTCCAGCTCGGCTAGTTTGCAGTTTTCCGGCAACGTCTCGCTAGTATCCAAGAAAGGTTGTTGCCAGTTCATTGTCTGTGGATATTGATGTGTAAGGTCGGTGGTATGTGTTTGAGAGTAGTAACTCGCTAGCGCATCAAGTTGGGCTTCTGTTAAGAGGAACAGGTGAAGCATCGTGGATGGAAAATCAGGTGCTGGCTTCCCTGTCTCGACGTGTACTATAGGAGCGATGGTGAGGCGCATTTCAGAAATCTTGTGGACAAGAGCCGGATTGCGACCCGATAGTCGCATCTTCCTCGCTGCCCGCCTTTGTAAAATGCTCAAATTTGTCCTATTTGCTTTATTGATCCCGTTTGTGACACTCATACGTTGGCTAGGCATATGTCTGTTTGGTATAGAATATCTTGGTTGGTTAAGAATGCTTGCTGACTGGTGAGGTTTGCTGCGGGAAAGGGTGGATGGTATTTGTTATGAAACAGCCGGGAGTGTGCAGCGAGCAGGGTTGCGGGGCCGCCGTAGTATATAAAAGCGACACAAACGAGTAGGGCGGGTGTCAAAAGAGAACGGGTATTGTTGGAGCTTTGCTCTTTGTCAAGACACCGCCACCTAAGACCTACTGTCCTGACTCCCAGTATCTCGTGAAGAGTAGACCCTTTGTCTTTCATCTGTCACGTGTCCATTGTCTTCGAAAGGATGATGGAAGGTTGTTGCTGTACAATGTCGAGCATTCCATAGTATTAATGGCGGTAGTCTGTGAGGTTGGCGAGACTTGATCATCCTTGTTGACAAAGTGGTGGCGTGTTGGCTGACTTTGTGGTGCGTTGGCTAATCTTTCATGATCTGAACACCGCTGTACAGATCTGTTTCAGGTACAATCAACGGTGAATCTGTAAGAACTTTTCGTGTCCAGAACTTGTCGGCGGTGTTAGTTATGTAGATCAAAGTCTTGGGAAGCGTAAAGCATCGCAGTTAGCAAGCGATAATGAGAATATATCTCAAGCATCGAGAATGGCTTGGAGAGACACATCGTTCTCGGCGCCACCAATAGGCTCGGTACTTTTCCAGAACTTGCTCAAATGTCTTGCGCCACTGTGAATAAGTTAGTACATTCTCGACGTTTTGGGCTATTGTCTTACCTGTCGCATAGAATAGTGACGATGCGATGCCCAGGACCAAGTGTCTTTGCAAGTTTCGTGGCAGCGACGCCTTCACTGTGTCAGCGCTGTCTGCTATTGAACGGATCACAACTTACAGTTCACAGCACTAGAGCTTCCAACAAATATGCCGTCATTTTCGACCAACCAGCGCGCCATGGAAACCGCTTGATCGTCATTCACTCTGATAGCGTCGTCGATTAGCTCCCGGCCAACATCAAAGTTATGTGTCACTCTGTTGATACCGATCCCTTCAACGATGGTATCCACCTGGTGTCGCCGCCGGGTTCCTTCTCTCTCCTTGGGATCGAACATAACGCCATACTTGACACGGTTGTACAAGCCACTACCAGGAGGATCTGCTAAGACGACCTTGAGGTTGGGTAGCTTGGACTTTAGAAACAAGGCAACCCCAGAGATAGTCCCTCCAGTACCAGCACCGCTAACAAAAGCATCCACATGACGGGCGGTTTGCTCATAAATCTCCGGTCCAGTGCCAGTGAAGTGTGCGCGCCAGTTGGCTTCTGTTTCGAATTGATCAGCGAACAATCCTCTGCCAGGCTTGTCAGAACTAGCAGTATGCTCCTCTGCTCGCGCTCGTGCGAGGTTGACGAATTGCTTCTGATCCACAATAGGCGCTGGTCGCACTCTTTCTACCTCTGCACCAAGCTTTAGGAGAAGATCTGACTTTTCGATTGCCATGTCGTTTGGCATGCAGCTTCCGCTTGTCAGCGAGCATTTCAGGATTATTATGCGTCAGATGACAACTCACATGTGTGCTTTGTAGCCGCGTGCTCTGCAGATTGCGGCTAGTGATATGCCAGTACTGCCTACGGTGCCTTCGTAGATAGTGTCACCAGAATGTGGGATGAGAAGTCCCTTCTCTTCGGCCTGATGTAGAGGTCAGCAACAATAGCTAACGCTACAATCTCTTGCACTGTGTTTTCCTCGTACCATTTCGATGATGCTGAGAGCAACTCTGTCTTTCGGGCTGTTGCCAGCTCCATTGAGGAACTGTCACTCCGCGTCAGCGCTTTTCTCGAACATATCTTGTATGCGCCTTGTACCTCAGCTTTTGCGAAGATATCGCAACCGGTGAACTCAGAAAGTGATTTAATTTTGATGAGAGGTGTGTTGCCTATGCATCCTTCGATACCTTCTTTAACGTCATCTGCGGCTTCGTCTCCGCTAAACTCCAGTAAAGTTTTCTTCAATGTTTCTAGGTCGTTGATCTTTGCGAGCTGCGACAACCACTTTTGCTGGCGTGCCAAAAGTTGGTCTTTACTTTCGTCATCGAATTCTTCTATCGGCCTCTTCTTATTGTATGCAGTAGTGAGGGCGATTCCCAGCAGGAAAGCCCCTAGAATATAATATCTGGAGCGATCAGACATTATAAGGAACCAAAATTCGAGGTGTGCATTTGGAAAGTTGAGCCAGTCGGAGTTCTATGATATCCCCGTCTTGGCGCGGCTGCCCGCAAAGCTCACCACGTGCATTCGCGCGGAGACGACCTGGGTACCAAAACTCTACCGCCGTCGCGACGCATTCGTGACGATCGTCTCCGGCGGCAATGGACTCGCCACTCGCTACGCAGCTTTTCCGCCAGCTCTTCTCGCATAGAGCGTCGCAATGTCTTGCCCGCGGAGCTCGACCAGCGCTCGCAGGCGCCCGCATACCACACCACCAAACACGAGGCAAGGCCACGCGGTTGGGTGAGGGAGAAACGAAGCGGGAGAGCCGATGGACACCGAGGAAGAATGTGTTTCCCCAAGAGAGAGCCGAGGAGTTTGAAAGATATCCAATGGTCACAGCGGACATGCTGAGGAGTAGAAGAGAAAGACCGCGCAGAGTCAAGATGTTGTTGCGTGACTTTATAGAAGGTCAGAGGCTTCTCACACATGGTAGTGCCAAGCTAATGGATGTACAGACAGCTTGTATAACCCCAATTACGGCTACTTCTCCAAGCAAGTCGTCATCTTCTCCCCCGGCGAACCATTCGACTTCAATTCTATGGGCTCTGAGCACGAATTCTTTCAGCAACTCCGACACCGCTATACCGCTTTCGAAGACGATCTTGACTATCAAGAACCAAACGATCTCCGCCAACTCTGGCACACGCCGACCGAACTCTTCTCACCCTACTACGGAGAAGCAATCGCGCGCTATCTTGTAGAAGACTACAAGTACAACTTCTACCCATACCATGACCTGAACATATACGAGATGGGCGCGGGAAACGGTACAATGATGTTGAACATCCTTGACTTTATAAGAGATGTGCATCCGGACGTGTACGAGCGAACAAAATTCAAGATTATTGAAATTTCGAGTCAACTGGCCGACCTCCAACAGAAGGGTCTAGGACACTCAGCGTATGCGCGTGGGCACTCTGACAAAGTGGAAATCATCAATCGGAGTGTCTTCGACTGGAACACTTACGTCTCATCGCCGTGCTACTTCCTCGCCTTGGAAGTTTTCGACAATTTTGCACACGATGCTTTAAAGTACGACTTCGAAACGGGCCTTCCATACCAATCCCATGTCATCGTCGATCCTCGTGGAGAGCTTTTTGAATACTACTCCCGCACTATAGACCCCCTCGTTACCCAATTCCTCGAACGCAGACATGCTGCCTGTACCAATTATCCACATCCGTTGCAAGGCTCGAGGCTCATGAACAATCTGAGGAGCCTGGTACCGTTCCGCTCCAATATGAGCATGCCAGAGTACATACCCACGCGGCTGATGCAATTCTTCTACATGTTATACGAGAAGTTTCCAAATCACAAGTTGATCAGCAGCGACTTCCACAAACTGGGCGATACGGTGGAGGGTATCAATGCGCCAGTTGTGCAAACGAGATATAAGAGGCAGATGATTCCTGTTTCGACACCTCTTGTAAGCTCAAGAATCGGTCCATTGTAATGGAGTTACTAACACGTCTCAGGTGCACCAAGGCTATTTCGACATCCTCTTTCCCACTGACTTCGACGTCATGGAACCCATGTACACGACGATAACCGGGCGCTTCGCACGAACATACTTACACGAAGACTTCATGGCTGGAAGAGCAGACATTGCGGAGACGACTACAAAAAACGGCGATAATCCGTTGCTGAGCTGGTACAAGAATGCCAGTGTAATGATTACTGTGTAGAACGTAATCACATGGTTCTCTTGTGGCCATCATGTAGGAGAACAATACGAAGATACCAGTATGAATAGGCAACTACTCGGGCTCCTGTCCCTTCCATGTCTCCTTGACAGCACTGACGTCCATTTCACACACCTCGGCATGCTTCAATACCGCATGCGCCTTCTTCACAACTGGTGCATCAATCATCTTGCCATCCAATGTCCAGGCCCCTCGTCCAGCTCTACTCGCCTTCTCATCTGCTATGACTATCCTTGTCGCCCACTCAAGCTCCTTCTCTCCAGGGCTAAACGCTTTATGGCATACCGCGACTTGACTCGGATGTATGCACTGCTTGCCATTGAAACCCAAACCTTTGCCGTTCAGACATTCTTCCTCTAATGTCTTGAGCCCTTGCTCGCCCTTGTAGCTGGTACACACCAAGTCAATGGTGCTGGGGAGCTCAGCAGCTCGAGCTGCTGTGGCGATGGCACTCCTCGCGTAGAGGAACTCCATGAGCGAAGGCGTGCGCGTAAGACTCATATCCTTTGCAAAGTCCTCTGCTGCGAAGACGAGCCCAGAGATGTAAGGCGAAGCGGCGCAGATTGAACTTAGGTTCTGTATCGCTTTTGCGCTTTCTATCAACGCTATTATACGCACCGGTTCCCTCTTCCCTTGTTTGCCTGAGCTTGGGTGTCGCTCAGGTGAAAGATGCCGTATCACATCTGTGACGAAATGTAGATCTGCAGCGCTTTCGCACTTGGGCAGCATGATAGCATCGAGATACTCGCCTTTGAGCACTTGTGTCAGGTCATCCAGCGCTAGACCGGTGTCTACGCTGTTTATCCGCACGCACATTTCTTTTATGCCACTGGGTCGTGGTTTGTTGAGGATATCGCGAAGATTAGAGCGTGCTTCGGATTTCATGTGTGGTGCAACGCTGTCTTCGAGGTCGTAGGTCACGTTATCGGCGTGCATGGCAAAGGACTTCTCGAGCATCTTCTTCGATGAGGACGGCACTGGGGTGGGAATGTTAGTATGGTGTCTTGTATTGTCTTAAGAATAGACATGGACTGGAATGGTGATGGTTTACCGTACATGCACGCCCTCCGTATGATTGGTGCTGCCATGTTGTCTGTGGTTTGACCAGAGCACCAGTCTCCGGATAATTGTTGCAACTAGCAGAGTACCAAAATCAAAGGCCTCAATGATAGAAAGCCATATAGCCGTTACGCACCTCGGTCACTTCAGCTAGCCTATGACGTGCGGGGAAGTCGCAGCTCCACCAAAGCTCCCCCCGAAACGCCGATCGCCGACGCGTCCCTGAGAAAGCCACGTGAAGCTGATCTTCAACACGTCTCGGGCTGTTTCCCAATAGCACACCACTCCCACCCCCACGGCATAAGGAATATGGAGAACGCACAACAAGCGCCAGAGCCTGGCTCGCTGAGCTGGAGACTCAGTAGTCATCCCATCACACTACTTACTTTCCTGTTCTTCCGCATCTGTATGCTTCCCAGTCCATCTATCCAGGCACCACATCCGTGAAACTCATTCAAGACTAACACACCCACACAGCCTCCCTACTAGTCTATATCCTTGGCCTCCGCCTGCTCACCTCCAACTTCGTCCTCATCTTCATCATCACCATCCTCCTTCTCGCAGTCGACTTCTACTACCTCAAGAACATTGCGGGCCGCCGCTTGGTCGGACTACGATGGTGGAACGAAGTCGATGCCAATACTGGGGACGGCCGCTGGGTATTTGAGAGTCTAGACCCGGAAACCGGACGCCAGATCAATGCGACGGATAAGAGGTTCTTCTGGTTGGCGCTGTATGCGCAGCCCGTGTTGTGGGTATTGCTTGCGATTGTGGCTTTAGTGAGCTTTGAGTTTATTTGGTTGACGCTTGTCGGTACGTATCGCCCAGGGCAGACAAATGATTCTTGTGCTAACGCGTTTCATCCAGTCATCGCACTCGTGCTTACCATCACGAATACACTCGCCTTCTCTCGTTGCGATAAGTTCAGCCAAGCGACTGGCTTCGCCTCGAACGCCATGTACGGTTCGGGTCTTGCAAGGAACTTGGCTGGCGGCTTGATGTCAAGCATACTCAGGCGGTGATACATGGACTTCGGAGACGTGCGCAGAATCTCTAATTTGTGACAAAAGCAGGATATATTGTAGGATTAGGCATATGATCTATTACTCGGAGTCTACCCAGGGCGTCTAAGATACCCTATATTCATCTATCGAAATCAGTTGGACGTCTTGCAAAGCTATGGTCCCAGACATGTTGCTGACTCAATACCCCCTCTTGCGGTTCACCTCGTTGATCAGCTTGCCGTTGCTTCGATCTTGCTTGATGTTCTCGATAAGCACCTGGAACGCTCTGTCGGCATAAGCGTCTGACGCTCCGCTGCAGTGCGGTGTAATGAGAACATTTGGCGCATCCCATAGCGGATCATCTTCAGGCAGAGGTTCAGGATCAGTAACATCGAGGGCTGCGCCACTGATGAGTTCCTTCTTCAACGCCGTAACGAGAGCCTTCGAGTCGATGATCGGCCCGCGCGCAATGTTCGCGACGTAGGTGCCCTTTGGATTGGACTTGTGTAGGAGGTCGAATTCCTCGGTAGATAGGAGATGGGTTGTGGCTTTCGTCAGCGGCACAGAAACGACCAACAGGTCAATCTCCTGCTTCAAGAATTCGTGCACGTCTTCTTTACTGGTTCCGCTGTACCACGCGCTGGGAATACCGCCGTCAGGGTCGCCAGTACCAGGAACGATATAGCCGTTGTCGTGCTTGGACTCTGGAGTCGTGCGTGGTGAAGCAGTGTAGGCTATGACGTCCATGCCCATTGCCTTTGCTACATGAGCAACTTGTCGACCGATACTTCCATAACCCAACACACCCACCCTCTTCCCTACCCGGTCACTAACACTCATTCCCACCTTCTGGTCCCAAACCTTCTTCTTCTGGTTATCGTAAAGCTTGGTGTAGCTATGGCTGTGTACCAGATTCATCATGATAACCCATTCGGCGATTTGCGGGCCATGAACACCATTTGCGGAACATAGCGGAATCTTGGAGTCCGTGTAGATGGGATGATTAGAAACGTGGTTGGTGCCTGCAGAAAAGAACTGAATGAGCTTAGTGTTTGGGATAGACGATACTGATTCCGGGAGCCAGGAGAGTGTTGCCACATAAGTTGCGCGCTTGATGAGATCTGTGATGACATTAGCCAGGCCTTACAACAGGCGTTAATGCGGGGAATATTCGATTTGATGAACCACAGACGAATGCGGATGCTGACCGATTGGTAACGCACGAATCCGCAGCCTTGGGCCCGGCATCATCGCGGATGTAACCACCATTTCGCAAATGTGCATAGATACCAATATCATGTCGCTTACCTTCAGGTACATCCACCTCCGACTTTCCGCCCTCCCATTTAGCATGAAAGTACTTTACTTCCACGTCGTCGAAGGCCTCCCTCAGCTCTTTCATGCCATGCTCACATATCTCTTGAGGCCACGGCAGCGCGCATAGCACGAGCTCCTTCTCTTTCTCCGCATGCCGGGACGGAATATCAGGACCACCTCCCATCGCGACCATGCTAGCTTATAGGACGGATACTTGTTATGGGCTGGGACGAGATTGTAGACCCTCCTGCTGGAGAGAACGGCTGTATAGCAAGGACTAGAGTGCGATAGGCGGAGTAATAGCGTACGTGAAGGCGAATATCGAAGGAGTGGACAGGAACACTTTGTTATCTACTGAGAACGTTGGAGGTGGAGAAGAAGTTCGTAAGCATCCGCCATGGTGGGGTATAGCGTGCCCTACCATCTGACTTGACCCTCTCAGTCATGACGTTGCTCGGATTTCAAAGCCCGTTACGTGCGTGCAGATAGTGCAATATGTCGCCATCGAAGACTCGGACGCACCATTTCCATGTTCTCCATTTCGAAGATAATCATTATGGGTAAAAGTTAGATTTGAATGCTCACAAGGTCGGGTCTGGCTATGGAAGTAAACATGGCCGTTGAGAGAATTGCGACTGGAGGGAGAGCATTTCTCGTTTTTGTTTTTTATCTTAAACGAGGTTTGTCCTATGCTGATGCGTACAGATTCTTTTGCGATTCGAGGGGCGATGGTCGTGGTCCAGAAATGAAAGATGTCCAGAACGTGTTGTGTTATATCAAAGGCTGGTCGTGGAAGCCGGCGCATCTGCAAGTAGTATTGCACTAACCAGCATCGCACTATGCTCTTCACGACATACAGACACGTGAGGAATCATTACTACTATTCACAACGTTGCTACAAGGAGGTCACAACACAGACGTGAACTTGCAACAGTGGAAACATGGCGATACCGAAAAGGCTTCGGCTCTGTAGTGTAAGCGTCGTACTTTGCGCGTATACTTTTGACTATTATCGTGCGCAGTACGCACGAGGGCGACTGAGAAATTAAAACATTCATACCTCTTTGTGCGTCAATGTTCGACTACCATACCAAGCCGCACAAAGGGAGATGCTGAGTCACCGGGTAATATAGGTGAGAAATGATCCTGCCTTCAAGGAGTCTATTTCTCTTTATCTGAGCGTACGGGGAAACGGGAAATCGTCGCAGAGTCTGTCAGAAGCCCTGCGTGCATCCATCGCATGCAATATGAAAATGAGTCGTCTTTCATGCCTCGTGTGGGCCTTCATTGTTCAGTTTCGAAGCCACTCCCACATCCCGCGTCGCCTACACTTCTATCGGACCGTCGATACCCAGTATGTAAGGCTATAAGTGCCGAAACTATGATGTCTGACAAGCTAATACGTGCCGCAGTAACTACCTTCGATATCGCGTCCAGCTCGCCCATCTCTGCCCCAGGGACACATCAGCCCCCAATTTCGGTTGCTCTCGCGGCCTGCCTGAGCGGCTGAGCCGAGCCGTTGGATAAATCCTGCTCACGTTGCGCGGGCCACTCACCACCCATGTCGCGTCAGGCTTACCACTTTGCGGCCCAAATACCTGTTCCTGCAGCTCGTGCCGAGCACGGATTCATGCGTGCGCCCAAAGAGACGTGTCGCTATACCGTTAAAAACAAGGGGCCGTTGTCAAGATACGTCCGTGTACCCACACGTGGAAGGAGGACCTGCTCTTTTGATAAGGTTCCTCCGTCATATCAGTCGCGTGTCTTCCCGGTGAACGATGTTCTGGAAACTGGGGCCGTTTGTTGAGGAGAATATGCTTGGGGAAGGAGTAGTGCAGATCTCTCCATGCATGTGATGTATGTGACCTAAGTTCTTGCTCCTGCAGCAGCGGAGGTGGAAACAGAACTTTGGAGGTGAACACCGCATTGCATTGATGAGTTCTGGTCGCGTCGATACTCCTGGGCGGAGAGGCACGGAGTGCGGAGGTGTTAGCAAGTCCACCGAAAATGGTATAGTGACCCAATGGCAAGGTGAAGAATGGGGCGTCAGCACGGCATAACGTTGATTCGCTGTGCCGTGAAGAAAGTTCGCAGCATCTCGCGTGCGTCTGTCCTCGGATGGGAGAACTAGCCAAATTCGCAATGTCGCTGATGGCCTCAACCCAGGGACCCTAGATCATGCTTCCTACTGCCACGTTTTTCTGGGCTGTTTCTTTTTTGCTCGGCGAAGTCCTCTTGGCCCTACCAAGATCGACATATTGAACGCTTCGAATTTACCCATATTGCCGGTAGATGCCAAGTCCCAGCCCGTTCAGGAGCGACCACAGAACGGCATCGGACGTTCAGACGATCGATACGGAAGTTGACGGGTGCACGTAAGCGAGTGGGAGTAAGGTTTGATGATACCTGTCAATACTTTCATTTTGTATATTCTGCTATAGATCTTCTCTATACTTGCTCCAAATGTGAAGTGTTATAGTGGAGCTACTATCAAGACGACTGGGCCTACAGCTTGCGTGAAAGAGGATTGTGGAAGTTTACGACAGTGTAGCTTAATGCGATGCCGACCCCAGCATGTGCGGAAAGTCGACTCCGTACGAAGGCGAGTGTCAATTGCCTGCGGTGATAATACAGGGAATGGTCAATTGGACCGATTCCGATCCCACGGAGTGGTATGTGAAGAGTGAGAAAAGAACCAGAGAAAGGGGCTACAACGTTTGACCCGAATGATGAAACCCTTGCTGTCCAGTTTACAGACCATCATCTGTGCATGCGCTTACATGGTCTTTGGTGGATGATAGTAAGTGAGAGGGAGGAAAGCAAGAAGATCTGAACCCTCAGTCGATTCCAATGATGGATTGGCGACAGAGACTACGTGAAGACCTTAAAACCCCAGATGCGTGGTAAGCCCAATCGACGTGCTCAAGCTTGTCGTCTGATATCGAAGTCAATTGCGCAGACCAAGATCTGGCATCGCTCGAAATAATGTAGATCGCTGAGTCAGAGCTGATTTGTATCGTCGATGCACGAAACGGTCGCAGGTCCTCTGTCGTAGCCCATAGCTTCATGCTGATGCATGGCCAAGTGTGCTAGCTCCGCGAACGTAATCCGTAGAATTTGGAAACTCTATTTGGCTCGCGTGAACCGGCGGATAAATCAGACGGTTGAAACCATGCCTGCAGCATGGTGATCCTAGGGTCAACACTAGCATGGACGTGATAAAGTGTAGCGAAGAAAATATCTTGTATTCAAGCTCAGATTTTGGAGTCGTAGTCTGGAGGGTGCAGCCCAAGTCCTCCTCTTGCCATTGATGACCTAGGGTCCCAGTCGACATGGGTAGCCGCCCGAGATTGGGGTCGAGGAGTCGAAAAGCTCAGCGTCGGACTCTTGTAGTCGCGCTGAAATTCCTTATGGAAATGCTCGGGAGTGTCGGATCGAGCATTGCCCATGGCGTAGCTGGCAAGTCCTGGAGTGTTGTATGCATTTGGGGGTGATTGCGGCTCGTCAAAGTTCTTGAGCTCAAATTGACGTATGTCCTCCGTAGGATGTCTGGCGTCCAAGGATACGAATTCGCGGTTCTTACTAAACTTGCTTCTGATCAAGTCCCGCCATCCCACTACCATACTCCAGCGACCAAGCAAGAAGAAAACTTGAAGACCAGCAATGGAGAGCATCATTAAGATTGCTGTAACTGTAGATTGGTCGACTGCCATATCCTGGCCGAGGTCGAAACACTCCTTTGGATTGGTGGGGTTCTCCATCAAGCACATGATGTACGGAACGAGTTCCTCAACGTTATCGGTAGCGTGCGATGTCACCGAATTCAGCCAGATGAATACGATGGAGAAGAAGATGACGTCCACAAGAATGAAGACCACAATCGTTATGCCACGCCATTGAAGGTATAGGACTTTGCGAACACGTCGGTAAACAGCTCGTGCTGAACGGTTTCGTAAGCTAGTCGTGTAAGAGGGAAGGCCAGCACTGCTTTGGGTTTCGGTTTTGTCATCGCTGAACATGTTCTGGAGATACACCTTGATGCAGTATACGAAGCTAGAGTGGGTATCAGTAACGTCACTTCCCAAGGCCTGCTGAGTAACTTACGTAGCGACCTGGATGACCATGGCTGCGCCTGAGATGGCCAGCAAAGGACCCCAGAAGTCTTTCATCGAATGCTCGGCGTTCACGTGGCAGACATCACCGAATCTGAAAGAGACTCCGGTGATTGTGATCGTGATGGTGAAAAAAGTGGCGGCAACAGACCAGCCTAGGCCTTGTGCCCAGTAAAAGAATTTCTTTCCTGGCGTGACATCCCAGCAGATCTGGAGATGCATAGAAAGCGCGCGTATGAAGATCCAAACTGCCATCGACATGCCTCCAGAGATAAGGAACGCACCAGAGAAAGCGCATGTTAGACTTGAGTACATGTCGTTGGGGGTAATCTCATCGTAGCACTGCTCCGGCTGAGCACCGAAGGGTATCACAAAACCAAGCTAGAACCGATCAGCAGGACGAAAGCGAAGTAGACAGAAGTTGGACTTACTGCCATGAGAATCGCAGCAATAATGAGACAGTAGCTGAGGTAGTGTCGACGAGTCTTGTCGGCTGGCAGTACCAGGTATGTGATCAGCAGGATGACCAGACAGATAAGTCCAGCTACATTGAGCGCTTCAGCTACGCGATACGCTGTGTTGAAGCCTGAGCACGATCAGCAAAGTGATTGTCTAAGTACGATCTATGGAACATACTCTCTGGGTAAAGGAAGTCTGTGAGAGGACATGGCAAGCAGCAAACAGATTGCCCGTATGGTGCACAGAATCTCCCATCAACAACTGCGAGTGTCAGCAACTATACGAAGAACAAGACCAGAGCACCTACACCCATCGAATCCAAACTGCTTAACATTGTAGAAAGGCGCCGGGCAACCCGCTCGAAGAAGATCGGTTCTTGTAACGTTGTTGGCCATTTTGAGACTTCCCACTCTTCTCACAAGACGAACCAAAGCGTCTTGAAAGTATGCAGCATGAGAGTCCTTCCAGCGGTGATCCCTACTGTAGCTGGAGGTGCGATCCGACGAGCTTATAGACGGTACGTGGGGTCGACCGGCGTGACTGGCGCTACAATTCGGCTCAGTGTCGACGTGTGATGCTATAGGTTATGCTCTTGTAAGGCAATGCCGCGTAGATGAAACCGCTGACAGCAATGGCAGTGTTAGACGGAACGATTGTCGCGGATGCGAAAACGAAACGATGTGGAGAGAAGTGATTGTCGTTAGTTCGAACGCAGAGAGTCTAAAGAGTGAATAAGGTTCTATGGTTGGATTAGAGGCGCATAAGGCCAAAGCAAATGCAAAACGAACGACGGGACGTTATGGTAGAAGTAAGAAAAGCCGCCACGGCATGAGAGCGAAGCCGCAGTGATGCAGGAAGACGGCCTGGTCTTGAATGTGGCTCCTGGTTGGGCGGCCTGGGGGGTAAGTCCAGTGGGTGCGGCGATCCATGAGCGAACAGACCACCGTCACCCCTGCAGGTACACTTCTTCCCTAGTTTAGCGCGGCCTCACCCCCAGAAGCTTAGTGGCCAAGGCATGCAAAGACGGCTAGGATTCGCAACACAGGCGGGTCTGCAGACAGGGATACCGGTTGGGTCCAGGAACAGGGCTCGCATGCGAAAGGGCACTGGCTCGAAGGAGCCGAATGCAGCACGGTCAGCTATCACCTCTTTTGCAGCTCGTGCATCGTGATTCGCGACAATACGAGAAGGGCTTCCCACACTGAAGCGCGACGGCACCCAGAACGCAATACGCAGGCGTCTAGCAGAGATCAATACGGCGTAGTCGCTAGCGGAAGTTGAAATCATAGGTCCGCCCTTCCAACATGATCCTTTCGTGGAGGATTCTAGTTCATCGGTTCTCGATGATGTTGCGATGGAGTCGAGACTCGACAGGCCGCCTACTGGATTGGCAGTTCAGCCACCATGGATCTGCGAAATTGCTGCTGACTGGATGTACAATATCAGGCAAGTGTCCAGACAACATATGTCTTTGCCAATTTTGCCGTCTCGTACAGAGTTGCCTGGCACTTTGAACTGGAGCCATCGGCAACGTCCGAGAACCGTTGGGGCTGATCAATAGATCGTCGCAACTGGTTGCGGGTCATCGTTCGCTCCTACGTCGCTCATCGTTGCCTTCCAACGACAAAGCTCGACTGGCTCTTGAGCCACGCGCGACCATGCTTGTGAAATCTTGGGAACAGTCATCAGTTGGCGTTGTGGGACTGTGAATTTCAGCTTGCTCGACTATAACTGTGCCTATAGAGAAAAGTTGGCAGGTCGCGGGAAGTACGAACTGTCCCATAATTCTCCGGTCTGACTGAGCGTTGAGAGCCTCGATCGAGAGCTGATCCTATCACGCTCCGGTGTGCCCTGGGTGGCGTAGTCAGCGCTGCAACGTCCGGCGTTTTCGAGCTCTCTTTGCCGCGTTAGCGCCGCTTGGTGGAGTTCCCCAACAAACGCGTGCCGACGCGTAAAACTCCTCATTGTTTTGATCTCATTAGTACGTCGTCTCCACTAGTAGAGCTTGCTATCGTCGTGGGGCCTTCTCGCGAACCCGAGGGTTGTAAGGTCGTGCTGTATAATGACGAGAGGATCTAGGCCAGGCACGTGTCGTACCCCGCTGTCTGTTATCAACATAATGGCACGCGAGCTGGTCCACCCAACTTCTTCTCAACTTTCTATCTCAAAAGTACACGTTTTTACGTAGTGACAACCGCCATGCCCCGCCACCGTTCGTGATGACTTTGAATTTTTCTTACTGGCCCGTGGACATACGCTACGCCTCAGAGGTCGTGTGGTCCGTCTGAGGTAGCGAGCGGAGAACATGCATTAGTCCTGCACTGTGCCTGCAGAAGCCTCTTCGCTTTCTTAGCAATCCATTGGGCTGTAGACGCACACAGCCATGATTGGCGGACAATTCGACAGACCCGCTTCCTAGATGACGTTGGCATATGCTATGAGGGAACGGTTAATGGCAAGAGGAACCCGGAGTCTGTCGCGTATGACCGCTAGTTCGCGGGGGAATGGAGAGCGTTGAAACCGTTCGGTAGTGTTCCAGGGTAGGATTCTCTCCATATGAGCCCAATTTTATCAACCCGCGTACGTATGCTGCAATACTAAACGTTAGCCTCATGCCTTACAAGGAGACCGTCGTCGACCGATGTCACCAACTGCTCGGTACAGTCCAGACTACTCTCTCTGGTCTAACCCAGGTACCTGGCTTTCCGTGTCTGATCTACCATAAGCGTTCGTCCCATGGTACTGCAGTTACGCTAAGAGACACTACGAGCACTTCACGACCTCAATGACCCACACGAGTAGGTGCTGTCTACCCAAATAGAACACGGAGGAGGCCTCTCTGGCTGCTCGGTACACAGGAAGAGCGCACGCCATTGCAACTAGGAGGATGCCCCGGATTACACTATGAACGTCACTAAATCCTTCGAAATGTTTGACAGCAGTCGGCCCGCAAAGGATTCTGCTCGTGTCTAGACACCATACGCCACCTCAACTAGACGATAAAAAGTGTTGGTACGTGAACGGTGTGTTAGTATGCTCCGCCCTTTCACGCTCATCAAAGTCTTCGTGAGCAAGATACGGGGGTTCGCATCTCCCGGGACCTTTTGCCTCCCTGCTCTGGTATTACTGCCTGCTCGGTTTATGGTCGACTGTCTCAGATCTGCTCGGAGCGCGGAGCATTCATTCTCCGCATGAACCAAGAGACAATTGTCAAGAGCGGCAGACAATCTAAGTTCCAGCGCCACCGTATATCCATTCAAACTTACCATCAACTTCAAAATGCAGAGACCGGCTTCGGCATGTGCATATAGGCTTCAATACGTGGCGTCAATTGAGCATATTTCCTATCTCCCAAAAGTCATGACGATTTTTCCGTACAGAAAATTCGACAGGCAGTTATTGCAGATCAGGAGACATTTTCCCGTTTACTGCCATCCCAATAACATGGTCAGCTCGCCATCTGAACGCCATACTGCGAAGCGATGTGCAAACCCATGTTTGCCATCGTACCTAGCCCTACGAGCAGGGCCTCCATTGTACGCAATCATCTATAAGAAGCGTCATATTGGCATACTAGCTACATTCACACAAGTAGCATATACTTCATCCCGTCACCCCCCACATCACGTCCCGTCCCAAGAGTCTCGAATTTGGACCCAAGAAGCGAGTTTCAATGCAACGTTCCCATCACATGACAGGAATGGCGTTCGTCAACGGCCGCAGCTGTCGTTTCAGGATCGATGTCCGAACGGGGATGTTGGAACTTCTAGCCACGAACCGCATTGCGTTCGCTTATGCCTACAATGTAATTCTATAGCACAACTAGATGGCTCTGCGATGATGTTACGGATGTAGCGATCGAAGATCCAGCTATTGCTGATGAGGTTAGTTCTAGCAGCACCGAGAAGGTTTACCCGACTGCATCGTACGTGGAGTATCGAGGCGTCAGATCGCTCGTACCACTCAGGTACGCTACCGAGGGCTTGGGGAAGCGCATGTACGGGACGTTCACTGGGATTCATGCCAATCATCGTACACGCAATGCTATCTGGAAAGGTCGGTGAGGGATTTCGGCCTCCCGTGTTGCCGAAAAAGCAACTCTCTTAACTCGCTGGAACGGTCTCGACGTGTCAGAACGGCACGCCTCGTTGACATATGGCATAAATGCCGACACTGGGTAATGCTATTGGTTGATTGGGTATCATTAAGAGGGCGAAAAGCAAATGCCACTGGGGTGTGACTTGAATGTCATCGTGCGCTTCGTTCATAGGAGTAGCAGCAAGTGGTGTTTTTGAGTATTTCGGTCGCAGCTATACCAGCCATTTAGACGGTGTCACTATCACAGGCACTTAAATAAGTAAACTGCCTTCAAAATTTATTTGGAGCAGCATACATCATTGTTCATACATATTATCGTTTGGGAAAGACAAGTTACGGATGCTTCCAACCTGACTGTTCCCAGACCATGAGTGCGAACAGACTGACGGCACCGATAAGGTTTGTTAAGCTGCTTCAGATTTAGTCGGATCGCCATGTTCGTCGATTTGATGTATACTTACGTACGGCTCCAAAGGAAGATCAGTTTCCGATCCTATATGCAGTCCAACACGTCTTGGTACAGTAGTTCAGAACATATTGTGAGAGCTGTTGTGTATAAGAAGAGATGAAACCAAGGCGTTTTGAGGAGGCACTGAGCATACCAAATCGTTGGTGGTAAGGGTACAGTTGTGGGCATCTGCCAACAACGCCGAAGAAGTTCCCAAACCCGTGGTGATACAAAGCCAAAACATTCGTTCGTTACGGACAGAGAGCTTTTGAGCATCGCTTGATCAAATCAGAACGTCGAGCCAAATATCAACTCGAGAACTGAGCGATGACCAAAGGCCAAGAGAGACTGTCGACAACTTAATGGCTTGCAAAGGTCTACTCAGCGGCCCTGTCCAGTTCCACCCATAATGCGGTCCTTTGTAGACCTCTGTCTAGACTCTTTAGACTTTCCGTCAGCAGCGGTTTGGTTTGCGGCCACCTCAGATTCGAGCTTCTGTTGAGCCTCGTGGAGTCTGCGTTGTCGACCAGCTTCCCACTGCTCGATGTCGGCCTGAGTCAGAGTAATCGTAGTTGGGGCGCGTCGGAGCATATCGATGACGTTTGATCGACTTGTGGAAAAAGATGTAAGTAAAAGATGCGAATGCGATGAGAATGTTCCAGAATATGTCAGAGTCCAGACGATCGGGTTTGATGGTAGGACTGGCTGAAGTGGCTGGACGCGCCTGTTGTTGTGTCGTGTGATGCAGCGTCCGATGAGAATGCGGTTGATACGAAAGGTGAGTTCTTAGTATGTCGTGGAAACGCAGCTTTACTGGAGAGACGAAACGAGTGTCGACGGATGAGGCGGTTTGCAAACACTATAGATCATTCGGGATGGATAAGTTGAGGATGTCGCTAGACGCGAGTAACAGATGCGCGCTCGCGACCAAAACACTGATTTTCAAAACAACCACCAGCTTGTCAAAGATGAGATGAGTGAAATTCGACAAAGAGACTGATATGGTCAAGGCCCAAAGAGAGTGCCGTGCGGGAAGCGGAGCACGTGGTGCGGAGGACCACACTGCAAGATCCCTGTCTGCCAAGACTTCGCGATCACGAAACTTTGGAGTTTAGAGTGACAGCATCAGCGACGGCCATCCACACAGCATGGCTCAGCGACACATGTGCCCTTCAATGGGTGCCTTGAGGCGCTCATTAATAGGGGATGTAGCAGCCCTGCCCAAATGCTCAACGAGGGCACTCCACAGCACAGCGAAGAGACTGGAAGAGCAACCCAGCGATGCATCTCCAGCCCACCGTACGCCTTCAAGACGCTCAATGGTTCTACCAAGTCAATGCTGATCAAGACTCAGCGCCAAACACACGCAAAGCCCGGCAGGCGACTGCTCTCAAGCAGATCACCTCGCTTCAGAACCGCCGCATCCAGCCCGGCGCACTCGCTCGAGGCTCTTTTCCAAGCGGTCAGATGGCACGACGAGCCCCCCGCTCGCCCTCCACTCCGCTCACCAAGGATGGCTTCATCCCCGAAGACAACGCCCCAGCCGATGCGCAGCCAGACGCAAACCCCCGCTTCGCCCGCAACACAGCACGCCCAACGACGACCCGCGGCTCGACCCCTCCCCAGGGCCAGATGGTCCGCGCCCCCTCCACACTGCGTGTAACCCGTCAAACAGTTGACGGCCCTGCTCGTGGCCCCGCTCGTGGACCCAACGTGCGTGGCCCCAATCTACGCGGTCGAGAAGGCGGACGAACAGGACCAGGTGGAAAGCGCGCTGGTGGTGCGCGAGGCAACAACCGTGGTGACGGAGGACCTCAGAAGCGGAAGAAGGGCGCTGGTGGCGAAGAATCGATGCCCACTTCCCTTGCGGACGTGAAGATTGAGGAAACCGTCTCAACGAGCATGCAGCAACAGCTCTTGCGTCTGCAAAGGAAGGAGTGGGACCGCGTGCCTTACGAGCCCAAGTATGCCAAGGGCAGTTTTGCCGCCAATGAGTTGATACACGCTGGAAGGGAGCTGTTCAAGGGCGAGGCCCCACCAGTCAAGTTTTGGGGACCTCTTGAGCACAGAATCGGCGTTGTGGGCATGTTTGGAGCGGAGGCGACTTTGAAGGTTCGCAGGGTGCCCGATGGCGATGCAGAGCCATTTGGACAGGAGGTACTCGAGCAAGAAGGGCCAGTCGAGGCCAAAGGTGCGGAGAAGAAGCAGGCTGTAGCACAATAGAGTGCCATGTGGACTATGTATATTGGAACTGTACATTTACGGATATCAAAGACTCATGATTGTTCGGGATGTGGTTGTTTATTTCTAGCTTGAGGCGTCTATGTACGTGACGTACGCCGTTGCGAGATCACCATGTCTGGCGCGACGCGCATCGCAGATCGTGCCTCTAGAGTTTCCATCAACGAAGTAGCTCAATGCGGCTACAAAGCATCACGACTTATTTGGAAGCCCACACGACCTTGTACTTGAACTGTGTGGGGAAGCTCCTATCTGTGATGAGCAGCTCTTCACCCTCTTCGACCAAGTCGATCATCTTCTTCTCTAGGTTAGGACGTGTTTGCTCTTCGAGGCCTGCGAGCTGCATGTAGAGCGACTTCTCACCCGTACGGATAGAGGGCTTCTTGAGTTGCCTGTGACGGTCAGTATATCATAAACGGTTTCGCGAGAGTGAAGGACATGGATCGGGGAATACATACGCTTCAGGCCGCTCCGCCAACCCATCGATAAACTCCTGCAGCGTGATACCAGGAAGAATCTGGAGAGGACGAGCAATGTTACCAGCACCACAGACGGGACAGTCGTCCTTCTTTTGGTGCTCAAAGGTATATGTGTATACGGAGTCGTCGCCAGTGTACATCATGTAGTTGTCTGTGCCCGGGAAACCCATGAACGGGGCAGTGTTCGTTGCCACCTTGAATGCTTCGTTGCAGCAACTCGCCGCCACGATGGCATTCGTACTCGCAATAGCCGGGATGATGTTTTTAACGACACCTTGTGTCATGCTATAGGTAACTCCTTCAATGTTGAACTCTTTAGCTCGGGCGGATGCCTTGTTGAACAACCAGGTAATGTGCTCTGGGTCGTCGGTATCGAGAGTAATGTCTTTACGCTCTTCTTCCCAGGCGATGATGTGCGCCCATTCGATACAATGTTGTGGTTGACGTGGGATAGTAGCTAGTGTGCACAGAGGCACTGCAGCGCGAGGAGCATGCATGTCGAGCTGGCACTCGATACAGGAAGTCATGGTTGGGAAGATGACACGGGCTTGGCCTTTGAAGCCTTCTGTTCCTCCGTCGATCAACGGCTTCATTGAGTCCGGATCATTCTCATCCACCATACCAACAAGTGTTGCATTGATCCATCGCCTTGCCTCGATGGAATCTAGACCACATACTATGAGTCCGAATTGCATGTAGTAGCTCTCGTCCTTGTCCTGGATTTTGCCACAGTAAGGAGTGATCTTAACGCCCTTTACACGCTTTTCGACGAAAGCAGCAGCAGTCTCAGCCTTGTACTTCCCCACGTCTGAGGCGCGGAAGAGAAATTGTCGATTCAAGTTGCTGACGTCAATGGTATCCATATCGATAACGTGTATGTCTTTGAATCCTGATAGGGCAAGATTCTTGAGGATCTCACAACCCAGACCGCCGGCTCCGCTGGATTTCAGTGAGTAAATATATCAGAGAAAGGTTTGCTATCTCTCATGGTCGAGCATTGACAAGAACATACATGACACTGCATGTCGTTAGCTGTAGTGTCTTGTACCTCAGAGGGAGTAAGTTTCGTACAGAACTTTAAGATTACTTAGGTACTCGATGACCTGTTCGCCAGCCATGAAGGCTTCCTCGTCTGTGAATGGTCCTTTGCGAGTCAGGAAGTTGTCCAGGTACTTCCTATCGCATGATATCAGTCAAGAGCTCCGACATTTTCCATGCTTTCGGCTTACCATCGTGCCCGCGGACTGCTTGTTGTGGCGGCACTCATGTTATCGACGCTGACAGCCATCCTGTGTACATGTGTTGAAGATGAGTGTTGGGAGAGTCAAGTGGAGCAAACCGTGGTTGTAGGCATCAGAGTGTAGATGGCCTGCCAAGCCGCTAGGCTGCGGGCCTGCGCATGGGAAAGGAAACACCGATTGGGTAAGGTTCACCAAGCGTCTACCTCTCGCATTGTTCACGAATACAGCAAAACACAACGTTCTGCACGATTGAGTCAAACCGATCAGGGTATATGTTTCAGGCGGTCATATTTAAGCGTCATGACCGATTTCTTGACGGCCGTATCCACCAAGAAGGTTAAGAGCCCCGAACCTCTCATCCAGGATGTAAGGAGTCTGGACATACAAGAAGATGCACTTTTTGTCAATTCTACAGAATCGGCCCTCGGAGCACTAAAGAACCAACCTAATCGCAAGACAGTTAGCAAAGTCCTGAGCTACCTCACCACAGAAGGATTTAGCCTTCTACTACCGGAACCATTGAATGCAAGCATCGCGCATCAACTCATCAACGATACCATCCCAAATTACTGGAGGACCATTAAAGGCTCGATTGAAGTTTTGAAGCTAGAAGACATTCTCCGAAATCCAACAGGACTTGGACATCTCAATACAAGGCTTCGTTCGCTTATTGCAGACAGTCGCCAAAAGAAGGCACCCGGTGACGCGCGGAATACAGCTGAGCACATCGCGGATACCCTCGAGATATTGAGTTCAGTACTGAGCGGGGATGAAACATCTCACCGCGTGTTGCAAGATGTCTTAGCATATGGTAAGAACTCAACGCAAAGAAAACTCATCTGGAAGGAGTACCTCGCGCAAGTCGCGTCCGGCCGTCTACTATCGATCGCAGCGGAGGCTGAAGACATACTCAAAAAGAGTGATGGGGTTTATCAAGACGCTGTCTGGGTCGCAGACGGTAAAGAGTACGCGGCATGGTTAGGGCGCAACATCGCCATTTTACTCGAGCGCAGCTCAAGTAGCGAGGAGGGTCTCACTGCAGTTATAGAGCTTTGCTCAAAAGCACTGAGCTTGGGTTACACTGGTATGTCAGCGCATCAAGTTCCTTTAGTTTGTGCTAACAGCTCAGATCGGATCGTAAGCTCCCTCTTTCGAGCATTGATTGATAGTAGCTCGCTTGAGCGCCTCCCGAATCTTCTGCCTCGGATGAAAACTTTTGAGCAGCGGAAATATCTCAACGCAATAGTCGTGTTGGTGACCAAAGAATACTTCTCTGTAGAGAACGTCCTTAGAGATGACGCCTCTATTGCAGTGTCTTCCACCGTTTCCTCTGCTGCTGCTCTATTTTATACACTTATCAAGGACAATGACGTTCTAAAAGAGCATCTCGTTTCGTTACTTTCGCGATCAACAATACCTGCGCTCGACGAGTCACTCTTGTCCCGACGGAGTGCATTGGCAGCTCTTGCAAAGGATGACGGTCAGTATAGATTATGCACTCATTGGTACTTGCGACTAACAGCTCATAGAGAAGTTACATACTCTTCTCGAGAATCTCATAAAAACCTTTGGCGATTCTGTATACATAAGGCATACGCCTGTACTGCAGCAAGAAGGTACGTGATGTTTGTACACCACATGATCATCTTTCTGCGATAGCCCCACTCAAAGACTGGGTTGATCAGACCTTCTGGTCCGCATTGCACTTCATGAACATAGCCAGCTGACAAATCTCAGCTCTTGCTCAGACCTTGGCACTATGCAGTGGCTACGTGAAGCGTTCGCAGCCTATGTTTCTCATGATGATGGCAAAGTCAACATATCATGTCAACGGCATGTCAAACCGCATAGGAGCAGCATCTACGCGAGCTCGCTTCTTGGGTATTGCAGTTGGTGTTGCCATTTCCAAAATGGTTGACAAGCCGGAACTTCAACTCAAGTTTGAATTAGAGGGTGCCGAAGCAGAAGAAGCGAGTTGGTATCAACGTCTTACCGAGGTCGACGATAGAGTTGGAGACATTACGGATTTTAAGACAAAACGCGATGACATTGCACCAGCAAAGAAAGTCCAGTCAAAGCCCAAGTCAACCCCTAGAGCGCCCAAAGCTCCCGCAATCACCGAGATGCAAGGCCCACGGGTCGTTGAAGTCATGTCAGACTCTGAAGATGAAGATGCAGATCTGATGGTGTACGAGAAGCCAGACTCTGATCCGGAAGACGACACAGACGACCCAACGGCTATCAACCGCAACAAACCTACCGCACCCGTCTACATCAGGGATTTGATCGCGGGGCTGCGAGACCAGGAGAACTACGATCGCCATGAACTTGCTTTAGCCACCGCAGCATCTCTGATTCGCCGTAAGGCGAACTTCGGAACTGAAGTAACGGATCACCTTGAAGAATTAGCCACTTTGCTTACCGGGTTGCAAGACAATTCGGAGCTAGAAGGCTTCGCACAGCAACGGCAGCAGGCACTGATCGCCGTGCTACTTGCGAAGCCAGCACAAATGGCGCAGTGGTTCGCTCGGTCTTTCTTCTCGGGTGATTACAGTCTACAGCAACGCATCGCTATGCTTACAACTCTGGGCCTCGGGGCGCGTGAGCTAGCAGGTATGAAGGACACCTCGACCAACGATCTGGTACCAGCAAAGCCAGACTTCCCCAGCAAACAGCTTCCGCCGCACCTCCACAAGATTTACGCTGAGGACAACAACGCACCTACAGTAGCGAAGATCTCAAGCAGCATGGCGCGTGAGATGCTGTCACCCATCGCTAGCCAGGCAGCCGACCAGCTCAGCGGCCCTAACATCTTGAAAGTCCGGACCTTCTCTTCGCGCATGGAGGTCGAGAAGAAGCGACACAAGCCCATACCGAACGCACTTGCGCAGATCGTCGCAGACAACTTCTTCTTCCCGCTCAGTGGCCGTTGGTGGCTCCAAATCCGCGCGAATAATGACTCGATATATGCGTCTACTCACCTCCTCCCTCCTTTCTTACAGACCTTGTCATTGCTGTTGAACGCATCTGGCCCGAACACGCTCGCTTTACCGCAGATGACGCGTGAATACTGGGACCTGCTACTGTCGGTGCGCGGACTCGCGAGCAAGGACAAGAACATCCTGAACGCGGTCTTGTTCGGCTTCTTGATGTTGCTTGAAACGAACGAGAACAAGGAGCGGGTGGCTACGGAGCAAGGTAAAGAACTTATGGAGACACAGGCTTGGGTGAGGTCGGTATTCGAAGATTTAGGTACGGGAAGCGAGGAGGATGAGAGGGTACGCGTGTTGGCTGCCGGCGTCGTGGTCCGGTGTCAGGAGGTGATTGAGAAGTACCAGAGGAGGATGGCAGGAGCGCTGATGGACTATTAGCGTGGGTGTAGAGTATATTCGCGCAAGCTTGCGGGAGTCAGATGTTGGGTTCAACCAGTTGGCAGAAAGAGCGGTAATGTTGTTGCCTAGACTCCTACGCTCAACAGTAGAAAAGTCGATCCACCCAGATAATGTTACTTGCGGCAGCGACAATAATGACTCGTTATCGCGATGCCAAAGGCCAGGAAATAGCGAAGACGACATCTCGCGATCGATTTGCCGTAACCTAGTAACCTCGAAAACTTCACGTGTACCAAGCGAGTAGCTATAAAGGCATCCGTACAACAGCGAAGGTGATAGGATCGTCGCGACGCGTAAACCTCCAACGCGTGCGCGAACACCAACAAGTCCCTCAATCACCCAGCGCAAGTCTTCTTCCTCAAGACACCACGTAAAGCGGTGTCATCAATGAAAAAGCGACACAGATGTGTGACCAGCAAAAATTGCCCCGCCGAGATTCCCGAAGGAAGCTCGTGAGAATCCAGTACCGCGCTGTGCAATGCAGACCAGACGCTCAGATGAACCCAATCTTTGAGCTGGGTCATCGCAAGAAGGTAAGTATGCAGAATTACTTTCGAGCGAAGGGCGGTATTTATATCGATAGATACTTGGCACGCTAAAAGACACGTGAGGAGGAGCTAGGCAGTGAGGGTATCTGGGCGAACTGTGCGCTGGTGGGCTTGAAGGTGGTTGGGGAGGTTGGTGCGGGCCCACCTGAAACTATGATTCGTGTAACGGCATTGCCAAAAGCCCACCCTAAAGACACTCACCCAGTTCTGCGTTAGGCTGATAAGGTGGATGACAACGTACACTTTTACTGTGTTTACTATTGTCCAAACTGTCCCGAATAGGTGCTTTGCATCTGGTAAGCCTCCCTTCATTCTACTGCTAGATCACACGACCAGTCCAGCATGAGTTGGGGCTGCAAACAATTTCATGAATGTTACCACCAACCACACAGTAAAGCCTAGCTTCAGGACTGTCGTTCTCGTCCAGCCAGCCCAGAGCTGCGATAGCACCTCCTGCATCATCCCCACGCAGCCATGCATCTGTCGAGGGATTACCCGAGCTTCCTGGTACCCAGGCAATGAGTTCTGTCTCATTCAAGGATGTTATCTCAGTCGCGCGTTTGTCGTCCTGGATAATGTAGTTCTGCGTCACTCCATTCTCACCCAGGTAGTCGGAGGCACCAATCGCCGCATACAGGTTAACGTTGGAGCTGTTCTTTACATCGAGAGAAAGCGCTGCACGAACGTGGTTAACAAAACCGGCCGTTGAGCCTATTGTGCGACTTACGATTGGCCCATGGCTCGTTCCTGGAATCCCAGTAAACCTCCCTCAAGTTGCCCTGCGGACCGCGATGCCATACTCTGATAATGAAAGGACGTTCGACAGCATCGATCGTGGCAGCAATCGCAGTGCCAGGTAGTATCTGAAGAAACGGATCGGCCACTGTCCACTTGCCTCTAGAGTAGCTCCCCCCACTCATCTGTCCATACATGTCCTGGTGGAACGTCCTAATCTGGTTACCAGGGTCGAGGAAATGCACTGCTGCTAGACCCGAATCGCTCGAGATGCCCGAATCGATTATGATATTGCCTGCTCTCCACGTACAGTTTGTGCCACCACCCGAACATAGTCCGCCGATTTCGATCATCTGGGTGTCTTGGTTGTAGTAGTAGATTCGGATCTTGATTTGGAGTTAGTGAGCTGAGCGACTACTATCATCGATAATGGAGAAGCCGATTTCCCCAATTTGCACCTAGCGCTTGAAGCGTATCCTAACGGTATACACTCGCAACGTTCTGCGAGTAATATGACAGAAAGACAAGCGCATACCTCTAGGATACGCTTCGAGTATCAGGCATACTTTAGGGAAAGACGAACAACGAATACCTTCATACAGATCCAATGCTTACCTGGTCTCGGCCGTCATCGACCCAGGATATAGACGCAAGCGGCGAGCCCCTCTTTGCCGGAATAGATAGATTAATGTCGAGGCTTACCCACCCTTCATCGCCAAATATCCTGGCCTTCAATGTCCCGGACTCCAAGTAAAAGATGTGTATATGTCCTGGATTCCCTGTTCGGCTTGCGGCGATGCTAGAGATCTTGAATGACGAGCGCAACGATGAACCAGGCGTCGATGCGGGGCCTGTGGCTACAGTAGAAGTTGCACTAGCCGACAATGTGCCATGAGAAGACGACAGAGATGAACATATTGAGGACTCCGAAGTGCTGGGCGTGGATTTCGCAGAATCGCCGTTCTCTGTGCGTCCTACCAGGCCGCCAACCAGTCCACCGACGAGCCCTCCGATGACCACCAGAACCACCAGCGCAGCTGTCCAGAGCGGAAAACCGCAGAGCTTTCGTTTCCAAATGACCTTCTTTGCACCATCTTCCTCTTCTTGAGCAGCACCACCAGGAGCCCCTTTGAGCTGTTGATGATGTCCGTGGGAAGGCTGTAGGTATCTTTGTGCGGTATCCGGCTGTGCAACCTCAATGCCTTCTGCGTATTGGTTATAGACTTCAGGATACGAGGAAATCGGGGCTGGCGATGCCGTAGGTGAGTTTGGCGACCCGGGTAGCTCCTGACGCTCGATTGGCTGCGCCTGCTGATATTAACTGGGGTTGCACTGAATAGACACTCGAAGCTGGTCAGCACTTACCATAGGTTTCCCACGAAGCGTAACAGGCTGTTCAGAATGCGACTCCTCTTGAGCGATTTTTTTAGTGGAATCAAAATTCTGGCAAGTGATTTCTACTACCAGAGCTAGTAGGCCCTTCCTCATCTTATGAAGCTGTTTTTTCAGCCTTGTCGTCACCAATGCCAACGGCCCCTGGGTCGAGGCCGGAGTGAGTACTGCAACAAAAGCATTCCTTACACCAATAGGAAACAAGAGGCATCGGGTAGAGTAAGGTCTGGTTTTGGCGTGGCTTGGTGAAGCCTATCTCAAACGACAGTCCTATCAGCTTCTAGCGAAACGGCTAGTATGACCGTATACTGTGCTTGGCAAGACGAGGGTACAGATCCATCGCAGCCACGCGTTTGCTGTTCCTCTCTAGCTGCTTCTTAACTTACCGATCGCTCACAGCAAGCTACCGAGATCGAGAGCAGGCTTACCGCCTCAGCAGCCTTCCGCACACGGCATCACACACTACAACAAGGGTAGAGAGAGAATCCGCCTACACTACAGTCTACTACGACGTATGGTAAAGGAATTGGAGTAACATGACAGCTCTGTAGGCTTCTAGGTTGCCTACCCACACACTCAATGTTCTCATCACGCGTTGCGTAGTGAGAAAGGAGAGGATCCTTGGACCATATTGAGTAGAGATCATTTTGTTCTCCCACTCCCTGTAGGGCGTTCATGCGGTATGGATGGCTGAGGTTTGTTTGGTGGAATAACCAGATGTCTTGTGGTATCTGGATCATGCCGTCATCCTTCCCGATTGGTAGCCGCCATCCAGGCACGTGCGCACGCGTTTTGATCATACCTACCTAGGTACGCCCAAACTCTGCACATCGATGCCAAATCTAACTTTTTCCAACCCCATCGAGGTGATGTACTTAACGTCGAAACAATATCTGAGAGGCGCCTGTGTCAGTTCATGCAATATGGGTTTGCAGGTCCAATGGCGATGCGCCGGGCAGAGCCGCGCGGGTCCTTCCCTGCTGGAGCTACGAAGCGCCACGACGGATATAGCTCGCAATCCAGATCGCATCCACCAGGGCGCGTACAAATGGATATCCGTGACGATGTTGGCGACTCTAGAAATATGTAAAGTGCAGTGCATCTTATACCTGGATGCCCTGGGCGAAGACCACCTGCACACATCATCCCAACGAACTCTTCACAACATCCTTAAGTATGCTTTGCGACGTATGTATTGGCATGCTTACCCGACGGGCGGGACAGTTCTTCGATGGTACCCTAGATGTTACGTTTGAGCATCACAAATCCACAAAGACTCTTCGCCAATCGCTCAGCATACATTGTCCAATTTGTACACGCCTTGCTCGAATGCTCAGCCAGGACACTGATCTTTCGAGAGATCAGCCTGTAGCTATCAAAGCTATTCTAAGAAAAATTAGTCAGAAGACTAATGGTCCCAAAGGATATGAGTTCACGTTGGATCTTGAGCTGGGAGAGGCCCGCTCAAGTCGTTTCTTCCTGGCTAAGATTGGTATTGCCGCTCTACTTTTCGATTGGTGTTTAACTGACATATGTAGACCCCAGAGCCCAATCAGTCCCTCATCAGATGACGTCTCATAATGTCTTAGAGACGACACAAACGTGGATGAAGAGGTGCAAATGCGCAAGACACTGGGAAGTGCCTGGCGAGCGATGGTATCCTCGTCGCTTACTGGACCTGCGAGAGCTGCGCGCCAATCTCAAGGATACAAGAAACGCCAAAATTCGCCTTGTGGAGTCGGCTGAATGCCCGGGTCTGCAAACGAAGAACGATGGACATAATCGTATTAGGTCAGCGCACCTGGACGACCGCTATGTCACGTTGAGCCACTGTTGGGGCAAGCCGATAGTTGGTGTGACTCCACTGAAGCTGACGACCAAGACTGAGAGGCGCTTCAAGACAGAAGGCATTAGACTCCAGGAGCTGCCCAAAACTTTCCGAGATGCAGTTGTATTCGCTTCATACTTGGATAAAGTCGGGTTCATATGGATTGATTCACTTTGTATTCGACAGCCACTCTCGGAAGCACCAGAGCAGCAACAAGATTGGCTTGAGCAAAGTCGATACATGGGAACTGTTTACCAAAAGGGTTTCCTGAACATATCCGCAACCGCATCGTCTGATGGCAATGGAGGTCTATTCTTTGATGAACGCCCTGACCACCTCTGGGAGAACAACGTCAACGTCTACTATCCCGACCCCAATCCTTCCGACTCGAACAGAGAACATTTCAGCGAACTCGACGCCTACACAAGATGTACAGTGATTGAAACTGAGGCTTGGGAGAATCTGGTGCAACTAGCCCCCGTCAACCGACGAGCTTGGGTTTTCCAGGAGCGCCTGCTGGCACCACGAGTTCTACACTTTGGCCACAACGAGGTTGCATGGGAGTGTTGTGAGTTCCAATGCAGCGAAAGTCAATCTGACGAACAGCTGGCTGTCGCCAACACATACCGTCTGAAACATCTTACACCTAAAGTCGGCCGCACATTGCGGGATATGCGGTTAAATGGCATTCCAGACCCAGACCTGCACCTACGAGACTTGTATACATATGAATTATGGAAGAAGGTCGTGGAGGCCTACTCTCGCGCGCAACTCACCATGTTCAAAGACAGGCTCATTGCACTGGCTGGTGTCGCAAGGCTGTTCCAGGAATCCTTGTTCAAGGTGGATTCTAGACAGCAATACGTCGCTGGGCTCTGGAGCGCGCATCTCGAAAGCCAGTTGCTCTGGAGTGTGAATGATGTTTACAAAAGCAACGGTGTCTTCGACAATCCAGCTCAACGTCACCCAGAAAGTGGACCCTCGTTCTCGTGGGCATCAATTGACAGTCCATATGGCATCACTTACAACGATGTCACGGATTACAGGTCGTCATCAGGTACCGCTGGAGAGCTGCTCTTCAAAGCAATGGACTACAGCGTTGGACTAGCCGACCCAAAGAATCCTTTTGGGATGGTTACCGCAGGCCGACTACTCCTCGCACCCCATCATCTCCGCCGTATAGAATTGTATAAACTGCCAGTGTCACGCAGAGTGCCATTCGCCTGGCGCCTCAAGATCGAGCCCCAGCCCAAGCGACCAAAAGAGTTTACAAACATTAATCTCGACGCTCCGGAGTCTGACAAAGATATGTTTCGTGCTGATGCACAAATGTATTGTATGCCTGCCGCTTATGGGGAACGAACGGTAATAAAGGCAGACCGATACCTCTATTGCTTGTTGCTCAAACATGAAGGCTCGGTTGCGCTCACGATGGGTGGAAAAGCAGGTCGCTACCGGTCATTTCGACGAGTTGGTATTGCAAAGTTAAGTCATATGGACGAACGGGGACAGGATGCGTTGAAGGAAGAAAGCACGAAAGAGATTATCTGCTTGTGCTAAGGCCATGTTTATTTACTTGGAATGTGGGGCGTTCATCGAAGAATCATATAGTAGTGCACCAAGAATTGATCGAGATAACGATACTAACCAGTATGTTGTTGTGGTACACGGATATTCGACTTTGCCCCACCTTCCATTCCTGCCCTCGGTCTCCACCTTGATTATAGCCTCGAAGCTCTACCCGTACTGCTTCGTCGTCAATCGAACTACTGCTTGCAATGACAATATTCATTGTATCATTGGAATTCTTCTCATCGATTACCTAATCGGGCGCTTGGTCTAGGTAAGCTGCCACTGGATCCAACTCCTACAACAACAAAACTAACAACGCTCTCAGGGGTATGATTTGTAAGACAACACCATTGCTCACCATTCTCGAACATCATCCTAACATTCATCTTCAGTCGCTTCGCATACATCTGCGTAATCTGTGAAAGGTCGTGGGTTCAATTCCCACAGCGTCCACATTCTTTTTGCACTTTTTTGTGTGCCTGGATAGATCGAGCTCGCTAGTGCGCAGCGAACGAGTTGTGTGGTTCCTTCCATCTTTTTTCCGCTGTTCCTGTGGTTGCTCCTGCTTGTTCTCGCTACGTGTAACAACTTTGAGTGGGGTGTAGTTGCTGCTTTTTGCGAGAAATGACCGTGCAGCGAACGTGAGGGGTGTATTCTCTGACTTTCTTCTAAGAGCAAAACAAAACATCTGCCGTGAACACTGTCGTTGTTGTCTCAGGGAGAAACGGGTCTTTCTTTTTGTACTAATTGCGTTGATGAAGTAGTAAATACTGCTCGTTTGTTTGCTTCAGAGAGCGAGCTGAGCACGAACTATCACCATGATCAAGGGCAAAGAATATGCAGATCATCCAAATGTATTGCTGCTAATGTTCAAAAGATATGTACAAAGAAACCCGGGGTATATGTGCGCCGTATCCAACCATCCAAACAAGCAAGTCAGCAACCAGCGTGACTAGCCAAGCCATTGCCATCGTTCGTGAAGCACCGCTCAGTGCCTTGCGTGGTGCCTCGTGAGCCTCTGCCTGTGCTCCCTGATATGTCTTGCCATGCGTGCACTTCTGGCAGCGCCAGCAGGCGCTGGCGTCTCGGCAGGAGTATCGGCAGTGACGGTAGCATATACTGTCTCATAAACTGTGCGTACGGCTTGAACAGTGTCTGTGACAGTGGGAGCAGCGGGGTCTGCTGAGATGGCTGCGTCCGCCGGAGGGGCCTTGACAGCGTCGGTGGGCGCTGGAGCAGGCACTGCAGGCACGGCGGGTGCTTGAGATACAGCAGGTACATTGGAAGGTTGAGCGATGCTTTGTGCTGTACTGGGAGCGGCTGCTGCGCCACTAGAGTTTTGGATTGGAGTGTTAGTGCCCTCAGGAAGCGACGCGGCAGGTGTTGTCGAGGGCGACGTCTCGTTGGAAGGTTCATTGCCGCTACCAGCTCCAGCTTTGGGCCACTGGAAGCCGGACATGGGACCATTGTTTGTCGGGGCTGGAGCTGGTGCGTTGACCTGTGTGGTCGGCGCGACGATTGGGCTTGGAGATTCGGCGGGGATGCTAGGAGAAGCATCGTCGGCAGGAGGCGACGCAACTGGGGCACTGGGCGACGCGGAGGGAGCTACCGAAAGTGTCTCGCTTGTCGGGATTGGCGCGAAGATACCGGACACCGAAGGGGTGATGAGCGAAGTCGGGACTGCAGGGTATCCGGATTCTACAGGAAGGCCAGAAGACACAATTGGCGTCTCCGATGGAACTGGCACAGAAGCGTACACAGCGCTGCTCTGCTCGGACACTGAAGAAGATTGAGGGGCATAGGCAGCACTGCTCTGCTCGGGCACTGAGGAGGGCTGAGGGGTAGCGCCGTAGCCACCGTTGTCTTGGTACACCTTCAGCGAGTTGATGGTCCAGTATGCCTCGGTAAAAGCCTCTGGGTTGTCCCGTACCCATTCCTCGCATGTCGATGCCTTCTTGCTGCAAGAACTGTTCGTGGCGTTCCAAACACTGCTGCTGCCCGCCCATTGTCCACAGAACGTAGTGTCGAAAACGATCTGCTGCTGCTTGAACGTGTTTTCAATATCGCAAGCACCGGCGAACTTGGCAGCTGGCTTGCCCCAGCCACTGGGGTCTGGGCTGTCACCGAGAACGTCTTCCGGGATAGAGTCGCGTGGGAAGAAGTAAATGCTGATAGCTTCAGCGGTCCATTGGGTGGCGTATACACCTCCACCATTAGCGTTCAAGCCTGCACCGTAGCTCTTGGTTGATGGGTCTTCGATGGAGCATCCCGCATTCTTCGACTGGTCTTCGGCAGCAACATCGCAGTTTCCTGTGGTTACCGAACCCGCAAACTGGGTGGTGTCATCGCCAATCTGGCAGCCTGGGCCTGTGTGGAGGGTCATGCCGTTGTTCGTCTGGTCGTTCACGCCTTCGATAATGTCAATCTCGCCGTTCTTTGGCCAGTTAGGACCGGTGGTCCAGAAGCTGCGGTACGTTAGTGATGTAACTCTACATCAAGTCAAGTCTACTTACGCTGGCCATGTACCACAGCCAAAAGGCATGTGGGCGACATCCACCACAATCAGCCCACTATCGTATGTCTTCTTGCTCTCAATACGGATACTGGGCCTTCCCTCTGGTGTCTGGTTCTGTGTGTCTACACCCCACGAGATGGCCGAAGTAGACGAGTTGATAAGGTTTGTCTGTCTTGCCGTAGCTTCATCGACATACTGTACAAAACCTTCTGTCGGGTCGGGTCCGGTAAAGAAGTCAAAGGCCCCGTAAAAGTCCGTCATGTAGTCATCCTCTAGAACATAGCCAGCTATGCTTAGTTGGAAAAAGGCCGCAGCCGAAGCGAGTGTGGAGAAACGCATCGTCAAGACGCTGAAAACCGAAGAAGATAGTAATGAATGACTGCGTACTAGACGCGTGGACAAAAAAGACACAAGAACTGAAAAGGCGATAGTACGAGATGGCGATGTAACCAAGCAGCAGATGGTCGAAAAGGGACGACCTACCTATATATGCAGGCCTAAGATAGAGCCGCGCCAACGTCCCGAACATGGCAACAATCAATTCGCCCCTAGGGCCTCGTCTACTGACTAGACGAGTGCGGGTGAGTGTACATCTCCCGTTAGGCACATCGGGCTTCGTTTCAACATGATGGGAATTATAGACGGGCCGAGTTGATCTCCGGTTAGCAACATTGAGGGGACCTGCAGGAACCAGTCAGGCTTGTATGATGGGGGATCGATAGCGCTGGCAAGGCTGCCCGGATTTTTAACCAAACATGGGCTGTTTCATGAGAAATAGGACGGATGGCCCGTTGGTAAACGGACTGAGGCGCTTGAAACAGACAGAAGCGCATATCCTGGTTGATATGTGGCGGAGGCTACGGGTATTGTCGACGGCCTGAGGCATTTGTCGCGGCTGCCGACATGTGATTCGCTGTCAAGGCGTTGAAACGCGTGGTGCTGGAGGGTGGGATGAAGGAGAGCGGTTGCTGGCCAATGCCGCGCGCTGGTTCTAGCGCTTCCGAAGCGAGCGCAGTGTTCCACCAGTCTGAAACCAACTACTCGGCCAATGAGTCGTTCGAGACGATCGACACAATTCTGGAGATATATATGCTTGTTCCAGGAGGGGTGCAGAGATCTGGCCCGCGGTGTACGTGTAACTATCTTCATTCATATCTGGTATTACGCGTCGTCATTAATGTAATGGGACAACTACTGCAGCGACTCGACTACAATGGCAGAAGCACCACCGCCACCGTTGCAGATTCCGGCACAGCCAATCTTGCCCTTCTTCTCCTTTAGTACACCGAGCAGTGTAGTTGTGATCCTGGCACCGGAAGCACCAAGCGCGTGGCCGATGGCGACGGCACCACCGTGCAGGTTGACCTTGTCTTCTTCAATACCAAGGATCTTCATGTTGGCGAGGGCAACGACACTGAAGGCCTCGTTGATCTCGAAAGCGTCGACAGCGGAGAGCTCCACCTTTGCGTGCTTCAGAGCCTTGGGCATGGCGAGCGCAGGGGCGGTGGTGAACTTGGAGGGGTTCTGCTCCGCGTCACCCCAGCCGAGGATCTTAGCAATGGGCTTGAGGCCGTGCTTCTTGACAGCCTCCTCAGAGGCAAGGACGAGAGCAGCAGCGCCATCGTTGAGCGGTGAGGCGTTGGCAGCGGTGACGGTTCCGTTTCCGGGCTTGAATGAAGGCCTCAATGTGCGCGTCTTTGCCTCGTTGAACTGCAAGTGATGAGTAAGGAAGTGCGGATTAGTGAACATGACAAAGACTGCGACTTACGTTCTTGGGCTCGTCGTCACGGTCTACAACGACCGGAGGCTTGCCACGTCCTACGGGAACCTCGATGGGGGCGATCTCCTCCTTGAACAAGCCAGCGTCGTGCGCGGCAATGGCCTTCTTGTAGGAGCGGATGCAGTAGTCATCCTGTTGCTCACGGGAGAAGCCGTGGTCATCGGCGCACTCCTCGCCCTGCAGACCCATGTGCTCCTTCTTGTATGCGTCGGTCAGACCATCCTTCAGCACACCGTCGACCAGCGATTGGTCTCCAAACTTGGCGCCTGTCCTCATGTTGGGGAGGTAGTGGGGAGTGTTGGACATGCTCTCAGTTCCGCCTGCCACGACAATGTCGGCATTGCCGGTTATGATGGTCTGCGCGCCGACAATGAGGGCCTTGATGGACGAGGCGCACACCTTGTTGATGGTGGTTGCGACGGTCGACTCGGGGAGGCCAGCGCCAAGGGCACACTGACGGGCGGGATTCTGGCCGAGGCTGCGGCTATGTCAGTACAGTGCTTGTGAGGCCGTCGGTGTATTTTGCAGTCGGTGTATTTCGTACTTTGCGGAGAGGACGTTGCCAACGAAGACTTCCTCGACGTCGGTGGGCTTGATGCCAGCGCGCTCAACAGCAGCTGCAGGGGCTTGTTAGACGAATAGACGGCTCGATTGGCAGCAATTATACATACCCTTGATGGCGTGAGAGCCCAGCTGAACTGCACTCAGGCTCGAGAGGGAGCTGTTGTCGCGTGAGTTGGCGTTGCCCCTCTTCTCGAGCACTAGAAAACATACCCCAAAAACGCGCCCGTGGGCGTACGGGCAGCCGAGACAATGTAAACGGGAGGGAGGGACGACATGATGGGTATCTCTTGGGTGTAGGAGGACGATTGAAGGTGTAGAGAGGGTATACAGGCTTGCGTTTAAATAAATGCCCCGACTACAGCAAGGACATCTTTTTGAAGTTTAGCCTTGCGCGACAACGGCGGCCAGGGTAAGAACTCGTCCCTGCGTCGCCTCGGAGGCCCATTGGCTGATGGCCGCCTCCGCCCTCACCGCCCAACGCTAGCCCGCGGAACCACCCTCTGAACTTTTGCGATAGCTTCGAGCTCGACGCGCATCATCACCGCGCAGATACCCACCCATACCGCCACCATGGATGACCTTTACGACGAGTAAGCACCGACAATCGCCTCCAAAATGCTACGCGACTGACTTGTCCCAGGTTTGGAAATTTCATCGGCGAGGCCGAGTCCGACGACGATGTCCAGAGCACCGGCGAGGCAGCCGACGCCTATGTCCTCGACGACGACGACGACGACGAGGCTGATACCAACGACCAGCAGCTGATGGAGGTGGACGAAGGCCCATCCAACGCCGTAATCCTCCACGAAGACAAGCAGTACTACCCTTCCGCGTCCGACGTATACGGCCCAGATGTCGAAGTGTTGGTGCATGAAGAAGACACGCAGTCGCTGGCGCAGCCTATTATCGCGCCGGTGGTGCAGAAGAAGTTTACCATTCAAGAGACAGACCTGCCCCCAGTCTATCACTCAAGAGAACTCCTGACCGACTTGATGAACTTTCCCAACCAGATACGAAACATCGCCATCGCTGGACACCTGCACCATGGAAAGACCGCGTTCATGGACATGCTGGTCATGGAGACACACGACATCCAAAACCGTCTGGACTACAAGAGGGGGAAGAAGCGGGAAGAACAACTACGATACACCGACGTACACGTGCTCGAACGCGAACGGGGCCTCTCCATCAAGACCGCACCCATGAGCCTAGTCCTCCAGAACACAAAGTCCAAGTCGCATCTCTTCAACATCCTCGACACCCCCGGACACGTAAACTTCGCCGATGAAGTTGCCGCCTCGCTGCGCCTCGTTGATGGAGTAGTCTTGGTCGTGGACGTAGTCGAGGGCGTGCAGGTCAACACGGAGCAAATCATAAAGCACGCCGTGCTGGAGGATCTGCCCCTCACACTGGTAGTCAACAAGATGGACCGCTTGATTCTCGAATTGAAGCTACCGCCCAGCGATGCATACTTCAAGATCAAGCACGTTATTGAGGAAGTCAACACAGTCATCGAGAACACCATTCCAGGCCGCGGCGAGAGCAGACGGGTAAGCCCTGAGAAAGGCAACGTCGCTTTCGCTTGCTCCAGCATGCGCTGGTGCTTTACCATCCAGTCCTTCGCAAAGATGTACTCTGACTTCTACCCTGGACCATCCAAGCTGCCAGGATTCGGCGTTCCAATGAAGGGTCTCGATATCGACAAATTCGCCATGCGCCTTTGGGGCGACATCTTCTACAACCCAGGAAGCCGCAAGTTCAGTCGCAAGCGTCAGGAGGAGGGCTCACAGCGGTCCTTTGTGCATTGGATCCTGGAGCCCGTCTACAAGATCTACTCGCACACACTAAGTCAAAGCCCGGACGACCTCAAGGAGACGCTCGACACATTGGGCATCCGATTGAAGCCATCTGAATACAAGACAGACGCGAAGGAGTTGATGCGCCTCGTATGCCAGCAGTACTTTGGTCCATCTCTGGGATTCGTAGACATGATCACCCAGCATGTCCCGTCGCCTGAAGAAGGAGCGCAGCGACTACTACAAAGACATTACACTGGTCCTTTGGACACAAAGACCGCCGAGGCCATGCAGAAGTGCGACCAGAACGGACCCCTAGTCATACATGTTACGAAGCTCTTCAACGCGACAGATGCGAAGTCATTCACCGCACTAGGCCGCGTAATGAGTGGTACCGCAACTTCCCCGCAGTCGGTGCGTGTTCTTGGAGAAGGCTACACAATCGAAGATGAGGAAGACATGGTCGTCGCTACAGTGACGGACACATGGATCGCGCAATCGAGATATAACATCCCCGTCAGCGGCGTTCCGGCAGGTAACTGGGTGTTGCTTGGTGGTGTTGACAACTCGATAGTCAAGACGGCGACTATTGTAGCCACCAAACTCCCCGACGAGGAAGACGCCTACATTTTCCGACCCATCCGCCACTTTTTCGAATCCGTTTTCAAGGTCGCCGTCGAACCCATAAATCCTTCTGAACTACCAAAGATGCTCGACGGTCTGCGCAAGATCAACAAGTCATACCCGCTCATCACAACCAAGGTCGAAGAGTCGGGAGAACACGTCGTTCTCGGTACTGGCGAGCTCTACATGGACTGTGTCCTGCATGACCTACGCCGGTTATATGCTGACATGGAGATCAAGGTGTCAGATCCTGTCACAAGATTCTGCGAGACGGTTGTCGAGATGTCCGCTATCAAGTGCTACGCGCTCACACCAAACAAGAAGAACAAGCTCACTATGATTGCCGAACCGCTAGACCCAGGTATTGCGGAGGACATCGAAGCTGGAAAGGTCAACATCAAGGACCCCGTCAGGGTTGTCGGAAAGTTCTTCGAAGAGAACTACGGATACGACTTGCTCGCTTCGCGCAACATCTGGGCTTTCGGGCCTGACGATATGGGTGCCAACATCCTACAAAACGACACACTTCCCACAGAGGTCGACGGAAAGACTCTGCGTACAGTCCGGGACACGCTTCGACAGGGTTTCAGCTGGGCGACCCGTGAAGGCCCGCTCTGTGAGGAGCCCATTCGCAACACAAAGTTCCGCATCACGGATGTCGAGCTTGCACCAGAAGCCATCTTCCGTGGAGGTGGTCAGATCATCCCCACGAGTCGGCGAGCATGTTACTCAAGTTTCCTGATGGCGAGCCCCAGGCTGATGGAGCCGGTATACTCTTGCAGCATGACTGGTCCTGCAGACACCAAGAGTAGTTTGTACACAGTCCTTGCGCGGAGGAGAGGACACGTCTTGCAGGATGGACCCATTGCGGGTACTCCTCTCTACAATGTTCGCGGTCTTATCCCGGTCATTGATTCTTTCGGTTTCGAGACCGATCTTAGGGTACGTACACACCTTCTATTCTCACTGCCAGATTTCATAGCATATGCTAACTTATGTAGATTCACACACAAGGACAAGTCTCTCTCTCCCTCGTCTTCGACCGCTGGTCCATCGTCCCTGGCGACCCTCTTGATAAAGACATTACGACCCGACCGCTTGAACCCGCAACCGCACAACAGCTGGCACGCGATTTCGTACTCAAGACACGAAGGAGGAAGGGTCTTGCGGAGGATGTCACAATTAGCAAGTTCCTGGAGCCGGAGCTATTCCGTTCTCTCAAGGAGAGTGGAGTGCTTGATGGGTAGATGATGGATTGTATAGCATACTTTGGAGTCAAAAAGGAAACGGCGCAAATTGGAAGCTGTGAAGGCATATAGGGAGAGCATATTGGAGATATGCTCATGAAAGCGGCTGGTGAGTCGAAATGAAATATACCCGTCGCATGTCACTTTGAAAGCAGTCGCTATGCATGTATAAATATCTCTATTCACTCGCATTTCTTTCTTCAGCTACGGTGATCTTCATGGTTTCAATATCGGATCATCCAATATCAGTAAGAGACGTACAAGAAATGTAGCAGAATACTTGCATGCATGCATATAGGATTTTGAAATCTTAGGCTCACTGGCGAGGTACTCGTAAAGCGATTGTGGAGACTACAATCAGAGCCACCGAGGACGCGAGTTAGTGAGAAGATGGGGGTCGACAAGTACTACTTACGAGTGAAGAAAGATGATGGTCGCTTGGTGCTGTAGAGTGTAGAGCAGAAATATCCACCGTAAGGGTATGAAAGCGTGCCAGGGTGCAGCAGAATGAATCATAAGCAATACAATGGCCTCGGAATAATATTTGGGTATCAGAATACGCAGCAATATGTGGCCGAAGCCAACGAAAAATGCAACGCGTCATGCAAAGCGCAGAAAGAAACAGCGCTTGTGACAAACCTGGCGGGGCTCTAAATCTCCACTTCTCATCACTTGTACTGATACTCGTTTTCATCATCACTGTCGTCCTGTCTTTCGAGCTCGTCCTCAATTTCCTCGTTGAGAAGGAGACCCATATCGTACGTCTTCTCCCTGATCTTATCCGCCTCTTCTCTGTTCACTGAACAATCATCCATAATCAGTAGGATTGCCGCCTCCGGAACCATCACAGCTTGTACAAAGGCTGCGATGCCGGATGCTTGCACAACGCGATCCTTGCAGTTCTTCATCTCGACCTTTAGAGTATCCATGACGCTCTCTGTGATGACGCGACGACCATGAGAACCATAGTAGCCCGGGTAAGCGGCTTTCTCGTCGAGAGCGTATGATTCCAGCTCTTCTTGCACGTCTTCTGCAAGATCTGTTCGCCTCGAGGGTACAGCGGCGGCTTTTCCAGTCAGAGCCAACGGCTCGTAACGACCTCTGTGTACACTAAACTCGTTGTTGTTGAGTATCTGCGATAGAGTCGTCTTGTGCCTGCGTATTCGCCTGGGAAGTGCTTTCCAGTCAATGTCCGGATATCCCATCTCAGTGTATTCCTTCTGTGCTGACTTCTTCTTATGCGCATGGCAGAATGCAGATTTGTTCTTGACTGTTCTCTCTTTGCCTTTCCAGAAGTCCCAATAGTCCTCTTGCTCTACGGACTTCGAACATAGCAGGCATCGCGAGCCCTCCTCTTCCACTGGCTGGAGTTTGCTCATGTAACTGTTGATGTCGTCGAGGGCTTCTTGTGGTGCACTGGAATGTGGTTGCGAAGACGGCGGTTCCTGATTTTCCTTCCAACTGCTAAGCTGGTTCATGAGGCGGGCGGTTCTGGCGGCCTTTTCTGCTTTAAGCGACTTAGGGCTCTTTGGTTTGGTCCCTAGTTCTCTGTCCAGTTCGTCGTCGTCGAATGCAGTAGATGTAGCATTGGTGCTCTTGGCTTTTGTACCGTTTGCTTTCTTTTCAACTTCACGTAGTCCTAAATCATTCATCTTTTGTTGTCTGTCACTATCTTTGGGGAGCGCAAAGAGCTCGTCGTCGTCTAAACCAGATACACTTCCGTCACTCTCAGCACCGGCTTGCGACATGCCATTCCGGGATTTGTTCTTTGATCCGTACGTCTGCGTAGTGGTCTTTGACGCTGCCTTGCCAAACTTCTTTGGAGGTGGTGCATGTATGTTCTTGCTCTTCGAGCCATAGCCTTTGCCATTCGTGTTCTTCTTTTGAGAGACGTGTTCCATACCCCATTTGATTGGACTGTCGCTGGATGATCCCGCGGAAGACGCGGGAGTGTGTTCCTTGCTATCGTCGAGGCCTGCAGTCGACTTATGGGCTTGACCATTCTGGTACGCCCCTCTCGCGGGCGGACGTATTGTTTCAAGCGTTTTCTTGCCAGGCTTTTTTTGAGGTCCCCTTAGAGTATCTAGGGTGCTCTTCGGCGTAGGTTTACCAGGCTTCGAGGGCTGGACCGGTCGTGGTGAGGGAGCGTGTATTTCATCGTCGGAAGACAAGGGTTCAGCGTTGACATCAACCTCCCGTTGCCTCTTTATTGGAGCGGCATTTTCGTTCGCTCGTCTCTTGGGTAACGGTTCTTCGTGATCGTCTGCGCTCGCATGGCGCTTTCCGCCGATATTGGTTAACAGTTTAGGCGTCTGCCTACTCAGAATTGGCATTGCCGCGCATTGATGACGTACTCCAAACAAAGGACAAGTCGTAAGACGTTGTCGAAGTACAAGACAAAGTTGCCGCACGTGAAAGCAGTATCTCTTGCCGGGGTGGACTCGACCTCGAGATCATGCAACGCGCCGGACGACGCGAACACCGCGTTCGCGCTAATCTTATCGATACCGCCCGAGCTCCGCCAAAAAAAGTTCCATGTGCAATCTAACACTGTCGCAAACTCTCTCAAACACCACGAAAACCCCAACGCACCCTCACGATGGCTCTCGACGAAGCGCTGCAACAGCCCTTGAACTTCACCGGTCATCGGCACATGATCTCTCGCCTTCTCTTGGCGACACTCACCGGCCGACCCGTTCGCATATCGCAAATTCGCTCTTCGTCAACCACACCAGGCTTAACACGCCATGAGACAAACTTCATCCGACTGCTCGATTCGGTGACGAACGGCTCGCAGATCCAGTTCAGCATGACGGGTACGACATTAGTCTACAGACCCGGTCTCATTACCGGAAGCGCCGAAGGACTGGGAGCTAGCGGAGGCGTAATCCGGCATGAGATACCAGCAGAGTGTAGAAAGAGGGGTGTGAGCTGGTGGCTGGTTCCCCTATGCGTTCTTGCGCCCTTCAGCAAGGGGAACATGAACGTCGTCTTCTACGGCGAGGGCTGTGTTACAGCGTCTACAATCGCCGGCGACATCTCTGCAGACACAGTTCGCACGGCTATTCTCCCGCTGTACAAAAACTTTGCTATCGAGCGGAATATCGAGCTACGTATCCTCAAGCGCTCTTCTGCGCCTGCGGGAGGAAAGGGAGCAGGCGGTGAAGTGCAACTGGTGTTTAACCACCAGGTTCGTCTACCAAAGACACTACATCTGCTGAATCCTGGAAGGGTCAAGAAGATAAGAGGCGTGGCGTACTGTGTCGAGGTCCCTAAAAGTAACAACGAGCGCATGACCTTTACTGCAAGAGGCATCCTCAACAAATTTGTGCCGGATACGTACATCTTCTCTGACGCAAGCGCCGCACCTTTAATACCAACAACCGCCAAAGGCCACTCCAGCGGAAAAGTAAAGGGCGCAGTGGGATTCGGAATCAGTCTAGTCGCAGAGACCAGCACGGGATGCATATACTCAGCCGACGTATGCTCACCACCTGATGGTGGTGTTCCGGCAGACGAAATCGGCAAGCAATGCGCATACCAGCTTCTCGAGAAGATATCACAAGGAGGCTGTGTGGAGAACGTAGCAGCACCCACAGTTCTCATGCTGATGGCTATGGGTAGCGAGGATGTAGGAAGAATAGCGCTGGGCAAGGACATTCTAGGCAGCGAGGAAATCATACAACTTGCGCGGGATTCCAAGGTCTTTGGAGGCAGTGCATGGGGCTTCAGGGAGGCAGGTGGCGAGAAAGAAGAAATCGTTGTCAGCGTTGTAGGAAGAGGAGTCGGCAATGTAGGAAGGAAGGTTGCTTAGATTCTACAAGTTTGGGAAAAGTTATGCGCGCGAATATGATACCCCCAATTTCTCATAATCTATCTTGGTCTGATGGCAACCAGCTTCCTTGCGCATATACTTTGGTGGGCTTCACTGAAGCAAAGGTCAGGAAACGCGTTTCTTAAGCAAAAATAGACGCCGCCCAATGATCTAATTCGCATATACCAATGTACACAAAAAGCCAGACGCTAGAGACGAAGAAGCTCCTACTGTCTCTTGCCCGCTGAGCTCGCTCCACTGCCACTACCATCGTCTTCGCTTCCATCATCCTGCGCATACTTCTCGTTATACCTATCCTGATCCCGATATGGGCCCTCATCGCCCTCATCGTCACTCAGTAGATCCTCATCAGACTCGCCAGCAAAAGCATCATACAACTCTCCGCCCCTCTTAGCGCGCTTCTTCCTGCCGGCAGCACCAGAGAGCAAGCCCGCGTCGTCCCTATCCTCGTTGTCATCCAGAACCTCGAATTCATAAGCATCGCGCGAATCCTTCATGCGTTTGCGTCTAGCGATGAAAAAGTAGGTACAAAGACCAGCAACGAAAACGATGATCAAGGCAAGAGCACCGTAAATCCAGATTTGCGTGCGCTTCGACACACCAAAGGAGGGAAAGGGGTTGGGAAGGAAGTTTTCAGATGGAGCAGCAGACGCCGTGGCACTTGCGCTTGCAGTTGCCGAAGCCGTCGTCTGTACACCACTGTTAGCCGACGTTTGAGAGGGTTTCTGGTTCACGGGACGATCGGGGTGGTCATCGGGGATAGATGTCATAGTAGGTGTGGTACCAGGGGGCATGGTAACACTGGTAGTATGCGCCGGGTGATCATCAATCTTGTCGTGATCGTCGTCCTCATGTTCGTCGGGGATCGGACGAAGTTTAGCTTTGGAGGCGTCGATGCATTCACCCCAGAGACGGAGCTTCCAGTCGGTAAAGGTACCAGTCTTAGCATTACCGGATTTGACATCTTTGACAATGACGGTCCAGTTGCCGATGGCGTCTTCACCCCAGTGAGCAACGGACATGAACGTCCAGTCAATATATCCATAAGGCGCCTCGTCGCCTTGGCGTGCGGTGGAGAGATGTGAGACCATGCCGCTTGGAGATCGGAGCTCGACAGCGAGGTCGCCGCGGCGCGTGTGCTCCACGTTCATGGTGAGAGTGATGTGCTCAACACGAGCAAAATTGGCATTCTTGAGCATCTCTTCCTTGACTTCGAAGACACTGGCGAGGCCTTGGTTGCCTTCGGGGATCGCCTTCTTCACATGCATCCAAGGGGAGTAGAACCAAGCCTGGGGCTTGACGAGCTCCCATTCTTTCGCCTTCTCGACGATCGCATAGGCATCGAGCTTTCCGTATCCAAATTGATGGCTGTACATGCGGTCGAGCGAGGTCTTGGTCCAGTCGCTGGGCGTATCAAAGGGAACAGCTGTCATGACAGCAAGCCATTGCATGTCGCGCCATGTCAATTCAGGTCGGGCCTGAAGCGCGAGAGCGAATACTCCTACACCGATAGGTCCGGCAGCCGACGTGCCTCCGTGCTGGTTGGTGCACTTGTTCGCGCCAACATCTGTTGTGTGAATGGCATCGCCGCCGCCACTGCTGTATGTCACAACCAGCTGTGCGGAACAGGCCTCGGAATAGTACGGGTGTCCGTTGTTTTGGTCGATAGCGCCGACGGTGATGCTGTAGATACTGTTTGTATAGCCGTCAAAGTTGCAGTTGTCGTCGCTTGCAGCGCCATTGCCTGCCGCAAAAACATAGATGGATCCCTTTCCGCCACGACCTTGCTGGACAGCAGTGACCATGGCCTTTTCGATGAGAATGCCTGGAGCCTGCATGGTCTTACCATCATCGGGAGGACCCCAAGAGCATGAGTAGATGTCATTCTTTTGCATCTCATAGTTTATCGCGAGCGCCTCGTCGAGATCTGTGATATCTCCCGAGAGGATGCGCACACCTGAGATCTTGGCATCATAGGCAAGTCCGACACCACAGGCGTCGTTCCTTCCTGCGGCAATTTCTCCGGCGCATCGTGTACCGTGTCGGTCGTCAGAAAGCTTCGGGGTGGGTAGGTCTTCGTGGTCGTTGTAATCGTGAGAGCCTTCAGCAAAGAAATTGTCCTTGAGGTCGTTGCTGGTGTAGTCGAGACCATCGTCAACAACGCATGCCGTGACGCCTTCGCCTGTGATGCCCTGCATCCACACACCAGTAACGTTTATGTCATTACCAGGCGTCTTCACGTTGAAGATGTGCCATTGCTCTTCGAAGATGGGGTCCTTGATTTGCAGCTTGGTCGCGACTTCCCGCTGGGCTTGAATAGCAGGTGTTACCGGCGGGGCGGCTCTCTCTGGCCGATCTGGTATCACGCTGCGCTTCCAATGGCGCGGCTTGATCTTCTGCTTCTGAGTAAAGTGGACGCTGTCGAGAGGATGATACTCGAGGCCAACTTCTCGTTTCCGCCGCCTCCTCTTCAGTTCTTGTTGTGCGTCGTCGACGATATCGTTTTCGTGTTTGGGGGCCTTGAAGACATGGTGATCTTCAAGCGTCCCGAATGGGCCCTCGTACGTCAGGCCCAGGTGCGCAGCGATGTCTGATGGCGATGCGGATGGGGAAAGATGAATAGCATAATAGTCGTGGCTCGAGTAGTTGCGGGGTGGCAGATGCTTTCCCGCTGCAGCAAGTGTCGCCGCTGCGAGCAGGCTCCAGAGCTGAATGCGCATGGCGAAGACGCCTAAAGGATATTACGTGCAGCCGGCTGCGGTCATGTATCGTGAACAGTCGTAGGAGGTGCCCTGGCAATAGGCGACCGTCTTCCCGCGTGGTGGGGGAAGTGTAGGTGGATGGTGAGGATACTGTGGTTCGGCGAGTTGACAGGGCCGGTGTATTCAGCTTATTGAGGAAGGAGACTGATTACGACGACGGGGTATTAGAGTGGACGAGTCGGTATGCGCGCGGCGGGTGATGTGCGCTGGGGAGGGAACAATGCAACAGCAGTGAAGAAAGAGGAAGATGAAGAAGTCGCCTGCAGCCACTTTGGTCCAGTCTGCGAGATGTGTGAAACGTTGATGTTTGACTTCCCGCGAGCCGACCGTGGCTTCTTCCCTTGCCAACCATGGACCCCCGAGGGCGCCTTCCCCTTGTGGCCCTAGTGGCCGCACCTGCCCTGGCGTGGGTGTGCGAGCCGTGTGGAGGATGCCTGTCCAGTCCAAGATCTTGCAGTCAACCACCCAGCCACCTTTACCGCGCCCGCCACCACCTTTCTGACATGCGCTGGCCATGGATAACTGCTTCTTCCCTGCATCCGTACCGCTCTTCCTATTCCCTTGCATATAGTTTCCTCTTAATTTCCCGCGACATATCACCGTCATTGCGCCCCGTTGTACCTTGAGATCTTCATCTTCGCCCGTTGCACATCCCAGCACACCTCCGCCGCATCTCCGCACTCGCATTCGGCACTCTTAGGTAGCTACCACCACAAAGGACTGCAATTGAGGGCCCTGTCTCAAGTTCGTGTGATAGTGCAACATAGCTACATAGATGCGCCTGACCTAGTTTCGTCCCATCTCTCACAGGACGGTGATACGCCCCGCCTGCTTCACCACTACCACCACCGCCGATCCCATGATCTCGTCGCATCATGGAGAACAGTAGGAACAGCGGCTCCTACGCATCGCGAGCCGTTAACCCTGCTCTGGTCAAAGTCCCAGACGCCAATCCGCAAAAGCGCAATTCCTATCGCCGCCCAGCCGATGCGCAGCCCGCAGGCGCATCCCCACCAGAGCCCGAAATGTCGAATACCGTACCCAGCAACACTGCGCGGCCTGTCGCAACTGTACCCTTGAACGGCAACGTTACCATTGGAAGCGGGCATAGGCGGCGGAACAGCAGACATATACCGCCCCCAACGACAGGCGCCATGAGCGAATCTGTGCCGGCTGCGCCAGAAGTCCCTCGTGCACCACCCTCTTCATACAGGGATCCATATGCCAAAGGCGTCAGAGTGCCTGCGCGCTCCAGCTCCGGTCGATCGAGAGACCCAGCTATCCAATTGAACCCGAGCAGACAGCAAGCAACTATACAGACGGCTGCCAACAGGCTGTACGAACTGCGGTCACCTCCATACGCCCCGGTCGAACCCTTGGCAGGAACCGTCGAACGACGCGGCTCTTCGCGCAGACCCTCTGTGCCCGATCGATCGCCTCTTCAGAAGCTGGAGGGAAAGCTAGATGACATCAGCAAAGAAGAAAGAAGAGCAAGGATTCTTGAAGCGGAACTGGCTGCTCAAGAAAAGGCTGAGGCTGAGATGCGGGAAAGACGAGCGCGAGAAGCCGCAAAAAAACAGCATGAAGCCGCGCAGAAGTTACAAGAAGCAACACAGAAACAACGAGTTGTGTCTGTACCCATACCGGAAAAGTCCAGCGTTCCAGCCTCGAAAAACAATGGGAGGCGACAGGTCTCCATGCCGATACAGGACAAACCCATGTCCCCGCCCATGTCTCCGCCCATGAGCGACTTGGAATCAGACGACGGTTATGCCTATGACCTCAGCGAGCCATGGCATCCTGAAGATGCGCAAGGTGGAGCAGTTCAATCCGCTCAACCAATAACCATGCAGAAGGCGCAGGCCATCCCCACAGGCTATCAGCAAGTACCGCACACCGACGTTGCCGTTCCACGAAGCAGCAGTCTGAAGGGCAAAGAACCGGCAGGTTCACGGGGAGCTGGTAGCTTTAGCGATCGAAGTACGCTTCCTTCGCAGAATGTACCCAGGAAGGCTGTGGCCAATCCCTCCGGACTTGGTCTGTCAGGCGTCCGGGATACTTCAACACCGTCTGATGTATCTCGTTCGGATAAGAGAAGTCAGGGACGAAGAGATAGCCGAGGAATCATGGCCGCACAGATGGAAATGCAGCAGGATTCTATCGACTACAAGGGAACACCACGAGAGAATGACAATCAGCAACTCCCGCGCAAGATTCCTCCTGTTCCTCGGACCGTTCAGATCCCACCTGTTCCTCAAACCAACCGCAAGAGTGTCATGTTCTCCGAGTCCGAGTCGGATCTAGAACAGCATGATCCTGAAGCAAAACAAAACCGCCGATTCAGCCGTCACAATGAGCCAGAGAGGACATATACCCCCGCTCCTATGCTTGAGGAATGGAGAAGTGCACCAATCGGTCTTTTGACTGCGGATGACCTGGATTTAGATGCTCCAGTCAAAGCCAACAGTGGCAATAAAGCGTGGTGGGAAGAGAGCAAAGCTTCTCGACGAAGACGTTCCAGTGGATATGCGGAGCCAACATACGATGGTTATGCTGACGACACTCCCATACCAACTGCCTTCAACCCACCACTGTACTTGAAGTGTGGACCGCTCTTACGCTACACCGGTCTCCGGAGAGATCATAGCGTACCAGGGAGGGAACGTGAAATCTGGCGAGGCAGCATCATGATCGTAACTGTCGACGCCTCTTCTTCGTATTCTAAACCACCGACATTAAGATTGTTCAAGCAGCCAATGGACATACTTCCTCCTCCACCAGAAGAGATCAGTCAGGACCAGTTGGACCCATCCTATGTCGATCCCATCGAAGGCCAGATTAAAGTGTCACGTACTGGCAAGACGCTGTACGTCAAGCCGGTAGATGAACTCGCAGAGAATGAGGACTTATCGCGAGTCGAAGACGACACTGGCTTGTTTTCTCAAACCCGGAGCACAAGCAATGGATCGAGTGCTAAGTCTACCCGCATTCACAAGAAGGATGGCGAGAAGCTGGGCAAAGTTCGCGATTTTCCTGGTGTTCGCCTGTACGCTTAGCGAGGTGTAACCTTCTGGCGCTTCAATATCGAAGTCGAACTTGGCAGTAGCCAAACACGCATCGCATACAAGATCAACCAAGGCCCCGCCATCGGCTTCTGGGTCCCAGCTAAAGGAGAATCCATGAACATCATGTTTCACAGCTGCAACGGATTCTCGGCCACCGTTGATTCAAATGAATTCTCCGGTCCAGATCCGCTATGGCGCGATGTACTGAACACACATCAGACCCGCCCGTTCCATGTAATGATCGGTGGAGGTGACCAGATCTACAACGATGCTGCAATGAGGGAGACGACCTTATTCAGGCAGTGGACCGAAAACAGAAATCCTATGCACAAGCATCACCAGCCATTCTCCGAGGAGATGCAAAACGAGCTCGAGCAGTTCTACCTCGACCGATATGCGATGTGGTTCTCGCAGGGTTTATTCGGTATGGCTAATTCACAGATCCCGATGGTGAATATTTGGGACGACCACGACATTATCGACGGCTTCGGATCATATCCCCACCACTTCATGCAAACGCCAGTGTTCACGGGTGTTGGTGCTATCGCTTTCAAGTACTACATGCTCTTCCAACATCAATCAGTACCCGCAGAAACTGACAAGACCGAACCGTCATGGCTACTTGGAAAGAGCCCAGGCCCATACATCAAAGAGCGCTCTCGAAGCGTCTTCATGCAGCTTGGCCGGCAGGTAGCATTCCTCGGTCTCGACTGCCGTACAGAGCGACAACGGGACGAGATCCTCACCGAGGATTCCTACGACATTATCTTTGACCGTCTAGAAGACGAGATTATCAAGGGTGAGACCAAGCACTTGATCGTGCTTCTTGGTGTACCTATCGCCTACCCTCGCCTGAACTTCCTCGAGAACATACTCACGAGCAGGCTTATGGATCCTCTCAAGGCCCTTGGTCGTGCGGGGATGTTGGGCAACTTTGTCAACAAGTTCGATGGAGGTGTAGAGATCTTGGACGACCTAGACGACCATTGGACAGCCAAGCACCACAAAGAAGAGCGCAACTGGTTCATCAAAGAGCTACAACACATTGCTTCGACCAAATCTGTACGCGTTACCATACTTGGTGGTGACGTCCATCTAGCAGCCGTTGGTCAATTCTACAGCAACAAGAAGTTGAATGTTCCCAAGGACAAGGATCACAGATACATGCCGAACGTGGTATCTTCAGCCATAGTCAACACACCGCCTCCAGACGTGATGGCAGATATCATCAACAAGCGCAACAAGATACATCACCTCGATTCGGAAACAGATGAAGACATGATACCCCTGTTCACTCATGGCGTCGACGGCAAGAAGAGAAACAACACTCATCTGCTGCCCCACCGAAATTGGTGCAGCATTCGAGAGTATAAGCCAGGCTCTTCACCACCAGGGACACCATCACCACCCTCGACTCCGAAGAATGGACCGGGTATGGGAAGATCGATGTCAGACTTTGCACCAGGACAGTTGGTGAGAAGACTGAGTGGCCAGCAGCGAAGACCTTCAGCAAGAGGTCGTGGTCCGCCTCTGTCTTATCGCAATAATCCTGCATATGCTGCTGCCGACGAGGAGCAAATTGGCCACCATCAACCACAGTCGTCATTCTCGCCTGATCGATCCGAGCCAGAGAGGCCCGCTCGTTCACGACGCAACTCTTTGACATCACTCTTCCGTCGCCGTGCATCAGTCGATGCCGCCCGTCCTGACACGTCCGAGAGTGCGACACCTCCCCTAAGTCGACACAGTTTGTCGCAGGATAGACCATCCAACTTTCACCGCCGTCCGAGTGTACTCACTAAGAAGAGTGCGCAACACCACGGTCAATTCATCAATCTTGAGGGCGGTCTTGACATCTGTCTCAATGTCGAAGTATCACAGCACGACCCGGCGGGTATTACAACACCATATCGACTGCTAGTACCAGCCCTTACCTATGTCGAGCCTGAGGATGGCGTTGTCGAGAAAGGAAGAACCAAGTCCCGTGGTTTCTTTGGCGCCTTCGGTGGCAAGCGCAAGGCCACGATTGGCGACGACGGAAACTCCATTTCGGGCAGTGAAAGCGGAAGCGAACTTGGGGAAATCTCGAGCGAAGATGAGGAAGAACGCCCAGAACAGAAGTACAAAGTCGGACCCCGGATAATCATGCCGGGCTTTGGGTCTGGCAAAAGGCGTAACTCTGAGTCTGCTACCACCGCTCCCGTCATCTCCACTGGCCCTGCTGTTCCTGCTGCCCGTGAGAACCTTCTTAGTTCAGGTTTTCATGCTAACACAGCTGCAAACATAGCTCCAACCCAGACGAATGGAACACCTCGCAACCTCGCCCCAGAAAACTATGGACGGCGAAGCATGGATGCAGCTGCAGGTACTTCATCCAGAGCCTCTGCGTGGGAGAACGTTGCCGCAAAACGGCACGTCAGTCAGCCGGCACCTCCCTCCGCTACCCAGACGACGACCCAAACGACAGTGGTGCCATCCCGCTCCGCCTCCACACGCAAGCAGCCTACCTATAACTCGTCTCACAAGTCACAAATGCCTGCGCCTTCTCCAGAGGCAACGCCAAAGGTGCAGAGAAGATCTATGGGCGGTATTTTGAATCAACATTCACACGACAAGAAATGGGAGCATGATGCTCACGTCCTTGCTCATACACCATCACAAAAGAAAGCGAAGCGCGAATCATACCCGCCACATCCAGCGATCGTCGGCGCCGGTCCGAACTCGCCTTACTCACGAGATGGAGGAGGCCTCCAAGCCAGACAAGACACAGCAGGTGGTGACTACTTCACCAGTGGTGGCCGGGACGGGAAGACTCATCCTGCCATAGCGCCCAGGCATGTCGTAGATCCGGAGTACACCGAGAAACCAGTCCAACGTGCCGACTATGCTGCACAACCACAACGAAGTGGTTACGACCGTACCTCTTCCTACCCTGCCTATCCACAACGCAACGGCAGTGCTGGTGTTGGGGCAAAGTACCTTGGCGGAGGCAGATACGATGACGAAGAAGACAGCTTCGATAGCGCCGATGAGGATGAGGAAAGCCAAAGTGGGCAAGAGCAGGAGATGAGTCAGGAAAGTTTCGTTGTGCCGAAGCGCAAGAAGAAGTGGCAGATTTGGAGGTAACGGGCATCAGGTTTGCTTTGGCTGGTTTTAATGCAATTGGCGTCTGGCTAGACGCGAATTGGTAATGATATTATGAATGGGTACATGACTGGTTGGGCTGCGGCTCAGGGTACATAATGACGGCGTAGCGTATACCATGGTGTGTTTAGCAGGTTTGGCATAGCGAGTTTGGTTGCTTCGAAATATTCTAATATATCGTTCTGGTATTCTCTTACCTATTTCCCCTTGCCAGCACAACACTTCAGTCGCACAAGACGCTTTCGAATGCAATGAACGACATAGTGCCGGCTCTGGACCTGTTGTCCATCCTAAACCCGGAAATAGGTTCCTACAGACTATAGAGCTGAAGCCTACGCAGGAGATGTTGGATGCGATGAAGACGTGGCTCTTTGCGATCTCGTAGCTCGATACCCAGTCCTTTGCCACATGCAGCCGAGACACTCATTCGTTTTGAGATAATACAAATTCAGCTCTGTTTTCGGCTCATTCTTCTACACCTTCTCGCGAAAATGAACAGAGAGAGCATCAGCTTGTACAGTAGTAATGTTGACCTAGGACGAGATGTGTGGAATCGTAGCAGGTGGGTAGATAGGTAAAAAGAAACATCACTGTGCAAGGACAACCCCGCCTACAAAAAGACAGCTCCTTCGCAAGTGAGCGATGCGTGAACATTCACCATGTCGCACAAAAGAGCAAAAAATGAGATGAGTCTCTAGTCCTGGTGGGGCTGGGAGAACTGTTAGTAAAGGGACTCGAATCACTCTATCATGGAAATCACGTACTTCGAACCCACGGCATCCGCATAACCTTAGATGAGGTCATAAGAGTCTGACGAATCTTATAAGAACGGCGCGCTACCACTGCGCCACAGGACTTTTTTTGTCCCTGGACTTGTTTTTGGATTTCTCGAGAAATAATAACAATATAACGTGATACGTACGCGACAAAACGTCGAGCTTTGCTTTGACCAAGTCATCGCAATCGTTCGACATCGCACAGATAGCAAGGGCGGGGCAATGCAAACGTCGGTGAGTGATGACACAAAGAACGCCGCTAGCCGGTGGGGTGGCTGGCGTGAGGGGGTCGGCCAACCACATCCGCTTAGATCCATCTCGCGACATCTACCACGGTGCTCTCTCTTGCAACCATTACTCCACATCTTATACAACCACCTGCCAGACGCGTAGAGCTGTCGTCAAGTCTCCCAAAGAATTTATCATTTGGTAAGCCGCTATTCCAAGCCTCTCTTATCAACCCGTAGACTTCCTTCTTCATGCGTGGCGGGCGTCCTAGGTCGTTGCTTCTTTGGGAGTATGGAGCTTGACAGCAAGATACATTCAGCCATGAACAAAAGCTATTCGCAGTCGTCAACCAGTTATCTGCTTGACGATGCGATGAATCCGGTCATGCTCCACATCGAGTCTGGATATATGCTCGTCATCCTCGGAGTTGGGTCTACACCGCTTCTGAAGCTTTACCAGCACCAAAAGACCCTGTAGCTGCATACCTAGGTAGTGAGCTCAACAGAATGGCTCAGGATCTGGAAATAGGTATCTTCTTATCCCAAGAGTGGAACTGACATCTCACAGAGGTACCTTCTTCTAAGGCCTGTTCCAGTATGACGATCAGAGCTAGCAGATTCACACCTGAAGTGCTCTTGGAAGCACCCCGCCGTTCGGAGGGCGTTCCAAATTCCAATGCATCAAGAGTTTTATACTCCGTCTCGACATACAGCTTCTCTGAGCATTCGAAGAAATCTGAGATCCGTGTTCTGGATTCAGCAAGCCAACAAACCAGTCTCGTCACAGATGATGCATCCTTCAGCGAACCTTCGTGGCTAGATGATGAAACCATATTACTATTGAAGTCCAATGACGATGGGACTACAAACATAGTCGTTGGATCTCCAGACAACTTCGAGAAGAGGTATGTTCGGTGCTATCATCCCGAGTGTACGCCAGCTAATAATGCTCTAGCAAACACACTGCTGGCACGATACAAGGACCAGTAAGCGACTCCAAGATCTATGCTCTTGGTGGCGGCGTCTTTGGTCTCGCTGTCGTTGGCAAAGCCAAGCCAGATGGCACACTTTTCAACCCAGAGAAGGCCGAGAAACCTCACTCATCAGGCAAGCTGTACAAGTCTGGGTTCGTTCGCCACTGGGATCATTACGTGACAGAGAATCGGAACACGATATGGCTTGGCAAGCTTCAGCAGAAGAAATTGGAAAAGTCTCATGTCTTCGAGCTTGGACATCCTCTAACGAATGCGCTGAAAGGGACGAAGCTGGAGTCACCAATCGAACCCTTTGGTGGGAAAGACCACTTCGACATATCGAAATACGGTCTCGTGTTCACATCGAAGGATCCTGATCTTAATCCCGCGACGCACACGAAAACCAACATCTATGTTTCCGCATCTGACAGCTTCTGGGATGATCTCCACTCAAAAGACATGCCGGAAATCCAAAAGGCTACCATCGAAGGCTTTGAAGGTGCCAGCACGTCTCCAGTCTGGTCAAACTCGCGCGGTATGATCGCGTTCCTTTCCATGAAAACTGATGGGTACGAGTCAGACAAGAACCAACCGTTCATTATCCACGATTATAAGAAACCGTCGCAAGTCACTCTGCTCTACGGTTCTGAGGATGGTAAAGGAAAGTGGGACCGAAGCCCACAGTCCATATCGTGGAGCCCCGACGACTGGCGCCTCTACTTTACCGCAGAGTCACATGGTCGTGGAAACCTGTACAGCGCCGGGCCTCCTAAACCAAGCGGAGAGAAGGAGCCTCTGCCATCGCTTCTTGTAAAGGGGGGAACGATCGGCTCTGCAAAGGTGCTCAAAAATGGCGACGTTTTCGTGACTTCGACTAGCTTGATTGAGAACTCACTATACTCCCTTGTCCCTCTAAGCGCTCAAAGCAGCGATACGACTGTCTACGATCTTCCTATTGATGATAGACCGTATGATGCGGATCCTGATCATCTGACAACCAAATACATCTCTTCGAACACGCGTTCTGGGTCTATGTTTGGTCTGTCACGCCATCAGATCGATGAGATCCATTGGGACGGTGCCGCATCCGGCACCAAGGTTCATGCTTGGGTTGTAAAGCCCAGCAATTTCTCGTCCAAGAAAATTTATCCGCTCGCCTTTCTCGTTCATGGCGGACCGCAAGGTGCATGGACTGATGGATGGAGTACGCGGTGGAATCCTGCCGTATTCGCAGAGCAAGGCTACGTTGTCATTTGCCCGAACCCTACTGGAAGTATGTGGATCCAAGGTATATACTCTACGAAGACAAACACTGACATGATATCTTAGGCACATCTTACGGCCAAGCCTTCACAGATGCCATCCAGGGCCAGTGGGGTGGTCTGCCGTACGAAGACCTTGTGTTGGGCTTCGACTACATCAAGCAGAACGTCAATTACGTTGACACAAAACGCGCCGTTGCCCTCGGTGCCTCCTATGGCGGGTATATGATGAACTGGATTCAAGGACACCCTCTCGGCCGCGAATTCAAAGCCCTGGTAACCCACGATGGTGTCTTTAGCATGTCCGGCCAGATGGCATCTGAAGAGTTGTACTTCCCTTTCCATGATATCAAAGGCACACTCTGGAATAACCCGGAAAACTGGGCCAAGGTAAGTCATGACTGGATGAGATGCAAGTGGGACGTGTGCTGACTTCGTATCTTCACTTCTACAGTGGGACCCGTCCAGGTTCACGGAAAACTGGGCCACACCGCAGCTCGTAATTCACAGCGAATTGGATTACAGGCTAACGATCAGTGAAGGTTTGGCGGCATTCAACGTGCTGCAGTGTAAAGGAGTAGAGAGCCAGTTCTTGACGTTCCCAGATGAGAACCATTGGGTGCTGAAGCCCGAGAATGGGCTCGTTTGGCATAAAGTTGTTTTGGACTGGATCAACGAGCATGTCGGATTGGAGAAGTACACGGAGGCCCAGAAGGTGATCAAGAAGGAGTAGCGTTTTATTAGCCACCTCTTACGATATGATATGTTTCATGTTCCGTGCGGACACATGACGTGCCTCGTTGTCGTATATGCGTTCTCGTCGTTACAATATGATGTGAACGTTCGTGATGAGAAGAAGCTTGCATGTATATAGATTCGCCTGTTTGATCATGCTTTCAAGGTACTCGCTATTTTTTGTGTCAATGTTTGATGAGACGAAATCCTGTAGTCGTGGTTGAAATGTTAGTGTCATTGTTCCCGTACACGCTGCGCTTGGAGGTAGCGCGTTGGTGCTATCGATAAGAGATCCCTGGATTATTTTCTCGGGCGGCTCGTCGCGACCAGAACTTTTCCTCACTACGCAGCCCATTACCCACCACAACAAGGGCCACACGAGTCGCCGCCCGTCAAGTTACCCGATACTGTTTCGCGACCCAAACACTATCGAGAGATCGCTTGCGCCACCCTAGACCCGCTCGTTATCGAAGAAGAGGCGGCAACGCCTGCGGAGCTCTCAAGATGCCGAAGAAAGCTATCGACTCCCGTATACCGGCCCTCATTCGCAATGGCGCCCAGGAAAAGAAGCGCAGCTTCTTCGTAGTAGTTGGCGATCGCCAGAAAGATGTCATTGTCAATCTCTACCACATCCTTCTGAACGTGGATGTCAAGTTGAACAAGTCGGTGCTGTGGGCGTACAAGAACAAGCTACTAGGATTCTCAAGTCACCGCAAGAAGCGCGAGAAGAAGATCAAGAACGAGATCAAGCGTGGGATCCGCGATGTCGACACCGAAGACCCGTTCGAACTATTCGTCTCGACACAGAATATCCGATACGTCTACTACAAGGAAACCGAGAAGATTCTGGGTAACACATACGGCATGTGTATCCTGCAAGACTTCGAAGCGCTTACGCCGAACCTACTAGCAAGGACGATAGAGACGGTCGAAGGCGGAGGACTGGTCATATTGCTGCTAAAGGGCATGAGCAGCTTGAAGCAGCTATACACAATGTCCATGGACATTCATTCAAGATATCGGACCGAGGCTCACAGCGACGTGGTAGCGCGTTTCAATGAGCGCTTCTTGTTGTCACTCGGAAAGTGCGATAGTTGCTTGGTTGTCGATGACGAGCTGAACGTGCTCCCCATCTCAGGCGGAAAGCATGTTAAGCAGCTACCGCCACCAGACCAAGAGTTGGAGGGCAAGACACCGAAGGCGAAAGAGTTGGCCGAGATCAAGGAGTCGCTAGCAGACTCGCCTCCAACTGGAGACTTAGTCAAGCTCGCAAAGACTGTAGACCAAGCGAAGGCGTTGCTGACATTCGTGGAGGCTATTGTCGAAAAGACGCTTCGAAGCACCGTGACCCTGACCGCGGCCCGTGGACGTGGAAAGTCAGCAGCTTTGGGTGTTGCAGTGGCAGCGGCAGTAGCGCATGGATACAGCAACATCTACATCACATCACCTAGCCCGGAGAACTTGAAGACGCTTTTCGAATTTATTCTCAAGGGATTCGATTCCCTAAACTATGCAGACCATCAAGACTACACCATCATGCAGTCTACACAACCGGATCAGAACAAAGCTATCGTAAGAATCGAGTTACACCGCCAACACCGACAAGTCATCCAATACATCAGACCCGAAGACTCGCATGTCCTAGGACAAGCAGAACTCTTGGTTATTGATGAGGCTGCAGCAATCCCTCTCCCACTCGTACGGAAACTCATGGGGCCATACCTGGTTTTTATGGCCTCGACCATCAACGGATACGAGGGAACTGGTCGTTCGCTCTCTTTGAAGCTCATACAGCAACTTCGCGAGCAGTCGCGAGGCAAGGGTAGCAATGGCTCGACTTCCGTGGTAGACCGTTCGACTGGAAAGGAAACAAAGGACGCTACAGAGACATCTATGACCGGCCGATCTCTCCGGGAAATTACACTGTCAGAACCTATTCGATATGCCCAAGGTGATTCTGTCGAACGATGGATGAACGATCTTCTATGTCTTGATGCAACACTACCCCGAAGGTCGATCACCCAAGGATGCCCTCATCCGGACAAATGCCAGCTCCTTCATGTCAACCGCGATACCCTCTTCTCCTACAACCCTGCTGCCGAGAAATTCCTTCAGAAGATGATGGCGTTGTATGTAGCTAGTCACTACAAGAACACGCCCAACGACCTCCAGCTCATGTCAGATGCACCTGCACATCAGCTCTTCGTACTCACTGGACCTACGGAGGAGAACAAGCTCCCTGAGCCTCTCTGTGTCATCCAAGTAGCCCTTGAAGGCCAAATCAGCAGGGAGAGCGTGTTGAACAGCCTGAGCAGAGGACAGCGTGCGGGCGGTGATCTCATCCCTTGGATCGTTTCACAGCAATTTCAAGACGAAAACTTCGCCAGTCTTTCAGGAGCTCGTATTGTGCGAATAGCAACTAACCCAGAGTATGTCAACATGGGATACGGATCAAAGGCGCTACAACTTCTTGTTGACTTCTACGATGGCAAGCTTGCTAGCTTGTCGGAAACCGAGCCCCAAGAGGTGGAACAGATGCGAAGAGTGACAGAGGAAGATTTGGAGAATGAGTCGCTCCTCAAAGACAATGTCAAGATTCGGGAAGCTAACGAGATGCCACCGCTGTTTGCCCGGCTACAAGAGCTGAGGTCGCCAAAGCTCGACTATGTTGGTGTTTCGTATGGCCTTACATCTCAACTTCACAAGTTCTGGAAACGCGCGTCCTTCGTCCCGGTTTACCTCAGGCAAACACCGAATGATCTCACCGGAGAACATACGTGCATTATGCTGCGTTCGCTCGAAACCACTTCGTCAGACGGAAGCTGGGTTGCTGCTTTCGCTAAGGACTTCCAGAAGCGCTTCCTCTCCCTTCTGTCATACCAATTCCGGTCATTCCCCTCAATCACCTCTCTTTCAATAGAAGAGTCCGCATCAGCGGGATCTAAACTAGACGCCGACCTCGCCGCGAAACCCATTAGCAAAGCCGAATTGGACGCTCTCTTTACGCCTTTCGACCTCAAGCGTTTAGACTCTTACGCGAATAACATGCTTGACTACCACGTCATTCTAGACATGTTGCCTCCCATCGCCACTCTCTTCTTTACTGGTCGTCTCAAGGGCCAAGTCAAACTTAGCGGTGTTCAGACTGCACTACTTCTTGCTATTGGGCTGCAACGCAAAGAGTTCTCCGATGTGGAAAAGGAACTCAACCTCAACTCTAGTCAGCTGATGGCCATGTTCGTCAAGATTGTACGAAAGGCCGCCACAGCATTCCGCGGTATAGTAGAGGGCGCCGTTGAGGAGACTATGCCCGACGCTATGGAGGTAGAAGAGAATGGCGCTGATGGCGAGGCCGCCAATGACGCCCACCGCTTCATGCCCCTTGAGAAGGATTTACAGGAGGAGCTTAGGGAAGGCGGGGATGAGTTCCTGGCCGAAGACAAGGAAAGACAAAGGAGCATGATTGATGCTTTGCCTCTGCACAAGTAAGTCCATCACAAACGACCTTACGTCCACTTATACGCATTGCTGACCTTGCTACCCAACAGATACGAAATTGGTACAGGAGCTGCTGACTGGGAAGAAGCCGAACGCGCTATCCAAAACGCGGCCAAGAAAGGCGGTGCAGGTAGCATGACTGTCGCTGTCAAGACAGGCGAGAAGAAGAGGAAAGTCGGCGAGGCGGTTGAGGAGGCGTACAAGGAGGCTGAGAAGTTCAAGGAAGGTGCTGCCAAGAAGAGTAAGAAGCACAAGTCTGGTAAGAAGGCTTGATTGGAGACGCGCTGTGCATGCATAATCAGGGAGTTTCTCAGGCGTATTGTTTATCTATGGGAAAATCGGTGCTGTCTGTGTATAAGTACTCAATCAACTAGTCCATGATTGATATCTCACCACAAAGGAGCCTCTTGTTTCGTAAATTCTAACCATCTTTAAATATGTGCCCTAGAGGAATGCGTTGTTAGTGTCCTATCAAGGTTGTAACCCAGAACTCCATATATACTTCCAGGGAGCGCTTTGTCCAGATGGTGATTCACAAATACAACTCAAGTAACACGAGCTTCTTTGTGTAGATTCATCAAAGCCCTGATGCCCGATCAAATGAAGCAGAAGATTATGATATTATATATGCATATAAGATAGTTTAGAGGAGAGCCCATGTCGCTACCATCAATACGTTTGCTAACGAGAAACAGATTCGAAATGATTCAATCATGGGGATATCATACGCATAATCACGAACAATGTGGAAATGGAGACCGACATATGCACTCTCCCTCCCCAGTCCTTCCCCTTCTCCACCTTCAAGTCAAAGTCCGACTAGGGACGGACACTCCATGACACCGTGTCCCCTGATCTTACACAGTGGACACCAGTCATCCACGTTTGTAATATCTGCACCTTCGTTCTAGAAGGCGTCTTCATTTGGGCAGGCCGTAACATCGTGTCCCTCACTCTCGCACAATGCGCACCACTTATCTGGGTCAGCGATAGCTGCACCCTTGGGTGGCACGAGATCGGAGTTTGACGCGTTGAACGAAGGAGTGGGGAGAGGAGCTGTGGGCGCGCTGCCGGGTGGTTTCGATGGGCTAAGAGCAGGGGGCCGGGCGCGATCAGAGGAGACGGACAGGCCGCGGAGGCCTTCGATGACAACGTCTTTGCCGTTGCGTAGACCGTCTTCCTTGGGGTACGAACTATCTCCGCCCATAGCGGAGCAGTTCAGAATGTCGTGGCCGCCTGTTTCGCAAATTTCGCACCAGAGGAGGCTGCTGTTAGCGGAGGAGCGGCCGTCAGATTCCGGCATTGCGGAGAGCGCAGGAGGCGCATCGCGACGAGGGTGCTGAGACGGTTCTCTCCAGTTAACAACAGTATCTTTAGAATCTCGCTCTGACGGCTTTTCTGGTATGGCGGTGTGCTCTGACATGCCGTTGCTGATTACGCTTTCCCGTTGCTCTGCAAGGCCAAGTTGAGCTTTCAGCTTCTCCAGCTCACGTTCTAGCTCTTCTTCCCGGTAGGCTTTGCGTTCTACAAGACCGCGGAGTTCCTCTTTTTCGCGCTCCAGACGTTCTGCGTTTGCTTTCGCGGTTTGGAGCTCCTCGGCATCAACAGACGAGTTTTGCCGCGACAAAGGTGAGCGCCGGTCATCTCCTCCACCAGAGCTCAATGAATGTATGATGGCCTTTAGACCACGAATCTCATCGTCGCGTTGCTCGACTTCCCTTTGTCCTGGTGTGTGAGGCGCCTCGACCATTGCGCCAGCCCCCTTAAGAGCAGCAGCAGCCTTTTCGCGCTCGCGACGGAGTTCGGATCTCCCTCTCTCGACTTCTCCACGCAGGAACTCGACTTCGCCTCTGGCCTCTGCTTCGCCCCTACGCGCGTCTTCCAGGCCTTCTTCCAGCTCTTGTACAAGTTCTTCCAGTTGCTTCAACTGCATTGCTACAGTCTCGACATCTTCGCTACGAGACGCATACTCACGCAACTCTTCTTGTAGCTCCTCTACCTTCTTCTCGTAAACGCGCTCAGTTTCAGTGCTCGCTAGCTCTAGGGTATCGATTGTGCTTCGGAAGTCGGATCGATGTGCGTCGAACTCAGATGTGAGCATAGCGATCTTATCGTTCTTCTCTCTGAGAAGTGCTCGTAGTTGCGCTACATCAGTCGGCTCACTGCTGCCATGCGCCGATCCCATATCCATTCCGTCCTCAGGTATCAGGCTCTGAATTTCCGTCAAACTCGCTTCCATCTCGCTCAGCGACGCTGCTTGCTCCTGAAGCTGCTTCTCCTTTTGTTCCAACTGCGCCTGGAGGCGCTGCACCTCTTCATTCGGAGACGAGCCTAGCCGAGAGCCCGGCCTACGATGCTTGTAGCTGGCCATGGAATCATTGCTGGTTCGCGCTGCACCAACTGGCGTCGTCTCGTTGTCCTCCTCAATAGTATCCTGATGACCAAGACGAGAACTGCTTCGCGAGTAGGGTCGTTGGGGACCAGGTGTCCGTGGCTTTGGTGGAGGAGCAGCCCTGGGCGCAGGACTGGCGTAACGAGGAGGTGCGGGACTTGCGAATCTTGGTGGCGCACCGATTGCGCTCTTGGAGAAGCCAGAGGGTGTCAGTCCGCCGCTCCTGGCAGGGGTTGCACTGGGCTTCTGGCGATAGGGAGATTCTGGTCTGAATGAGGGTCGTACTGCTGAGGGTACCCTCTTGGGACTGGTGGTACGGGTGCCGGGGCCGACCGACTGGGAGAACTTGGGCAGTGGCATTGACGGGGTATCCGGACTGAAGCTGGGCTTCTCCGTGGTCGAGAGGCTAAAGTTGTTGTGGTACGAGGGCGTGGTAGGCTCAGGTGCGAAGTCAGACGAGTCGGCCGAGATGCGCTTCTGTGCGCGGTGTACGGGCAGGAAGATGCCAGAGCCAGGGACAGAGGTATCGAAGTATTGTGTACTGGAGAGACATCAGTATGCGCGCATACGTCGAGCGTTGTGTATGCGTACCCATCGACTGCGCCGTCGTTCTTGCCCCGCGCTGCATACTCGCGGTTCAGTTCTACTCCCGCGAAGACGCCCTGTTTACCCCGAATGCTGCCAACAAACTTGACGACACCGATCATGCCGCCTGGCACGTCGACCGTGTCGCCGACGTCTATGTCCTTTCCGTCTGCGCCCATCCTGTTTGATGGCGAGCCTCCAGCGCCTACTAATGCTGATAGCGATGCTTGCCGTGCGATGTTTCTGCTGGCGTTTAACGAAAGGTTGGGCGACGAGGCAGTGGGGTGGAGAGCAGGGCGCGCTCCAAGACGCCTAGGAGTGTGCGGGTACGCCATACCGGACGGCTCGTTTGACAGGGTCGACCTGTTTGGAGTGTCACAGGGCAGGCAGGACGGTGTTTGTTTTGATGAGATGGTATGGCAGGGGTTGGACTGCCAACGTAGCGGCGACTGAGGAGCATGACTTAATTAACCGATCGTTGCCCAATCCATCGCACCCCTCGCATCAGGGGAAACGTCTCTCCTTTCCCTCCGCAACCCATCCTTCCACCACACTCTCGTGTCTTCTCGTCGTCTCGTATTTTCTGAAGCATCGTCAAAACTGTCATGAACGGTCGTACTAGACATGGTACACGACAGTAGCGTGCAGATCATCCAAGTATGGGAACGGTCAAAAAGCAAGACGGTTCAATACCAATGACACCATAGTAACGGCCTTGTACATCGACACGATGAGATTGTCATCTGCATACTAGACAATGCTACTGGCTGTCTGAAGCGTACGAGGTTTCGTAAAGTGAATTGACTTTCACATTTCAGCCACCTCATTCAACCATCCCAGCATTATATCAATGTTATTAGGATGCAAGCCATGTGTCTTCCCGCTCGAAGCCACAAAAGCATAACAATCAAATACGCGTAGTTAGTCTCCGACGCAAACCATGTCCTTGCTCGCGGACGCAAGGACGCCGAACCTTGCGCATTGAACGCGTGGGCACGTGAGGACGAGCAGGAGCGGGGGAGACAGTCAGAACTTCCGGCAGCCGCGTAATCGGGCATGATATGTGCTGAAGTCTGGACAGATGAAAATTATCAAAACAAATGTAATAGGCCATAGTTTGATTTTTAGCTGCGAACGTAACAGCGCGATCGAACGACAATAAATTTGATCATCACAAAGGCAAAAGTCACGAAGGTTGCAAAATGAAGAAGATAACAGTCCCCCAAGACCGTTATTCTGATACCTTCTCTCGCAATAGCAAAAAAACGTTAAACCATGGAAAAGTCCCTACAGCATCGATTCAGATAACCGCGGAGTCGCAGGCATTCCCGACTCGCCGACCGAGCGCATTTCCCCATGTTCCACAATTGCCTCGGCTCACGCTTCGGTGATGGTCAACCGCGCCAACTACATCACCGCTCGCGCGCCCACACCATGTTTACTCAACAGACGCTTTCAACATGGCTGGCAGCGTACGACAACCAATCGACATCGCCTCGTTGGAGCGCTATGTCACCGCAAATGTACCCGAGATTAAAGTCCCGCTGGATGTGAAGCAGGTACGGCTGTTCCGGAAGAACTGGGGACGTTGTTTGGAAACGAGAGCTGATTGATCATGTAGTTTGGTTATGGACAGTCAAATCCAACGTATCAGTTGACCGATAAAGATGGAAAGAAATACGTTCTGAGGAAGAAACCCCCGGGTCAACTCTTGTCAAAGGTATGACGAGGCTTTCCATTCGAGAAGCCCATCACCGTAAGCTGACTTGAAGCTATGTAGACAGCGCACAAAGTCGACCGCGAGTACAGAATCATTCACGCACTGGAGAACACAGATGTCCCTGTTCCACGTGCACTATGTCTCTGTCAAGACCAAGCCGTCATCGGCACCGACTTTTACATTATGGACTTTCTCGATGGGCGCATCTTTGAGGATCCTGCGATTCCAGGCGTAACAGCCGAGGAGCGAACGAAGATGTATGAAGTCCTCATAACCATGTAGAAACAAATCACCGTGCTAACAAGTACTCTTAGGTGGCACTCCGCAATCACTACGCTCGCGAAATTCCACCGCGTATCTCCATCTTCTGTAAACCTTTCGTCATATGGCAAGAACTCTGGTTTCTACGACCGCCAGATCGTAACCTTCAACACAATCTCCCAGTCGCAAGCTTCCGCCAAAGACAAGGAGACTGGGGAACCGGTAGGAAAGATACCACACCAGGACGACATGGTGGCCTTCTTCAAGGACCCAAAGACACAGCCAAAAGACCGCGCGACCTTTGTACATGGCGACTACAAGATTGACAATGTTGTCTTTCACAAGACAGAACCCAGGGTAATTGGCATTCTGGACTGGGAAATGAGCACCATTGGGCACCCGCTATCTGATCTGAACAACGTCCTTGCGCCCTACGTGACAGCATCGAATGAAATCGCCATGTCTATCGGGCGCGCGCATAAGGGTTTCCAGCCTGGAGCTACACCCGGGTTGCCTACGCGCGAGCAACTCATCGCATGGTACTCGGAGGTAGCCGGCTGGGACCCGAGACCTGATTTCACTTGGGGCGACGCGTTTAGCACATATAGGAGTGCTATCATCATGCAAGGAATTGCGGCACGGTATGCATTGAGACAAGCGAGTAGCGAGCAGGCGCAGACGTATGCGGCCATGATGAAGCCCTATTCGGAGATTGCATGGGGCCTTGTGCAAAAGTTCAAGAGCGGGCATGAGGAGAGAGCGAAACTGTAGTCCCTTGATCTGTGTAAGCTATGTATTAGCGAATTCATCTCAAATATGCTGGAATCGTCTGAGAATAGCGTCGTCTGGGAGCTGTAAAGGTGGTCTGTTGATTCTCTGACTCTGAAGATAGAAATGGCCGGGCTCCTTTGCACTTTTCTCTACCAGATTCTTTTATCGAGATCCAAGCCTATCTTTGCCCCAGAAAATTGCCCAAAGCTGGTATCATATGGGTACAGTATCGTCCTGTAAATTTGAAAATGTCAACACATGTTCCACAAGATGTCCTCATGATCGTGGTGCTCTGAGTGGCCAGGCGTCGAAAGGGGCCCGATGAGGCATACCCGTAAGTGTTCGCGCCTCAAACGCCCATGCGCCTTGTAATGCCCTGATTCTGCCATCTGCCATCTGCCTTGCTCTTGCCGTCGTTCGATGTACCACAGATGCCGTGTTACTCGTCGCTTGCGCGTGTAGTCTTCTATCGTCCGATCTTGGGTACGTCCTGGTTGATGCGGTCAAGCGCCTGCGATTTGATTAGCTTTTACTTCTATCCTTTCTGGACTTGGGACTGCATACTTCAAGCATGACCACGGCGTTTCCTCGAATGACAACCATGCCGATGCGCACCTTCTCACCGCCAGCCTTCTCTTCTAGCGCCTCGTCGAGTACAATGTTTAAGTAGACCTACTCAGTGTCAGCTAAGTCTACAAGCGGTGTGGAATGGAGAAACATACATCGTATCCACGGAGGATACCCATGACCTTGCGACTGCCATTGAGCTGGACAAGGACGCGCTTCTCGAGGTACTTTTGGAGGTTAGGATCTGGAGGTATGGGTCGGCGTTGTGAACTCACCTTCTTGAGCTCCGGCTGTGCTTGGGGCATCTTGGCGGGTTTAATTTGTTTTGAGCTTGGGTGCGGCGGTACAAGTTCCTGGTGACGGCTTCAAGTTGGTTTGCTCGTGTTGGTCGTTGGTGAGCTAAAGACGCGCGTGATGTTAGCAAGAGCAGCGTTGCGCATGGTGGTGGGATAGCTCCATGGGATTTTGCGGAGGGCCCGTGCGTAGGCGGCAGCCACGACATGTGCGCGCGAACGCATCTCTTCCACACCATACCCACGGTTTCCATATGACGGAGAGACTTTCCGCATAACAATCCTCATGATGAAGCGATCCGGTTCTACACGCGTCGCGCGCAAGATTGGTAGCTACGATGACGACGAATCCACCGCCGAGAGCGCCAACAACTCGCAAAGCGAAGTACAGAAGCCTACAGGTCAGTCACCAATGATCGCAATTGCCAGCCTTTCTGACGTTGGGGAAACTCACAGCGAATCCCTCCAGGCCGACCTGAAAGCTGGCGACTCTGGTGGCTTTGTGCTAACTGGCCTTGTAGTCGTCAAGCGGCCAACGATTGGTAAAGCAAAGAAGCGCTCATCCATGCGGGTATCTTTCGGCCCAGGCGAAGACGCAAATGACGGCGACGACTCGAGCGACGCAGCCGTCGTGACCCCGAAGAAAGCGAACCTCAGTCGTATAGCCCTAGAGAAGAGTGCGCAACTGCGGGCGCGTTCACCCCTCGTACCAGAAGCCGCTCGACCAACTGAATATAGCAAGGATTACATTGCAGAGCTGCGAAATTCGACGCCATCAACACCTCAGGACTTGAACACGTCCGCCGACGACCAAGAAGAGACGCAAGCCCTCGATATCGCATCGAAATTTGGCCCTGTCGCTTCGCTCGAGGCGTCATCCGCAATCCCCACAGAAGCTGAGATTCGAGAGAAGAAGGCGCGAAGAAGACGTTTAGCCCTTGAGGAGAACGCCATAGACGATGAGGACCGCGCATGGGCATCTGACGATCAAGGAGAGGACGAGTTCAGGCAACACAGGAATGAAATCTCTCTACGGCCGAAGGACAAGTATGCAGAGACGCGTCTGATACATGACGATGAGGATATAGCCGAGGGCTTTGACGATTTTGTTGAAGATGGCAAGATCTCGCTCGGTCGCAAGTCAGAAAGGGAAGCGCAACGGAGACGGCGTGCGGAAATGGCAGAACTTATCAATGACGCCGAGGGTGGCTCAGGAGATGACGGGACAGAGGACTCGGACGAAGAGAGAAACACCGCTTTCGCAGCAGCTCAAGCACGCGCAGGGCGATACGGCCAGAAGATCGAAGACGAAGACGACGGTACGAAGACACCTCCGCGCATCACGCCCCTGCCAGACTTGGACGAGGTCCTCGAGGGTCTCACAATCGATATACAGACAAAGCAGCAGAAGAAGAACTTGATCTTGCAGAAGCTGCAAGATCTAAAAGACGACAGGGTTAGGATTGAGGAGCGGAAGAAGTATCTCCAAGAGCAACTGCAGAAAACAGGCGACGAGTATGAAAAGTTACGCCAGGAGTCAGGTCTTCCTGCGCTACCGGCAAACAGTGCTGAGGGAGGCCGCTTGATCACAGAGAGGGGGTTGGACAGTTTGGGTACTACTCCTTTGGCCGGCACTACACCAATAGCTGGTAGATCTGGCGATGAGTCTGATGTTGAGTAGCGTTTGTTTGAACTGGACTTTCTAGCTCTAGCAGGGAGATGCTGGGCTACCTGTGCAGTAATATTAAGAACATCATTCATGAAAGCGCCTGAATGCTCCTGTAACGCCTGATGACTGCCATGATATAATACAAAAGCCTGAAAGCTCTCTGACGATCGTGTCCGTAAACTCCCATCCATATGCAATTCCTCTTCGCAGTGTGATCTGCACACGCGCCTAGTGCCTCTATCGCACGTCTTTCTTCCCTCTCATGCTCATTTGTTCTCGTCCAACTCCTTCCACACCTTCTGTATTCTCTCCCTCTTCTCCTTAGCCGCCTCGCGATTCGCCTTTGTCTTCTCAAGTCGCAGCCCGCGCAGGCACATGTTGACTTTGTATTTCGCGTCAGTGCAATTGCCCGTCACTTTCCAGAGGAAGCCTTGGTTGTGGCATTCTTCTAGCGCTGCGACGACATCTGCGCAGTCTTGGGGGTAGGTGTTAGAAAGGCCGAGTAGGATTGGCAGAGGGGAGGGGTGGCGCACTCTTTTGAACTTCTTCGGTGTGTAGATGAGGATGCATCGTGGATGTGCGCGGGCTTTTTCGTTTGCAACGATGTCTGGTACGAATGCTGGAGAGTACTTTATGAAGCTGTGCTGGTGGGCCGAGTCGGGACGGGATCTTGAAGACCTCGAAGTTGCCGACGAATCGTTGAAGATCTGGTGAACTACGTCCGAGCGCGCGCGCCTTCACGCGGAAGCCACTTCATATCAAAACCCTCAAGATTCGCGTGGATTTTCTACTCTACTCGTGTCACGTTCTTTTACCCTTCGCTGGACGTCACGAGTATCTTTCCTCTTTAGACGTGCGTACCACGCCTTGAGTCAAGAATCTTCTTTCTCCTCCGAGTTCCCCGCAACGACCGTCGACGCTGCTCCTCCCAGGATACACATCAAAAAGTTACGTCGTCAATATGGCGTCTCAACAACAGTTGAAGAAGCAGCAAGGTATATGGTGGCGATAATTGATTCTGTCGAACTCGCTGACCCGTGAACAGAGCTCCAAACCACATATCAAAACTACAAGGTCAGGAAAGATGGTACCCACGTAGGATATGCAAACTGATTATATGCCAAGAACACACTTCAAACGATTGCCTCAAAGATTGGCGATATCGAACAAGAGACTGAAGAGCACAAGTAAGTTTGGACTATATCACAACTATGAAGCCACGATACGCCATCTTTCGCAAACCTTCTTACACCGCTTCTCCCTTGCGCCAGCCTTGCATCGCTCCATGACTTAGGATTCCTAGTGCTATTACACTGCTCTCTATCCCCATTACGACACAGGAAATACTGACAAACACCAGACTCGTCTTGGAGACGCTGCAACCACTGCCAGGAGACCGGAAATGCTTCCGCATGATCAACGGTGTCTTGACTGAGCGAACGGTCAAGGACGTTGTACCGATCCTACAGACCAATTCAGACGGTCTGAAGCAGGCACTAGAAGAGCTAGTCAAGCAGTACAAGTTGAAACAAGATGAAATGGAGAAGTGGAAGGTACGTCCGCAGTGCGCTGGAATCTTGCACAGCTTTGAGCCAGGCTTCTGTTTCGAGACTACAAGACTAACTCTGCCGCTATAGAAGAAGAACAATGTTCAAGTCGTCCAACAGCCAGGGCAATAGAAAAATACCAGTCATGCAATGACCCTTTGACAGGACGGGCACACTGCATACGCTGGGAACCACATAAGATGATGCAGACGAGTACAGCAGCAATGTCTCCAGTAACTGGAACTGGTATGGATGCAGAGGGACCCTGTCAGGGTTTTGTGTGCTTCATGGCGGAGTATACGGCCGCAATTGGGTATCTCTGTGTTCTGATTTTGCACAGCATACCACAGCAGAATAACATAGCCTCTTGACGACAAGTGAAGGCTTGCCGGTGAACAGCGTCTATATCAATCGTGTAGTATACCTCACACAATCATACGGGAGACCAAATTCCATGGTTGAACCAGCCACAACAGATCCGAATAGCTGGACATTCAGCTACTGTTCTTCCAATCAGATTCACATGCAACTTGAATGGCCCCACAAGCTCCCAACTACGTAAGTGCTTACCAGAGTGAAGGATCTAGGACTCCACCGTTGTCTCAGCACGTGCTCCTAAACCCAGGGGTCTCTGCAAGATGCGTTGTCCAGTCGGCTCCTACTCAAACCGACGCACTGATCTGCACCATCTCACCCATGAAATCGGACACGTAGCTTATAGGCTACCGGCAAAGTCTTCACAGAGAATGACGAACGGTCCGGGGGTCGAGTCGTTAGTGGCTGACCTGACCGTCATCTTGTGTGTTGGCTTAGTGAAGCTGGAGCAAGGCTGTATGCAACATGTGCAAGAGCCCAACGAACAGCGATGATTACTGACGTCGGTGAAGGCTGGGATCATGCCAGGAGGAGCTCCAACAAGACATGTTCTTGCTGAATGTCATCTGTGGCTGCAGTGGTGACGACGCGGCAGAGATATAGGACGTGGGGTGGTGTTGGTAGGGCTGCCGAATGATAGCTGCTGATGCGACTCGCATACAGGATCGCCAGCTAGCCTGAGGGGTCTGCAGTAGGCAAGGTTCCAGACAGACGGTATGCCGGTGATGCGACCGGTCCGAGTCTTGGAAAAACATGTCCTGCAAAAGGGTTGGAATGCTACAGGGACGAAGTCGAGGTTTGATGTTGCTGCTGTGTTAGGAAAGGAATGCTCAAGAAAGTCAACCATGTTTCGGTCGGCACGGGCCGGGATTGGTGCGGGCGGCCGAGTTTCTCCTCGTCCCCTACATTCCATTCGCTCGTAGTCGTGAAAGCCAAATCCACCGTCTCTCCACGCACCAACGCTATCGCCCGTCCAAGCTCCATCCTCCCCCATCTTCTCCTTGCGCTCCTATTGGTAGGCGCGTCATTCATCGCTCCAACGTCGCGACGTCAAGTCGCCATTGCCAACACTCACGCCTAACTGCGCCCGAATAACGCCCTTGATTCAACCCGGACCACGGCCTGCTAGCTGCCACTCTCACCTGCATATCGTCCCACCGCTACTCTCACGACACGGTCAGTGAATCGCCAGTGTCGCACACGAGATCGTGCCGCCGACGGTAATACACCAACGTCACTCTGTGTCGCAACTGCCCCGGTCGCGGTCGCGTCTGCTACTGTCGCAAGCCGCTCCTGCCACTTGCAGCGCACGTGTAACGCCAGCATCGCGAATAGCCCCAGGCGTCACCACGAGTAGTAGTTCACACGACGCTCCCTTGCGCCGTGCTCTCCGTTGTCGCCGCTCCCCACGTACGTTAGCTGCATCCCATGCTGCCTGCTGCATGCCACTAACCGCTTCTCTCGCCAGGCATCTCATTACACCACTGACCGCAGGTTGCATACTCGGCCGCCAAGTTGTGCCGTCGTCTCTCCCAGTGACGTGGTCGCCAACGGAACAGTCGCCAGCGCATACGCTTCCGAGCAGGCAACCGATAATATGTCGGCCTCTCCCCCAAAACAGGAGGGTGTGGAACCAGTCCAGTCGCCTGACGAAGAACAGCCCATGGACAGGAACACAGAGGAGAACACAGCTCAGATAGGTTACGAATTCGAGGTCAAGGAGCAAGGCCGATG
>Ga0265797_10000370_pt1 | contig 82628 bp, 96 predicted proteins | sample P2T30metagenome_FD_192433 | JGI IMG/M metagenome (GOLD analysis project Ga0265797, IMG submission 192433) | Plant litter microbial communities from East Loma Ridge, Irvine, California - P2 T30 | ecosystem: Environmental > Terrestrial > Plant litter > Unclassified | place: USA: California... | reverse complement strand
CACCTCGGCGTCGAAGGTGGCATCGGTGACGGAAACGGTGGCCATGGGGAAAACTCCTGATATGTCGCCAACAGACGTAGGAATACTGCCACGGACCGTCAAGACGTCCCCATTTTGCTTGCATGCCATGCGTGTTTGAGTGTCGGGTCGTTCAGGCACGAGCCCTTCCGCGTTTTGCCTGAATCTCCCGCCGCGTCAGTGAAAGTATGAAAAGAGCGGTCAGGACCAGAACGATCGTCGGGGCCGGTGCGCTGTCCAGCCAGAAGCTCGCGTAGATGCCGACCAGCATCCCGAACATGCACACGGCGACGGATACCACCAACATCCTGCCGAAGCTGCGGACTGACAGGAACGCAATCGCCCCCGGTGCGATCAGCAGCCCCACGGCCAGGATCAGGCCGGTCGCTGTCAGTGTCGCCACGATGGTCAGAGACAGGATAGTCAGCAAACCGTAATGCAGCAGCCCGACATGCAATCCGGAGGCGCGAGCCTGCGCCGGATCAAAGGCGTGCAACATCAGGTCCTTCCACTTGCACAGCAATGCCACGGTGACCGCCAGCCCGATAAGCCCCGCCGTCCAGAGGTCCTGCGCCCCGACACCCAGCATGTTCCCGAACAGGATATGGTCCAAATGAACGTCCGATGCGATGGCAGTGTAAAGCACAATCCCAAGCCCGAACATGCCGGAAAAGACCACGCCCATCACGGTATCACGCTTCACCCTGCTGTTCTCTGTCAGGAACCCGGTGGCGACCGCAGTGAACATGCCTGCCGCGAACGCACCAAGAATGAGCGGAAACCCGGCGATATAGGCAAGGACAATTCCCGGCAGAACGGCATGGCTGACGGCATCCCCCATGAGCGCCCAACCCTTCAGCACCAGAAAACAAGACAGCAGCGCCGTCGGCACCGAGACGATCACTGCTATCAGGAAGGCATTACGCATGAAGTCGAACTCGAAGGGAAGAAGAAGCGTCTCCATCATGGTGCTGTCCCCTCTTTCAGGGACTTCGCGGCCTTGCGTCGCGTGGCCAGAAGGCCGTGCTTGGGGGCCAACAGGAAGGTCACCAGAAAGATCAGCGTCTGGAGGCAGACGATGATGCCGCCCGTGGCACCGTTGAGAAAGAAGCTGAGATAAGCGCCCACGAAACTTGTCACCGTGCCGATCAGGACGGAAACCATGATAAGCCTTGGGAAGCGGTCGCACAGAAGGTAGGCGGTCGCCCCTGGCGTGACGACCATGGCCACGACAAGGAATGCACCCACCGTCTGCATGGCGGCCACGACACTTGCCGATAGCAGCATGAAGAAGACCGCCTTCAGCAGTCCTGGACGCAGACCGACTGACCGGGCATGGTTTTCATCGAAGAACACCAGCATCAGGTCCTTCCACTTTGCCAGCAGCACGGCCAAAGATACGAATCCGATGATCGCCAGTTGCAACGTATCCCCGGGGGAGATGGTGAGGATGTTGCCCATCGTGATCGTGTCGACAGAGACGGCCATGGGATTGATCGACACCATGAACAGCCCAAGGCCGAAGAAGGACGTGAAGATCAGCCCGATCGACACATCGACCTTCAACCCCGAACGGTCGGACATGAACAGCATGGCCATTGCGGCAAGGCCGCCCGAAATGAAGGCGCCAAGCGCGAAGGGCAGCCCGAGCATGTAGGCCCCCGCGACACCCGGAACCACGGAATGCGACAATGCATCCCCGATCAGCGACCAACCTTTCAGCATCAGATAGGCGGAAAGAAATGCGCAGACTCCTCCCACTAATGCAGAGACCCACATTGCGTTGAACATGTATCCATAAGCGAAGGGTTCCAGCAGGATCATTCGGCACGCTCGTGCTTGTGGGTCCGGTCGCCGTATTGAACGAACGGACGCTCGTCATCGGTCAGGATGGACACCTGACGCGGATCGTCGTCATCGTGGAGCACCCCGCCGCCCAAAGTCACGTGCCGCAATACGCCACCGAACGCCTGTTCCAGATTCGCCCGGGTGAACGTCGTCTCCGTAAGGCCATGTGCAAGGACGGTGCCCTTGACCAGCACGACACGGTCGCAGAATTCCGGCACTGAACCGAGATTGTGGGTGGAGACGAGCATCACCCGCCCTTCGTCACGTAGTTCCCCCAGCAGGGTGACGATCTGGTCTTCCGTCTGGACGTCTACACCGGTGAACGGTTCGTCCAGCAAGATCACCTGTCCGTCCTGCGCCAAGGCGCGGGCAAGGAAGACGCGCTTTTTCTGACCGCCCGACAACTCCCCTATCTGTCGATGGCGGAATTCCTGCATGTTCACTCGTGACAGTGCGTGCGACACGGCTTCGTGGTCGGCGGCGGACGGTCGACGCAGAAAGCCCATATGCCCGAACCGTCCCATCATGACCACATCCTCCACCAGCACGGGGAAGGACCAGTCAACCTCCTCCGACTGGGGGACATAAGCGACGAGGTTACTCTTCAATGCCTCGCGCACGGGCATTCCCAGCAGGTGGATGTCGCCGCGCGCCACCGGAACAAAGCCCATGATCGCCTTGAACAACGTGGATTTTCCCGCGCCGTTGATGCCGACAAGCGCGGTGACCGTACCGCGGGGAATGGAAAATGTGGCGTTCCTCAATGCGGTATGGCCATTGCGGTAGGTGACCGTGACATCGGCGGCGGAAATGCCGGACGGTTCGGTGGGATGCTGGGTCATTCGCTTCCTTTGGAAAGTCCGTCAGCCACAGTGGTTGCGGTCACAGTCAGAAGATCAAGATAGCTCGGCACCGGTCCATTGGCAGCGGAGAGGCTGTCGACATAAAGAAGGCCGCCGAACTCCGCGCCGGTTTCCCGCGCGACCTGCCGTGCCGGTGCCGGATTGACGGTGCTTTCGCAAAACACGACGGGAATGTGGTGCTCCCTCACCCCGTCGATTACGGCACGGACCTGCTGCGGCGTGCCCATTTGATCCGCATTCATGGGCCAAAGATACAGCTCCTGAAGCTCGAAATCGCGTGCAAGATAGCTGAACGCCCCTTCGCAGGTCACCAGCCAGCGTTTGTCGGCAGGCAAGGCGGCAATCCTGTCGCGCAACGGCTGCACGGCGTCGTGAAGCGCCGTCTTGTAGGCTTCCGCATTGCCTTCATAGGTGGCCGCGTTCGCAGGGTCGTGTTCTGCCAAGGCGTTCCTGATGTTGTCCACATAAACGAACGCGTTTTCCAAACCCATCCACGCATGGGGGTTGGGCTTGCCCGCATAACTGCCGGAGACAATGGGCATGGGGACGATCCCATCGGTCAACGTGACGGATGGAACGTCTTTCAGATTGGAAAGGAACTGTTCGAACCACAGCTCCAGGTTCATGCCGTTCCACAGGATCAGGTCGGCATCGCGCGTGTTCACGATGTCACGCGGGGTGGGTTCGTATCCATGGATTTCCGCCCCGGGCTTGGTGATTGAGACCACTTCGGCCGCATCGCCTGCGACCTGTTGCGCCATATCGGCCAGAACCGTGAAAGTCGTGACAACCTTCAGCTTTCCGTCCCTCGCGGATGCGACGTTGACCAGTCCGACGCCGAAGGAGGCGGCCAGAACGAGAGTGGATATCACGCGCATAATGTTTCCTGACATCAAGTTGTCCGATATGAGATTGCAAATCATTCTCAAAGTCAAACGATTTGCGGGGGCGGTGGTTCCTGTCGCGTCACAGATCTTAGATCGGGCAGTCTTCGCGATCGCACAAGGCCGGTGATGGCATCGTTGGTATCTCGAGTGAGAGCTTGGTATTGCATGTATATATGATGGACTTGCAATGTGACCCACGGCTTTCCAGACTATCTCACCGCTATCCCCATTAATTTCCCCATTGGCCGGACTGGCCCACTAATCCGGTGTCTCCGGGTTTATGCATCTCGTTCTTCCGATGACGGAAAGGGGATCGCCAGCTTGCCGATGATCTCGACCTTCCGGCCAAGTTGAGCAACCGTAAACGACTGGGATAAGTTTTTCTCGAAGCGCGGAATATGGTCCCGCCGGACATGTGCCCCCGGATCTTCGCATGATACCGTTCCGCCAATCAACGGATCAGACGATATCCGCGCCATCGCATGTAAGATCGTCCTGAAAGAGATCTTGGAAATGTCCGTCGATTACACTTCGGCTGCACATCGTCCGGTGATCTGAACATCTTCGGTCGCTTTGGCGGCCAAGGTGGCTGGCACTTCGGCGAAACGTTCAACATGATCGAACTGCACCAACATCCGCCGGCCAGTCAGCCCTCGGACGAATCTCGTCCATCCTGCCGCAGACGGTAAGATTTCGCATGCAGCATCGTCGTCATCCTTGCCATGATGCCCCCCGAATGCTTGATGTGGTTCTGGGGCGGGAGCACACATGAACAGTTTGGACGTTGTCGACACGACTACCGATGCGTTGAAGCCTTTGCTGGAACGGATCGCGATCGGGGAACGGGCGGCCTTCCGTGAACTCTACATTCTGACAAGCCCGAAACTTTTCGGGGTCTGCATCCGTATGCTTCGTGACAGGCCGGAGGCAGAGGATGCGTTGCAGGAGATTTTCACGAGGATCTGGACGAGGTCGCATCGCTACGATCCTGAAAAGGCCCGTGCGATGACCTGGATGATCGCGGTTGCCAGAAATCTTTGCATCGATCGGCTGCGTGCGCGCCCGCGGGGGGAACAGGATGATGAGACTGTGCTAGCCATCCCCGATCCGTCACCGACCGCCGAGATGAGGACCATTGCAAAAAGCGAAGCAAGTCGCTTCCGGGGATGTCTTGATCAGCTGGAAAAGGATCGTGCCCTCGCCATCCGTGGCGCCTATCTTGACGGCCTCAGTTACGAGGAACTGGCACGGCGTCATGCCATTCCGTTGAATACCCTGCGGTCGTGGCTTCGGCGCGGGCTTTCAAGGTTGAGGGAGTGCATGGCATGACCTTCGAAGACGATGACGTCCTTGCCGCCGAATACGTCCTTGGTACCTTGCAGGATCGTGCATCGGTTGCACGCCGCATCGCTGCCGATCCGGCTTTCGCGGCAAACGTGGCCGAATGGGAACGATACTTTTCCTCCTTGGACGACGAATTCGGAGAGGTGTCGGCACCAGACCTTCTTCCCGTCATCGAAGCACGGATCTTTGGACGTTCCCGCTCACGCTGGACATGGTTCGGCCTTGGCGGGTTGGTGATGGCATCGCTTGCAGTGTTCCTGGTCGCGACCCCGCCCAACGAGCAGATGATGACTGTCCGTCTTGCAGCCGAAGGGCAGCCATTGGTGGTGGAAACATCGGTCACACCCGCCACTGGGGTGATACGGCTGACGCGGATTGCCGGGCCGGCAGCCCCGGCGGGCCAATCCTATGAAGGCTGGATCATACGACCGGGGCATGCGCCGGAGTCTCTGGGCGTTCTGGAAGACATACCTTTCGAGGCACAAGCCGCCGACCTGACCGACGGGAGCGTCATAGCGATCACTCTCGAGCAGGAAGGTGGATCCCCTACCGGCCAGCCGCTCGGACCGGTTATCTTGAATGCCATTCTGAATATCTGATCTTTTCTGCAACTTCGGCGTCTTTCTGTTCGTAGGTATGTTCGAAGGGCGGAAACATTCCGTCCCGAACGGAGGAACCGAGATGATGCTTTCGACACGGGGCCGCATGCTGGCCACCTGCCTTGCCCTGACCGCCCTGCCTTTTGCGGCGCACGCCGAAAACCCGATGGTCGGCGGTGCCGCGATGTTCGAGAACAAGAACATCGTCGAGAATGCCGTGAACTCCGCAGATCATACGACGCTGGTTGCGGCCGTGAAGGCGGCGGGTCTGGTGGAAACCCTTCAAGGTCCGGGCCCCTTCACCGTCTTCGCCCCCACGAACGAGGCGTTCGCGATGCTGCCCGCAGGCACCGTCGACAATCTGCTGAAGCCGGAAAACAAGGACATGCTGGTCAAGGTACTGACGGCGCATGTCGTCGCCGGCGACTGGACCGCCGCAAAGATCGCAGCAGAGGCGATGAAGCGGCCGGACGGCACGGCCAACTTCACCACCGTGTCGGGGGATGCGCTTTCGGCCAAGATGCAGGACGGGACGCTCCGGCTCTATGATGAAAGCGGCACGGTCGCCAACGTGACCATCGCCGATGTCGACCAGTCCAACGGCGTGATCCACGTCGTAGACCACGTGCTCGTCCCGAAGTAAAAGCTGCCCGCTGACTTGTGCGCATGCCCCATTCGGGGCATGCCATCATGTCGATGGGGTGCGTTCTGGGACGCTCAGACCCTGCATCCATGAGGCTTATGCGACATGTCGCAACCCAGTGTTGGTGCGGGCGGTCCGCACTAGCTTAGTGTATATTGTGTAATTAAAACAGGATAGTATTTTTACGCTACCATCCTTGTCCCACATATGGTCCCACAGCTTATTAAGCGCTAGGCTGGTCGCCGGTGATGATCCGTTCCATATCAGACACTCTCACAAACGAGCATGGGCCGCGCTTGTGGATATTGATCTCTCCGCGATTTGCCATGCGGTTGACCGTCGATCGATGTAGTCCGAAAACTTCCTGAACATCACTCATGCGGACGAACAACGGCTTCATTTCTGCCTTTGCCATTATGCGTATGCCCTCCGGACAAGTTGCAGGCTTTCGCCGCTTTCGGTTAGGTCGGCATCGCGGACGCGGGTGAGTGAGGCGCTGATCGTGGCGGGCTTCTCGGCTTCCATCTCTCCGATCTCGCTTGGGGTGTAGCCTTTCAGGTGAAGGCGGAGCCAACGAAGGACGGCGTCGTCACGTTCGCGGGGCACTTTGAAAATCTTGATGATCATGCTGCGATGTCCTCGATCATGGGGGCCCACTGTTCGGCGCAGGCTGTGGCGATGCCGGGGAAGGTCGCGCTGCGCAGCTTCCAGCGGTCGGGGCCGGGGCTTGCGCGGTGGATCTTCGACCAGGCGGCGTGGCGGGCGGGTTCGTCCGCCTTGCGGGGCGGGGTCAGGCGGTTGGCCGCGACCAGCTGCGGCAGGCCGCGCAGGTAAAGGCCGGTCGCCTTGAACGCTTCATCCCCGAACCACCACGGCTGAACGATCTGCGGCTTCGGCAGATTGGCCGGCATCCGTTCCTTGGCGTGGCGGTGCATGACGGGGTTCTCGATCATCACACGGGGAATGGGGGCGTTCCAGCAGTCCGCGAACAGGCCCGCGCCTGCGTCCAGTTCTGCCCACATCTCGGCAAGCGTCCGGCCTCGGGGCGGTGCCGTCAGCCAGCGAACGCCGCTGTTGCAAAGGCGCGTGCAGGGGGGATGCATGACGGCAAGTATGTCCCAGCCGTCGTTCAGCACATCGCGGATGTCGCCCACGATATGGCGGTTGCTGCGGTCGTCGGCGGGCAGCAGGTCGCAGGACCAGACGTCGTGGCCACGGGCCGCGAAGGCCCGCCGCATAACGCCGCTCGTCTCGCAGCCGATCAGGATGCGCATGGGGGTCATTCGGTAGTTGCCTCCGGCTGGCGCGTAAGGTCGAACATGAACTCGATAGCGGCTTCTGTCGGATGATGATCGGCGGCGCTCGGCGCTTCTATTGCGGCGATCTGGATGCGATCCCACATGCAAGAGGCGTCACCGTCCGAAAGGTTGATGCCGGTGAAGCTGTCGGGGTCATCGTTTTCGGATGGCCAGACCTTGATGCGGGTGCCGCTGCCCATAACGGCGACCGATCCGACCGGCGGATAGAAGAGGGGCCCGGCCCAGTCTTGCGGGTCAGGCATACATCGCTCCCGGCCCGCTGGGGCACCATGTCTCGTGGTTCATGCCTTGGGCAGCGCGGCATTCCTTGCACTGCTTCAGCATCGGTTCGGTTCGGGCCTCGGCGGAGCGTGTCATCAGCCCCGCGCCGAACAGGGCGCTAGGGCCCGTCCTGCCGGTGTGGGTGAAGTGCTGGCCGTCCTCGGTCCAGACGTTCGCCACGAACCCGTTGCCAAGGCGTTCCACCTTCACTGTGAGATGGTCGAAGACTGACATCACACCACCCCCAAAATCAGGCACCAGACGACTGTGCCAAGCCCTGCAAAGGGGATGATCCACCAGCCGCTTTTGAGTGGGAACTTGAGGCTCATTGGGTGGCCCTTTCGCGGTGATATTGCTGGGTCGCAGCAGTGAAGGTGACGTTTCGCTCGGCGGCGATCTGCGCGATGCGGTCATAGCCGCTGATCGGCTTCGGGGCGGGCGGCGGCCTCGGGGTAACGGGCGGCAGGATGATCCTTGTGGATGCGGTCATCGAGGGGAGGCGGATGGGCAAGCCAAGCGCCCGTGCGCGGCGGGTCACCGTCGTGATGGACAGCCCCATCGTTTCCGCGATCAGGGACGCATGCTTGTTGTTGCGCCACATCTGGCGCAACTGGTCGTCGTCAACGAGCGAGGGCATCGAAGCCTCCGAAGATGTGGGATGCGGGGACATCCAGCGCCCAAGTGATCGTCAGCATCAGGGCGGCAGCGATCAGCAATGCGATGGCGATGGCGACGGGCCAGCTGGGGCCTTGATCAGACATCACGTCACCCGCCCGCTGGAAAGGGGCGGTCCGAGGCGCGTCTCGGCCCTGCCGGTGATCCGCTCGCCACGCTGGTGCAGCATCATGGCGAAGTTTCCCACGTCCAGCGGGTCACCCTTTTCGACGTGGTCGCGGAGCAGGTTCGACAGTTCCGCCTCGGTGCAGTCGGTGGGGCTGTCCCATCCGCCATAGCCCTGCGCCCGCTTGCGGGCCAGCTTGGCCTTCATGGCGGCGGCGAAGGCGTCCACGGCCAGATCGTCGGGGTGGGGCGTTGGCCACTCGCGCATGGCTTCGTAAGCCTCGGCACGGGTCAGAAGGCCCGGCAACTTCAAGATGCCGATCATCTCGGGCTGGGCCGTCGCTACCGCCAGCTTCGCCGTCAGATCGCGGACCTTGCCTTCCAGATGGTCGGCCTTCACGTCGTGGAAGCAGGCGGGCGAATAGTCGGGAGCCTCGTCTTCGGGGATGAAGCTGATGCCGTCCTGCTGGCCGCTGTCGCGGTTGGGGAACAGCGCCGCGACCTCGTCCAGCGTGTAGCGGCCCGCGTTGTCTTTGATGCCGGTATAGCCCCGTGCGTTCGGCTTGTAGTAGAGGTCGCGCTTCACGATCAGGAACGCAGTGGCTGGTTGGTGTGTGAGGTCCATCACTGCATCCCCATTGCGGCTTTATACATGTCCATGAGCGCCTCCTCTTCGGCGATCTCGTCGGGCTTGCGGCGGCGCAGGACGATGACTTTCTTCATCACCTTGGTGTCGTAGCCCCGGCCTTTGGCCTCGGCCATCAGCTCCTTCTGCTGTTCGTTCACGTCCTTCTTTTCGCTTTCCAGCTGCTCGAAGCGTTCGATGAACTGGCGCAGTTCGTCGGCGGTGACGTTGTAGACGTCGGTCGCGACCTTCCTGTCGGCCTCCGTCTCGCGCATGGGTATGCGCCCCTTGCGCATGGCCTTGTCGGTATCGGTCTGGCCGGTGGCGGGGCGGTTAGGTTCGTCCTCGGGCGGGAACATGGTGCTGCCGTCCATCGTCACACCCGCATCGGCATGAGAACCTGCAGAAGGTTCGGGTCGTCGGTCAGGATGCGGAAGGGGGCACCTGCGCCTTGTCCCTCGATCCGTAGGGCGGTCGTGCGCTTCGCGAAGTCCAGTAGGAAGCGGAGGTTGAAGCCGAAAGGGCCACCCTGTCCCGTCACGGGCATCTCCACGGTGATTCCGTCGGGCGATGTGACCGACATCGCCCCGGCGTCGGGGTGGATCGTCACGCACATGCTCCGCTCCAAGACGGGAAAGCGGCGGATCGCTGCGTGGGAGATCGTGGTGCTGATCGTGTCATCTTTCGGGGGGATGACGCGGGGATAGTCGGGGAAGGTGCCGTCGATGATCTTGGACATCATCGTCCAGCCGTCCGCCTCGACCAGCAGTCGCCGGACGTCGTCCTTGTCGTAGTGGGCGGATATGGTCACGGCCTGATTAGAGCCGGTCATGCGACGAGCCAGAATGGCGGCCGATTTGTGGGGGAAGATCGCCTTGAAGCGCGAGGGCCATGCCGTGTCGGTGTCATACACCGCCAGCCGCGCCCCATCCGTCGCCACGCCCCGCAGCTTGCCTTCGCAGGTGTGCAGGTAAATGCCGTTCAGATAGTAGCGCGTTGCCTCGGTCGAGATGCATGGGGTGACCGCCGTCAGCAGCTTGTGCAGCTGAGCCTGCGGGATCTGGTCAACGTCTTTCCAGTCGTGGCCGACGATGCCCTCGGGGAAGTCGGTGGCAAGGCAGACCTCGCGCACCGCTGCCTTCATGTCGCCCACGGTCAGGCGGAGGATGCGATCCTCGGCCATCTCAAACAGGACCGGCCCGTCGTAATGGCGGATCAGCTGCAAGAGCAGGGCCGGCGCAAGCGTCGTGGACAGGTCCGGCCCCACCAGATCGGCGGGGATGGTGGTTTCAAGCTGGATGTCCAGATCTGTGCCGGTCAGGTGCAGGGCGTGTCCGGACGGGCCGGTCACGGTCATCAGGCGCAGCATGCCGATCACGGGGATCGTGTTGCGTCGCTCCACCGCTTGGCTGACGAAGGCGATGGCGTTGCGCAGTTCGTTCGCGTCAACCGTCAGGGTGCTGGTGCTCAGGATCGCGGAGCCGTCCATCACATCGCCCCCCATGCTTGCGCCTGGTCGAGCGTGACGGGCACGTTGGTGAGGGCCGTCATCAAGATGTGCCCGATGAACAGGCCAACGATGGCCGCGCAGGCGAACAGGATCAGGAACAGCGTGAAGCCTACGGCAAAGCGCAGGGCGGCGCGGGGGTTAATTCGCGGCAGGGGCAGGGTGGTTGCGACGGCTGGCGTCGGGTGGTCGGGGATGCACGGCATAAAGGCCTCCATCGGGGATACGATGGAGGAGTGTTCGCATAGTGCGAACGGTTAGGCAAACGCTTTTTGCGGACGCGTTCGCTTAAAGCGATTAGAAAGGCGAATCGCGTTTAAACTTTTTTGCCTACCCAAAGCACACGACCTACTGGCACCATCTGTTCGATAGGCCAATCTCTGCGTCCAAATTGCGGGTTGTCTGAAATCATCTCAACATGCCCTTGTAGGGGGGAGCGACCGATCCGTTTGACCTGTAGGGAATCCCCGAAGCGGATGACGAACAACCCGTCATAGCTCAGGTCTCGCTTGGATATATCAATCATAACAAGGTCGTCATCATTCAGGGTCGGTTCCATACTATGACCCTGCACCTTGATCACCTTCAGATCCTTGTCGCTGGCTCCAATCACGTCGCGCATGTAATCTTGCGATAGTGCTAAGTGAGCGACGACAGGCTCATATTCCACAACCGACCCGTGCCCAGCACTTGCTTGAACGTCATATACTGGCACGAGGCTAGGATTGCCGGTGAGGGTGTCATCGCTAGGAACAAGGGTTGTCCCTGTCGTTTCGACACCCGCCAAGCGCATGACATCCTCCCTTGAAATTCCCTTTATCTCAAGAATGCTTGCTATACGTTCAGCAAAGTCCACTGCCAGATATGGCTTTTTGTAGCGATCCTCGTAATGAATATAGCTGGAAAGCTTCATGCCAAGTTGGCCAGCCATTTCGCGTGTTGAAACGGCTGCACGCTCCCGTAAGAGCTTCAATTGATGGGCGGCGGGGCTGACTTCTTTCATACTGCCGTGTTGCCACATCATGCCCATAGCTGTCCGTCCGCATTTTGCACTTGCCAAGTGTTCGCAAAAAACGGACATATGTCCGCATGTCGTATGTCACAAAGATCATCGCAGCATTTGGAGGTGTTCGGCCAATGGCACGAACCATCCAGAAGCCTGTCTCGACTGTACAGTCGTGGAAAGATCGGGGGTCTATCCCCGATGATCACAAATGGCCTGTTCTGACGGCGGCGAACATGCGCGGCCTCACACTCGGAAGGGAGGATTTTTTTCCCCTTCCGCCCGAAGAAAAGCGGGAGGCCACCACGCCATGACGGCTCCCCGCCCCACTGATTACTCATTGCACTCGTCATGCTGCCGATATGCAGCATTGGTACGCCATACCCAAGAAAACGAGGTTTCCGCAGGATGCCTTGGCTCATACCTCCCGGACCATCTGCATAAAATCTGTTTCACCGATGATCTGAATCGCCTTTCCTTCGGTAATCAGAGTTTCGGCCTTCCGGTGTTTGGAACTTTTGCTGTGTCCGGCAAGAACGGTCAAATCCTGATCACCCACGACAAGAATCGTGGTTTTCAAGGTCACGGTTGTTTTGACAGTCATGCCGCATCCGGACGCCAGAAGGGCAGCGTCCTCACGCGTCATCTGCATCGCGCCCGTGAACACGACGATATGCGCGGCATGGCGTCCGTTCGGATCACCCGCAACCGCCACGGCCTTCGGATAGGTTTTGCCGACGGGGCGTGGGACAGGCGTATCAAATGTCCGACCAGTGACCTTTTCGGCAAGCAGCGTGACCTGCGCGGCGGCACGCGCATCTTCGCCTGCGTCGTGATGGTTGAAAACGAGATTGAGCTTGTTTTTCAGGTTGGCCAATCCATGCCCACCGCCATCCCCCTTGAACTCGGGCCATGCGGCCTGCGCCAACTTAACGCTGTCGATCCAGTGAAAATGGGGCAGATCAAGCAAAGCGCTATCGGATGCAGCGGTCATGGCCTTTGGGTCGAAGCTGCTATGGGAAATGATCGGCTGTCGTCGCAGTACGTTGGCCAGATGGCGCATTGCCGTGGCAAAAGTCGGCGCATTCCTAACGGTCGCGGCATCGATGCCGTGAAGCTGGATGTTGAATTCGTCGAAATCATCCATCGGGTTGATGAAGGTGCTGTAGGTCTGCATTCGACCGTGTGCGTCCACCGTTGCAAGACCGATCTGGCAAATGCTGCCGTGCCATTTGTTTGCGGTTTCAACGTCGAGTGCGATGAACCGGTAATTGCCATCGGGCGGCACATAGGCGGGCCGGAGGCTCGTATAGGCCGGAGGGGCTTCTGCAATGTCGGGCGGATCGGCGGTAGGAGTGCGTTCGGAAAGTCCGAACAAGCGTTTCAGAAATCGCATCTCGAGTCCTTGGGCATATCATCGGGAACACTGTTCCCGCGTGTGGCCCATTCCGCAACCTTGAATTGAAGGAGGGCTGAATGCCTGATGAACGCAATATTCTGTCGGCTTTCATGTCGAGCCTTATCAGCCGGTGCGGCGGATATGAAGCTGCCTGCGCCATCATTCAGGCCCGCTGGGGCCATCCAGTGTCCAAGGGGACGCTGACCAAGAAGAAGGCGGGGCAACTGGACTGGTCCGTCACGGACGTGATCGCGCTGCAAGAAGCGGCGGGCGAACGGCCCGTCTTCGCCTGGTTCAATTCGATGGCCGATGAGGATGACGAACTGCCCTGCCTGCTGACCGGCGCGGCGGACCTTTCGGAGGAAACCGGGGAGGCCGTATCGGCGGTCATCAAGGCGCGGACGTCGAAGGACAGGGCGAAGGCGGTGAAGGAACTGCGCGACGTCATCACGAAGTCGGAACAGCTGGTCGATACCTTGGAGGCGAAGCGTTGAGCGTGATTGTCGATTACGGGCGCGACCCTGCGCCGTGGCTGGACTTCGTGAAGCAGATCGACGCCCTTGTGCAACATCTGCCGGATGGGGCGCAGCGGCGGACGAAGTTCGAACAGGATATGCGGTTCTGCAGTGATCCCGACGAATACCTGATGACCACCCCCGTTCTGGTGGCCGGGGTCATCGTCTATCGGATGGAGCCGGGGCCGAAGGCGCTGGCGTTCCGCGACGCATTGGAAGGCGGTGCGGTATGAGTGCGGCCTTCCACCTTTCGCCTGTCGATGCCGACCAGATCGAGCAATACCCCATCCCCGAGGATGAGGATGTCAAAGGCCACCGCTTCGTCATGTTCGACCATGACCGCTGGCTGAACAGCGCGACCTTTTTGAAGATGGGGCCAGAGGTTGGCTGGTATCACCTGAACCTGATCTTCCTTGCCCAGAAGCAGCGCCCCATCGGAACATTGCCGGATGACGATGAGGAACTGGCGCTGATGCTCCGCCTCGACCTTGGCCGCTGGAAGGAACTGCGCAGCCGCGCCATGGGGCCGCTGCACAAGTGGACTCGCGTGCGCGTGGGGAATCGCTTCCGGCTTGGCCACCCTGTCGTGACGAAGATCGCGATGGAGACGGTCGAGGGTCGGCATCTGCGGGCCAAGAGCAACGATGAGAAAGCGATCTATCAGCGCCTGAAGCGGATCCGCGAGGGTCTGATCGATCTGGGCTGCGACCGCACCGTGGTGGGCGATGAGGTTCTGATCCAGCGGCTTGACGCTTGGCTGTTGGATAACGTCACCGGCAAGCGCACGAAGGCGTCCTACGAACGGGCGATGATGCATGCCGCCGCGCAAAAGTGGCTGGTCAGATCGGTAAGCGGCTGATGGGAAACGCAAACAACTGTTCTTGGAACAGTTCCCCACTGTTCCGGAACGTTCTGGAACAGATCGGAACTGTTCTGGCCATAGGAAAGAACAGGATACGGAAAGAACATCTTACGCCGCCAGAACAGTTCGCCGGTCGGTGCCTGTGGATAAGTCGGCTTGCTGGGGAATAGGGGATGACGATGACGGATCACGTTGAACCGACCGGACGCGCCTTGGTGAAGGCGGTGTTGATAGAGCCGCTGGTGCGGGACGGCATGAAGCGCCCCAAGGGCACGAACGCGGACGATTACGAAAAGTGGCTTGGGCGGCTGGCGGATCGGCTGGCCTATCTGCCGCGTCAGCAGCTGGCGGGAATGCGTGACCTGATCGTGCGGCATGCGGTGGTTGGCAAGTCCGGGGCGCAATGGCCGGACTTCGTGATGATCGAGAAGTGGGCCTATGCGATCCTACCGCCCCCACCGCGTGAACACACCTATGCCACGTCGCTGATCCAGTCGGCCATGGGGCGGCAGGCACGGGACGAAGGGTGGCTGGTCGAATTGTATCGGTGCGCCCTGAAGTTCGGCCCGCCCCCCGGCAAGTATGTGATCAGCATGCTTCGGAACGAAGCGGAGGAGAATAAGCGGCGGTTGGAGCGGGTGCGCGAGTGGAACGCGGTGAACCGTGCCAACCCTGCCGACGCAGAATGGCTCGATGGGTGGCATCGGGATGAAAAGCTATGCGAGGCGCTGATTGCGGCTCGGACGGACAGCAGCGAAGGAATGACGGCATGACGATGACAGACATGGGCAGCGCGGGTCTGCTGGCGCTTGGCGAGGAATACGGGCTGCGGGCCGTGGCGCAACGCGTCGTGCGGGACGCGTGGCAAGGGGCGCTGGACGTGCTGGACCAAGGCGCGGCGCGGCTGGATCGGTGGCGGTCGGATGAGGCACGGGATCAGCGGTCCGCGCACCGCATCGCGTTGGACCGGATGCGGGCCGATGACCTGATGGTGACGGCACGGACGATCTGGGCCACACCTCCCGAGGTGATGGCGGCGGCTCCTGTTGCCCCGGCCCGTGGGTGCATGCGCCTGGTCGAAGGGGTTGAGGCGGACGGGTTGATGGCCGCGCGGGTCGGGTGGGATGTGTCCGTCGCCTCGGCTGGCCTGCGGTGGGAAGGGCAGTGCCAGTTGCAGATCATGGTGGAGATTGCCCGCCGTGCCCACGTCAAGCGCATCGGGTCGATGAACGGCTTCGTTGCCCCGTTCACCCCCGGCCAGATCCAGATGGGTCAGCGCTATGCCACGCTGATCGAACGCCATGCAGCGGGCGGGATGAAATGCACGGCCATCGGTCGCACGGGTGGCGGTGGTCAGGGCGGCGACTTCATGGACACGTTCGTCGCGGAGGGGCGTGAGATTGACATGATCCGCACCCGCATCGGAACTGGGCAGGCGATGATCGTGCGGCGGGTGCGTCCTTCGGATCGTGGCACGAAGTCCGGCATCACGGATCGGCGGCTGGTCGATATGGTCTGCCTCGGCGGAAAAGACCTGACGGCGGTTCTGGCGGCGCATGGGTGGGATAGGCAGGTCAAGCAGCTGCACACGCTTCGTGTCGCCTTGGCGGCTGCCTTGGACCGCATGCAGGGCTATTCTGACGGACGCGGCACGAAAGGGGATTGACGCTTAGAACACTCGAAGTCATATCTCTTGTCATCATCTACAACTACGCCCGCAGGTTCCAACCGTGCGGGCTTTTGCATTTCCGGAGGGTGCCATGCGCAAGCTGTGTTGCCATCCCGGCTGTGATGATCTGGCCGAAGTCGGGCGGGCGCGATGCGAGGAACACCTCGGGCCTTGGCTGATTGCAGAGGCTGCACGGAAGCAGGCGGCGAAGTTGGGCAGTGCTGCCCGCGCAGGCGCTGCCTTCTACCAGACAGAGCGGTGGCGGAAGGGAAGCAAGCGCTTCCTTGCCCAGCATCCTCTCTGCGCAGACTGCGGAGAACTTGGACAGGTGATTGCGGCCTCGGAGGTCGATCACATCACGCCGCATCGCGGAGATGCCAAGCTGATGTGGGATCAGTCGAACTGGCAGGCCCTGTGCAAGCCCTGCCATTCGCGCAAGACCGCCCGTGAGGTCTGGCATGGCGGTCGATCCGGCCCCGCCTGACCCATCGGCAGAAATGACACACCCGATCCGAGGACCGAACCCCCGACAAAAAAATCGGGGGTGGTAGACCGGGGGGTATCGAAAAATCGAGGGGGTCAGGGGGGTAACCGATGCCCTAACCTTTTCTTATGCGGTCGGCGAATTGGAAAAAAAAGCCCATTTGGGAGATAGATCAGGAGCTTAGACGATGAAGGGGAAAAAGCCAGAGCTAAAAAATGTCATCCCGATGCGCGGCGATATGAAGAAGACCTCGCCCGATCCCCCGGATGACATGAGCGGAAAGGCCGCGCAGGTCTGGGCCGAACTTGCCCCGTTGCTCGTGGCCAAGGACAGGCTCGATCCCACCTACCATTATCAGTTCCGATCCTACTGCCAGAACGTCGCGACCTTCATAGAGGCCACGGCGTGCGTCGAGGTCGAGGGGCTGTATTACGAAGTCGAGACGCGGAACGGCAAGCAGCAGAAGGCCACCGCCGCCCTGAAGATCCAGATGGCAGCAGCGGACCAGATGCGCCGCGACTCTGCGCTGTTCGGTTTGTCGCCTGTCGATGACGCCCGCCTGAAGGGTGGAGGGTCGCAGGGCGACCTGTTTGCGGAGGTCATGAACCAGTTGAAGAATGGAACCGATTGATCACCCCGTTTCGAAGTATGCGCTGGACGTGATCGCGGGCGACATTATCGCGGGACCGCTCGTGCGGATGGCCTGCGAACGTCACCTGATGGATCTGGAGACAGGTCACGACCGGGGCATCTACTTCGACTGCGAAGCGGCCAGCATGATCTGTCGCTTTGCCAAGATGCTGCAACACACGGCTGGGCCCTTTGCAGGCAAGCCCCTCGCGCTGGAACCTTGGCAGGTGTTTCGCCTCGGCAGCGTCTATGGGTGGAAGCGAAAGGACACGGGGTTGCGGCGGTTCATCAACACCTACCATCAGGTCGGAAAGAAGAACGGGAAGACGACCGATACCGCCGTGCCAATGATCTTCTCGCAGCTGTTCGACGGGGAGGCCGCACCGGAAGGGTATTGCGCGGCGACGACGCGAGACCAGGCGGGGCTTTTGTATCGCGGCATCGGGCGGATCATCCGCCGTTCGCCGTTCCTAGGGCAGTGGATGCGGGCGTTTCAGGGGGTTATCAAGACGACCCCGACCGATGGGCAGATCACCTGCCTGTCCCGCGACGGCAACAGCGCGGACGGCATCAACCCTAGCTTCGTGGCACGGGATGAGATGCACCGCTGGACCGACCGCGAGCTTGCCGAAACCATCGTGGAATCCATGATCGCGCGGTCGCAACCGATCGATTGGGTGATCACCACGGCGGGCCATGATCGCGGATCGCTGTGTGGGGAGTTGCGAGGCTATTCCGAATCGGTCCTGCGGGGCGATGTCCGGGACGACAGCCTGTTTGCCTTCGTGGCGGAACCGCCTGCGGACAGCGATCCGACTGACCCCAAAGCGTGGGCCATGGGCAATCCCAACCTTGGGGTGTCGAAGCCGCTGGAAGCGATGGAGCGGGCGGTGGGGCGGGCCTTGGCCATTTCGGGGCAGATGCCGAACTTCCGCAGGTTCCACATGAACCTCTGGACAGAGGGCGCCGAAAACTGGATCGCGCGTGACGTCTGGGACAGCGGCCTGATGGCCGCGCCCTTCGATGAGCGCAAGCTCTATGGCCGCAAGGCATGGATCGGGCTGGACCTGTCCAACAAGATCGACACCACGGCCATCGTGGTCGCGGTGCCGGTGGACGGGATCATGTATCTGATCGCCTACACCTTCCTGCCTGAAGGCCCGAAAGGCTTCATCCAGCGGGCGCAGATGGAGAAGCGCGAGTATATCGGCTGGCGCGATGACGGCTGGCTTGAGGTCCACACGGGCGGGGCCATCGACGAAGACCAGATACTTGCGCGGCTGGAGATCCTGCGGCGCAAGTTCGACGTGCAGGAAGTGGCCTACGATCCATGGGGCATGAAATATCTGGCGCAGAAGCTGGACCGGAGACGGTTCCCGCTGGTCGAGCATCGGCAGGGTTACCAGTCGATGTCGAACCCGATGAAGCGCTTCGAGGAACTGGTCGCGCAGGGCAGGCTGCGGCATCGCGGGAATCCCGTGCTGGCATGGCAGGTCGGGAACGTCCATCGGGATGAAGACGCATCGGAGAACATCAAGCCGAACAAGGCGAAGTCCACAGGCCGGATCGACGCGTCCGTCGCTGCCATCATGGCGGTGGGTCGTGCGGCATCCGGTGAACATAAACGCAAGGCGCGGGAGATCGAGATCATATGAGCCTGTTCAATCGGATCATGGGATTTGGGGCGACCGTGTCCGGTTCCGACCGGACCGAACCCGTCATGACGGCCAACGATGTGACCGCCCCCGATGCGGTCACGACCGGCACGGCCCATCCTGCGGGGTGGGTGGACAACCTCGGATGGGGTGGCCGGAGCCGGGTGAAGACCCTGCCGCATGTCACCCCGTCCAGCGCCCAGCGTCATTCCACGGTGTTTTCCTGCTGCAACGTCATCGCGGGCGACCTGTCCAAGGTGCCGCTACGCGTCTATCAAGAGAACAAGGATGGCCGCGAAGTTCCGGTCGTGGGCCATCCTGCCAGTTACCTGCTCAACGTCGAATCTTCACCCGGCGTGCCGTCCATCGTTCCCCGCTACATGCTGGCCTATGCCTTCGCCTTGCGCGGGGTGGCCTTCGCCTATGCCCCGCGCGACGGGGCGGGGGAACTGGAACTGATCGCGACGATCCCGCAGAACGGAGTGTCGATCCTGCGCAACGGGCGGGCGCGGTTCTATGACTTGATGGACGGCGCGGAGATCAACCGCCGCGTCCCCGGTCGGTCCATGGTCCACATGCGTTACATGGCAGAGGATGGCTGGACGGGCCGCTCACCTATCGAGGTCGCCTTCGAGAGCATGGGCTTAGCGATGGCGGGGCAAGAGGCGGCAGCGCGTTCGGCCTCGGGCACGACGATGCGGGCCTTCATTCAGATGGAGGACCTCTACGAGGATGAGGAAGCGTTCAAGCGTGCGCAAAAGCGTGTCGCCAATTCCGTGCGTGACCCCGAGGTCGAGGGCTTTCCCATCATGGGTGCCAACGACAAGATCACGCCACTCGACCTGAAGGCGTCCGACATTGAACTGCTGGCCAGCCGTCGCCTCGACCGCGAACAGATCGCGGGGATGTGGCGCGTCCCGCCCACGAAGTTGCAGATCCTCGAATACGGGGTGAAGGCGAACTCGGAACAGGCCGCCATCGATTACCTGACGGACTGCCTCTACCACTGGGGCAGTCAGGTCGAGGATCAGATGTCGCTGTCGATCCTGACCGAAGAGGAGCGGCGGGCGGGTCTGTTCCTGCGCCACGATTACGACGCCCTGCTGCGGGCCACGACGAAGGAACGCTACGAGGCGCTGGCCAAGGCCATCGGCGGCCCCTTCGTCACGCCCAACGAAGGGCGCTTCCGTGAGGGACTTCCCCCGGTCGAAGGCGGCAATGTCCTGAACCCTGCGCCGAACATGACCCGCAAAGAGGGTGGCGGCACTGAACCAAAAGGGGATGACGAATGAACCTACGTCCTGACCATATCCCGACCCTCTCCAGACTGTCGGAGCATGATTTGCAGCTGCTGGAAATCCGCCGTCTCGCGGGCGAGGACGTCTCCTTGTCCTTCCGCATTCCGGTGCCCAGCCTTCCGACGGTCGGGGGTGGAAAATGAAGCGGCCTATCATTGCCAGCCTGTTCGGCTCGGCCCCCGTCGCCATGGCGATGGACTACGCCTCGGCCATGCTGGCCGCAGACATTCCGACCACGCCGCAGACAGAAGCGGCGGGCGGGGCGGGTGGCATCGTCGCATCCGCCCCGGAGCGGTTCACGGTGCAGCGCAGCGTTGCCATTGTTCCCGTTCGGGGCCTTCTGACGTTCAACAGCTTCATCCTCGAACGCTATCTTGGCTGGGCCACTTATTCCGGTCTGGCTGACACGATGACCGAACTGGCCGCCAACACGGACGTGACGGGCATCGTGCTTGAAATCGACAGCCCCGGTGGTTTTGTCACCGGCATCGACGTGGCATCGCTGGCCATCGCGGCTGCGGCCCGCCTGAAGCCGGTTCACGCGCTGGTCAATCCGTTGGCGGCATCGGGCGGATACTGGCTGGGCAGTCAGGCCCGCGACATCACCATGACCCCCGGCAGTGTTGTTGGGTCCATAGGTGTCGCGGTCATGGCCTCGGCCCCCGTTCAGCCAGACAACTATGGCGAACAGCACTTTGTCATGACCTCGACCAACGCCCGCGCCAAGCGGCCTGACCCGACTACGGATGAGGGCAAGGCGGAATTGCAGCGGTCGCTGGATGAGGCGGAAGCGCGGTTCCATGCCGTGGTCGCGGCGGGGCGCAACATCCCCATCGCGGACCTGACCACGCGCTTGAGCGTCACGGATGACCCGCGCGACGGCGGTGCCACGTTCGCCCCCGAAGACGCCATCGCCCGCGGATTGGCCGATCAGGCCGAAACCCGCGCCGCCTTCTATGACCGCATCTTCGGCACCTATGCGCCGAAGCCCCGCACCGTCGCCTCGCGCGGCTACGCGGCCCGTGCTGCTGCTGCCATGGCGGTCGCCTCGATTTAACCCCGTCGCCTTTCGACATGTCCGGCCCTGCTTTCGGCGGGGTCTTTTTTGCTGCGCAAATCGCGGCTTTTTCAGGAGCATTAGATGCCCAAGCATATCGCTGACCTTCGCCGCAAGCGCACCGCAGCCGCGAAGCGCATGGAAACCGCCTCGGCCACGATCACGGGTCTGGAAGCGTCCAGCACCGCTGCCGATCACGCGGACATGGTCGCCGCCGTCAAAGAGTTCGAAGACGCGCAGACCGAGTTCAACGCGCTCGGCACGTCGCTGGGTCGCGCCGAAGCGACCGAAGCCGCGCTGTCCGCCGCCGCTGTGGGCGATCAGCAGCAGAACCAGCCGGGGGCGAACGCCACCGTGCCTGCGGTGCCGAACAACCCCGCCATGGCGGGTGTCGAACTGGGCTTCATGGTTCACGCCTTGGCGCGAAACAAAGGCGATCAGGCGGCTGCAGCTGCCGATCTGGAGAAGTCGGGGCACGGCGGTCTGTCCGCTGCCCTGTCCGGGGCGGATGCTTCGGCGGGTGGTGTGACCATTCCCCGCGCACAAGCGGAAGGCATCCTTCCGCTGCTGACGGCGCGGGTCGCGGTTCGCAATGCCGGTGCCCGCACGTTCCCGATGCCCGCTGGCCAGATCCGCCACGCGAAGCAGACAGGGTCTGCCACCGCGACCTACATCCAAGAGAACGCGCCGATCCCGCCCAGCGAGCCGACCTTCGGTGCGCTGGACATGGGCTTCAAGAAGCTGACGGGCCTTGTGCCAATTGGCAACTCGCTGCTGCGCCATGCCACCACGGCCATGGCCCTGCTGGTCCGTGATGATCTGGTGAACATCATGGCCTTGCGTGAAGACCTCGCGTTCCTGCGCGGTGCGGGCGGTCTGGTCCCGCTGGGTCTGCGGAACTGGATCCCTGAAGGTCGCTGGTTGCCCCCCGCCGCCGCTACCTCGGCATCAGCCGAAGCCAAGTTGCGCACTGTCGTGTCGCGGGTGGAGGATGCGAATGTGGGGATGGTGCGTCCCGGCTGGATCATGCGGGCGGGTGCGAAGAATTGGCTGGCCAGCCTGCGCGACCCCATCGGATTTGCGACGTTCCCGTCCATCGGCTTGAACAACACCCTGCTGGGATATCCGATCCACACCACGTCGCAGATCCCGGACAACCTCGGGGCGGGCGGCAACGAGACGGAAATCTACTTCGGCGACTTTAACGAAGCGATGATCGGGGACAGCATGGTCCTTCAGATCAGCAGCTCCACCGAGGCCATGTATGTCGATGGCACGGGTAAAGCCATTTCGGCATACCAGAACGATCTGACCCTGATGCGGGCCATCTCGGAGCATGACTTCGCGACGGCCCGTGACGAAGCCTTCGCGGGCTTCAACGCGGTCGGCTGGTCCCTCTGATCCCGAACCTCTGAAACCTGCCCCGGCATCGCGCCGGGGCCATCACGGGAACACCCCATGACCAAGACCATCCTGAAATTCACGAAGCATTCGGGCCGTTACAACGCGGGCGAGATCGCGGGCTTCGACACGAAAACCGCCGAAGGCTATATTGCCGCCGGGGTCGCCCATGCCTACACCGCGCCCTCGACCAGCATCGCCGCCCTTTCGACCGGGGCGGATGCGGAGCGCGGCATGGAACAGGCGCGGGAGTTCGCACGGTCGGAACAGGCGCGTCTTCACGCGCAGGCGGATGCCATTCAAGCGCGGGAGATAGAAGGCAATGAAAAGCTGGATGCCCGCGAACGCGCGGTCAAGGATCGCGAGGATGACGTGGCCCGCCGCGAAGCGGCACTGGATCAGGGCCAAGCGACAGGCGGCACGATCGGCACGGCCACCGGAGATGCGTCGATCATCGCGGCGGATCAGGTCGGCCCCTTGCCACCCAACGGGGCCACGCCCCCGACCGGCGAAGGCCATGAAGGCGACAAGGTGACGGAGCAACCGGCGAAGGCTGAGGCCGCTGCGGATGATCTGCCCACCCAAGGCCAAGCCAAGAAAGGCAAGTAAGCCATGCGTGTGATCGGCAATGGCGGGCCGGAGCCGGTCACGCCCGAAGAGTTCATGGCGGCGGTCCACATTGATGAGACTGACGATCTTGTCAATCTGGCCCGCCTGCTGGGATCTGCGGCGGAGGTCGTGGAGCGGGCTGCCAACCGTGTCATCCTGCGACGTCAGTTGGAGATCGAAGCGCCTTGCGTGTCCTGGTCCAGATGGTGGTTGCCGGTGGCGCCCATCATCAGCGTGGATGCGGTCGAGATGCTAAACGCAAACGGGGTGTGGCTGCCTGTTCCTGCCCCGCTCTATCGTCTGTCCCGCGCCTTCACCGAACCGCAGCTGGTGCGACACGGGGCCATATATCCGGGCGTTGAGTGCCGGGTGCGCGTCACGGCAGGCTATGGCGAAGATCGGGGCGGGTTGTCCCTGAAGCGGGCCATCATCCTGCTGGCCAAGGAATGGCACGATGCCGACATCACCGCGACGGACATGAAGCCCGAGGCGTTGAGCTTCGGAGTCCAGCGGCTGATCAAGCAATCCCGTTACCGCCGCCCGCAGGAAGTCGCCTGATGGCCCGCTTCGACAAGCGCGTGAAGGTCCAGCGTCAGGCCCAAGACCTCGACCAGTATGGCAACGTATTGCAGACGTGGTCAGACCTGAAATCCCTATGGGCCAGCGTGCGCGAAACGCCGGGGCGAGAAGCCGTGGTCGCGGGCCGCGTATCGTCCAGCCACACCGCCACCGTCTGGCTGCGGACAGGTCCAACCTCAAAGGCCATCACCGCGCAGGATCGCATCATCTATCGCGGACAGGTCTGGGACATCCTGAATGCGCATCCCGGCGAAGGGGTGGGCATCATTGAACTGCTGATCGAAACAGATGGGAGGGCCGCGCCATGAAGGTGTTGGATGCCGACAAGCTGCGCGTCAACTTCGGAAAGCTGCGCCGTCACTACAAGGAAGAGACGACGAAGGCGCTTCGGCAGAACGGTCAAGACGTAATCCGCGCGGCCAAGATCCTCGCCCCCGTAGGCGAGACGGGGGAAACGCGACGGGCCATTCACGGCGAGATGGTGCCCGATGGTTACAAGATGGACTTTGGTCCCAAGTCTATCGCCCTTGAAGGCGGGCGAAAGGCCGGCACAGCAAAGAGCGGCCAGAAGATCGGTGCCGCCGCTGCCCAGCCGTTCGTGAACCCAGCCATGAGGGCGACGGAGAAACGCCGCGCGGCCCGCCTTCGCAGGGCGGCGAACAAGGCGGTCAAGATGGCCATGAACGGCAATGGCTGAAAATCCCGCAGGCGCTTTGCAGCGGGCCTTGGTGGCGCGGTTACGAGGGGCGGCAAGCCTGACCGCCGTTGTCGGCAACCGCATCTACGACGAACCGCCCGGTGACGCGGGCTTTCCCTTCGTTCGCCTCGGCAACATGGACGTGACGCCGAACAAGACGGACGGCGGCAGGGATTGGGATGTCGGCTTTTCCATAGAGGTCCATTCCAAGCCCAACACGTCCGGTCGTGTGGAAGCAACCGGCATCGCGGCCATCGTCGCGGTGCTGCTGGACGAGCGCGAGGATGAAATGCCGGTGGAGGGGTTCGACCTCGACTGGTGCCAGATCCTCACGTCCTACACCGCCCGCTCTTCGGACGGGAAATCCTACCTCGGCATCGTCGCCTTCGAAGCGTCGGTCGCCCCCATCGCCTGATCCAGCCGGATCGGCACCACGGGCCACGGCCCATTTCCAGCATAGGAGGCCATCATGGCGAAACAGAAGGGGCGCAAGCTCCTGGTCAAGATCAAGTCCGCGACGGAGTATGACGTCCTCTGTGGGCTGACCACCAAGACGCTGACGATCAACAACGAAGAGATCGATGTCACAACAGCGGACTGCGAAGATCCGGACAATGCGATGTGGTCGGAGGTTCTGGACAGCGTCAAGCGGGTCAGCTTGTCCGGTAACGGTATTTCCAAGAAGGATGATGCCGAAGCGACCTTGGCGGAGATTGCCATGTCTTCGCCCCCGGTGGCAGAATTGCAGATCATCGTGCCGAACTTCGGTATGTTTGAAGCGGCCTTCTTCGTCCAGTCGAGCGAGTTTGGCGGAGAACAGACCGGCGGGGTGACCTTCAGCCTGTCGGCAGCGTCCACGGGGCCGGTCACCTTCACCCGCGAAGAGGCGGCCTGATGGCGATTGCGGGCACAGCCCCGCAGCACGAAGAGGAGGTCGGCGGAAAAGTCCGCCGCCTCGCTCTTCGCAATGGGGAGATCGAACGCTTCGAAGCGCAATACGCGCCCTTTGGCGTTTTCGAGTTGTGGGACCAGCTGACAGGGCGTCGTTCGCCCCCGCAGGCGCGGCATATCCGTGATCTGGTGGCGCTGGCGCTGGTCGGCGGCGGTATGTCGGATCGGGCAGCGGATGAACTGGTGGCGTCCCTGCCGCCTTCCGAAAACTTCTCCCTGCACGGCATCGCGTTCCGCGCACTTGGCGGGGCCTTCTTTCCGGTCGAGGTGGAAGCGGCAAAAAAGTCGGATGGATCGCACAGCCCCGGCAGCAGCGATCCGGTCGATATGATGCCGGAAGCCGAATCCGAAACATCGTCGGAGTGATGGGGCGGCTGCCCGCCGAAGTGCGGGCCATGACGCCAGCGGAGACAGATTTGCTGATCGCGGCATGGAACGAGGCGCAGGCGGGCGATTATGTCGCGCCACCGACCGATGATGAATATGAGGAACTGGTGAGGCGCTATGGCTGACAATGAAACGCTCCAACGCATCACGATCCTGTTGCAGGCCAAGGATCGCGACCTCCATCGCTCCATGGAGCGGAACAACCGCCTGATCGCCCGTTTCACGAACGATGCGAACCGGCAGCTGAAGGGCACGGAACAGTCGGTTCAGCGGCTGGACGGTCGCCTTCGAGCCATGTCGGACAGTGCGGCTGCATACGGGAAGAACCTTGCCAGCGGTATGGCAATGGGTGCTGCCACGGCGGGGGTGGGTGTCCTGACAACGGGATTGCGGGAAACCGTTCGGGCAATGGCCGATATCGGTAATCAGTCTAATCGTGCTGGTCTGGGCGTCGAGCAGTTTCAGGAATGGGCTTTCGTAGCCGAAGCCAACCGCGTCGAGATAGACGCCATGGTCGATTCATTTCGGGAGCTTCAACTTCGCGCGGACGAATTCATATCGACGGGTTCGGGCGGGGGTGCGGATGCATTCAAACGGCTCGGGTTCGATCCGGAAGATTTGTCGCGGCGGTTGAAAGACCCTTCCGAACTTATGCTGGAATTGATCAACCGGACCCAAAGCCTCGATAAGGCTGCGCAGATACGCGTCTTTGACGAGGCTTTTGGGCGGGGAGGGTGGCGAACGGTTTGTCGAACTGCTGGGGCAGGGCGAAGGCAAACTACGGGCAACCCTCCAGCGGGCACGTGACCTCGGTGTTGTGCTGGATGAGGAGTGGATACAGCGGGCCACGGTCATCAACGAAAAGTTCGATGCCTTGGCGAAAATCATCTCCGTCAACCTTCAGCAGGGGATCGTCAATTTCGGTGAAAACCTTTCGACGCTTTTGGAGATTGGCGACTTCAAGCTGACGGTCGCTGACGTGAAGGATGCCATTGATAGCCTGACGATGGACAAGGCTGAAGGCGATCTGTCCCAAGGCTTCGCGGACATCCAGTATCAGGCGGCGGTGCTTGCGCAGGAACTGCGAAACCTCGCCGATGCGGCAGACGGGATGGAAGGCGCGACAGCGGTATCGTCACTTGCGGACGAATTGGAACGGGTCGCTGCGGCCTATATGCAAGGTGCCATCAAGGGACCGGAATTGGCTGAACAGGTAAAGGATATCGAAGCACGCGCGGCTGATGCTGCAACGGCTTTGAACGATGTGGACGGCGTGGCTTTCGATGCTGTGCAGGCCCGCCTCGGAATCCTCGGTGGCGTCCTTCGCGGTATCATCGGCTTAGCCCGCGAAGCCGGTGCCGCGATGCCTGGTGACGATGCTGCGGGTGGAGAACAGTTCGGGCCGGTGCAGGAAGTCTGGCGCAATCCGGACGTGGAACTGCCGGACCGCGCCTCACAACGTCCGGACAGGGCCAGTTTTGAAGCGTCCGAAAACTTTGCCTACGGTCTGGAAGATAAGGACAAGGGCAAGGGCGGCGGGGCCAAGAAGGACGAAAGCGAATACAAGGCCCGCGTCGAGGCGATCAAGGAAGAAACCGCCGCACTGAACGCGGAGGCCGCATCTTTGGTCATCGTTGCAGGGGCGGGATATGAATACGCCGATGCGATCGAATATGCACGGCGACGGGCCGAACTGCTTTATGCCGCGCAGAAGGACGGAAAGAAGATCACGCCGGAACTGACGGCGGAGATCGAGAAGCAGGCGGCAACCTATATCAGTGCGGCGCAGAACGTCGAAGACCTGACCGACAAGATGCGCGAACTTGAAGACCAGGCGGAGACAGGGCGGGACGCCATCGCCGGTCTGTTCATGAGCATCCGCGACGGAGCCGATGGGGTGAAGGAACACCTTGCCGGTCTGCTGGAGCGGCTGGCGGAAGTGCAGCTGCAGAACGGATTGGCAGCAGCATCCGGTGGCGGTGGCTGGTTCGGCAATGCTGTCTCCACTCTCGGGTCATGGCTGACCCCCAAGGGCCAGCGGGCGGTGGGCGGCAGCGTGAACAGCGGGCAGCCTTATCTGGTCAACGAGGGCACAGGCCGTTCGGAATTGTTTGTGCCATCCGGCGGCGGGGCCATCCTGACCGTGCCGCAAGCGCAGGCCGCGCTGGCGGGCGGGCGTGAGCGGGCACGGCCACTGTCCGCCCTGCGGGGTTCGGGCGACACCTTCAGTTTCCACATGCCTGTTGACGCCAGAGGTGCGGCAGAGGGGGAGGCGGAACGGTTCCGGAGGGTGCTGCGCGAAGAGACCCCCGGCATCGTGGCCAAGGCGCGGTCGGCCACGATGTCGGGGATGCAGAAAAGCGGGAAGGGATGGCTGAAATGACGAAGGTGTTTGCATGGCCCCCGGTGGGGGTCATCTCGCACGACTGGACGATCCATGCCCCCATCAATGTCTCGCGGTCGCTGATCACGGGACGGCGGTGGGTCAGCGCCCACCAGCCTCGCCGTCGCCTCGTGGACCTGACTGTCAGTGGCGCGAAGCATTACGGCGCGGGATACATGGAGGCGTTGAAGCGGTATCTCGACGGCGGGGTGCATCTGGTGCGGCTGACCAGTTGCAAGATACCCTATGGCCGGACGGATGTGGCCGATGCCATGCGCCAGACAATCCCGGTGCGCTGGTCGGACGGGGATAAGCGTGTGGAATGGACCCGGCCTGCTGCCCCAGTCCTGTTCTTTCTCGGCGCACGTTTGAGTGGTGCGCGTGTCGATGGTGGCCCCGTGCCTCAACTTCGTGTGGAAGGCTTGCCAACCGACAGCCTGATCGGTGTGCCGGGAGAGTTTATCCAGTTTGCAGGGCAGACCTACATGATCGCCGCACCGGCCCGATCCAACAAGAACGGGGTCGCCGTGGTGCGGGTCGCGGGAACCATCACGGCTGCGGAGGGAGAGGTCAGCATCGGCGTCCGCGAGTCCGCGGTATTCGAGGCCCTGTCCATTCCGCGCGGGGGGCGGGCTGGCAATGCCTTCACCCCTTATGACTGGTCTTTCCGTGAGGTCTTCGCAGACGAAGTCGGAGGCTTTCAGGAGATCGACCCATGGAATTGAGACGTGGTGTGCCCCCGGCGATGTTGGCGGCAATGGCAGGCACGACATATCCCGTCTTGTTCGTGCATCTGGACTGGCCGGGGGCACCCGTGTTCGTCCATTCGGCCAAGGGCGTCCTGACATGGGGCGGTCGTGACTGGAAAGGTGTGGGGGCGTTCGGGTCGATCAGCATTCCAGACGAGGGGGGCGGATCGATGGTGACGGCGGAGGCTTCGGTCACGTTGCAGGCCAGTCCCGAAGATCTGGACGCTTACATGGATGATGCCATCCGGAACCGTGAAGCGGCCTTTTATTGGGGTTCACTGACCGCACGTCCCGGCACAGCGGGGGCGCAGCTGATCAGCGATCCGGTCGCAGTCTTTCATGGCGCGATGGACGCGGCGGGGCTGACGTTCGAACCTGATGGCGACAATGTCATATCCTCGATCACGGTGGGTTTGGCGACTGGCCCCGGTGCGCGGTCGTCGGCTTCGGTCTATCATTCAGACCAGGATCAGGCGCGGCGGCATCCCGGCGATACGGCGGGCCGTCTGACTGCGCTGGCGTCCCTGCGGCGCGAAACGATCACATGGCCGGAAAGCTGACGCCAGACGATGTCATGGCGGCGGTGGAGGAGCATATGGGCGGTCCCTTTGTCTGGGGCCTGTCCGATTGCTGCTCGGCCCCCTGCGCGGCCTTTGCGGCCCTGCATGTCATCGATCCCATGGAACGGGTGCGTGGCACCTATGACGACCGGACAGGCGCTCGGCGGCTGATCCAGAGAATGGGCGGGTTGCGGATATTCGCGCACCGCCTCGCGCACGATGCAGGCCTCCGTTCGGGGGGTGGTCTCGGTGCCATCGGCCTGATCCCGAACGGGAAGGGCTTCAGCCTTGCCATCGGGCTGGGCGACCTGTGGGCCGCGAAGGCGGACGCAGGGTTCAGTTTTGTCACGGAGGTTGAGGCAGCATGGTGCGTTTGATTGCGCTGGTAGCAGTGCTGCTGGCTATTCCCGGAATGGCCTCCGCCGATCCGATCACGGCAGCAGTGGCATCTACTTTGGTCGGCTGGGGGGTGAACACCTACATCGCCGGTGTCGCCGCAAGTCTTCTGACCTCGACTGCCCTTCAAATGGCGGCGGGTGCCATACGAGGAAAGCCCGCCACAAGCGGAACCAGTGCCGCACGTGGTTTGAGGCAGGACAGCAGCCTGCCCGCCTATCGGTTCGTCTATGGGGAAGGCTGGGCGGTAGGAACGCCAACCGGCATCGCGGTCAAGGGTAACACCATGTTCGGGTGCTGGATCTTGAACAGCCGCCCAAGTGAGGGACCGTTCGCGCTGATGTTCGACAAGCGCGAGGTTGAGCTTGCGGGCGATCCTTTCAACTTCGCGGGACCGGGGGCCACGGCCACGAACAAGCCCTTCGCCGGTCATGTGAAGGTCTGGATTGGTCGTGGTGATCAGGTGACGATCCCCCAGTTGTTCCTTGATGAGATGCCTGACCATTACCGCGCCACGGATGCATGGCGTGGGCTGACTGTCCTGTGGTTGCAACTGAAAACGGGCAACACGAAGACGCGGGCGGAGCGATGGCCCGCCACGCCCCCGGACGTGGTCGTCAATGGCAAGTGGTCGCGGGTGTGGGATATGCGCGATCCGGCGCAGAAGGCGGATGATCCGACCACATGGAAGTGGTCCGCGAACCACTCGCTCTGCACCCTCGACGCCCTGCGGCATAATCCCATAAAGCCCTATGCCGACCGGCATCTGTGGCTGGAGACGTGGCGGTGGGCGGCGGATGTGGCAGATGAGCGTGTCGGCGTGAAGGGCGGGGGCACGATCCCGCGTTACGAGATCAACGGCACCGTCGTCTATGCCGAAGGAGCGGAACTGGAAGATCAGCTGGACCCGATGCTGATCGCGGGCGCTGCACGGTTCGTCCGTGCCCGTGGCCAGCTTGGCATCATCCCCGGCTGCCCGCAGGCACCCGCCGCCGTGTTGACGGAAATGCTGGTGGGAAGCGGCGCGAACCTGCAACGGTATCAGGAGCGTGACAAGCTGGCGACCTCGGTCACCGGAACCTATCTGGCCCCGGATCGGGGGTATGAGGATACGGCGCTGCCAACCTTTACCTTGGCCGGTGCGCAGGAGGTGGATGGCGGATTGGTGCAGCCCTTGCAGCCTGACCTGTCGCTGATCACCGATCACCGGCAGGGCCAGCGGGTTCAGAAGATCCTGCTGATGCGGACGCGGATGCAACGCGCAATCACTGCGGAGTTTCCACCGGAAGCCTTCGATCTGGTCGCGGGTTCATGGACGCGGACGGTCCTGCCTGCCCCATTCGCCCGATGGTCGGGGCTGTGGGAGGTGGAAAGCACCATGCCACAGGCTGACCTGAAGGATGACGGGGGCGCGGCCTACCGCTGCCAGATGAGCCTGCGCGAGACATCGGACGCCGTCTACGCCTTCGATCCGGAAACGGAGGAGAAGGAAGTGGAGGAATACGAGCTTGACGTGAAGACGCGCGAGGTCCAGCCGCCCGCCAATGTTGCCGTGGATATGCGCGACATGTTCGATCAGACCGCCGCCGGTGCTCTGGTCCCGCGCTTTCGCGTCCAGTTCGATGCCTCGCCCTCCGGGTCCGTCACGTCTTACGAGTGGCAGTTGCGACTGGATGGGGACGACTGGTCGGATGAAACGGGCCGCATCACCCCTTCGGGGGAGGCCACCCGCATCACTGCCTTCGGGGCCATCCTGTCGCAGACTGCGCTTCAGGACTTCCGCATCCGTGCGGTCGGGACACGCGGCGAATCCGGCTGGATCGTCGTGCCGGGTTTGGCGCGGGAATTTGCCTTGGCGGCCGTGAAGTTCACGGGTGGGATTCGCAGGTTCGACCTGACGGCCAAGGCTCCGGAAAACGGGGCTTTCTATGGGGTGCGCATCTTCCGAGCGGATACGCCGGACTTCGCATCCGCAACCCTCGTGCGGCAAAGCGTGGCGCTGCAACCCGGCATGCCGATTGCGTCCAGCTTCACGGAGGTCGCCTCCGGACCCGCCTACCTTTGGGCGGTGCCAATAACGCAAACCTACTCGCTCGGACGGCCAAACGGGCCGCACCGGATCGTCATCGATCCCTGAGCCTCATTCATCGGAGACACCATGAACAGACCCACGATGAAGCTGACGCTTGCGGCGGGCGGCGATAGCGTCGGCGCGACCATCGCAAACCTCGAGGGCGAAGTGAACCGCACGCTCGGCGTGGTTTATGACGACCTGAATAGTCTAGATTCGAAGGCGGACGAAAAAGCTGGCAAATCCGATTTGATCGCGGAAGCCAATGCCCGCAATGCCCTCGCTGGCGCGATCAGCGATCAGCTGGGCGGTGATGCGATCGACATCCGCAACGCTATCGCGGGTGAAGACGGCTATGTCGATATCTTCCTGACCGGGGATCGGGATGACCCCGCCCGCGCTCGGCTGTTTGCGCTCAGCAAGGTGACTGGCCTTCTGTCGCTGGGGGCCTTGGACGCGCAAACCCTGCGGGCGACTGCGCTTGATTTGTATGGCGCAGGCATTGCCGTGCCGCTGGTCAAGCCCGGCGAGGATCAGGTGCTGGATATCGTAGCACTGCGCATGCTGGATGAATCCCGGTCCCGTGCGCTTGGGATCCACGTCAGAACGGGCGAGGTGGATCTGGGGCCGCTGACGCCAAAGTCGCTGGCATCGTTGCGGGCGGACCTCGGCATCGGTGCCGGCGCAAGCGCCCTTGGCCGCGCGTCCGTCGCCGACACCATCCTGCTGATCTGGCAGTCGGGGCAGAGCCTGTCGCTCGGAAGTCGTGCTGTCCTGGCCGATCCGCCGATGCTCTCGACCTCCCCCTACACCCCATACGGCTTCATGCTGAATACCGGCCTGCGCGGTGCAGGGGGTGACTCACTTGATGCCTCCAAAATTGTGGATTTCGTGCCTGCGCAGGACCACTATTCGGAAGGTGGGCAGGGTCAGGTTCCCGGATCGTCCATGATGGCGCAGCTGGCCCGCCTCAACGCAGACAACGGCACCCTGAAGGACATGGTCTGGCGTGGCCACGGTCGCGGCGGGACCAGCATCGTGGATCTTCAGCAGAACAGCCAGTCGTTCCAGAACGGCGTGGTGGAACTGCAAAAGACCATCGCCATCGCGGCAGGCTATGGCCGCGACGTGCGTTTGCCTGCGGTGATGTGGACGCAAGGAGAGCAGGACCGGGCTTTGACGAAGGAGGTCTACAAGGCCGAACTGGTCAAGCTGCGCAACAGCTACAATGCGGCCTACCTGCCGTTGCTGCCGGACGGGCATCCGGACATCGCGCTGATCATCGACCAGGTGTCCGCCAGCACGACGGCAGGTCCCGGCACTCCGGCAGCCATCGCGCAATACGAGGCCATGCGGGACATTCCCGGCTTCTACATGTCCTGCGCGAAGTATTGGGCGGAACTGGTCGACACGGTCCACCTCGAACCACGCTCCACGGCCCTTCTGGGGGAGTATCAGGCGCGGGCGCACAATCAGATCGTCGGCCTTGGCAATACCGGCTTCCGGCCCACCATGCCGCAAAACATCGTCCGCAACGGCAGGATCATCACCCTGACCCTGCGGACCCCCTACGGGCACAGCATCGAGGTCGACACCACGACGCTGCCCGCGCAGGCTAATCTCGGCTTCGAATACAGCGGGGCCAACATCGTCTCGGCCGCTCTTGCGGATGCAGCGGCCCGGACGATCACGATCACCCTCGATGCCGAGGCGGGTGGCACCCTCGCCTATGCCTACACCTCGACCGGCACGGGCTACGGCTCCCGCCCCGGTGCATGGGGCAACATCCGTGACACTGATCCCGCCCGCTCCGTCACGGTGCCGGGCGCGACCCTTCCCAACTGGCTTGTCGCATTTCAGGAACCCGTCGCATGAGCGTTATCACCTTTCCTTTCACCCTGACCGACCCGTCGCCGCGCCTGCGCATCGTGCGGGACTGGGCCACCTATCTTCCCGCGCAGTCTTGGCTGCATGCCTGGTATTCGTTCCGCCCCGAGTTCGTGACGCAGGACGGCAACGGGGCCATCCAGACGCTGATCGACCGTTGCGGGCGGGGGCGCAACTTTGCCGAACCCGGTGCGGCGGTGCGGCCCCGCTTGCAGCCGAACGCCATCAACGGGCACAGTGCCGGGATCTTCTCGGCGCATGGTCTGCGCTACAATGGCGAGTTTCCCGTGGCTGCCTACAGCAAGATTGCCGTGGTCTACGTCTCGCCGCAGGCCACAGGCGACGGCACGATCATCGGCAACACGTCCACGACCCAAGCCCACCACCGCCTCTATGCCGAAACCGGGCAGGCCCGCGCCCGTCATCAGGTCGCGAACGGAGCCGAGGCCACGGGCAACCCTGCCGTGGGCGGGCTGACCCCCGGCAAATGGCATGTGGTGATCGGCACCTTCGACGGCGCGACCGGGGCGCTGGACGTGTCGGTGGATGACGGCCCGCCGGTGACGATCATCGATCCGGATCTGAAGGCGGTCGTGAACAACCAGTTCTTCATCGGCTACGGCAACCTTCCGGGGGGCGTTCCCTCCACGCCGTTCAACGGCTTGATCGCGGACGTGCAGATCTTGAACGTCCCGATCCGCAAGGCGGGTCAGGAAGCCGCCCGCGCTGACGTCCGCGACTTCATTGGCAGCGTTTACGGCATCGCCATCTGATCGCCTGCACATCGCTGATCGACATTCACCCGCCGCGTGCGGGCTTTTTCATGGAGGCCACATGGCACTCGTTCTCAATCCCGCATTGCGCAACATCCAGACCAACGCCGTCGCGGCGCGATTGGCGGGCGGCACCCTCCTGCTCCAGACGGCAGCAGGCGTGACCCTCGGCAGCGTCCAGCTATCCGCACCCGCCTTCGACGCGGCGGTGGATGGCAAGGTGACGGCCCGCGCCATACCGGAGATCATCATCACCACGGCGGGCGCAGTAGGGCGATTCATTCTGCAGTCCGCTGATGGGGCGGATGAGGTCATGGGCACCATCAGCGTCACGGGCGGCGGGGATGTGACGATCACCCGCACGGCCTTCGTCGTCACGGAAGGGGTGGAATTGTCGCCCCTGACCCTCGACCTCGCGAAGGCGGTCTGATGGCGTCCCGCCTCTGGACGCCTGCCGATGTTCCGGCTGCGGAGCGTGCCAACGGCGGGGTGTGGGACTTCGCGTCGGCGCAACTGGACAGCGGTGGCGCGAAGGCCACGGCCATTCCCGATCTTTGGGGGGTGCGGTCCCTCGTGCAGCCGGTGGCCAGCCTTCAGGTGCCGTTCGGACGCGTGGGTGGGTTTTCGGCGCTGGTCTTTCCCGATGCCGTCAATTCCCTGAAGATGGCGACGGCTGCCGCGTTCCAGCCTGCCTGGTATGCCGTGGTCATGCAGTTCCGCGACGGGACGCAGCTGAACACGGACGCGGCCATCTGCACCCTTTGGGGCAACCAGAACGACACGGGCAGCGACAGGGTGCGGCTCCGGTCGCAGACAGGCTTCCTCGACGCCGGGATACGGCCTGTCGTGAATGATGGCCCGGCAAGTGACGTGATCCTGCCGCTGCCCGTGTCGATGGTGGAAATGGCCTTCGCATATGGCGCGGGGACATGGGGGCCGTCGATGACGCCGAACGCCAACCGCAGCTGGCGGGGCCCCATGTTCTACGCCGTGGCGCTTGGGGCCGGATACACGCTCGACACCGTGCAGCGTTTCCAAGGGTATCTCGCGCACCGCTTCGGGTTCGCCAATCGCCTTCCTGCCAGCCATCCGTTCCGCACGGCCCCGCCCATGGTCTATGTGCAGCCCGTGAAAGCCTCCGGTGCCTGCGTCTTGCCGGGGCTGATCGGGAGCGGTCAGGCTCGCGCCATCGCCTCTGCACGCGGGGCCACGGTCCTGCCGGGGCTGGAAGCGGAAGGCACCGCCCGCGCCATCGCAAAGGCGCAAGGCGCGATGCTTCTGCCGGGGCTGGGGGCGGATGGTGTCGCGCGGGCGATTGCGAAAGCGACGGGTGCGGCGCTGCTGCCTGCCCTGACCGGAGCAGGACGCCTGCGCAGCGTCTTCCGCCCCCGTGGTCGCATCTCCACAGCCACAGACAGCCGCATCACCACGTCCGGCAATTCCGGCCGCATCATCTGAGGATCACATGGACAGCTTTTCCATCAAGCGCGGGGATACGGCCCCCGCCATCCGCCGGTCGTTCTCGACCGCAGCGGGACCGCTGGAGATCCCCGCCGATGCCAGCGTCGTCTTCTCCATGGCGGAGGCGGTCACAGGTCGCCTGGTCGTCGACCGCCAGCGCTGCCGGATCGAGGGCAACGAGATCATCTACTTCTGGCAGGACGAGGATACGGCCGTGGACGGTCTCTACGAGGCGGAGTTCGAGATAACCTATGCCGACGGCTCGGTTGAAACTGCGCCGAACGGTGGTTTCATCGTCGTGAAAATCACGCGGGATATTCGCTGATGTGGTGGGTCGGAAGCAGAACCGCCATCGTCGCCGCAGAGGCGCGGGCGGCGCGTGAGGTCGTGGGCGAACCCGAATACCGCGACGGGATGGAAGTGCCGCCCGATCAGCGTGTCACTGAGAGCTGGGCCATCCCAATGCGGACGGCGGACGGGCAGTGGGCCATTCCGGCATATGACGGGCTGACGCCTAAGGGCGTCACGCTGGTTGAACAGATAGACTGGCCGGAGGTGCCGACAGAATGACCCAGAACATCGACAGCAAGGGTGAACGCCTCTTGCCAACCAGACAGTTCTTCCTCGACCGGCTGTGGGTCTGGCTCACGGGGATCGCCTTCTGGGCCATCGGGGCGCTGTTCCTGCTGATCGCCACGCCATTCTGGGCCAACGTGTCCGCCATCTGGCAATCACCCGACACCCTTGCCACGATCTCGGCTGAAGTGGCGGAGTTGCGGGCGGACGTGGCGCAGGCCACGGGGGATGACCGGGTGATCCGCCAGCCCAAAGGGTTGAGCTACGTCACCGAACCCGTCCATCTGGGGGAGGACGTGGTCTACAACCTTGTCATCGAACGCACGACGTTGGGGGCGAACTGCAACTTTATGGGTGGGGAGTCTCTGTTCACCGAATCCGGGGGTGTGATGACCCCCGGATCTGCCCTTCCGGCCAGCACTCGGCGGCTGGCCGCACAGCAAACACGGTTGCATCTGAGGCTGACCCCGCCCGAGAACTTACGTCCTGGACGGATCGAACTGTATCTGGCGCTGGAATACGATTGCGCTGGCAAGCGGGTCTATGACCGCACGGATACGGCAGTCTACCAGCTGCTGGGTAAGATATGAGGAAATTTCGACGCATCGCGTCATGACGATTTGATGCAGGAGTTGAACACGCTCGGCTGCCGTCTTCAGGTCACCTGAGTGAAATTTAGGCGGCTGTGCTTGGCTACGAAGTCACAATAAATAATTCATTAACTTTGACGTGACTCCCGTAAAAAGTGCGGTATACAACCTAAGGGGTAGCTACCTTGACCTAAACGCCTGAAATGCCGTCCATATCCTTGGACGCATCGGTGAATTGTGAGGAATCTGCATGCCCTACATTACTCAAATCAACGGCGCGACAATCGACCTTCAAGCCACGAACCCAGTTGTGACATTGCCACCAACTGGCGTGCTGAACTCCTTCGGGACGTCGACGCAATTCTCGTCTTACAATGTTCTGGACGATGCTGATGCAGCAACCACTGAAACGGGTGATTATCTGGCACCCGTAGTTGGGGGAAGCCCGGTATCCGGAACGTATCAAGGCGGTGTTGAATTCAGCAATGCTGCCCTGACACTTGGTCCGGTTCTAGGTGTCAGTGTTAACCTGACCGTAAACCCCATTTCAGGCAACTATTTCGTTGCAGATGATGGAAGCGTTTTCATCATAACCGAAGGTCCTTTGGACGCCAACAACATCACGGTTTCGGGGTCGCTCAACACTGCACTTCCTCCGACATCAACTCCGTTGGTAGACGTCACGCTGAACCAGCTTCTGGCCAACCCGCTTGTGGCGCCCTTGGTCCCGGGTGGCGTGAATGGTCTGCTCAACGGCGTTATCGTCACACAGGCAGCAGATCCGAGTATTGATCTCGATCTTGATCCTGGCGAAATCAATGATCTTGTCTGCTTCGCTGCAGGGACCATGATCCTCACACCTGATGGCTACCGCCCTGTGGAAGAACTGCAGGCCGGTGATCTGGTGTCCACCAAGGACAATGGCGACAAACCATTGCAGTGGATCGGGTCTCGCCGGTTGAACACTGCGGCGCTTCGGGCTAACCCTCACCTGAACGCCATCCGGATCCGCGCCGGTGCATTGGGTGAAGGCGTTCCATCCTCGGATCTTCTTGTCTCACCGCAACACCGCGTTCTTGTCCGATCCAAGATCGCGATTCGCATGTTTGACTCGAACGAAGTTCTCGTTGCTGCGAAGCAACTGCTTTGCCTGGATGGTATCGATATTGCAGATGACTTGCAGGCCGTAGAGTATTTCCACTTCCTGTTCGATCAGCATGAAGTCGTGATCTCCAACGGTGCCGAGACGGAGTCGTTGTATACCGGGGCACAAGCACTCAAAGGCGTTGGTAAAGCAGCTGCAGAGGAGATCTTTGCGCTTTTCCCAGAGTTGCAGGACGAAGATTACCAAGCGACTGCCGCCCGTCCGTTGCTTTCGGGCCGACAAGGCCGCAAGCTGGCAATGCGACACCTCACAAACGATCGGCCTTTGGTCATCTGATTAGAAAGGGCGGAAACGCTCTCCCCAACTATCCGACCACTTGCCCCGCCTTTGTGCGGGGCTTTTTCATGACTGGAGACACCTATGATCCCTGCAGGGTTCAAGGGCAGTGCCGTGGCGCTGTCCTCTATCGACGTGGCCATGGTGGGCCGTCGCATCGGGACGGGCGAAGACGAGATCCGCGCGGTGCTGGCCGTGGAAACAGCGGGGGGCGGGTTCGACAAGCTGGGCCGTCCGCGCATGTTGTTCGAGCCGCATGTGTTCTGGCGCGAGCTCGGCCAGGGTCAGAAGCGAACGGCTGCCGAGGCAAGCGGGTTGGCCTATCCGGTCTGGGGCATGACCCCCTATCCCGCCGACAGCTACGCGGCCTTCATACGCGCCTACAAACTGGATCCCGCCGCCGCGCTGCGCTCGGCAAGCTGGGGTATCGGGCAGATCATGGGCTTCAACCACAAGGCAGCGGGATATGCCTCGGCGGGGGATATGGTTGCGGCCTTCTGCGAAAGCGAGAAGGCACAACTGGACGCGATGATCAGCTTCATCCGGTCCGAAGGGCTGGACGATGATCTGCGCCGTCACGACTGGTCTGGCTTCGCGCGGGGCTACAACGGGGCGGGATATGCCACCCACGGCTATCACACGAAGCTGGCTGCAGCTTTCGCCAAATGGCAGGCGATCCCGGACGTGCTGCTGACCCACCCGAACATCGGCCTTGGTGCCCGCAACGCGCATGTCACCACTGCGCAAAAGCTGCTGAAGAAGCTGGGCTTCGATCCTAAGGGCATCGACGGGCGGTTTGGCCCTGATACCGATGCCGCGACCGTGGCCTTCCAAGTGTCCCGAGGCCTGACGGCTGACGGCATCATCGGCCCCAAGACGTGGGCCGTCCTTATCCCTGAACTGGAGAATGTCGTATGAAGATCAATCCCGCCATCCCCCGCATCGCCCTGCGCTATGCTGCGGGTGCCCTCGTGACCTACGGCATCGTATCAGACGAAACCGCGCAGGTGATCCAGAACGATCCTGTCATATCGGGGGCCGTGGCCACCGGCCTCGGCATCGTGGTGGGTGTTGCCACGGAAGCGGCCTACGGGCTGGCCAAGCGCCTCGGTTGGCGGACCTGATCTCGATTTTACTGGTAGGGCAAGGATTGCCCCACCGTTACGCCTTAAGTGCAAGCTTGGTCATATCGTATAAGACAAATATCCCGAATAGGATGATATGTAGGCAGGTAAGATTAGCTATACCTTCATAAACCGCCTTATCAGGAAGAAGGGGTTTAACAACACACAAGATGACGGACGCCGCCAGCCCCCCTAGTAAAAATAATGCAGAGGTTTTTATAGCTCGTTTTGTTCTTGTAAATACCTCTTGTCCGACACGTGCTTCTTTCTGGACAAGATTTACATAGGTGTTAGCGGAGAAGCCCAGCGTTATGGTAACAATCACTGCCATAAAGTTTAGAAATTCGTGATTGACGAAATCTTTGAGAAATTCATTTTGATCGCTAAATATAGATTGGTCCAGAAAGTTGACGGTGCCAAAAATCAATAGAGATAAAGAAAATATCATCCACTGATCAAACTTCGTCACGACCTAATATCCTATCCGCGAATTCGCCTTTTAATTCTTCTAGGCTAAGTTCCTTATTATCGTCTGGAACTTCGACTAGTGCAACCTCTTGTTGGTTTTCAGAGGAAAATTTATTATTCTTCCCCATGGCTCGAGCTGTTACGAGACCAGTGCCTTTACTCATCGCTTTTTCAACGGTGTAGTGAACGCGCTCGGTGTCGAGGTCTAAACCCTCAGGGTTTGAAATCTCTACCTTAACCTTTTGAGCATGCTCTATATCGCGAAACTTCCTCATCTCGTCATCGTATTCTTGATCGCCACCAAACATATTGGGGACTTCGAGCAGAACGGTTAATCGAGTTACTCTTCCTTCGTTCCGTTTGACGAAATCCCAAAATGCTTCTTCGTTGGAAATTTCGTGAACGGATGTGAGATATGATAATCCATCAATACGTTCTTCTAACGCTTGTATTAGCCGTGGTGCTATGCTGGACGGTTTCCCGACGTCAGGATGGGACTGAATAGAAAGCTTCTGTCCATCTTTATGATCGCCAGGGTCTAATATCAAAACGGCTGCTTTCCATGCTTCATGGAGATACTCCGTAAAGCCATGCGCAGGTGATCTATTTTCTACCTCAATAATGCGCCGTCCAATTCGACCATAAATTAAACCAGTTCCGTCTGTGCTCTCGATCGGAATATATGCATAATCTACTCCTCTATGCCGGAATTCGACGGTTTGGGAAAATAATGCCCGCAACCATTCTTCTCTGTCTTTTAGTCCATTTAGAAATTCTGAAATATGCTTCTGCTGGCTTCTTCTTAAGCTCAGACGAAACAGATGAAAGCGTAAGATTTTTCCCATCGGCCCCTCGATTTATCGCACGTATAGGGAGATATATCAGCTGAATTTGCAACCTTAATTTTCAATGACGAGCGGAGCAGAATTGTCGGGTCTTCGTGAGCGAGGTGCTGTTCGGACACACTCTTGGCAGGCGGCGGGACTGATCATCTCCAACTTGGAAGCGCGTGTGAGTTTGCTATGAGGTTTCAGGGGTGCGACTGATCACCGTGCATTCCTCTTCACGAATCAAGAGATGTTCCGCAAGCGTTCATGCATATATGAGCGCGTGCATTATTACAGCCAGACCTGCCAATACGGCCATAGCGCATATGTGGCCGTCTCCCGCTGGCTTGAGCGGGGGGAGATGCTGGCACGTGCCCGGTGCACTCTGTGTGGGCATCGGGGCGCGGCCGATCTGGTGATGGTTCCGGTCCGAACGACGGGGTTCAAGTCCGGCACGTCCAGCTTTATGGTCGGCCTGAACGTGATCAAGGTTTGAAGAGCAGGGCTGTGCCCGTGCTTTGGTGGGGTGAAGGGGAGAATTTTAGGTGACGATATTCTGCCTCCCTACCACTTGGACTTCAATTCTCGGCATCAACACTTGAGTTTTGTTATCTTGTATTATTCCATTAACAATCGCGATGATCGTAACTTCAGATTTATGCAATACGCCATAAATATCTTCGTATTGGCAGTAGCCATGCATAATAAGTCCGACCTTTGACAAGGTCCATCTCTCGTAGTCGTTGCCCAGTAGGGGAATCAGGCGGGAAGTCGCGAAGCTTCCCTGCGGCAAGAACGAATCGCTATCTCTATCAACAAGGTAATTGTCGAATTTAGGAAACACCAAATTTGTTAGGTCCACGGGGTTATTAGGGTCGAGTTCAATTAGGCTGTGGTCAGCTATGAAGCGAACTTTTATTGCCGGGGTTTGCCCAAAGTTTTTCCATTTTAGGCGGAAAACGTAACCGCCGTCTTGCTTATCATCAATGTATTCGTCGTTCTCATAGCCATCGGGCATGATCCACGCTCTGTTTGCGGTTACGGCGTCAACTGAAGCAGTCGCAGTTTTTTCCGCAATGACAACTGAAGCTTTGGTCAGCCCTAATGATATATATAGTGCGCGTAAAGATATTAGAGTTACGACAAGCCCACCGGCTGAAACGCACAGACCGATAATGGTGAGTATAACTATATCTTTTTGTGCTTCTAAGCCTTCTAGGGCAATGTAAGTTTGCAGTCCCTTAGCACTTAAATCTTCAATAATTTCAAACAAGTTCTGTCTCACTATTCCATTGGGGCGACAAACCCTGACCATTTATTCATCAATAAGCGTCGGTTATCTAATAGATCAGATCGCGCATAACTGCGCTCGACTTTGCTTCCAATTGTATGGGTAAGGGCCGTCTCCGCCACATCATAGGTCGCGGCCTCCGTGTCCTGCACCCACGTCCTGAAGCTAGTGCGGAAGCCATGCGGCCGCCCCACCTCGCCCAGCAGGTTCATCGCTTTCTCAATGGATGTGCTGGTGATGTAACTGCCGCGTCGGTAGGAGAAGATGAGGTCGCCTGCTGCCGTCTGTCGCTGGTATTCGACAATCGAGAGTGCCGCTTTCGACAGCGGAACGCGAAAGGGCTGGGCTTTGCCCTCGTTGCCCTTCATCCGGTCTGCCGGGATCGTCCAGACATCGCCATCAATCTCGCTGAACCGCGCCCCTCGAGCACCCTCGGACCGGACGGCGGTCAGGATCATCCACCGGAGACATTGGAAGGACGCGCCGGGGCGGTCTAGGCGTTCAAACAGGTCCGGTATCTCCTGCCACGGCGTCGCGGGGATGGATGTGATTTTATGCCGGACCTCGCCCAACATGTGTTGGGCGGCCTTGACCGTGAAGGGATCTACGGCCAGCCCGCTGAGCTTTGCTTGGGTGAAGATGATATGCAGCCGCTGGATTGCCTTCTCCGCAGTCGGGGGTTTTTCCTTCCAGATTGGTGCAAGAGCGTCTCTGATGTCTGACTGATGAATGTCGGTGATGCGACGCTTCCCCAGCCTTGGGATAAGATGGAGGCGGATCGGGCTGAACCATCGCCCACGTTCCCCATCTCCGCGCAAGCCCGCCTTTTTTGCTTCGAACACCGCATCTGCCACCTCGGCAAATGTTGGGTCGCGACGGTCCAGTTCCGCCCGTTCCGCCTCCAACTGCCGTTCACGGGTGGATATGGGGTCACGTCCTGACGCGATGACCGACGCCCAAAGGTCACGCGATTTACGGGCTTCGGCTAAGCTGACTTCGGGATAGCTACCAAGACCCATGTCTCGGCGAACGCCAGCGAAACTGTATCGATAGATCCACCGCCCGCCCGAATCTTTTTTGTGAAGCATTAGGCCAGCACCGTCATTGTGCTTGCCGTCACCCACGTTCCGCAAGCCGATTGCCGTTAGCTTATTCCTCTCACGCGCCATTCTGTCCCACAATCTGTCCCACTCAATGATGCGCGCTGGCACGCTACATTGCGCGACAAAGTGCAACACGGGCAGTCAATAAATCAAGGGATAAACGCTAGTTAGGGGAGCGTTATGCGACAAGTCGCAACCCAGTATTGGTGCGGGCGGTCGGACTCGAACCGACAAGCCGAAGCAAAGGTGTTTAAGACCCCAGCGTTTACCATTTCGCCACGCCCGCTGCACGCAAAGCCGTATTGGGGTCATCCGGTGCTGTCAATCCTGCGAGGGCATGGCCAGTACCATCATGTGAGTGTGATTACCTAGCATGAATGAAGATTTACCTTGCGACGCTGTATCAGATGGATCCGCAGATCTCTTGACGCGGGACGGAACCTGTAAACCGATAACCCATCCTAAGCCGTGTTTTCGTGGTTCGTCCGCCCATGCACAGACCCGGTGCGCGGTCGCAGAGTTGACGTGCAAGGCAATACGGCACAGGTTCGGCCGGCAGTCATACCATGAGGATGGAAATGAATAACACGATGATCGAGGCAATCGGCAAACGACGTTCGCAATATGCTCTGGGCAGCACTCTGCCTGTGGGGAACGATGCCGTGGATACGCTGGTACGCGAAGCGGTTCGCCTGTCGCCCACGTCGTTCAACTCGCAAAGTTCCCGCGCGGTGATCCTGTTCGGCGCGGAACACCTGAAGCTGTGGTCTATCGTCAAGGAAACGTTGCGGGCGATCGTGCCCGCCGAAAGTTTCGCAAGCACCGAAGGCAAGGTCGACAGTTTTGCCGCAGGTGCCGGGACTGTGTTGTTTTTCGAGGATCAGGAGCCGATCGCGAAACTTCAGGAAAGCTTTCCGCTTTATGCCGAGAACTTCCCGATCTGGTCCGAACAGTCGAGCGGGATGGCGCAGCTCGCCGTCTGGTCCGCGCTGGCAGATGTGGGTATCGGCGCAAGCCTTCAGCACTACAATCCGCTGATAGACCAGAAGGTCATCGACACGTGGGACCTCCCGGAAACATGGAAGCTACGCGCACAAATGCCTTTCGGTTCCAACCAGAAACCGTTCGGCGAAAAGACATTCATGGACGATGCGGAACGCTTCCGCACGTTCGGCTGATATTGCCAATGCCACCGGGGGATGCCTCCGGTGGTTACTCCACCTGACGATGCGTCGGGCAATCTATGCATCTTCATCGGTGCCTTCTTTTTATCCGCGCAAGAGGCGTGGCCGGTATCGTGACCGCCTTATCGGCCGAATGATCTCGATCTCGCCCTGCTGACGCTTACATCGACCCTGCACCCTGTTTTCGGTGTTGCCGTCGATGGCCCGAAGCGCCTCCCGGATATGCAAGGCGACACATGCCGTCTTGCAGTTTCATCGCTGCAGACATCTTCCGGCGAAGGCAAGACTGTTGGTCATACCTACCGTTCTAGTAAGGTCGTGACATTCCCCCGGCCCCGCCGCCTGATTCTATTTTGCCGTTCGACTTCCATATCATTGATGTTGGCAACCCTTGCAGCATTGTCTATCAGTCGCTGACCTTCAAAGAGAACAAATCATGAGTGCGGTCGGCATTTCCAAATCTCCCACCGGCATCGGTGGTTTCGACGATCTTACGCTTGGGGGGGTGCCGACGGGACGGCCGACACTGGTTTGCGGATCGGCGGGATGCGGCAAGACGCTGTTCGCCTCCACGTTCCTGATCCACGGCGCACGGCAGTTCGACGAACCGGGCGTCTTCGTCACCTTCGAGGAGCGGCCGACGGACATCGTGGCCAACGTGGCCTCGCTCGGGTTCGAACTGGACACACTTATCGCGGAAGACAAGATCACCATCGAGCATATTCTGGTCGATCCTATCGAACTTGCGGAGATCGGCGAATATGATCTGGAAGGCCTGTTTCTTCGGCTTGAGCTTGCGATAGATGCCATTGGGGCAAAACGGGTCGTGCTCGACACCATCGAAAGCCTGTTCTCTGCCTTCAACAACCCGGCGATCCTTCGTGCGGAGATCCGGCGTCTGTTCGACTGGCTGAAGGACAAGGGGATGACGACGGTCATCACCGCCGAACGCGGGGACGGTTCCCTCACCCGTCAGGGGTTGGAGGAGTATGTTTCCGATTGCGTGATCCTGCTGGACCACCGCGTGAACAGTCAGGTGTCCACCCGCCGCATGCGGATCGTCAAGTATCGGGGAACGGCACACGGCACCAACGAATACCCCTTCCTGATCGACGAAGACGGGTTCTCCGTCCTTCCCGTCAGTTCGCTGGCGCTGGACCACAAGGTTCACGAGGACATCATAACCTCGGGTGTTCCCGATCTCGATGCGATGATCGCTACCGGAGGGTTTTACCGGGGAACATCCATCCTGATCTCCGGCGTGGCGGGGGCGGGGAAATCCTCGCTTGCGGCAAGCTTTGCCAATGCAGGCTGCGCGGGCGGGGAGCGGGTGCTGTATTTCTCGTTCGAGGAATCGTCGGCCCAGACCGTCCGCAACATGCGTTCCATCGGAATCGACCTGCAGCCTTGGCTGGATGCGGACCGACTTCGCCACATCGCGGCCCGCCCCACCTTCTACAGCCTGGAGATGCATCTTGCAGTCATGCTGCGGGAAATCTCGCGCTTCGACCCTTCGCTGGTCGTGCTCGATCCAATTTCAGCGCTGCTGGGATCTGGCGACCAGCAGGAAGTGCAGGCGATGCTGCTGCGCATCGTGGATTTCCTGAAGAACCGCGGTGCCACGGCTGTGTTCACCCATCTTGCGCACAGCCAGGAGGGAGCGGTGGCAACGGATGCAGGCATGTCATCCCTGATGGATGCCTGGATCCTGATGTTGAATCGGGAGGTGAACGGGGAGTTCAACCGCGAACTGTATCTGCTGAAGGCGCGCGGCGCGGCTCATTCCAACCAGGTGCGGGAATTCGTCATGCACTCCGATGGCATTCGCCTTCTTCCCCCTTTCCTCGGTCAGGGCAGGGCGCTTACCGGCTCTGCCCGCCGCGCCGAGGAGGCTCGTGTCCGCCGCGAGGAAATCATCCGGACCAAGGAAGTGGGGCGCCTGCGCCTGGCAGCGAACGAACGGCGCCGCGTCGCTCTTGCCCGTATCGAGCAACTGAACGCCGAAATCGAGGCGAGCGAACACGAGTTGCACCTGATGGAGGATGCGGAGACGGAATACCTTCGGCAGTCCGGTCGCGACCTCAAGGAAATGGAGGCAAGCCGTCGGGCGTGAGCCCGCGGTTTCAAGAGAATGACGATGCAACAAAAGACGAAAAAGCTCGTTCTCTATGTGGCGGGGCAGACCCCGAAGTCGCTGGCCGCGATTTCCAACCTGCGTCGCATCTGCGAGGAGCATATGCCCGGACGTTACGTGATCGAGGTGATCGATTTGCGCCAGAATCCTAAACTGGCACGAGAGCACAACATCATCGCAATTCCCACACTGGTCCGGGAACTGCCGGTGCCGATGCGCAAGATTATCGGCGACCTGTCGGACGAAGAAAAGGTGTTGGTCAGCCTACGGCTGGGAGAAGAGTGAAAATGACCCCGGATGCGCTCGATGATCTTAAACGTCGCCTGCTAGAGGCAGAGGAGACGATCCGCGCCATCCGGGAAGGAGAAGTCGACGCATTGGTGATCGGGCTGCACGACCAGCCGGAGATCTTTTCCATTGGCGGCGACTCCGAAGCATTCCGCAGCTTCATGGAGGTTATGGATACCGGTGCCGCCGCTGTGGACGATCGTGGTTGCATCATCTACGCCAACACCACCTTCGCATCCGCATTCGACAAGGAGGCGCAAGCCCTGCAAGGCGTGCCCATTGCCGACATGCTGCCGCTGCCCGATTACGATATCGCCCGTCTTCTGACCCCCGACCCGCAAGGCAGCGATGGTATCGAGATCACGCTGAAAGCACCTTCGGGCAAGCGTGACCTGCTGCTTTCCGGCAGGCCATTGCGGCTGGGTACGGTGAATGGCCAAGCGATTACCTTGGCAGACGTGACGGAACGCGTCAGGGCCGAACGTGCCGATCAGACAGAACGGATGGCGCAGGCCATTCTTGCATCCGCGAACGAGGCCGTTCTGGTCTGCGACATGCAGGGTTTCGTAACTCATGCGAATGGCGCTGCTTTCGATTTGTGCAACCGTGATCCCGTCGGTCTGCGGTTTACCGACATCGTCCCGCTCGTTTCCGCCCCTGATGCAGGGCTGGATGGAAATGCCGACATCCTGAACAGGGCGATGAGCGGTCGGCCAGTGCGCGGACTTGAGGTCGTGGCCCCTACCGCCCGTGGATCCCAGGACTTCTCGCTTAGCGCCGCACCGTTGTTGATGGCGGGCAGCGACATCGGTGGCTGCGTGGTGACGCTGGTCGACATGTCGCTGCGCAAGGAGGCAGAGCGTCAGCAGCTTTTGCTAATGCACGAACTGGATCACCGCGTGAAGAACACGCTCGCAATGGTACTCGCAATCAGCCGCCGGACGCTTCAGACCGCGCCCAACCTGAAGGGCTTCGGGGACGTCTTCACGGAGCGCGTGCGTGCGCTTGCTGCCACGCACAACCTGCTGGCCCGCAATGCTTGGCAGGGTCTGTCTGTTCGCGATATCACGGTTGCGGAACTGTCGCCCTTTGCGGATCTGGGTGGCGACCGTGTGGATCTGGGTATGCTCGACCAGTTGATCACGCCCGATGCCGCAATCGCGCTTGGGCTGATCCTTCATGAACTCGCGACGAACGCAGTGAAGCACGGAGCATTGTCCGGCGATCAAGGTAGCGTCCGTGTTCACCCTGTTCATGCGGATGACGGTACCGGTTTCGTGATCGAGTGGCGCGAGCGGGGTGGCCGTCGTGTCGGGCAGGATCGCCGCAAGGGATATGGCGAAACCGTAATCACGCAGGGCATGCTGTTCGCTCATGGCGGCAAGACGAAGCTTTCCTATGATCCAGAGGGTGTGATCTGCACCATCCACATCCCTGCAGGTCATCTGGTGGAGGCCGGGACACGTCTTGTGCCTGTCGGTGGTATCGTTTCCTGACCCGCCGGATACGTCCTTCCTGCGGCACCTTCCGACCACGCGAAGGATGACGGGATGGCCGTGCCCTTGTCCCTCCCGCGAAAGGGCTGGTAGAGGGCGGTATCGGAATAGGACATTAGAATGACACGTAATACTTCCCCGGACAGCCTGAAGCTGACCGAGCCGGGGCTTCTGATCTGCACACTGACAATCGCCCTTGCAGGTCTTCTCTTCGGCTTCGACACCGCGGTTATTTCGGGCACGACGGAGCTTCTTCGTCAGGAATTCGCGCTGACACCGGAGTGGATGGGTGTGACCGTATCCTCCGCCTTGTTCGGGACCTTGGCAGGTGCACTTTGCGCGGGCCGCCCCGGCGACCGGTATGGCAGTCGCAACGCGTTGCGGGTACTGGCGATCCTGTACATCATATCCTCCGTCGGATCCGCCTTTGCCTGGGATTGGAACTCGCTTGTCTTCTTTCGCGTGCTCGGAGGGCTTGCAGTGGGGGCCTCGTCTGCACTTGCACCCGTCTATATATCCGAGGTGGCACCGACCCAGCATCGTGGACGTTTGGTCGCGGCATTCCAGTTTTGCGTGATCTCGGGCATCTTGCTCGCCTATGTCTCCAATGCCATCATCGCAGGTATGAACTTAAGCAATTCGGACGAATGGCGCTGGAAGTTCGGAATCGCCACGGTCCCGTCGATCGTCTTCATGGTGTTGCTGCTGCGGATTCCGAATAGCCCCCGTTGGCTAATTGCCAAGGGCCGTGTGGATGAGGCGCGCGCGGCCTTTGCTTTCATAGGGCTGACCAAGCCTGCGGCAGAGGCAGAGATTGCCGATGTCCGCGCCGATACGGGCGACGGGGGCGACACCGAGCGGTTGTCATGGGCGCGTTACCGCAAGCCGATCCTTCTCGCCCTGTTGGTGGCAGCTTTCAATCAGCTTAGCGGCATCAACGCGATGCTGTATTATCTGAACGACATTTTTGCGGCATCGGGGGGAAACCTGTCGCCTGATACCCAAGCCATCGTCATCGGGATCGTCAACCTGATCTTCACCGGTGTCGGACTGATGCTGATCGACCGTCTGGGCCGTCGCACGTTGCTGCTGATCGGTTCGGCCGGAATGACAGTCGCACTTGTCGTTGCGGGATTTGCGATGGGTGGCATCCTGCCGCCTTGGACGCTTCTGGCCGCATTGATCGTGTTCATCATCTTCTTTGCCCCCAGTTCGGGTGCAGTCATCTGGGTCTATATCAGTGAAGTATTTCCGACGCAGGTTCGCAGCCGGGGCGGTGCCATCGGCGCATCGAGCCATTGGGGATTCAACGCAGTGATCGCGCTGATTTTCCCATCGGTGGTGGCCATGTCGCAAAGCGTGCCATTCTACTTCTTTGCGGCGATGATGGCGCTTCAGTTCATTGTTGTTCTGGCATACTTCCCGGAAACGAAAGGCGTCCCACTTGAAAGGATGCGCGAGAGGCTGGGCCTCGGCAAAGGCTGAGGCCAATTTTGCGAAAGGGCGACCGTGGCACCGATGGGGGTGATACTGGCTGGCGGGGCAGCCCGCCGCATGGGGGGAGGCGACAAGGGCCGATTGGACCTGGGCGGCCGCACCGTTCTGGAGGAACTGATGTCCCGCTTGGCCCCCCAATGTGCCGAGGTTGTTTTGAACGCGAATGGCGACCCCGCACGTTTTGTGGACATGGCGCTTGCGGTTGCCCCCGATACCATCGCCGGCCTGCCCGGCCCGCTTGCGGGCATTCTGGCAGGAATGGAGGCGGCGGTGGCACGGGGGATGACGCATATCCTCACCGTCCCCGCCGACACGCCTTTCATCCCACATGATCTTGCACGTCGGCTGTTCGCGGGCTTGGGGGATCGGCCCGTCGCCCTCGCTGCCACATCGCGGGGAGGCCGGATTTCCTGCCATCCGGTGTGCGGTCTCTGGTGTGTGGGTCTACGACATGACCTGCGTCGTGACATCCTCGGCGGGGCGGCAAAAGTTTCAGTTTGGGCACAGACAAAAGGTGCTGTCGCGGTGCCGTTCGAAGTGACGGGCCTTGACCCGTTCTTCAACATAAACACGCCGGAAGATCTGGAGCAGGCCCGTGACATTGTCCGATGGGGGGAGGCTCGGATCGTCTGACGTCCGGCCTATCCCGGGCTTGTTTCGTGATTTTCTGGCGCCGTGCGGATGATTGCCGCACCTGACGACTACCACAAAGAACTAGTTTTCGTTGTATCGAAGCGGCGATTGTCTGGCTGCATTGGCGCCGGATACACTGGTCTTGAGCTTTGGCACCCCCGTTGCATGATCGCCCTGCGGGCACTTGAAGAACCATTCTTGCAAGTGCCCGTGAACCCTCAAGCCAAAGCCTCTGCCTCGGGCTGGGATGCCAGTTCGGCCACCTGTGCCCGTATGTCTGGTATTGCGGTAATTTCCCAGAATGCCGCGCGAGACACCGGCCCGATCGCCTGTATACGCTGCTGGACGGTGCCATCCTGCGCGATCAACTGGCAGTGCAATGTCACGTCCAGCCCCACGCGCAGCGGGTCCATTCGGGCAATCCCCTGTTTCAGCAGGTCGCGGATCAGGGGTGATCCATGCGTTTCAAGATCCCGCAGGATGCCCCGGCAATCAATGACCCGACTGGCCGCGATTTCCTCCACGCTCCTGTCGGGGTGAAGGATACGGACATGATTGTCTTCCATCCCGTCGAACCTGCCGCGCCGCAATTCCAGTTGCCCGCGTGTCAGTGCATCCAGAATGGTATTCCATGATGCGGGGGGAATACGATGGCGGTGCACGCCCCACCACGATCCCGCGTGGCGCAGGAAGCGTTTGCGCTGCGTGATCGTCATTTCACGCCAAAGGCGATGGGCATGGGGGCGAACGCCGTCGACTGCATCACGCCAGCTACCTCCGTTTGCCTCTGCGTTGCGCGCGGTCGTGCGCATCCAGTGCAGAAGCCAGCTGATCTCGGCCCCGAACGGGGGTTCGGCACCGGTAGGGCGGGGCAGGGAGGTTCCATGCGCCAAGGGCAACAGCCCGCGACGGGAAACACTGACGATCTGCCCGCGATGTCCGCCCTTCAGCAGGGACAGGGTCTGGTCGATCATGGACAGTCCGGACCCTATAATGACGACACGTGCATCCGGATCGATGCCACCATCGAAATGCCACGCATTGTCCAGACCGGGCGTTGCCTCCGGCACGGCATGGCCAGTCGCCAATATTGCGCGATCCCCCCGCACCTGCTGTCCAGAGCCGAGGGTGAGGGTGATGCCTCCATCCTCCGCCTGCAGGCGTGTCGCCTCATCCTTGACGAGGGTCAGGCGCGGGTTGCCCCGCCAAGGCGTCAGCAGATCCTGCATGTAATCGCCATAGGTCGCGCGGCTGACGAAGTCGGTCTCGTGCCGCGGGCGGCCGTGTTCGGTCAGCCAGTCGTGGAAATGCTCCGGCTGATCGGCAAACGCACTCATGTTGTGCACGCGCGTATTCAGAAGGTGGTCAGGATCCGTCGTTGAATAGGCAATGCCGCAGCCGAGCAGTTCGCCCTTTTCCACCAGTGTTACTTGGATGCCGTCCTGCTTCAGCAGATGTGCAGCCATCAGGACGCCGCTTGCCCCCCCTCCTATAACAAGGACATGCTGATGCACGGTTCCCATATCTTTCATGGCGTATCTATCCGATCGATGCAGGCTGACGGGTGGTGATGGTTGAGGCGAGGCGGAGCACGTGCCGCTCATGCCTGATATGGGTGCGATGGCATTCTTTTAGGGGAGAGAGTTCAGTCCCCCAGAAAATTTCCCGTGCTGAAAAGGCAGTAAACTCCGCCTGCTGGCCATCGCGGGCGCACAGGTCTGAGTGTTCCAGCAAGGGCTGATGGAATGAAAAGCGGAATGGTGGATCCTGCCATCTCATCGCCTTCACCGACCCTTCTGTCCAATCCTGATCAAGATGGAGTTTTACCTCGGTCCTGACCATTCCAAAAAGCGCACCATATGGGGAATGATATGCCACCTAGGATCAATTCGGCAGAAAAAAGGACCTAATGTCAAGGGTATCTCGGTTCATTTTCACGGCAACCAGCGGATGACCTTGGAAGATCGTCTCCTCGTTCGGTTCCTGAAAGCCGATAACCCCGCCTGATGCGAAGGGCCAGAATGCGATCCTGCAGGGCCTGACACTGGCCTAGGCTTCCCGATCCTCTGACCTTGTTTCGGCCTCGCGTTCCTATCCGTCCCCAGCCGACGATCAGGGCGTGATCGGCAAACAGATCACGGGCGATATGCATCGTGTAATAGCGGCAGCAGTTCGTTCGCTGATGTATCCGTTCCAGGTAGATGTCCATCATGCTTCCCCCATGCACACCATATGGTGCAGGTGGAGGGTTCAGCAAAGATCAGCCCAGAATATGCCGGAGAAGGTAAGGCCCGATGCGATGAGGGCGGCCCCGCTTGCCAGAACGGCGCTGCGTCCGAGCGGACCTGCGCGGTACCGCATCGCGACAGTCAGCACCACCCCCCCCGCCAGCAGGAAGACGGCCAGCACGCCTATCAGGATCGCGCGCAGCAGGCCTGTCTGCAATCCAATGGCACATCCTGTTGCCTGAACGGCATAGATCGCGATGAAGGCGACCGACCAGAGGACGAAACCTGCAACGAGAAAGGCAAGTTCCTTCATGCGACACCCCCGACCAGAAGGCGCAGAGCGAATGGGAACACTGCGGACAGGATCGCCACGAGCGCGGCATATCGCTGCCAGAGGGAAACGATCCGTCTGTCGGTGTCGTCACGCCGCATGGCCCAACAGGCCATGACCAAACCGATGGCCGTATGCACTGCCGCGAAAATAGCGACCGCCGCGAGAGAGGACGCTGCCGCATGTTCGGTGATCCCCTCCATCTTCCACAGGATCAGCGAAAATCCCGCGAGGACCATGGCCTGCGCCACGACCGTGACGACACCGCGTGGAATGGCCCCTGCCACAAGCGCAGGCAGGATCGGAAACAACGCCATCCAGCCTGCCGACGGCCAGAATGGCGGGGGCCAGCCGGGGGCGGAAATACCAAGGAACCCTGCGCCGAACAGCAGCGACGCGAAGGCCGTCGCATCTGCCGCGATGACGAAACGCATCGCCCAGAGTGACGGCGGCGACGGGCTTGCAAGGTGGTTGGGCAGGATCAGACCCTCGCCGGCATCCATCATCTGCGGCCGATGGGGGGAGCGAGACCAGCGGAGGAACAGCGTCAGGACCACCGCCGCAAAGATGACAGCCAGGGGATACACCTTCAACAGCAGGCTGAGGAACACCCCCGCTGTGGCGCAGGCGGTGATCAGGGGCAGGAAGGTCGGGCGGGGAAGGACAACGATCTGCTGCGCCTCTCCCGTCAGGGGATCGACGCCAAGGGTTTCCATCTCCCCCCTCGGAGTGGCGAGAAGTCCTTGCCCCGCCGCGAGATCGCGACCGATGCGGCGGACATCCAGCGTGTCCGCGCGACCTGAAACGCTGGGGATGGCCGCGAAGGCATAGGCTGTGGGCGGTGTCGGCATAGCCCATTCCAGAGTGCCCGACCGCCACGGGTCACGCCGGAATGGCTTCCCGAACAGGATCATCAGGACCAGATCCAGCGCCAGCAGCGCAAAACCGATCATCGTGAGAAAGCTGCCCATGGAGGAGACGAAGTTGAGCGCCTCCCATGCCGGATCGCTGTAGGCGTGCATCCGTCGTGTCATGCCCAGAAGGCCTGTCAGATGCATCCCGAGGAACGTCAGGTTGAACCCCGCAAAGACCGTCCAGAAGGCGGCATGTGACAGATGCTGCACTGGCTGCCGTCCCGTCATATGAGGGAGCCAGTAATATGCAGCGGCCATCATCGGAAAGACGAAGCCGCCGACCAGCACGTAATGCAGGTGGGCCACGACAAAATGCGTATCATGCGCCTGCAGGTCGAACGGGACCATCGCCAGCATGACACCGGACAGCCCCCCGCAGACGAAGACGAACATGAACCCGCCGACATGCAGCATCGGGATCGAAAATCTGGGGCGTCCGGCGGCCATTGTCCCCAGCCACGAGAAGATCTGCACCGCCGTGGGCAGAGCCACCAAAGCGCTGGCGATGGAGAAGAACGACAGCGACAGATGAGGTATGCCGGTCGCGTACATGTGGTGGACCCACAGCCCGAATGACAGAAAGCCCATCGCCACGATCGCGGCGACGATCGCGCGGTATCCGATCAGCCGCTGGCTGGAAAACACGGGGATGATCGTGGACAGCACCCCCGCGGCGGGCAGGAAGATGATGTAGACCTCCGGATGGCCGAACAGCCAGAACAGGTGCTGCCACAGCAGTGGATCGCCCCCCCGCGCGGGATCGAAGAAGACAAGCCCGAAGGCCCGCTCCGCCTCCAGCAGCAACGAGCCAAGGATCAGGGGAGGGAACCCGAGCAGCATCATCCCCGCCACAACCAGCATGTACCATGCAAAGATCGGCATCCGGTCGAGCGACATGCCCCGCGCGCGCAGCAACAGGATCGACACCAGCATTTCCACGGCCGCCGAAAGGGCCGAAATCTCCACGAAGGTAATCCCCAGCAGCCAGATGTCGGCATTGATGCCCGGGCTGTAAGTGGCAGACGACAGGGGTGCATACATGAACCAACCCGCATCGGGGGCCACGCCCAGAAGGAGCGCCACGATCAGGATCGATCCGCCGAACAGATAGCACCAGTAACCATAAGCCGAAAGGCGTGGAAACGCCATGTCCCGTGCCCCGAGCATCTTGGGCAATAGATACATGGCCAAACCCTCGAAGAAGGGGATGGCGAACAGGAACATCATGATCGTGCCATGCATGGTGAAGACCTGCGCATAGGTCCCAGCATCCATGAACGGGCTCGTGGCGGAGGCAAGCTGGATGCGGATAAGCATCGCCAGCAATCCACCGATGGTGAAGAAGACGAGCGCCGTCAGCATGAAGCGCTTGCCAATGACCGTATGGTTCACCGCCGAAAGGCGGCCCCAACCGGGGGGCGTGCCCCAGATGCGTTCAAGTGCCTTGTGGCGTTGAATGGGGGTCATGGTGCCTCCGGCGGCCATTCGGCGTGGGCCGTGGCAGTAAAACTCATGTCGACATGGCCGACGCCGCAATATTCGGCGCAGACCCCGCCATAATCGCCCGGCTGGTCGGCATGCAGGACGATGCTGTTGGCGTGGCCGGGGATCGCGTCGATCTTGCCGCCCAGCCTCGGGATCCAGAAGGAGTGGATGACGTCGGGACTGGTCACCAAGATCTCCACGTCTTGTCCAGCGGGGATGTGCAGCACGTTCACGGTCGGTGCAAGGTCGGTGCCGGGATAGCTGAACCGCCATTCCCACATCGCGGCTTCCGCCTCCACCCGATAAGGGGCGCTGCCACCCAGCGAGCGTTCCCCAAGCCAGAGGGCGGCAACCGTGGTCATCAGGATGATGGGCACCGGAAAGATCAGGCCCCCGCCGATGATCCACCAAGACGACGGGATTGCCCTTCCGGCCGAGGGGCGGAACAGCAGCAGCATGAACAGTGCGAGGACAAGAATGAAGATTGCCGTCGCGCCCCAGAACATCCACCACCACAACGTGGCGATGCCCAGTGCCACCGGACCCGCGGGCGACAGCACCGACAGATCATGGGTGCAGCCTGCGACGACAAGGACAGGGAACCCGATGGCCGCGATGTTTCTTGACGCCCTGACGGAGGAAACATGACCCAGACCGACAAGAACCCGCCCGAGACGGACGAGCACATCTCTGACGAGACCCATGGAAGCGAGACGAACCCCGTTATCGCCAAGGTGGAGGAAAAGACGACCGACTCCTTCATTGCAGTTGCAGGACATCCGCTTCACGCCATGGCCGTGCATTTTCCGATCGCGCTGGTCGTTTGCACTTTGGGCGTCGACATCCTCTACTGGTGGAGCGGAGACGCCTTCTGGATCCGCGTCGGTACGTGGTCGTCCGGTCTGGCCTTCGTGGCAGGCGTCGGCGCCGCCCTTGTCGGCACGGTGGAGTTGCTGGCCGTTCCGGGCATCCGTGCCCGCGCCGCCAGTTGGGCGCATGGCATCGCCGGAATGGCATTGGTAGCCATTGCCGGAACCAACTGGGGATTGCGGATCACGACCGAGGATGCGGTCCTGCCGCAAGGTCTGCTCCTGTCCGTTCTGGGCACGATCATGACCGGCATCGCGGGGTGGCATGGTGGAAAGCTCATATTCGATCACGGCATCGGTCTCATGGTGTCGTCCAAGGATTGATTGGCGCGACCAGATCTTGCAACGCACCGGGGCGGAAAATGTCTTCGGAAAGGCTTGGAATATCGGGCTTTGCCAGAACCAGCCACAAAATGCAGGTGATGGTCGAGCCCGTCAGAACGGTCGCCAGCGCAAAGCGCCAGATCGGGTAATTTTCCCCCTCGCGGAACAGGCGGATCACGACCAGCCCCATCAGAACATGAAAGAATGCCATGAGACCGACGAACGCGAGTTTCAGGGCGAACCAGGGCGCGAAAGTCTGTTCCGTGAACACCAGGACGGTTCCGGAGGCAACCGCGATGAAAGCAAGTGGCGACACGACGGCAATATAAGCGTAACGCACAATCTTCTGCAGACGGTGCAGATCATCGCGAAGGATGATGGCACGCCGCTGGATGTAAAGCGACGGCAGGCACAAAAGCCCCGCGCACCAGACGGAGATTGCGGCGATATGGACGGCCTTCAGCAGTTCCGTCATTGGCCTTCCCTTTGCGGAAGGATATTCGCGCACAGGGAATGCAGCGCGAAGCCAATATAAGGCAGGGCCGCAGGGGCCCACATCAGAAGCCCCGCCAGTTGCTGATCTTCCAGCGGGCTAAATCCGAAAGCGTAGGTGGTCGTAGCATGGGCGGCAAACAGGGGGCGGCTGGCAAATGTCAGCAGTGCTCCCAGCATTCCCATCTGAAGAAGTGTCGCAAGCGACATCGCGATTCCCCGCCCTGCACGGCCCGGTGCCATCATCGCTGCCCAAAGCCATATTCCAGTGCCAAGAAGCGAGACCTCCATCAGCCAATAGATCGCATCGGACCCGAGGGCTGCGGAATAGGGTTGCGGCATGTGCCAGATCCAGATCGCTGCAAGATGCGAAATGAATGCCGGCCCGTCACTTTTCGCGTGGAGTCTGGCCCCCATCACCAGCAAGGGTGCCGCAACGGCCACGATCAGCACGTGGTGCAGGACACGTACGGAAAACAATGCGCTCGCCATGGCGCAGATCGGGCTGAGGAATGCCACCGCCAAAACAAGAATGCCTCCCATCCACGAAAGCCGGGAACCCTGAACGAACGGGGTCAAGGCGGCGGCTGCCAGAAGTGCCAGGATGATGGCGGGATCCGCATTCCATGACATCCACAGATTGTCAGGCAAGGGCGCGGGGCCGCAATAGGGGGCAAATGGCTGCATCATTGTCCGATCCGAGAAGTTATGGTGACAATGTATGTGCGGAAGGCTGGTTCCCCCGGTCCGCCTGTGCCCCTTTGTCGCGTTCCGCCGGGAAGGCCGCAGATGCGGACGGCGTGGTTCCATGTGTTACGATGGGACAATTGACCGTGCGACCCGCTGTGACAGACGCTTTCCGTAGACCGGAATGACCTCCAGCCCCGAATTGGAAAGAGGATGTTAACGCCTGCTTTTCATTCGCATATTGAAGGGATATGGTTCCACTATCCGGTCAGGTTCGTCGATGGTCGCGTTTCGCGGTGATGACTTGATGTCAGGATCGTCGGCCGAAGAGCAGGGCGGCACGATTCATACGTTACTTTGCGACATTAGGAATTGTCATGTCTGCGCCAAACCCTGAATGCCTGCGACTGTTTCAGGAAACCAACTGGTCTTCAACACCGCTCGGCCCTCAGGACGGGTGGACGCCGGAGCTGCGGACGTTGGTCAACGTCATGCTGGGATCTCTGCAGCCCATGCTGATCGTTTGGGGTCCGGCACAGACGACCCTGTACAATGACGGATATGCCCAGATGTGCGGATTGCGTCATCCGGCGGCTTTCGGTCGGTCGTTTTACGACCTTTGGTATGACATATGGGATCAGGTCGATCCGATCATCACCGCTGCCTATGCAGGGCAGGGCACGTCGATGGCCGACATCACTTTCACCATGCATCGCAAGGGATATCCGGAGGAGACGCATTTTGCCTTTTCCTACACACCGGTGCGGGATCCGTGGGGCAAGGTTCTGGGCATGTTCTGTGCCTGCACCGAAACGACAACAGAAGTGAAACTGCGGCGCGAGGAACTGAACCAGCGCGAGCGTTTCATCCAGGTTTTCGAATTGTCGCCGGGCGGGATCGCGATGCTGGTGGGACCGTATCACGTCTTCGAATACGCCAATGACAGCTACTACTCCATGGTCGGGCTTTGCCGTGACATCATCGGCAAACCTGTCGCCGACGCGCTGAAGGAAGTGGTCGACCAGGGGATCATCGAGCTTCTGGACGGCGTATTCAGAACGGGCGAACCTTATATAGCGCGCGGCATGTCGATCGCCTTGAACCGGGGACCGGAGGGTGAGACGCAGCGCCGTTTCATCGACCTCGTGTATCAGCCGATGCGCGACATACACGGAACGGTTATCGGGATTCTCGTTCAGGCGCAGGACGTGACGGAGGAAAGAGCCGAGGCGCGTCACCGCGAGTTGTTGTCGCACGAGCTCGGGCACAGGTTGAAGAACCAGCTTGCAATGCTGCAGGCCATTGCGTCGCAGACATTGCGGAATGCGACTGACCTGCATTCGGCGCGTACTGATCTTATGCAGCGCATCGCCGTCCTGGGACGTGCCCACGATGCGCTTATTGCCGGAGGGCGAGGATCTTCCACGGTGGGGGAGTTGGTGGCGCAATTGCTGGCAATAAACGACGACCCCGTGTCGTCTCGTTTCATTGTCAGCGGGCCGCCGCTCGTCATTGGACCGCGCGCTGCCCTCTCACTCTCGCTGATCCTGCACGAATTGGGGACGAACGCGTTGAAGTACGGCGCTCTGTCCGTGCCGCAGGGTCGCGTTTCTATCCACTGGGCAGTGACGGAAAACGGAAAGGGGTTTCGTCTGACGTGGGAGGAGACCGGGGGGCCAGTAGTGAAGGAACCCGTCTCTCGGGGCTCGGGTACGCGCCTCATACAGGCGGGACTCTCGGGCACGGAACATTGCGAAATCTCCTTGGATTATCACGAAACCGGATTGCGTTTCCAAGTCGATGCAGATTTGTCGGGAGTGCAGCAAAGCCACTGACCGAGGGCCGACTTCGTTCGGGTCAAGATCCTGCAAGGCGACTAGGTCATCGCCTTGCAGGAAGGATCAGCGAGACTTCTTGTAAAGCTTCTCTGCGATCTCGAACATCTCCTCGGGCGCATAGTCGGGGGTGAATGCGGACGGGGTGCCGGTCAGATCATGGATCTTGCCACCTTCCGGCATGCCGTCAACGACTTGCAATTCGCCCGGCGGGTCATCGGGAAGCGCAACTTCTCCGTTGCCCCAGATGCCGCGCATTTCCTGATAGTCGTTCTCGCTGAACGTATACAGGCGACGGTGCGAGCCATCCTGCAGATATTTCTGACATTCAGGAATGTTGCCTAGCGGAATGTTCGGCGTTGGCAGGAACTTGTCCAGTTCAACCCCCGTCAGCTTCTTCAGCGCCAAGGCATAGGCATGGGCATGCACCGAACCGCGGACGAGAAGATAACCGCAAACCTCGCGGCCCGTCGGGTCGGTCAGGGATTCATAGACCCGCAGCTTGTGCAACCGTGCGCCGCATTCAAGGTGGAAGTTGTGCAGAAGGTCGACAATGACGTTGCCGGTTGTCGTGACGAAATCATTGTTCCACGACTGACCATTGCTGTTGACGGGCATCGCCCCGCCGCCTGCGGAATAGAACGCGCCGGCAAGACGGGCATCCTTCATCGCCTCATAAGGGGCGCCAGAGATGTCGCCTCCCATCACGCTGTCATCCTTGTCGGCGTCCGGGCCGTTTGCCAACATGGCCACCCCGTTGCTGACAAGTTCCACATGGCCCAGCTCCTCGGCTGTGATGGCCGCGACCAAGCTGTAGAACGGACGCAACTTGCTCTTGCTGCGGAAGTTGAAGCTCTGGAACATGTAGTTTCCGAGCGTGGACATCTCGCCGTATTTTCCACCCAGCAGTTCCTGCAAGGCGGCGGCGGCGTTCGGGTCCTGTCGTTTCGGAGCGGGCAGATCGATCTGAAGTTTGTCGACACGTAGGAACATTGGAGTCTCCAACTTTTCCGGGATGGTCGGTTGGGCCGGATCATCCGGCCCACACGGAGGACGTGAACATTCGATCAGATCCGACAGTCCAGTCGGTAGGGGAACGCAGGGTTCGTGATATGGTTCAGCACCGGACTCCGTTTATTTTCCGGGGATGATGTGATCGGCGCGCAATTGCCCAAACAGGTCGAAGAACGCCCGGTCAGTGGCTTGATATCCCGTGAAGCCCAACATGCGGCTTTTGGACATGTCGGTCACGACTTCCACGGGACGGCCAAGATCCGCATCCGTATGCCAAGGCGAGGCAAGGCGCGTGATGTCTGCCTCGATCAGCCCGTGACGGGCGGCGATGTCGCGCCAGATAGGGGCATCTCCGTGCATCTGATCTTCCAGCGGGCGGTAGGTGCCGTCGAAATCCTCGGCTTGGATGCCGAACCAGTTGGCGATGCGATGCCACATCCAGCTCCAGCGGAAGACGTCGCCGTTGACGATGTTGAAATCCTCGTTGCGCGCAGCGGGGGTTTCTGAAGCCCAGATGGCTTGGGCGGCCAACTGGCGCGCATCTGTCATGTCCGTCAGGCTGTTCCACTGCACCTCGTTGCCCGGAAACCGGAAGGGGCGGCCTGTTTCGCGACAGATCGTGGCATGAACCGCAAGCGTCGTGCCCATGTTCATGGCATTGCCGACGGCCTTGCCGATGACGGTGTGCGGGCGGTGGACACTCCAGGTGAATCCATCACGTTCCGCCGCCGCGAACAGCTCGTCCTCCTGCGCGTAGTAGAAGTTGGCGACATCCAGCCGCCCTTGCTCCTCTCGCAGCGGGGTTTGGGGCAACTTGCCTTTGCCATATGCCTCGAACGGACCCAGGTAGTGCTTCAGTCCCGTCACGAGGCTGACATGCCGGACGGAACCTGCTGGCCGAAGTGCGTCAAGCAGATTGCGCACCATCCCTGCATTGACACGAATATTTTCCGCCTCTGTCTCCATCCTCAGCCATGTCGTCAGAAAGACGTGGGACGGTTTCACATCCTTCAGGGCATGGGAGAGGGAGGCCGGATCCAGCAGATCCGCCGCGATCGGGATCACGCCGGACTGCGGCTGAGCCGACCGGCTGAGACCGTAGACGGTCCATCCTTCCTGAACGAGCTGAGCGGCGATCGCGCTGCCTTGAATTCCCGTGACGCCTGCGATCAGTGCGGTTCTTTCCATGGTACATCTCCTGATTGGTTGGCGCAAATCTAGTAACGGCTCACGCGCTGCGCTAGACGGCACCAAAATGGGACGTAGGCACCAACGGGTAACCAACATGCAGGCAAGTAGTGACGACACCGAATGGCGCGAGGATTGCGCCCCCCGACGCGTGATGGAGCTTTTCGCGACGAAATGGACGAGCATGGTTCTTCATGCCTTGGAAGCCCGTCATGGCGGTGCCGCACGAACCGGCGTTCTTCATCGCAGCCTGCCAGGGATTTCAAAGAAGATGCTGGTCCAGACCTTACGTGAGATGGAGCAAAGCGGTCTTATCACTCGCCATGTGGAAAGTACCGTCCCGCCTGCAGTGGAATACCGGCTGACACCCCTTGGCGACAGGTTCGTAGGACTGGTGGAACTGGTTTACGGCTGGGGGCGTGCGAATGCAGACGCATTGGACGCATTGCAGGAACGCTCCACCTCTCGCCGCAAGGGACCTGCGCCGGATGCGGGGACATGAGCTGAAATTGCACCTGATGCCAACCGCCGGGTGCACGTCACGTCTCGAGTCCCAGGATTTTATCGGTGCCGCGGGTTACGGAAGCGGTTATCAGTGAACGGTGCCCCAAAACCGCCCGGGCGGTATCCAAGCGACAATCATCACGAGACATACATGACCAGATATTGCCTGACTGTCACTTGCCCTGCACAACGCGGTATCGTCGCGGCCATCGCCACCTATCTCGCGGAACAAGGCTGCAACATTACCGACAGCTCGCAGTTTGATGACGTGGCGACGGATCGGTTCTTCATGCGCGTCAGTTTCACGCCGGGGGAGGGACTCGGGCTCGCGGACCTGGATCGTGGGTTCGCCGACACCGCCCGGGCCTTCAACATGAATTACGCGCTGCATGACGAAGCGGAGCGGATGAAGGTCGTCATCATGGTCAGCCGATTTGGCCATTGTCTGAACGATCTTCTGTATCGCTGGCGTATTGGGGCCTTGCCGATCGACATCGTGGCCGTGATCTCCAACCATCTCGATTACCAGAAGGTCGTCGTAAATCACGACATTCCTTTCCATTTCATCAAGGTCACCAGGGACAACAAGGCAGAAGCCGAGGCGCAGCAAATGCGCGTCGTCCGTGAAACAGGGGCGGAGCTGATCGTGCTTGCGCGCTACATGCAGATCCTTTCGGACACGATGTGCAGGGAGATGTCGGGCCGGATCATCAATATCCATCATTCTTTCCTGCCCAGCTTCAAGGGGGCCAATCCCTATAGGCAAGCCTTCGAACGTGGCGTGAAACTGATCGGTGCCACATCGCATTACGTGACAACCGATCTTGACGAGGGGCCGATCATCGAGCAGGACACCGTCCGCGTCACGCATGCCCAATCGGCCGAAGATTATGTCTCCCTCGGGCGTGACGTGGAAAGTCAGGTGCTGGCCCGTGCCCTTCACGCACATATCCATCGGCGGGTTTTCTTGAATGACAGCAAGACGGTCGTCTTCCCCGCCTCGCCGGGATCCTACGCCTCAGAGCGGATGGGATGAAGCGAAAGGGCCGAAGGTGGAACGCCGTGTGAGGATGAGGCACCGCGAACGCGACTTGGTAGCAATACAGCTTCAGACTTGGCTCGTCGCGCTTTCTTCAATCGGAAGGGAGCTGCCGGTGGTTCGCAAACACGAAAGGCAGCGCATCAGATTATATACGTGCCTCGCTTTGACAGTTCTCCTAATCCAGACTGCGGGACATTCGCAGGCTCACCTGAAAGCCATAACGAAGAGCTTTGCCTTCCAGAACCCCAGTCCGCGTTCTGGAAGGCAAAGACCAAGTGGGGATATTCGGACTGGATAGGAAATCGCACCGGTCATTTGGACCGGTGCGACCTTTCGCTCATCTGTTCTTCGTCACGGTCTCGAACCGAGTAATCCACGGATTGACGATCAGTCCTTCGACGTCACTGCGATAGGCGGCAGTGTCGACCACTTCGGAGAATGGCTGGATCGACGGGACGATCTTGTCGAGATGGATCTGAATATCTTCATAAGCCTTGGTCTGGGCCGCGTCATCCTGCTCAAGTAGGGCGTCGATGATCATGGTGTTCAGCGTTTCGTCGTAGAAGCTGGTGCGCCACGCCTGATAGTTCGTCAGTCGCGCCTCGTCGGAATTGTCGGGGTTGTAGGCCATCGACCGAAGATTCGAGTCTGGATGCGGCTGCTGGCCCCCGCCCCCGCGCCCTACGATCATTTCGAAATTCCGCTCTCGCATGGCACCATAGACCTGGTCGCCCGAACCCGTCAGAATCTCCGCACGGATGCCCGCCTGACCCAATGTCGATTGGATGGCCGTCGCGATATTCAGGAAAGGCGGCTCCGACAGGGCGCGCAGCGTCACGGACATGCCATCGGCATACCCGGCTTCGGCAAGAAGCCCCTTCGCCCTTTCGATATCCAACGTATAGCCTTCGTCGGGCAGCAGGCCCATTACCCCGGAAGACAGCGGGCGCTGGTGTGGCACACCGTAGAATGGCATGACCGCCGCGTTCAGTCCTTCGTAATCGATGAGGTAGCGCAGCGCCTCCCGCACCTTCGGATTGGCGAAGCGTTCATCCTTCATCGACACGGCAAGATAATAGAATCCGGCACCCGGCGTGGTTTCAACCTCGATCCCTTCCACATCGCTCAGTGCCTTCAGGTCTGCGGCCAGCAGGGCGTATGCCACATCGATGTCGCCCCGTTCCAGCTGAAGCCGTTGGGACTGCGACTCGGGAAGGTGGCGGATCAGCACACGCCGCATTTCCGGCGCTTCCCCCCAGTATTCATCGTTCCGGTCAAGGATGACATGCTCGTTGGACCGCCACTGGTTCAGCGAAAAGGCCGAGGAGCCTGCAGAATTCGTCTTGAGCCATGCGGCGCCCAGATCGCCGTCCACCTCGTGTTCCATCGCAGCCTTGCTGTCGAGGATCGAGCCGGGACCGCCTTGCGACAGGATCATGAGGATCAGGGCAGGATCGTCGGGCTGGGGCAGGTTGAAGCGAAACGTATGCGCGTCCACCACTTCGAACACCTCGTCCACGTTCTCCACACCGATGCCGCGCGTCTTCAGGAACGATGCCTGCGCAAGGTTCAGCGTCATCAGGCGGGACAGCGACCATTTGACATCTTCGGCAGTAAACGCGTTGCCGGAGGCGAAGGTGATGTCCTTCCGCAAGTGGAACGTAATGGATTTACGATTGTCCGCTACCTCCCAACGCTCCGCCAGTCGGGGCAGATAGGAGGTTCTGTCCGCAGGATCCGGCACCAGAAGGTTGTCGTACACGCTGGTCAGCACCAGTACAGCATCCCGTCCGGTAATTCCTGCCGGATCAAGCGTCAGCACGTTGGCCAGCGACATGGCCACCACCAGTTGGTTGTCTGGCGTATCCGCATGCGTCACGTTTGGCAGGCTTGCAGTCAAGCCGATGGTGACCGCGGCTGCGGTGCAAAGCAGTCTTTTCATGGAACCTCCCCAGGTTGCGGGGATATTCAGGATCTCCCGCAGATCAGAGCCAAGCAGAGGATACAGATTCGGTCAACCTATCATACAGCCTGCGCCAGTAGCTTGACGACAAGAGGGGTCAGGGCATGGCCAAGTTTCGCCGTTTCCGTAGCAGTCAGGTGAACGCCATCGATTTCCGACGCGACAATGACGCTGCCCGCATCGAAAAAAGCGCATCCGGTTTCATCGGCAAGGGCGCGATACATGGGACCGAAGCGGTGCGACTCCTCGATGGATCTGTTCTGGCCCGGCGTTCCCACGCATGGCGGAGGTGCGACGATCAGCACATGCGGGGGTTCGGGGGTCTTGAACGGATAGGTGCGGATGATCTGCACCAGCCTCCGCATGCCTTGCGTGGCACCATGGGCCGTGCCGCACAGGAACGGTTTGAGGTCGTTGGTTCCCAGCATCAGGATGACGAGGTCCAGAGGCTGATGCGTCCCGAGCGCAGTCGGCAGATCCCGGCTACCACTGCGCAGCGTAGGCCCGGTGGGATCGTCGAAGACAGTGGTGCGGCCACCCAGACCGTCGGCCACGACCCGTGACACGCCTTCCAATCCGGCCGCGAGCGTGGACGGCCAGCGATCCTCGAACGGATGGCGTTGGCCGGTGGCCGGATCGGCGCCCCACGTCAGACTGTCGCCAAAGGCCAGAATGTTCTTCATGTCATATCCGTGATACGTGGTTCGGGAACGGTTGGTTCGGGCAGGCCCGCCATGCCGGGCGTCAGACGCAGCAGTCGGCCCGACTCTCCCATCGGGACGTCACGGGCGATGCTGGTCACGTAAAGGGTGCGCAGATCCGGGCCGCCGAACGCCATCTTGCTCGGGTTCGCGACGGGCAGGGGAATTTCTCTATCGATCTCTCCGTCTGGGCGCAGGCGCAAAAGGCGGCCCCCGCCCACGCAGGCAATCCAATAGAACCCGTCGGCATCGACACAGCCGCCATCAGGCCGTCCCGTCGCGGGATCAAGCTTGCGGAAGATACGCCGGTTAGAGATGTCGCCTGTTCGCGGATCGTGATCGAAGGCCCAGATGGTCGACACCTCCAACCAGGAATCCGACAGGTACATGGTCCTGTCATCGGGACTGAACGCCAGCCCGTTGCCGACATGCAGCCCATCCAGCAGACAGGTCGAACGCGTACCGTCGAGCCTGTGAAGGGCGGCATTTGCGCGGTCCGGCGGGCCGGATACACTGGCGGCGAAGAACCTGCCCGATCTGGACACCGCGCCATCGTTCAGGCGGTTCTCGGGCCGATCCGGTTCCGGCGCCGCAAAGGGCGTCACGCTTCCCGTGGCCGGATCGAAATGCGCGAAACCGGACTTCATCCCCAGGATCAGTCGGCCGGCATCCGTCAGCGCGATCGGGCCCACTGGTTCGTCCAGTTGCCAGAGGGCGAAATCGTCTCCGCAAAGGCGCTGAACCGTCATGCCGGAGATATCCACCCACCACAGGGTTTGCGTCAACGTGCACCACAGCGGACTTTCCCCCACGGCCGCACGATGCGGATGTACGAATTCGATCATGAAATCCTCCGGTCCCTCGCGGACCCATCATATAAGTCGACGCGAGGATGCCAAGCGCCCATTGCGGGGCTGGATGGTCGGATTTCGCCACGGGTTTGTCCCGCCCTCACGGCGCTTCTTTCACGCACCCGCGTCTGGGTGATGTTGTGAAGGCGTCTGGGGTTCTGCTAGAAGGCGGGCTGAAAATACGGGGTCCCGTCATGCGCAGAAGCTATCCGGAATGAAAGTTTGCAGACTGGCGTCGCGCCTGCTCCTGTGTGTCGGCTTGCTTGGACTGCTGGCAAGTTGCGGTATCTTCCAGCGGCATACGGAACTGGAGTGCATGGAGCGGGCGATGTATTTTGAGTCCAACCGTTCCAGCCGCGACGGGATGATTGCAGTGGGCAGCGTCGTGATGAACCGGGTGGAATCAGGAAATTATCCGAATTCCGTATGTGGCGTCGTGAGCCAGAAGGGGCAGTTCGCCCGTGGGATCATGTCACGAAAGATGACTGACCGGTCCTTGCCGCTGGTAAGGCGGTCGGCCGTCGCGGTTCTGCGGGGGGAACGCCATCCGCTTATCGAAAACGCCCAGTTCTTCCACACCCAGGGATATCGCGCGTCCTACGACAACATGCATTACGTGCTGGTGACAGGTGGAAACGCCTTTTACGAAAGGCGCAAGCGCGACTTGGTGACGCAACGCACGCCCCCCGGCGCGATTGAAGGTATCACGGGACGATAGGGCTGGGTGTCCCGGACTGATCGGCAAAATTCAAGGTGTCAAAGCCAATGCCTGCGAAAGCGCTCAACAAGAAGAACCTGACCGCTTTGGGTGCGGACCGGCTGGCAGAATTGCTGATCGAGGTGACGAAGGGCAAGGCAGACCTGCAACGCAGGGTGCGCTTGGAACTGAGCGCCCATCAGGGCGCGGACGACGTGGCCCGCGACATCCGCAAGCGATACGCGTCCATCCGTCAGGCGAAGGGCTATCTTTCCCGCAAGACGCATCGCAATTTCGCAAAGGAGATCAGAAGCATGATCGTCCTTGTGGACACTTCCGTCGCGCCTTCCGACCCCAACGCGGCATTCGATCTGCTGTGGGAGCTTCTGCACCTAGGTCCGGGAGTCCTGGGACGAACAAAGGATCATAGCGAGATCTTGAGCGAGGTTTTCGGTGAAGTAATGGCTGCGATAGCGCGATTTTCACCGAGGATGGATCTTGCGCCGGACATGCTCGCCGATACGGTATTCGAGACATTGCGCAACGACAAATCCGGCATATTCGAGAATGCCATTCCTGCCCTTGCACAGGCGCTAGGTTCTCTCGGGTTGGAACGGATGAAGGCATCGGTATCCACCGCCCTCGCTTCCGTATCCAGCACACGAAGGCCCCCTGATCAGATGAACGCACGACTGGGCCGGATGCGTCGTGACGTCGCGGACGCACAAGGCGACGTTGATGCCTATGTTGCAAGCCATGACGCGAGGCAATTGAAGGATGGCGATGTCGCCGTTGCTGTCGGAAAGAGACTGCTGGCAGCCGACCGTGCGGCGGAGGCCCTTGCAATCGCCCAAGGTGCCGGATCAGGCATCGAGTTGGATGATCTCGTCGTTGCCTGCCTTGGAACACTGGATCGTAGGGAGGAGCTTCGGGATTTCTTGTGGAAAAGCTTCACCGTCCGCCCCAATGCCGAACGCCTCCGACAATATCTGCGGCTTTTGCCGGACTTTGACGACATCGATGCGGAGCACGACGCAAAGCGGATCGCTCAGGCTCATGTAAATCTTTCCGCCGCTTTGGACTTCCTCGTGACATGGCGGGATTTCGCTGCAGCGTCCGGTCTGATCATGGATCGGCACAAAGACCTCGACGGTAGCGATTACGAGATGCTGACCCTTGCCGCCGACGCACTGGAAGCATCATTTCCGCTTGCGAGCGTTCTGCTTCGACGTGCAATGATCATCTCGACACTGGAGAGCAACAGAACGATCCAGTATCGCCGCGCCGCCGATCATCTGCAAACCTGCGCCCGGCTTGACCCGTTTATCGAGGATTTTGGGGGCCAAGGCGATCATGCATGTTTCCTGCATCGATTGCGGACCCGATATGGCCGCAGGCAGTCGTTCTGGATCAAGGCCTCCGCGAAAGTTTCAGATATCCGGTAACGACAGGATGTGTCGTGCAGGTTCGAATGGATTGGTGCGATTCCCGTATGTCCGGAAACCGCACTGGTTCGAATGAAACCTATCGTTGGGCCGTCTGCAGGATAGGCGTCACAATACGCACGGCCACCCGGCGATTGCGTGGTTCATCAGCGTCGCTTTCCACTCGCAGGTCGCTTTCACCGTATCCCTGCACAACCAGATTTTCCGGCGGCACGTCGAAATACTCCGTCAGTGCAAGAGCCACGGATTCAGCGCGCCTGTCGGAAAGTGCAAGGTTTGAGGCGGCAGATCCGACAGCATCGGTATGGCCTTCAACAAGAAAGATCTCGTTGGGGCGTTCGGTGATCAGATCGCGCAGCAGGGTGCCCAGATCGGAAAGGTTTTCCGCCTGGGAGGCAGTGACGGCCGCCGACCCGGTGGCAAAAGTGATGTTGTCCACATCAACCACGGGTGCCAGTGCCCGAACCTGACGATAGTCACGGATTTGGGCCAAGGAATACCCGCGTGCGTTGTCGCGCGTTTCTATCCGCGCCAGCGCGTCACGCAGGGCCGCGCGGTCGTTGGTCGGGACGAGGATGTCACCGCGTCCGCGGGGCAGAAGGGACACGTCGACAGGTGCCACCTGCGCCGTATCGTCGATAAGCCGTATTTCAGTCCCATCCACGACGCGATCCCTACGCAAAACCCGCCCCGAGGCGTCACGCACAGTGACCACGCGCGTGCCATCAGCATAGTCCACGGTTGATCTGGTAGAACCGTCGGTAAAATTTTCGGTCCGGACGGTGCTGCCGGGCTGACGCAGCAAGGCGTCGTCATCCTTCAGCACCACATAATTGCCGTCATCCTGCTGCACGACGACCCGGTCGCCGGTGTTCGAGACGACCTCGTCGCCGTTGTTCAGCAATGCCCCGACGGCAAGCCCGCCAAGCGCCAGGAGCCCGACCTTCTGAAGATTGGACAAGCCGTCATCGTCATCCTTATTGTCCCTGCGTTCACCAGACGCGGTAGTGGCGAAGTCTTCGCTGCTGGACCGCGCGTCGGTATCCTTGACCTGCGTCGTCGTTTCCGTCGTCGCGGCTGCATCGCCGCTGGCCTGCGTCGCGGCGACCGCACCTACGGCCGTGGCCGCCCCTCCAAGCAAATCCTTGAGGCTTTCGACCGCCTGCTCGGTAGGTTCCTTAGCGGTATCGGATGCCTCGACTGCAGTGTCTGGCGCAGGAGCTTTGGTTTCCACTGCCTCCGGCGTTGCCGTCGGCTCGTCCGTTTCCGCCTCCGGCGTCACCTCGGGTTCAGGAGTTGGCGAAGGGGCAGCGCCAGGCACTTCATTGCTCTGTTCCGGTGCCACTTCGGGCGTTGCGGAACTGGATGGTGCCGCGTCCGGCGTAGACACTTCAGGCTGTGCATCCTCTTCCTGAGGCGCTGATTGCGAGGTTTCCGGCGGGGTAGGGGCGGAGTCATCAGCCCCGGGTTCCGCCGAAGGTTCTTCTGCGGGTGCTTCTGCAGGTGGTGCCGCGGGAGATTCCGTAGCTGCTTCTGGAGCGGCTTCTGGTGCTTCCACTGGTGGAGCGTTGGGTGCGGCTTCTTCCGGCGCCGTCTCGGGCTCCGGCGAAGGGGAAGCGGCTTCAGGCGCTTGTTCCTCGGGCGCGGGGGTGATTTCAGGTTCGATCACGGGTGCCACGGGCGTGGTCGGTTCGACGGCAGGTGCCATGGTGCCCGGCGTGGCTTCCTGCGCGGTCAGCGGCAAGGGGGAAAACGATCCGATCGCCACGGATAAGGCCGTGGTCGTCATCAACAGCTTAATGCCTACTCCAGTCTTTGCCACGCTCATGTCTCCTCACCTGTTCGGCGCCACGCCGAGTTTCAGAAGATAGAACCCCGCAAACCCGACCCTGTTCCGCCCAAGATAAGAGCAGATTGAAACCGTCGTGCCCGAGAGCCGGATGTCGCCGACGCAAATGAAACGGGCGTGGATGTCTCTGCCTGCACAAAAACCAATCACCAGTGATTATCTGCACAATTCCCGGGCTGGATGATTCTTGCTGCCGACTTCTGCGGCATTCTACGATCAGGGATGTTCCGGCAGGTTGCGCCGTGGATCAATGGGGACAGCGCCGCTCGGGGACGGGCGCGAAAGGTGGGATTTATGATCGAGGTTAAGAGTTTTGCAGTCGGCGCGGGTTTCGCGCTGGCAATGTCCTGTGCTGCCATTGCCCAACCGAGTGGGGAGCCGATCAAGGTCGGCGTGCTGCACTCGCTTTCCGGCACGATGGCCATTTCCGAGACGACGCTGAAGGATACGGTCCTGATGCTGGTCGATCAGCAGAACAAGGCGGGTGGTGTAATGGGGCGCCCCCTGGAAGCGGTTGTGGTTGACCCCGCGTCGGACTGGCCCTTGTTCGCTGAAAAGGCGCGCGAATTGCTGACCGTATCCGATGTCGACGTGATCTTCGGCGGCTGGACCAGCGTCAGCCGCAAGTCGGTCCTGCCGGTGCTGGAGGAATTGAATGGCCTGATGTTCTATCCCGTCCAGTACGAGGGGGAGGAGTCATCGAAGAACGTCTTCTACACAGGCGCGGCACCGAACCAGCAGGCCATTCCCGCCGTCGATTACATGATGGAGGAACTGGGCGTCGAGAAATTCGCTCTTCTGGGCACCGATTACGTCTATCCCCGCACCACGAACAATATCCTGTCTGCCTATCTGGGCGATAAGGGTGTGGCAGAGAGCGACATCTTTGTGAACTACACTCCGTTCGGTCAGTCTGACTGGTCGAAGATCGTGGCCGACGTCGTGGCGCTTGGTGCGGATGGCAAGCAGGTGGGTGTGATCTCCACCATCAACGGCGATGCAAATATCGGCTTCTACAAGGAACTGGCGGCAGCGGGCGTCGCAGCCGAGGATCTGCCAGTCATTGCCTTTTCCGTAGGGGAAGAGGAGTTGTCGGGTCTGGATACCAGCGATCTTGTCGGTCACCTGGCAGCCTGGAACTACTTTGAATCCGCCGATACTCCGGAAAATGCGACCTTCATCGAGGAATGGCATACCTTTATCGGCAACGCCGCGCGGGTGACCAACGATCCGATGGAAGCCACCATGATCGGCTTCAAGATGTGGGTGCAAGCGGTGGAGGCCGCAGGATCCACAGACGTCGATCCGGTGCGCGAGAAGATGTATGGCCAGGAGGTCCCGAACCTGACGGGCGGTACGGCCAGGATGCTGCCGAACCACCACCTGACCAAGCCCGTCCTGATCGGAGAAATTCGCGCCGACGGCCAATTCGACATCATCAGCCAGACCGAACCTGTCGCAGGCGATGCCTGGACCGACTTCCTGCCGGAATCGGCGGTGCTGGAGGCAGATTGGCAGACGCTGGATTGCGGCATGTACAATACCGAGACCAAGACCTGCATCCAGCAGAAGTCGAATTACTGACATGGGCGGGCGCGGGTTGTCCGCGCCTGTCAATCCGGGAATGGGATGGTGATGCGGCTTATTTTCACGCTGCTGGCCTGGATGCTGGCCATGCCGGTCCTGGCGCAGGACGCAGTCTCCGTGATGGAGGCGAACCGTACACAGATCGAGCAGCCCTCGCGCACCACGATCGGGCCGGTGATCGACGCGCTGACCGCCAGCGGTGATCCGGCTGTTGCGGAAATCCTTGCTGCATGGGAAGGGCGCCGTTTGGGGGTGCTGCCTGATGGTACCTTTGTCATCGCCGACGGGGATGCGCTGACGGACTTGTCTGGCGGCCCCGTGGAGGGGAATGCCGCAATGCTGCGCCCGAATGCCGGCGTGCGGGGGCTGATCGCCTCTGCACTTGTTCAGTTCCAGCTGGTCGATCCGGACCCTGCAGCCCGGACAGCCGCGCGCGATGCCATCGCCCGCAATTCCACGCCCGAACACCTGCCCCTTATCCGCGCCGCACTCGCCATCGCCCCCGATCCCGGGTTGGAGCGGTTGGAGCGTCTGCTGACCATCCGCTTCGATCCGGATCCCGCCAAGCGTGTGGCGGCGATCGAGAGCTTCGGCTCTACCCTGTCGCTGGACGTGCGCGCGGCACTTAACCCCTTACTGGCAACCGTCCGCGTGGCCACGCTGGCCGCGCCCCAAGGCAATGTCGCGGATGAGATTCCACTATCCGAATTGGGGCGTGAAGGTGCATATGACTTGCTGGTCAAGGCCGGCCTTGCCCCCGCGCGCCTGACCACGGAGGCTGCACGGCAAGCCCTGATCGCCCATATCAGCGACGGCCGGGTGGCGGGCGTTCCCGTCGCCGATCTGGATACGCAAGCGTCCCGCGATGAAGCTTATTCCGCGCTGGAGGCCGCTGGCGCCGTTCCCCCTGCCGCGACCGAAGACGAGGTCGATGCAGCGCTCGCCTCCGCCAGGTTCGCGGATGTCTATGCCGAAGCCGATCCCGCCGTGACGGACGCCGCACGCGATGCGTTACGAGGCATCCATACCAAGGTTGGCGGGATGCAGGTTGCCGACCTGGCGCTGGACGGGATCTCGCTCGCCTCGATCTACTTCCTGGCAGCCATCGGGCTTGCCATCACCTTCGGGGTAATGCGTGTCATCAACATGGCGCATGGCGACTTCATCATGATGGGGGCCTACACGGGCTATGTCGTGCAGCAGGTTGTTCCGAACTATACACTCTCTCTGGTGATCGCACTACCGCTGGCATTTGCCGTGACATTCGCGGCGGGCGTCCTGCTGGAACGACTGGTGATCCGCCATCTTTACAAGCGCCCGCTGGAAACGCTTCTTGCCACCTTCGGCGTGTCGATCATGCTGCAGCAGCTGGCCAAAAACATCTTCGGCACGCAAGCCCGCCCCCTGACCGCCCCTGATTGGCTTTCCGGCGCACTGACCGTCAACGACGTCGTCTCCATCAGCTGGATCCGTGTGGCGATCTTCGTGCTGGCCCTGTTGTTCCTCGGCCTTTACCTGTTCATCATGCGCCGTACCCGTCTGGGGCTGGAGGTGCGGGCCGTGCAGCAGAACCCGGCCATGGCGGCGTCGATGGGCATATCGCCAGGTCGGATCAACATGCTGGCCTTCGGACTCGGGTCCGGTATCGCAGGAATTGCGGGGGTTGCCATTGGCCTGTTTGCGCAGGTCACGTCCGAACTGGGGCAGCAATACATCGTGCAAAGCTTCATGACTGTCGTCGTGGGCGGCGTAGGCTCCATCTTCGGGACGCTTGCAGGGGCTGCGCTGATCGGCTTTTTGCAAAAGGGGATCGAGTGGCTGAACCCGTCGAACACCCTTGCCGCACAAACCTACATGATCCTGTTCATCATCATCTTCATCCAGTTCCGGCCGCGGGGCATCATCGCCCTGAAGGGCCGGGCCGCGGGGGACTGACATGCGCCGTTCGACCTTGATCTTTCTTGTGGCGCTGGCGCTGTTCACAGCGGTCGTCACGGTCTTGGCAGGGGCGGGGGGCATCTCCACCTCTTTCGTGAAGACGCTGGGAATGACCCTGTGCCTGTGCCTTGCCGCCGTGGCCATGGATCTGGTCTGGGGATATGCGGGTATCCTCAGCCTTGGGCACATGGCCTTCTTCGCCCTTGGCGGATACATGATCGGGATGTGGCTGATGTATGCCCGGACGGAAGCCATCGTGGTGCAGGCCCTGTCCGGCGGCCCGCTGCCCGCCACGGCGGACGAGATCCGCGCAGGCATCGGCAGTCAGATCTTCGGCGTCGTGGGCACTGCGGACATTCCATGGGTCTGGGCCTTCGCGCACAGCCTGCCGCTTCAGCTGCTGATGGTCGTGCTGGTGCCGGGGGTGCTCGCGGGGCTGTTTGGCTGGCTCGCTTTCCGCAGTCGCGTGACGGGGGTGTACCTGTCGATCCTGACGCAGGCCATGACACTGGCTTTGGCCCTGTACCTGTTCCAGAACGACAGCGGGTTGCGGGGCAATAACGGCCTGTCGGGCTTGCAGAACCTGCCGGGGGTGACGTCATCGCAGGATGTTGTCTCGCTCTGGCTGTTCTGGGCCTCCGCCCTCGCGCTTGGTTTATGTTATCTGATTGCGGCATGGATAGTGGGCGGCAAGTTCGGATCGGTCATCCGTGCGATCCGCGACGACGAGCAGCGCGTCCGCTTCCTCGGTTATCCCGTCGAAGGGTTCAAGCTGTTCATCTTCGTGCTGACGGCGGTGATCGCCGCCATTGCGGGGGCACTCTATTATCCGCAGGCAGGGATCATCAATCCGGCAGAGATGATGCCTATCGCCTCGGTCTATCTGGCGGTCTGGGTGGCCATCGGCGGGCGCGGGCGGCTGTATGGCGCGGTGATCGGGGCGGCGGCCGTCTCGCTTTTGTCCAGCTGGTTCACCGGCGGGCGGGCTCCGTCGATACCGCTGGGATTTTATACAATTGATTGGGTGAACTGGTGGCAAGTGCTTCTGGGCCTTGTGTTCGTCCTCGTGACCCTGCTGGCCCCGAAAGGCATCGGCGGGCTGTTTGATCGGATCGGGAAATGAGCGCGCTTCTGGAAGTTCGTGGCATCTCCGTCAGCTTTGACGGGTTTCGAGCCATCAACAACCTGTCCTTCGCCATAGGGGCGGCCGAACTGCGGGCCGTGATTGGCCCCAATGGGGCGGGCAAGACCACGTTCATGGACATCGTTACGGGCAAGACCCGCCCTGACAGCGGCGACGTGATCTTCGGCGAGGTGCCCCGTTCGTTGCTCCGCATGACCGAGGCGCAGATCGCCCGGGCGGGCGTGGGTCGCAAGTTCCAGCGTCCCACCGTATTTGAGGATCAGAGCGTCGGCGCGAACCTGATGATGGCCTTGAAAAAGCCGCGCAACCCATTTTCCGTACTTCGGTTCCGCGCGTCCGACGCCGACCGTGCCCGCGTGGTGGAACTGGCCGAGGAGGTCGGGCTGGCCCCGCATCTGGACCGCATCGCCGGTGAACTGTCACACGGACAGAAGCAATGGCTGGAGATCGGAATGCTTCTGGCGCAGGAGCCCCGTCTCTTGCTGGTCGACGAACCTGCCGCCGGCATGACGTTGGCCGAACGGGAACACACGACCACGCTTTTGTGCCGTCTGGCCGAGACGCGTGCCGTGGTGGTGGTGGAGCATGACATGGAGTTTGTCCGCCGCCTGAACTGTCGCGTGACGGTGCTGCATGAAGGATCCGTGCTGGCCGAAGGGTCGCTGGATCATGTTACCGCCGATCCACAGGTGATCGACGTTTATTTAGGGCGCGGATGATGCTGAAGATCGAGAACCTGACCCTGCATTACGGCGGCAGCCAGATCCTGCACGGCATCGACATGGAAGCCCGCGCGGGCGAGGTGACATGCATCATGGGCAACAACGGAGTGGGCAAGACCTCGCTTCTGAAGGCCATCGCGGGCACGCATCCCCGGTCCGGCGGCAAGGTCTGGCTGAACGGAGAGGAGGTGGGGATGTTGCGTCCCGAGGTGCTGGCGCGTCGCGGCGTCGCGGTTGTTCCGCAGGGACGGATGATCTTCCCGCTGCTTACCGTGACCGAAAATCTGCACACAGCCTTCGCCACCCTGCCGACGTCCGAACATTGCATTCCGGCAGAGGTATATGAGCTGTTCCCGGTCCTGCACGATATGGCGCATCGGCGGGGGGGCGACCTGTCGGGCGGTCAGCAGCAGCAGCTTGCGATCGCGCGGGCGATGATGATGAAGCCCAGGCTGCTGCTGCTCGATGAACCGACCGAAGGCATCCAGCCCAACATCATCCAGCAGATCGGGCGCGTGATCCGGTACCTTCGTGACAAAAGCGATATCGCCATCGTTTTGGTGGAGCAGTATTTCGACTTCGCCTATGACCTTGCCGACCGCGTCTATGTCCTGAAACGGGGTGCGGTGGATGTTGCGGGAACGCGGGACGAGTTGGGCCGCGAACGGATGAAGGCGGCGGTGTCTGTCTGACCTCGCCGCCCTGCAGGTCAGCCCAGGCTGCGCAGCATCGCAAGGGAGGGCGTTCCGGTCGCAGGCTGACCTAGGTTCGTCTGATAGGCGGAAATCGCGGCCTTGCTCTTGTTGCCCAGCACGCCGTCCGCGCCGCCGGTGTCGAACCCACGTGCCGTCAGCCGCTGCTGCAGCGCAATCCGGTCATCCTTGGTCATGCCGTTCGCATCGGGCGGGAAACTGCCGCGCAGCGGGCCGGCGCCGCCGATGCGGTCGGCCAGATGACCCACCCCGATCGCATAAAGGTCCGAGTTGTTGTAGCGCTTGATCGCGCGGAAGTTGCCGGTGACGGCAAAGCGCGGGCCACCCGCCTGCGGCTGGATGACAGTGCCTGCGGGGGCGCCGTTTCCAACCTCCCCCCCCCAACGCACGCCGCGTGTCCAACCGCTGCGGGCAAGGTAGGACGCGGTGGAGGCGAGGGAGTCCGTCGGATCATCCGACCAGATGTCGCGCCGCCCGTCACCGTCGAAATCCACTGCATAAGCCTCGTACGATGTGGGGATGAACTGGGTATGGCCCATCGCGCCCGCCCAGCTTCCGGTCATGCGTTCGGGGGTGATGTCACCGTTCTGCAGGATGCGCAGGGCGGCAAGCAGCTGGCTTTCGAAGAAGGCAGCGCGTCGTCCTTCATAGGCGAGCGTGGAGGTGGCCGCGATCACGGAAACCTCGCCACGGCGCTCGCCGTAGAAACTTTCCAGTCCCCAGACGGCGGTGATGATCGTGGCATCCACCCCGTACCGCGCTTCCAGGACGTCCAGCAGGGTGCGGTGCTGGGCATACGCGGCGCGCCCTTTGGCAACGCGTTCGTCGGAAACGGCGGTGGACAGGTAATCTTCCAGCGTGCGGGAGGATTCTGGCTGGTTCCTGTCACGCGTGACGGCACCGGGCAGAAAGCCCGCCGACCGGAAGGCGCTGGTAAGCGTCGGCTGCGAAATTCCCCGCGAGGACGCTCTTGCCCGAAACGCGGCCACCCATGCGTCATAGCCGGCATCGGGAACGGGGCGTAGATCCGGGGGAATGCCAGCAGGAGCCGATCGTCCGCCGGGCGTCATTGCGGGCCCGCTGCAAGCCGAAAGCCCGAGAGCGCCCATGCCGAAGCCGAAATGCCGTCTGCTGAGTATCATGTCTTTTCCGCCCGTATGCTGATGCCGCGTCAGACTAGACGAGTGATCGGCTGCCGCAATGGCGTTCTGGACGCACGCGGCGCTTGGTCGCGCGTCGCAGGGCAACTGGTTTTGGCGACGAGTGCACCCGTTTCATGCCTGATCGGCTTTCGACCATTGACCAAGGAGAAGACGGGACATCCTATGTGCGTGATATTACGGGAACGCGTCGCGTTTCTCTTCTGTGTGGAAAGGCCCGAGAGAACAGGACCGACAAGCACTTATGTCCGCAAAAGTTGCTGTACTTCGGCGCGCAAGACAGGCAGAACATTCGCCTCGAACCACGGGTTGCGGCGCATCCAGCCGGTCGAACGCCATGACGGATGGGGAAGTGGAAAGACATCTGGCAGATGATTCTGGAACCCCCGGACACGCTCGGTCATCAGGCCCTTGCCCAGAACGTGGTTCTGGGAATGACTGCCGATCAGCAGCGTCAGCTTTACCCCCATTGCCTGCGCCAGCAGCCGGTTCCGCCAAAGTGGGGCGCATTCGCGACGTGGCGGTGCATCTCCTGCTGCCCCACGACCGGGATAGCAAAGGCCAAGGGGCAGGATCGCGAAATTGGCCTTGTCGTAGAACACTTCGGGCGTGACGCCCAACCACTCGCGTAAGCGCCGTCCGGAGGCGTCATCGAAGGGGATACCAGAGATATGTGCCTTGGTGCCCGGTGCCTGACTGGCGATCAGTATGCGCGCATCGCGAGAGATGCGAAAGATCGGGTTCGGGCCAAGTGGAAGCTCCGCCTCGCACAGGCGGCAAGCTCGGGCTTCATCCAGAACGCTTTCAATATCTTCCATGACCAAGAGATAATGTCGGCACCGTTGGCTGTTAAGGGGCGACTGACACAGCTTTGAACAAGTCTTTTTTGCTGGCAGCGGATGCCGATCCTGAAGTCATAGGCCACGCGTAATGCCCGGATTTTGGAACCATGGGCAGGGCCGGTCAGTTCTTCTCAGGATCGGCCACGCCGTCAAACGATGCAGGAAATGACCATGTTGAAGACCACTCTGATCGCTCTCCTTCTGATCGGCACTGCGGTGCCCGCTATGGCACAAGCCCCGGCTGAACCCACGCCGCAGCCGCAGGTAGACCCTAACGCGACCTCCCCGCAGGATGTGGAGCCGGATCTGGAAACGGAACCCCTCACCAACCGCTCCGCCTACGAAGGGTTTGGTCGCGAATTCACCGATCCGGTCACTGTGGACAGCATCCAGGGATCGGACATCTATGACAGCGCCGAGGAGAAGATCGGGACGATTTCCGATCTCGTGATGAACGAGACGGGTCAGGCGCAAGATGTCGTTGTGGATGTTGGCGGTTTCCTCGGGATCGGTTCCAAGTCTGTCAGCCTCGCGATGGACCAGATCGATCTGGTGCAGGCGCATGAGGGAGACGAGGTGCGCGGCTATATCGACATGACGCGCGAGGAGATCGAGGCGCTTCCCGAAAGCGACCTCTGAAATTGAAACGGCCCGCCCCTTGAAGGGCGGGCCTGATTGTCAAAGGGCCATGTCGGGAACGCGTGTCACGTCGCCTGCAGGGGCAGTGTTGCGCTGCTGTTCGATTACACTGTTCATGTCCACGACGGGCGGTGCGATTGCAAGCTGCAGACGATCACTCGTTCTCCGCCATTCACGTTGCAGCATTTCCGGATCATCGTTCAGCGAAGTGCCGTAGCTGGGAACCATCTGACGGACCTTCGCCTGCCATTCGGGCGTTGCCAGCTGCTCCGCGAAGACCTTTTCCAATACTTCCAGCATGATCGGTGCCGCAGTCGACGCGCCCGGAGAAGCACCCAACAGGGCCGCGATCGTTCCGTCGGCACCGGCCACAACCTCGGTTCCCAGTTTCAGTACGCCGCCATTTTCGGCATCACGCTTGATGATCTGGACACGCTGGCCTGCTTGCCACAGACGCCAGTCTTCGGCTTTCGCTTCCGGGAAATACTCCCGCAGTGCCGTGATCCGGTCTTCGTCCGACAGCATGAGCTGTCCGGCCAGATATTGCACCAGATTGAATTCGTCCAAACCCACCTTGACCATCGGCCAGATGTTGTCGAGCGTTACCGACGCGGGAAGGTCGAAATACGAGCCTTCCTTGAGGAATTTCGTGGAGAAGGTGGCGAACGGCCCGAACAGGACAAGTTGCTTGCCGTCCAGAACCCGCGTGTCGAGGTGCGGAACCGACATGGGTGGAGATCCGGTTTCAGCCTGACCATACGCCTTGGCTAGATGGCGCGTCACGATCTCCTCGTTCTCGCATACGAGGAAAGATCCACCGACCGGGAAGCCTGCATATTCGTCGCCCTCGGGGATGCCTGACATCTGCAGTAGCGGCAATGCACCGCCGCCGGCGCCAAGGAACAGAAACTTCGCGTTCACCACGCCTTCGTCGTCACCGGTTTCGGTGTTGGCGAAGGTGACGCGCCACGTGCCATCCTCGTTCTTTTCGATGCCACGAACTTCACTGCTGGTGCGCAGGGTGAAAGCGTCCTGCTGCTGCAGATATGCGATGTACTGGCGCGTGACTTCACCCCAGTTCGCATCCGTCCCAAGCGGCGACCATGTGGCGGCCAGCTTCTGGTTCGGATCCCGACCCTCCATCATGATCGGCACCCACTCCGCGATCTTCGCATGGTCGGTGGAGAATTCCATGCCAGCGAAAAGCGGGCTGGCCTTGAGCGCTTCGAAGCGCTTGGCAAGGAATTCCGTGTTCGCATCGCCCCACACGAAGCTCATGTGCGGGGTGGAATTGAGGAAGGATCGCGGGTTCTGCAACGCGTTGCGATCCATTTGATGGGCCATGAACTGGCGGGTGACCTGCCATTGTTCGTTGATCTGGACGGCCTTGGCGATCTGCACGTTGCCGTTGGAATCTTCGGGGGTATAATTCAATTCCGCCAATGCAGAGTGGCCAGTGCCAGCATTGTTCCAACCGTTCGAGCTTTCCATTGCGACTTCATCGAGACGCTCCAGCATCTCGATGGTCCAGCCAGGTTCCAGCTCGTTCAGCAATATTCCGAGTGTCGCGCTCATGATGCCGCCGCCAACCAGCAGTACGTCCACCGAACGCTCGGCAGTCTGGGCATTGGCACTCAGCGCGGGAAGGGTAGAGACGGCTGCACCTGCTGCAGCGGTTCCAAGCAACTGTCGGCGGTTCATGCGCAGGCGTCCGGTCTTGTCATCCGTACCGACAAGCCGCTGTTTCTCGTTATTCATGTGCATTCCGATCGTATTCTATGGTATGCGGGCCTGATTATTGCATTTTAAGCGTCTCAACAACGTGGAAAGGCAGAAAGCCGCTATGCGAAATCAGCATATAATCTAAGGCCATTCTGTCAGACATGTGTGAAGAATCATATGATTACTAGACTATCTGTATGATATGTAAGGTATCAAAATGAAGAATTGGAGGAAAACTTCTTATCCCGGTGCATAGAGATATCTCTGGATTGATTGGCCTGTCGCGTAACGAAAATAGAAGTGCGGGCAGAATCAATATGAGGTTCATATAATTCACGACAAGTTGTGGATATGCACAGCTCAAATCAAGTAAAGTTATCTGTTTTAATTTCAAATATTTTGCATGTTCATAATTTAAAAGTTACTGTTAATTATAATAAAACAGATGTTTGACTTAATGATATGGTTTGATTGGTAGCAGGATAAAATCCTCCACAATGATAATGTTTTACGAATTTTAATAGTGAAGATTTTCAAAAAAGACTGATACGTTGAAAGTATTAATGCGATGCAATCCAGCCAGAATGAGGAATGTCTGCATGGTCCATTCGGAATATGTTATTCCTTAAAAATCGATCGTCCTGCCGGACGGTCCAGAAGTCTGTGGTCCGATAAACAGACTATGTTCGCCGCTAGAAGATGCGATACGGGAAAACGCCAGCTTCAACGGATTATTGACCAAATGTGCGTTCCCATATAATCAAAACTGGGGAAGGGGTTACGCCAGTTGCATTAGGTCATGTTGACAAATGCCGGAGCCATAGCTTGATGCATGCGATATCGATAAAGCCGAGGAAGCTATCTGCGGTCTTGTCGTAACGTGTGGCGAGGCGACGGCTGTTCTTGAGCTTATTGAAACA
>Ga0265797_10000369_pt1 | contig 82805 bp, 70 predicted proteins | sample P2T30metagenome_FD_192433 | JGI IMG/M metagenome (GOLD analysis project Ga0265797, IMG submission 192433) | Plant litter microbial communities from East Loma Ridge, Irvine, California - P2 T30 | ecosystem: Environmental > Terrestrial > Plant litter > Unclassified | place: USA: California... | reverse complement strand
ACCTCCCCGGCTACGCCCAAGTCCTCCACCACGAATGGCGCACAGCCGAAAACAGCACCCCCTACCTCCTCCCCACCCTCCGCCACCTCGCCTCCCGCACCCCCACCCTAACCCTCCTAGACGTCGGCGCAGGCTCAGGCACAATCACCGCCTCGCTAGCAAAATACCTCCCCCCAGCCGGGCACATAACAGCCGTCGACCTGAGCCCCGAGATAATCTCACGAGCCGCAGCCCACGCGCAGCAAATCCCTGGCGCAGCAGCGAAGACGACCTTCCGCGCGCCAGTGAGCGTCTACGAGCTAGCCGACACGTTCGGCGAGGCCGCGTTCGACGTCGTGCACGCGCACCAGATGCTGTGCCATCTCGACGCGCCGGTGGAAGCGCTGCGGGAGATGCTGCGGGTCGTGAAGCCGGGGGGCGTAGTGGCCGTGCGGGAGATAGACATGCGGACGTGGTCGATGTACCCGGACACGGCGGTGATGCGGCGGTGGCGGGAGGTGCAGTTGGCGAGCCATGAGGCTGCGGGGGGGAGTGTGATGGCGGGGCCGTCGTTGGTGGCGTGGGCGATGGAGGCTGGGGCGAGGAGGGGGGAGATTGAGGCGAGTATGGGGACTTGGTTGTATAGTACTGAGGAGGAGAGGAGGGTTTGGGGTAGGTTTTGTTTCTTTTTTTTTTTTTTTTTTGCTCGCGCGGTCTTGACTTTGGCTTGGTTGGTTGGTTTTCTTTCTCGTCGCGTGCTGATCTAGATGCTACAGGCACTTCGTTCAGAGATCGGATTACTGGTGGCGAGATGCGGAAGAAGATTCTCGATCTCGGAATCGCTACTGCAGACGAGCTTGATGAGATGGGTCGCGAGTGGCAGCGATGGATGGAGACCGAGGACGCGACTTGTGGGACTATCCACGGCCAGATTCTGGTGAGGAAGCCCTTGTGAGGTAGTACAGTACGTACAATGTCAAATTGTCGAAAAATCATGCTGGGACTCGCCAGGAATGTCTATATCACCGAATATGTACACAATAATGCCATGGAGATCATTGGAATCGAGCAATCGAATTCAAAATACTACCACATGATACAAACAAAAGAAGTGCGCTAAGGGTAGACTGTACATGCACTCTCCACCTTGGTCACTCCCACATCATCAGCCTATTTTCCTTTCTATAACCACAAAACATCCCCTCTTCATTGTAGGAGATTTAACGGCGGGTCTGGCGGGGGTTCATCTTGCCCGGCACAACGGGAGGGTTGTACGAGATGTGTCTGGTCTTGACGGTGGACCACTTGTACCTGTTTCTTGTTGTTAGCAGTCCATTCGCGGGGCCTTCCTTCTCCATTGATTGATGCATACCTCTTCATCCAGACGCTGATGGCGAACAGAACACTGCCAATGGCCATGACCTTCCAGCCCATGCGCTTACGCTCGTCCATCTCAGGCTCGGCAGTCCAGTTAAGGAACTCAACAACATCCTTGGCCATCTGGGAGGTGGTGGCCGGGGTGCCATCCTCGTACTCGACGAGACCGTCGTAGAGAACACGAGCCATGGCGATACCGGTACCGGGGAAGTAAGGGTTGAAGTTGAGGCCGGAGGGAACGACGGCGCCCGCAGGGGGCTCCTCGGGGTAACCAGTCAGAAGCGAGAAGATGTAGTTGCAGCCACCGTGTCTGGCCTTGGTGATGAGCGAAAGATCCGGGGGCAGAGCACCGTTGTTGGCGGCGCGGGCGGCCTCGTCGTTCTTGTACGGGCTGGGGCAGTAGTCGGAAAGCTTGCCGGGGCGCTTCTCGATCTCACCCTCATCGTTGGGCTCGGTGTCGTACTCGTTCTCCTCGGCAAGGGCCTTGGCCTCGTCGACGGTCATCATGGTACCGACAAGTGTGCGCCACGGGATGCGCTGGAGGGAGTGGCAAGAGGCGCAGACCTCACGGTAGACCTGGAAACCACGGCGGAGAGCGGCGTGGTCGAAGGTCTTGAAGAGCTTCTCGTGCTCCCACGGGTAGGGAGTGGCGTGGAGACTGTGGGCGAGGTGGGTTAGTCGGTGTCCGTGTCCGTGCGTGCCATGGGAGGCCTCCCAACTTCCAACGCGGTGTATTTCGATGACTTACCCTTCCTCAGCCGGGGTCATGGCGTGCGCCGAACGGGCGAACTGGAAGTAGTAGAAGCCGCAAGATCCAACGGCGAGAGCAGTAGAGGCGGAGAGGGTCGCGGCGTTCTTCCAGGAGGAGGCGGCGCCTTCGCTCTGGGTGGAGGCATTGCGCTGTCGTCCATCATCCGTTAGCGCCCATATGTATCACTTTGATTCTCCCGCCGCCGCCATTGCCATTGCCGGTGTCTTCGAAGGTCTGGACAGCTCGGTCGGGTCGCTGGGTATATTTTGCGTACCGTGGTGTTCTTCGCGGCGGTCCTTGCGGAACCGAAGGCGCGCGCAGTGCGCACACCTGACCTGGCCAGCATGTTGACGAAGCGAGTCTCAGCGCTTGAGACTGCTGGATTGGTGTGTAGAGGGGGTGTTGGAGTGAGTGAGGTGGTGGTGGTCGGGGGCCTCGTTCTCGTTGCGGCGTTGGCGAGGAAAGACACGGACGACTTCGAGAGACGGGCTCGGGCTGGTCAGCTGAAATGCCATTGGCTGATGGAGAGGAACGGCCCGATCTCGCTAAACTGGATATATCTCCTCGACATCATACATTTGGGATCTGCTATTACATGTATTTATCATGCTAAAGATAATGGATGTACTCAAGTACTGCTATTGCTATGTACCTAGGCACATGACATTTCTACTCAACAAGACTTTTGCAATACAGTTCGACCCAACATATCCATCTACAATGAACATCGCTTCGAACGTGCATAAATAATTCAACCAGAGGCAAATACTTTTTACACATTCGATCAAAGGTCAACAACACGACCTCGACGCTCTCAACTACTTCCCAGGTACCCTGGTCCCCTCCAAAACAACCTGTCTCGCAGCAGCAGGCTCAGGCTCCGGCTCATCGGTAGCTGTCTGCATCTTCGCCAGCTCGCTAGTCTCCGAACCCTTTGCTCCATTGTCAATAGTTCTTGTAACCTTGATCGTCTCCATACCGTCCTTCGCTTGAGGTGGCTTACTATCACCAGCTTCTTCAGACTCCACCTTCTTTGCTGCAATGAGCTTGCCATCAGGGCCGCGAGGCTTGCGCTCCCAGCCAGTTTCGAACAGCTTGCCCATCTGGAAGCGCGGGAAAGCGTGGGCTTCGGTGTTGAGAACGACATCAGTCAGAGGAAGGATGTCATCTGTGGAGAAGAGCAGGTAGAGGTATTTGAGAGTTTCGGCCTGTGACAGTCGAGGTCAGCATGTCATTTCAAGTCTGCGATCGTCCACAACCGTCAAAACTTACCAGCCAGAAGCTCTCCATGTTGTCTCTCGTCGGCGGAGGAGTCTTCATAACATCGCTTACACTGCTGAAGCCCGTGCCATCCTCCAGGGTAGTCCACTTGACGAAGCTCTGGAACATCTCCCAACCCCACTCGCGGTACTTTTCATCGCCTGTGATTCGCCACATGTAGAACAAACTTTCCACGGTTTCTGGTCGTTGCAGATTGTGGGTGTCTGCGGATTTGAGGACGAAATCTTCCTTGCCGACGTACGTACCTTCCAACTCTGGCGAGTTGGGCGGGTCGAATGCTTCGGGAGATTGGGGTAATGTCGAGGGTGTGAAGTCGCTGTACATGAGCGGCGGATCGTGCATCTTGAAGTGGGCGATCTCGGGAGCCAACCCTGTCGGTGTGACCTTGTACATCCCCCAGCAAGTCTTCATGAGCTCGTTGGCGAGGTTCATGTCTTCTTCTTGCTCAGGGCCCCAGGTCGGAAGCTTACGAGCTTGAGCCAAGGGCAGGCCCTTTGTCGTTGCGAGCGCGATCGTGCCAGGCATGAAACACACAAGGTGGTCCATCTTGGGGCTGATGTTCTTGTTTAATCCATCTGGACGTTCTGCAAGAACAGTAAAGTTGGATGGGTAGCTGTAGGTGATCAAGTGTTTCTTGACACCAGCAAGCGACTGGTTCCACATCTCCTGGTAGATCGGTTCTTGCTGGCTGGTCTGAAGGTACTGCTTGATGAGGTACTCATAGTACGAGTCGCCTCTGCTTCCAAGACGAATGTTCTTGGACCGGAAGGTACCCTTATCGGCATAGATGAAGATGGGCAGGAGACCGTCCGGCTCGCCATTGTCGTCGACAACCTTCATAACATGCTCGGAGCTCTTCCAGTAATTGGTTTCGCCAGTCAGTTTAGCAAGGTACTTCATCTCGAGCTGCAGAGAGGTTGCTTCAGCCGTCGAAGAAGCACCAGCATCAGCATGCGATTCAATGCCTTTCATCGATCGCAGGTTGACGCTCGCATACGGGACACCAGAATTGCTTTCGTATGCGCCAAGCAAGCGATCAGCAAGATCCGTGGCCTTCTCAACGTACAAGTCATCGCCAAACCTATCATCGACCGGAGCATATTTGCCATCGAACGATGTACTGAGGTAGTGGGCTGAGAGCAATCCACCAAGCATTCTGATGGTCGTTTCGAAAGTGTTCACATCGTGATCCTGATCGTAAGTCAAGTTGTTGTGCACCCACTCGCGCGCGTGGGCCAGCTCGGTCGTAAGGTTCATAAGCATCATCGTGTCCAGTGCATCCACGATGATCCATCCCATGCCGTCTGGTGTCATCTGCCTGCCGTCTTTGCTCTTCGGGTGAAACTCATCGAATCCTGACAATCAAATGTCAGTCTTTCCCTTCAACCAATAGAAATGACACGCTGCCCGAGCCGACAAAACATACCCCATGCGTACTTTTCGTATCCAGCCCATGAAAGCTGGAATGCTTCCCGAACACTTTGCGCTCGCTCGTCCCAGTTCGTCGTCGGTTTGCTGCTTCCAAACAAACTCCACGACGAAGACGACGACGAAGACGACGACGACACCTTGGCTTCTCCATCCCCTGAAAGATACGACAAAGGCGACAGTACTCCAAACCACCAACTCAAGCCTGCCAATGTCCCCAAAACAAGGCCAACAGTCCGCTTCTTCTTCCACGCCGACCTTCTCGAGCTCCCAGGGTATCCAAACGGCTTATCTTTGTACATTGGCAACGAGTCCCTCCGCTCTGAACCAAACATGTTGTTCATCTTTTCACCAATCCCGCCCTCAGCAACTCCTCCTCTTGACCACTGGTCGGGATGCCGTTGTGTCGGACCGTTTTGAGGAAGAGCGTACGACATTGTAGAAGCTCTGTTATCCTCCAAAACCGTCTCAGCTTCGTCGTCGAGTTTCTTTTTCTGTCCAATATCGTCTGCTTCTCCTATAACGGAAACGATTCGCTGAGAAGCCTGAGAAGCGGTTCGCTGGAGAGTATCGGCGCCGTTGCGGAGGAGTTGGAAAGCCGGTAATGGGCTACGGCGGACGTTGAATGGATCCCGGTTCATACCAGACGCCCTCCCTGCCGAGTGCGTGCTTAGGGGGTAAGAGGGAAGCCTGTCTTTTCTAGGTAACTTACAATTGCTCTCTCCCTTCCATCACATGCCAGATGTCCGCTTCCTGTCTGCCTCAGGGATGTTCGCGGCATGCACCCCAGACGGATGCCGCCGCCACTAGGGGAATTGTGGGTCGCGATCTAGATATAGGCTCAAGGCTGCAAGTATATCGACGACGGCATGCACTGTAGGCAACCAGTATCCACGAACATCGTTACACCGAGTACGCTACTGTGCTCTTGAAGCCAAATTGTCATTAACAGTCACCGAACCAGCTACCACCTAACTCAACCCACAAGTCTCCATCACACATATCGCCACCATGCCAACTCCCATCGATAAAGCGATGAACTCGCGGGTATGTACGAGCAACAGACAAAACCCACGAGAGACGACCGACCATACCAACACACGTCCAGAACTTCTTCTTCGGCTTCGCCGGTCTCGTAACCGCAGCCGCCGCCTGGTCGATCTGGGGCGGCGACATGTTCCCGCAACCCGAAGATCCAAAAGGCGACCCCTCGAAATGGTCCGAGGAAGAAATGCGACTATGGTTGAACAACGTACGTGGAGGAAAATGGGCAAATTTGTAGAGCCAAGTTCTTTGGTAGCTGACAGATCTTGCAGAGGAACTTGCAACCAACGGGCAAAGAGACGAGGGAGGAATTGCTCGTTAGGATTGAAGCAAACAAGAGGGCGCCTAGAGTTTGATCTGGGCGATATTGTTGTTCGCTAATGTTGTCGTCGGTCGCGTCGATTTTTGAGGACAACGCTAATACTACTCACTACTATCAATATCAATGTCGTCGGGTATCCCAGAGTGCCACTCGCACACAGTATCCTAGTACCCTTCTCGCACATCCCAAGAAACACACTCTCCAAACATCAAGCATCCCCCATCTCAGCCTCCTCGCACGAACCCATCATACCCTCCAACAAAACCCTTTCCTCCTCAAGCCTCGCCATCTCCTCGTCCTCAGCCTCATTCTCGCGCTCCAAAGCCTCCATCTCCGCAGCAAGAGCTTCCTCCTCCCTCCGCTCCTCTTCTTCCTCCTCAGCCTTCCGCCGCCGCCGCTCCTCTTCTTCTTCTTCTTCAAGACGCCTCGCCTCCCGCTCCGCCCAGAGCCGCAGCTGAGCCTCGTGCTGGCGTTTGCCTTCGTCGAGTTTCTTCTGCTCCGCCACTCTGCGGTCGCGCTTGGCTTGCACTTCGGCTTGGAGGCGGGCTTTCTTTTGCACTAGTTCTTCGACGCGAGGGCGTTTGGTTGGTGGGGTTGGAGAGCTTTGAGAGGATGAGGAGAAGGAGCCGTCTGCGACTGCGCTTGAGGTGGGGCGCTTGGTGGGAGGGGTTTGGGAGACAGGGCTGGGCTTTTCCGATTGCTTCAGTAAGCTGTCCAGGTTCGCGGCGCCGATGGTGCGCTTAGCAGGCGGGTTCTGGGTAGCAGAGCTGGTAGCTCCCGATTTCTTCAGGGGGGACTCGGCTGGAGGCGGTGGCATCGGGATGGGCTTTGATTTGAGGGGCCGAGGGGGTCTGTCTGCTAGGAATGGCGATGCTAGGTCGTCGACTTTGTGCTCGTTGCTCGGGTTTACCATCGTGCTGCCTGCGGTGTTGGCTGATCGCCCTGCATTCGTGAGCATCTCGAGCGGATCCGTGAACGAGACGCGAGGTGTCTTCACTTGAGAGGTTGATGTAGTAGGTGCACGCGTTGGGTTCGACGGAGGTTGCATCGAAGGCTGGGTGACGTGCGGGTTGGCGGTGATGGCTTTGGCCTCGCCCTTGTGCGGTATAGGATCGTCTATAGGCACATGTGCTTCGTTGGCGTCGTTGATGTCGTCGGAAGAACTTGTGCGGCGTAGAGATGTCTGCCTCGTGGTTTGTACCTCAGAGGGCGAAAGGGTCTGGCCAAGGCGTAAGGATCTCCTTGTGCCCGTGGCGCGTTCTGGTGTAGGTGAAGGTGAGTCGGTGATCTGGCATTAGCAGTCAGCTACGAGCTTTCACATGACAATCACGCGCCATATCTCACCATGCGAGGGGCGACTATCTGTTCACCAGCGCGGACGAATGTCCCATCGTCTGGCGGCAGCGGCCTGCTTTCGGTCAAAGGCTGAGCTCCTGATTCATCAATGGCCTCTTGAGTCCTGTAGTAGAAGACCAGATACGCCCATACATTTGAGCCATATCTCTTCGCAGCCTGGTCGCGCCAGAATTGCGTCGCCTTCTTGTCCTTAATCGGGTTCGAGGCAGGAAACACTTCCATCGTCAACTCGTGCTCAGGGCGGATGCCGCTGTTCATCGCATCGTCGATAATCCCACGCCAGCTGCCCAGGGTGACGGATGGATAATACGGCGAGTCTTTCTCGCCATGCATGTCGTCGCTCTGCTGAGCGAGCGAAACGACCAACGTGATAGAACCGACGCCAAGGCTGCTGGCTTGATCGCCGCCGTGCAGAGCCATCTGAGCTTCTTTCGGGGAGAGACGCGTCGGGACCAGATTTCCCTCGACGACCTTCGGTCTCACCAAATGGTTCCTCTTGTCGTTCAAATCGGGCACGTGCAGGAACGTTTTCACCTCGATCTTCCTCTTGCTCCAATACTTTACGGCGGGGTCCTTGGTGCTAGGGTCGTCAATAATGCGGTCTGCAACGAACGAGCCATCCGCCAGTACGTCGACGCGGCCGACCAGAGCAGAGCCCGAGAAATTGCCCTGAATCGTGATCGTCGCGTTGTCGGCGACAGGAATGAAGCAGACCTTCGCGACGGAACCTTCCTCGTCGTCTTCGGGTCTGATGAACTCTGGACATTTCTTCCCGTCGGCGAGGATGTGAAACTCGACTTCGCAGTCGGTACCAGGCTTGTGGACTCTCATCTTTGACGGTGCGTGTTTGGTAGAGTGTTGATGCAAAACTGCAGGCAGAGACGATGCATTGGTGGTGGAGAGGGACGGTGGTTTAACTTGCTGTGACAAAGACTGGCGTGGCAAAGGTCCGGCTCGTGCGCTTGCACGCGGTTGTTGTCCGAATGCATGTGACTGCTTTCACTGACAAGGAGCAACTAGATCAGGCAGACATCACGTGGCCTTGCTGCGTTATAGAAAGAGCTCCGCATTCTGGAAGTGTGAATGTTCGTGGATCGCAAATCGTTATAAGTGCAAAAGAACTTCTGTCGTGCGATGGGAAGAACGCGTTGTGTTGCGACTGTTTTGTTTTGGAAGCCGTCATTCGACGTGTATCCAAATCATGACGCGAGCAGACACGACCGACACTTACATGCACATATGGGAAATCGCGTCGTACTTCACGATATACGTGAAAGCTTGGAAACTCGTTTCTGAGAGTCTTCGGTCGACAGTGCGTTGAGACTGCTGACTGTAAGATCTTGACGCTTCTGAGATATGATAGAGCAAGCTTACAGGAATTTAGAGGCTGGGTCTTTGTTATTGACGCGCACTGCCCAAGAACCCAAAATCTTGCAACCTCAACCGAACCCAAACGCCTCGCTCAAAGTACCAAATCGACAACCATCCTGCCCAACTCAAGTCACGAACCTGAAGTTCTGAGTCTGGATGACCCATTGCCTGCCGTGTCCTGATTTTGCCGTCCCCTTCCCTCCAACCTCCTCCTTGTTCGGTACCAGTACAAAGCTGTCGCTGAAACCCTTCATCGGGCCATCTTTCCTCTCATAGAGTCGCACGTAACCAGAGACTTGCACGGTCAAGCTCATGTTGCGTTCCAGTTCCTTCTTGCTCTTGCCCTCGACGGGGAGGAGAGCGCGATTGAGAACATGGACGTCTAGCGATTGCGGCTCAAAGTGCGTCCAAGGCATTTCCTTCTCAAAGCGCGTGGCAAAAGCAGTCGCGTCGTTGGTCACATCGCCGTTGTAACTGATGTGAGGCAATCCGCGACCGCTGGGTTGAATCACGGCTGGTACGTAGAAAGACGCGAGCTGGTTGCGCGAGCCGTTCAAAGCGGTGTAGAAAGCATCGGTGAAGTGCTCAGCAGCGTCAGTCGAGACGCGCGTATAATCTGTCTCCGTGAGCGTCGCCATTGTATTGAGCCGGTGTTCGTGCCAGTCAGTGGTCTTGTTGCGACAAAGACAGTCGAAAGTTGAAAGTTGAAGTCCACGCGCCTGAAGCCAGGCCCCGCCAAGATTTCAGTTTCGCGCTAGCAAAGCGGGGGAATTCCGCGCCGCACCGTAAATCGCAGAGGTCCATTGGCAAGACACGATTATCGAGCGCCTTCACGTATCACCAGACCGATTCAGTCAGACAATACCGCCAACATGCCCCGCGAAATCTCCGACATCAAGAGCTTCATCGAGATCTGCCGCCGCAAGGATGCTTCCTGTACGTTTCATCCGACACTCGAAATGGCTGGATATGGGGATGGAGAAAAGAGCGTGGGATGAGCGGGGATACGGGCGATTGCTGCAAATCTTGCGCCGAAGTCAATGAATTGAACAGGGGAGATATGGAATATTTGGCTGATTTCGTGACTTGCAACAGCTGCGCGCGTGAAGAAGAACGCCGACAAGCAGATCAAGTTCAAGGTCCGCTGCAGCCGTGAGCTCTACACTCTTGTCCTCAAGGACAGCGACAAGGCCGACAAGCTCAAGCAGTCCCTTCCTCCCGGTATGCGAACAATCCGTCATTCAGAGCGTCCAAATACGCTTCACCACCAGGCCTCTGGACGAACGTTGACTGACGACGACAACCAGGACTCACCGTTGTCGACACCCCCAAGAAGAACGCCAAGGGCAAGCGCGTTGCTCAGTCCTCTTAGATGTTGACTGCGATACTTTGAGGTGCAGGGCGTTGGACGGTTATGGCATGAAATCATTGAGCGACGCGGCGATGCTAGCGTAGCATCGACAACAACGAAAACGTCCAAACTTCAAAAATCTCTCGTGTTTCAAGCGTATATCTGTCTTGTGTATTCTTCGTTGGATTACTTTGCTATAGCGATTCGATGATCTGGGCGTCGGAGTGCCGCTACCACGGGGGCGCATCGTGGTGTCGCTCAATTGCATGGGCCTGGAATCGAACATTCGGTCTAGATTCTTGGGGACCGTTTGGGTCACTCGGCAGCAAGCGTATTGGAAGTTGTTGGTACGGCATTCGTTCACGGGGTAGAGCTCTCGAGTCGAAGAGCTGAACCCACAGGTCGATCACCTTGACCAAAATCTAATCTGTCGTAAGTATGCAGCTAACACATTCTTTGAATTGAGGACGTATCGTCCGGATAGGCTCAGGTTCACTGCCATTGCCTAGGCATGAGAGCGATGTGGTTCAAATGAGTTGAAAGGCATCGAACCAGGGTACATGTAATGTACCTTATGTTTGTGTCTGGATGAAGCACACTGAAAAGCTTATCCATGGCTAGGATCCTCAATACTTGTATTCATGGCACATCTGATAGTATATCGATCACTATGGAACTATATACATGTAAAGTGTCGTCTTTGGTGTAGAAGATTGAAAGTGACGTTTCAAGGTCGGCGCTGCAATCTGATTCGAGCCTCGGCCTTTGCTCTCCAAGCGATCGTCCTCGCGTGAACTCTTTGGGTCGCGTAATTTCCATTGACAGACTCGACCAGCTTGATTTATTCACCACCACCGCAAAGATGCGCACCACAGCATCCGTGGTGGGCGCTATCAACCCTCTACAATCACTCATTGCGCGAAGATGGCGACCACAATGGGTCTGTCGAAGCTGTCGCAGTCTAGAGTCCGTCCCTCGACCATCACATCGCAGACATGTGTCGATATCAGCAGTATCGAACGAGACAAAACCATACTACGCGACCACACCAATCTTCTACGTTAACGCAGCCCCTCATGTCGGCCACATGTACACAATGCTCCTCACCGACGTGCTCAAGCGCTGGCAAGAAGTCAAAGGGCGCAAAGCTATTTTATGCACTGGCACAGACGAGCACGGCATGAAGATCCAGCAGGCAGCTGCCAAAGCGGATACGGAACCAAAGGACTTTTGCGACAAAGGCGCCGAGGTTTTCAGGGATCTTGCCGCGAGCATAAACGTCAGCAATGATATCTTCATCCGGACCACCGACAAGCAACATAACGAAGGCGTGGAATATGCGTGGCATATGCTGCAGGAGAAGGGATATCTGTATGAGAGCAAACATGAAGGGTGGTACAGCGTTTCGGACGAGACGTTCTACCCAGAGAGTCAGGTTCAATTGATTGTGGATCCTCCGACTGGCAAGAAGATAATGCAGAGCATTGAGACTGGCAATGAAGTGGAATGGACTAGCGAGCGAAACTACCACTTCAAGCTGTCGGCCTTCAAGGATCGACTGTTGAAGTGGTACGAGGAGAACCCTGAATGGATTGTGCCACGAGCGAGGATGGAAGATGTGATCAAGCAGGTCTCTACAAATCTGGAGGATCTCTCTGTATCACGTCCTTCAAGCCGCTTGCAATGGGGCATCCGCGTACCCACAGACTCTTCCCAAACCATCTACGTCTGGCTCGATGCTTTGCTCAACTACGCCACAGCGGTAGGCTATCCTTTCACTCCCGGCAAAGAGTCGAGCACAGGCTTCCCTCCAGACGTCCAGGTCATCGGGAAAGACATTGTTCGTTTCCACTGCATCTACTGGCCTGCGTTCCTGATGGCTCTCGACCTGCCAATGCCCAAGCAAATCCTCACCCACGCTCACTGGACTCTCGGCCGGCAAAAGATGGCCAAGTCTACCGGCAACGTCGTGAACCCTTTCTTCGCACTCGAACGCTTCGGCGTCGACGCGATGCGTTGGTATCTCATCCAAGACGGCGGCATCGAAAATGACGCCGACTACGACAACAGCTTCATCATCGAAAAATACAAAAAGGGTCTCAACGGCGGACTCGGCAACCTTGTCAGCCGCATCATGAGGGCCAAGAATTGGGACGTCCCTCGAGCCATCAAGCGCTACGCCCACCCAGAGGAAATCCCCGAAGGCCAATTCCCCGCCGTCTCCCATGAAAGCATCATCACAGGCCAGAAATTCTACGGACGAATCAGAGCACTTCCAAAGCAAGTCGAGGCCCACATGGTCAATCTCCACCCCAACCTTGCCCTGCAGACCACCATGAATGCTGTCTACATGGCCAATGGTTATCTGCAACAAGCGGCGCCTTGGACACTGGCAACGCAGCTGCGCTCTATGATGGCCGACACTACCGGCCAAGAGATGTACGACGCGGCCAATAAAGGCGAAAGCCCAGAGAGAATCGAAGCCAAAATTGATCGCGTCATCTACATGAATGTAGAAACGCTGCGTCTGGTGGGCATCATTCTGCAGGCTTTCATCCCTGAGAGTGCGGCTAGAATGCTCGACATGCTGGGTGTGGATCCTGAGCGACGAAGCTGGGAGTGGTGTGTAATAGGCAAGGATGATACGTTTGGAAACCCCATGGTCGATCTTGGTAAGGGTGATGTGGGCGTACTGTTCCCTGCTTTGATGAGTGATCGTTGATTGGGGGGCTAAGTGTTTTCTCTGTATGAAATGGAGAGAGACAATTGACTGTATCATAACATATGTATTTAGTAACGAACGTTCGAAAACACCGGCCCCCTTTCCCGCTGATCCGACCAAGGACAACAACTGGACAACCTCAATTGCTCGACGCGATCTCTCCATCGGATTTTCTCGAGCCGTCCTCCATCCTAAGCCCTCACGTCATATATCTGGGCCTACCATTGCTTCCAACAGCAGGTAGACCTGAAACTCTCGCTGTCCCACAGTGACTTACTATTCTCTGTCTAGGGCTCGACTGGTACCTGGCTAGGGTGGCGTGGCGTGAATGCCGAGGGATATGACTAGACAAAGGACTCACATTTCACAAGGCCATCGTTATGGATCCAGCACTATCGACACGTTGGCTTGAACAAAGCCCGACACTCGGGTGTCCGAGTAAACAAATGATTCACATTTCACAATGCCATCGGCGTGGCTCCAGCACCATTGACATGTTGGCTTGAACAAAGCCCGACACTCGGGTGTCCGGTCGATGTGCAACGTCATTGTTGCGATTCAAGTGCCCTCGGTCGTCCTGAATGGAGCACGAGAATTCGTAATGTCGACATTGCGTCTTGCTGGCTATCATGACCGAGCGAAGCACGATACTGCACGCAATTCGCTTTGCAACGGGAATTCTAACGATCGAAGCGCGTGCTGGCGGCAGTTGACCGTAGGGTAACGGACTTCGGCAGCATTCACGATGCTTATGCTGCGATACACGCACTCTGCGTCGTCTCGGAATCAGAACGACACTTAGATTCACTCACTTCACCCCTCGCACTTCACACCTCACCATTCCGTTACTGCGGGATGAACGCAATCCGTCGTCATGGATACAACAAGAACACTTGCATTCATTCACTCCACAATCCATTGCTGACGATCCTACCACCGCCGAAGCCCCAGACCGTAGGACACCCGACTTCACCAACGTCCACAATGCCCTTGCCGCTGTCCAAACAGCACCTGCAGCGGTGAAGGAAACGAGCCAGTTCACTTCACTTAACTTACGACACTCGCGCTAGGCAGCAGCCAGCAAGCGCAAAACCAAAAAGCCCTTCCTCGCGCTGCTTTCTCTTGGAAACACCAAGACACTTTGCGACTGCCAAAAATACCATCAAGAGCTGAGACCAACTACTCTCCCTCTTGTCCAGGCAGGACGTAACGATGGATCTTCCCACTAAGGATGAGCTCCTCAAGACCGGCCTGAAGCCACTGGAGCATGAGGACTGCCTGATCTGCCATGAGCCGATGGAAAACCCCGTCCGCGTTCCATGCGAGGGCAAGCATGCGTTCTGCAAAGAATGCATCACCACATGGCTGAAGCGACCGGCTGTCACGACCTGTCCTATGTGTCGGCAAAAGCTGTGCTCTGCACACGACGAGAACGAAGATGATCGACGAGGCTCACTCGGAACCTTACTACACCGCGTCCAGCTCGACAACGCTTTCCGGGCCAGTGGGTTAGGTTTCTATCTTTTCCCTGACGAAACAAACAATCCACGCTTTGAAGACGCCATCGATATCTTCCACGACGACATCCAGCTCAATCTCGACCACCTGCCTACCTTGGTGCCCCTCGCCAAAGCAACGCTCGTCCGCATGCCCCAAAGACTACAGGACCACTACATCAGGGTCGACGCTGGGGCCGTGGGCGCATGCCTTGTCATCATGGGGAACGTAATTGAGAAGCGCATTCCCAGAGGGTACCGACACTACAACGATAGACACCGGAGAGTATGGGGAGAAATGGTGCACGCCATTTGGCAACTCGTCTCGCCATGGCACGGTGACATCCTCGTGGGGCGGAATCTGTTCTTTGCCATCATGGAGCGCCTTATCGACCTAACCCGTGATGACGCCCTCCCTTTCTTCTTCGGCACGAAACGTGAGGACTTAACGTACCTGATCTGGTTCGTGTATCTTCATGGGGGTATGCCGATGTCGGAAAACGAGGCACAAATCGAGATCGACGCAGACCGTAGCCTTGGGCATTTCCGACTGCTGTCCGTTGGAAGTGAGTTGGCGGTCCTTCATGCGGAGCGATTCACGGCCCAGGCATTCGATTCGGAGGCTGAGGTCAGGCTGCAGTGGAACCCTCGAGACACCGATGGCGAAGCATGAAACCCACACACACACCGAAAGAAAACAACAACTCGACACTCCGACTGTACAGGTACCCTCGACCAAATTCCCCTTCACACGGGGACTAGGTCTTGTTTGGCTGGAATACGGGAGAAGACACCGGAAGATTACAGGAATGAATACGCACATCGTTTTTGCCTTTTTGCTTTTCCCCCTTGCGATTCCTCCGCTCCTCCGTCCGCAGGCTGACTGACTGACAAGTCCAGCTGGCGGCCATGTTGCTACTTGGATGGGTAAGGAGGCGCGGTTTGGACAGATACAGTTTGCTTTTTTGTTTGTTTACATCGCGATAGAAACCAGAACCTTGTTTTTTGAATGAAAACTGTTGGAAAATAGAAAAATTACCCTTGCCCTTCTCTCATTATTGTCGTGATTTCACAAGCTTGTAGTGTATGTGCCTACATGTACTCTCGTTGTAGACGTTTCTCAAGTTTCGAATCATACAAATCGAAGCTCTATTTAGCTAAGGCAGCTCCAAGTGCCTAGCGACAGAGTCTGAAGAGTGTACATGGTACTCATAAGAGTGTACGAGGCACTCCTTTGCAACACCATCAACGCGTACTTGCTTGTTGCACAATTCGGCCTCGTTGACGCGGCATGCTCATCTTCCCGCCCCTTCGACGGCAAATCACCTCACAACAACTCACATCTCAACACCCGCCCTCCTCATCTCCGCAGCATGCCCCCTCAAATTCCTCGCCAACTCCGTCTCAGTATCAGCATCAAGACCAACAGCAGTCTTCCCAGCTTTTCCAAACAAACACTTCCACAAATCACCCTGCCCCACAAGCTCACCGCCAGTCTTACCATTCATAAGCAAATTCTGAATAGGAGCACTCTGCATCTCCTCCGTATCCGCAGCCTCAATCGCCATATCGCCAAAAGCCGCCGGAGTAGCGGAGCGCGATTTTCCGTTCCGTCTATTCTCCTCGCGAGACTGCACGTGCGACATGCGGCGCGCGACGGATATTTCGTAGATGCTCTCCTCGACGGTGTCACTGATGAGGTACATCCAGACCGTCGTCTGGCGGGTCTGGCCGATCCGGTGGACGCGCGCGATGGCTTGCAGTTCGACGGCGGTTTGGATCAGGGGTTCGCAGATGAAGACGTGGGTGGCGTTTACGAGCGTCAGGCCGGACGAGTCTGTCTTTGCGTCTAGCAGTAGGCAATCGATGCTGGCGTCGTGTCGGAATTTCTCGACTGCTCCCGGGCGCCCAAGACGGCTGCATCCGATTTTGAAGGTGGCGAATGCTGGGCCGAGGACGTCGAGGAAATCGCGGTATTGTGAGAAGACAATCGCTTTGGCGCCTGGGTCGTGCTCGCGGATCCATAGCAGGTGGCGGCCGAGAGTGTCGATCTTAGTGCCAAAGCTGGAGGGTAAATCAATAGACTTGACCTCATCCATAAGCTTGTTGTCGACCTCGGAGTAGATGGCAGACTGTGGTGGAGACGATGGATTGGTGGGGTTGCGGCTATCACTGGGCGAAGAAGAACTGCCGTTGCTGACCTCTTCCTTCGCACGGAGCTCTTGTGGCTTGTAGGTGATGTTGTGGAAGTCCACAGAAGACAGGCCTCGCTTACAAACCGGGCACGTCCGATGCGCTCGCCACCAATGTCCAATGCACTCTTTGCAGTACTGATGGCCGCAAACGGTAAGCACACCGTTCTCGAATGAGCACTGGCAGATCACACAAATCTTTGGGCCTTCCGCGCCAGTGTCGTCACGAAGATGCAAGAGAAAGCGGTGTTTGGTCTTGAGTTGCGCAAGTGTTGTGTTCTGTTGCTCCTCTTTAGCCATGGTGAGTTCCAGTGCCGGCAAGTCGAGCTCGTCGTCCAGCTCCTCCTTGTACGGTACGACAGCGTCGGAGACGTCTTGGAGCTGCTTATAAAATTGCAAACGGGCGTTCTGGGTTGAGCGAAAGATGTCGACCTCCTTCTCAAGTCTCAAGAGAGCCTTCGTGTAGTCATTGAACACGACTTGAAGAGCTGCGATGTGTTGTTGAAGAATTGCTGCTTCGGTTTCGGCTCGCGAGTTGCCGCCTTGCCATTGCATCGCACTCTCCAACGCGCGGGCTTCCTGGACGAGTCCACGTACCGACCCGATCTCATCTTGGCGAGCCCTGAACTTGTTTCGAATCTCGAACAGTGCAAGTATCGTTTCCGGTGCGTTGCATCGTGCCAGAAGCGAATCTACATCCTCGGGATCCAAGGTTCTTCGCGCCAATGTCACAAGGGTCTTTACCTCGAGGTCAACGAGAGGGGCTTTCTCCCCGGTGATCAACGTGTTGAGGTCGGCTTGAACTGCCTTCAACGCATCGAAGTAGACATAGAGCTCGTCCTGTTGCTTTGTCGATTCCTCGTACTCCTCGCCGGTGATCTCATTCCCCACCTGATCCTCATCAACAAGTGCACTGACTAAGAACTTTGCCATCTTCGCACGCCACTCGGCAATTACAGAGGATTGCTCCCGGATGACGTCGAACAACTCATCGCTCTTATCCACAATGCGTCGGTTCTCGATTCCTCCAGCATCCCGGAGGTCCTTGATCTTTGGGAACTCCGTCTGCAGCTTCCGCTTTTCCGAATCCTTGATCTTCTTCATTAGAGCTTCGGCCTTGCGAGAGACGTCATGCAAGATCTCACGGCGAACTGCCTTTGCCCTGTCGTATAACTCAGCTTCCTGTGCTTCGAGACGTTGAAACCTCTCGGACTCGGGTTCTGTGAGATTCTCGTTGACTTTAACTTGGTAACATGCCGTCGCGGCGAAGAATGTACAGACATGCTGCAGTTCTAGAGCCGTCCTCAAGCTGTTTCGAAGGTTGCCTAGAAGTGGCGATGATTCAGTTGATGAATTCTCGTCTTCAGCAGATGAAGTCTCTTCCGGACTGTCATGGGCTTTCTTCGCAAGGTCCAAACGTTGCCTCGCTTCGCAGACCAGGGTTTCGCTTTTTTCCATCGCTGATCGATAGATCTCCAAGGCCTTTTCACTCCGGTGTTGATCTTCTCGATTGTTGCCAAGTACGTGGGCGCGTTGGAGTTGCGATTGCAATGCCGTGCGCTCCTCGGTTCGAGAAGCAGTTTCGTTTTGGTTGATCATGACTTCAAGGACTTCCGCAACAGTGCGCAGCGGTGCTTGACCTTGACCTCGTCCGAGTGCTTTCCTGTTTCTCCCACCTACCTGCGGATGTAGACATGTTTGCCTCATACGGATAAGCCATTTCCGCATGGCCTCCACTGTGGCAGGATCATTGGGGTCCCAGTGACCGGATTTTGGTGAGCCGTCAACATTCAACTCAAGTTCCTCGCACATCTCGGCAAATATGGTATCGTAACGTTGACTTTCAATGGCCGTGAAGGGCATGGTGATAACAACCCGTTTTTGCGAGGGCAAGTGCAGCTCGTCTCGAATCTGGCTCTTGGTATGCCTCAAAGCTATGGCGCCAAAGATGTTGCGGAAGACATGCCTGTGATTCGTAATCACATGGCTGAATAGTCGTGCATCTTCGTCGAGAGGCTTGAACCGTAAGAAAATCAGTAGTCCGCGTAGGTCTTGTACGTCTTTGCGCAGAGGTGTTCCAGAAACGGCCCATGAATGTATCCTGGGAATGCGGCATGCGACCCGCGCAGCCGCGGTGACGCTAGTCTCTATCATTTGTGCCTCGTCCATGACGGCACGCCAGAATTGCACTTGAACGAGAGGACTGCGTTTTCGCTCGAATCTTGGCATTCGGCGCATGTTGCGGGCTGGCGGCTCTTCAGCAAAATGCACCTCCCGAGCCAGAACTTGGTATGTCGTCAAGATCACATCGTAGTTGACCGTCAAATCCTTCAAGACCTTGTCTTCGTTGTTTGCTTTTGTCGCAGGGGGGATACCTTCGTAGTGCATCACCTTCAGCTGTGGGGAATGCTTTGCAAGTTCAGAGCGCCATTGGGGTAAGATGGATGTTGGGGTGACAATCAACGTCGCTTTTGATGGTAAGACGTCGGTTCCAGATGCCATGTCCACAACACGGCCATCCGGTATCTCACTACGTCGATGGAGCGACACCAGAGCCATGAGCTCCACCGTCTTTCCGAGACCCATCTCCTCAGCTAGGAGACCTCCTGACATGCGGTAATCAGATTTCTCGGGTCTATGACGAGAGATGATACCTTGAAGGTGATTGACATAGCAAGTTCCTCCATCCAAATCTTTTACTTCCTCGTATTGCAAGGTTTCAGGATCTTCCATCTCCTGTGCGGGAAGTGGTACCATATCCCTATTCACAAAAGCTACACCTTCTCTTTTGAGCATCCAAGTGACCGCGCGCTCCTGGAAAGGATAGAGCTGGCTGTTCAACACGTCTCCAAGATCCAGATTTTGAGCACGATCCGGCACATGCACGCTCTCGTAGAAGTCTTGAGGCGTCCATGGCTGAGTGTGTTCTTGCTCGTTCCTCAATCTGTCCGGATAGAAGCGCTCTTTCATGCCATAATCTGGGTATGGGCGGAACCTGCCCACAGGAACGCCGTTCGGGAAAGCAGATGTCCCGTCTCTCCACGATGTTGAGGCCTCAAATCTTACGATATTATAAAACTCTCCCATCGATCTTTTCAAGACACAGCGGATGATCGAGGCTGGACAATCCTGTGTAGCGCTTCCATGGGCGAATCTAATTGGGTCCCGTTGAGTGTGCAAGATGATTGCACGTATATCGTCTAGGATATGAGCGGGCACATGGCTCAGGTCAGCCTTGAGCAATACACCGTGTCCAGTCGCTTGGGCAAGTCGCATCTGCACACCGTGTTCATCCTCGCTGATGCTGTCGACGATGATCCGAACTTCGTCTGTTCCTGTGAAATCTACGTCTTGGTCAATTGTCTCTGGTCTCGGCGTCTTTGCCGCTAGTGTCTCTGGGAAGTGTAGATCGATGGTCACTCGCGCGAGTGGAATGTTCTCAATCACCTGAGCCGGCGCCGACGCTGCTTCTATTTTGGCTTTTACGGGCTTCGTGAGCTTTGTACGCTTTCGTGGTGGTTGTTTACTCTCATCGTCGTCGTAATCATCATCCGTATCCTGTGTGCGATGGGCAGCACGCTCGAGGAACCATCTCATGGGCGTGAATCCACCAGCTTCGACGAGGATGGACATTTGATCGTGCGCGACAACTTGCGTCGATATAACAGTCGCTACACAGTGTGAATGTGTGGGTGCCATTATTCTGATGGAGACAAGCTCCGTATCGGCAGGGAGTGTGAGTGTTGATGATGGATGGTTTGGTTTGCGACTCGAAGGACGAAGTTCGAAAGATCCATGTCTGCAACTTGACGCCGAGGCATCTGTGAGGTTGCATCACAGTGCAGCGCTAGCTGAATCGGGTCGTGGCCTCAGGCATCAACATTCATCCTGTCCACTCACTTCACATCGATTTCCTTCGCTCGGTGTTCGTCGAAGCAATGTCTATTGACAAACTGTCAGTGTACTTGTCATACTTGGCTCGTTGATCGAGACTGACGTGGTGTTTGTCGCTGCCGGTCATGAGCAGGCGTCCAAGGAGTGAGCTCAAATTCTACAGCAATTTAGCGAGACCGAGATGATGTCGTATCTGTGCTACCAATACAATCGTCTACATACAACCGAAGTCTCACAACACCATTGCCCATCCGATTGACTTGCGAGAGTATGACACAGGAATCAACTTTGATGAGCAGCGTGCAACCGGCTCGTCTTGAGAAGGTAACTCACGGATCCAGATACAGCCTACTCAAGTTACTCGCTGACATCAATCCAGGGACGACACGTCAAATATTGGCTGAGATGTCTCAAGACACTATTGCCGAGCATGTATACATCCAATGACTCAAATCGCATGTATCTGGCGTACTTTATTCTCTCAGCATGTGACCTGCTGGATATCATCACATCCTCAACGACAGCGGCAGAAAGACAAGACTGGATAGATTGGGTCTACCATTGCCAACATCCACATGGTGGCTTCCGTATGTGGCCTGGAACTGATTTCGGCGAGCGTGCGGATAGCAAGAACGCCAAATGGGACCCGGCAAATATCAATGCCACTTACTTTGCTCTCGCCGCACTGCTCATTTTGGGCGATGATCTACAGCGTGTGCGCAGAGCCGACACATTACGCTGGGTTCGTAAGATGCAACGCGATGACGGTTCGTTCGGCGAAACTCTTGTCGAAGGCAAGCAAGAGGGCGGTAGAGATCCAAGACTGGGCTACTGCGCCACTGGCATCAGGTACATCTTACGTGGAGGCACTGCACCTGGCCCGCTTGACATCGGCGGCGAGTTGGTGGAAGACATCAACTTCGATACATATGTCAATTGTGTTAGGAACTCCGAGGTATGATACACTGTGCTAATGCTTGACACATTGGATGCTAACTCGATCACAAGACCTTTGACGGTGGCATAGCTGATGCGCCCTTCCATGAACCACAAGCAGGCTATACTTTCTGCTCACTTGGTTCTCTTTCATTCCTCTCACGTCTAGAGTCTGGCCGTGTCAACAGGGCACGTCCAAACTATGGACCTTCTTGCCCTCCAGATGTAGTGCGCTGGCTTCTATCACTTCAAACGGACTTCATAGATCCTGACGACGCGCCTGCCATGGAAATGAGCATTCAATCTATGCCCGGACAGTTCTCAAAAGAAATCCAGACCGACAATGAATCTTCGAGTGTCCCACCGTCCGGTTCAGACTTGCATCAATCACCCGACAAGTCCACCATGTGGTCAACCCGAGACCTAGACAACAGTCTTGACGGCACACTCATCTCCTCGTCCATGCTAAAGTCAGCACCCTCATTCTCTTCCCCATCAGGCATGTGCGGTCGCCCTTGCAAACCAGCCGACACCTGCTACGCTTTCTGGGCCGGTGCATCCTTGCAACTACTTGGACAAGGTCGCGCCAACGCCCTTCATGATCCGGCAGCTTTGCGCTCTTACCTTCTGACGTTGACCCAGCACCCTGTCATGGGCGGTTTCAGCAAGTTCCCCGGCGACAAATGGGCCGACTTATATCACAGCTACTTGGGATTGGCGGCTCTTAGTTTGGCGTCGACACAAGAGGAGAGGGAGGAAGATGGTGTGAAGGAGTTGGATGCGGGTATGTGCGTGTCTGTGGACGCACGCAGTCGGCTGGAGGGGATATGGATGGGGATGCAGGAATAGCAAGTCACGAGCGGATGGAATGTCGTGGCGATGTTAGCCATGTGTCCAATGGTGTAGGCTTCTCCATCTCGCTTTTGTCACTCATTTCGATGACAACAATAAGACCTGTCTTTCACGTCACTAGCCATCTGTGTCTTTTGGAACAATTATGGTCCAGACTTATGTGGCTTCACCGACAATCTCGCGTCGTGGCTGGCGGATTGAGGATAAGGTTGAAATATATCGTCGCATTCGTTGTGGATTAGGATATTGACGTGACGACGCACCGGCATAGTAATATCTGCCAGCATCCATGCCGTCACAATTCACCGCTTATGAATGGCCGACCAACATGCCCGATTTATTTCCTCCCATCAAGAACAACGAAATAGCCCCAACCCTAACCCTACACCACTTTGGCTCGCCCCACCGACACGCGACGCGTCCAACTCAATTCACCGCTCGATGTTCGCGAGCATACAACAGAAATACGACTGAACACCGGCAAAGATGGTCACGAACGGCATGGGCGACGATACCCTGCTCTCACAGCCTTCGTACGCATGACACATCCCCAGCACAAAGCCAATGCTAACCATCCACCACAGAGACCATGAACCCAGCAGCCTCAACCGCACGCCCTCACATTACAACCCTCTATCGAACTTCGCCCTGCCCAAAGGCGAGAACAGGCACTACCAACAGCAGTTCGCCGACATGTACTTCGCGCGCCTGGCGCAGCTCAAACCCGCCGCCGACGCCATTGCAGCCGAGTCCTTTGGCGGCTTCGAGATTGCTGGCGAGACTGCCACACGGGTGGACAGAGTGTTGGACGTGCGGCAGGGAGAGTTATGCTGGGTCACCGGAACCGTGTACATGGAGTTGCCGCTGAAGCCGAACATTCTGGACGATATCGGCAAGGATCACTGGATTGCTGCGCCGCCGCCTAGAGTCAAGTTTTTGAGCCCGGGAGGAGGTGATCAGACGATGTTGGAGGATGAGTCGGGGCGTTTGAGGTTGGTGGTGAGTACGCTGAAGGATATAATACTGGTTACTGGCGCTATTGTCTCCGTGTTGGGGACTGAGAACGCAGATGGAGATTTCGAGGTCCTGGATATAAGAGTGCCAGACCTGCCGGAGCAACCAAAGAGATGGGCGAGAGATGGAGGAGAGGCAGCAGGGGGTGGGAAGAAAGCAACGAAGAGGGAGAAAGCTGGAAAGGTGGCCATTGTCTCTGGTCTTCGAATGTCGGGCGAGGATGGGGACACGTTGGATCTGGACTTACTGGCAGAATACTTGCTTGGTGAAGCAGCATCCCAAGACGAGCAAGAAGAAACGGCAACAATCTCACGCCTCATCATCGCCGGCAACTCAGTCAACGCCTCGCCTATACCCAACCATGACGAGCTGGCAGCCAAAAAGACGAAGAAATACGGCTACGACAGCGCCACTTACAACCCGGTACCGACCGACCGATTCGACGCATGGCTCGCAACACTACTGCCCTCATTACCAATCACTCTCCTCCCCGGCGACGCAGATCCAACCTCCATTGCCCTCCCTCAACCACCCATCCACCAAGCAATGTTCCCTCACGCACGAGCGTACATGGAGCTCCCCACATCCGGCCTCATCGGCAGCTTCGACTCCGCCACCAACCCGTACGAATTCGACCTCGACGGCTGGCGTTTCGTCGGCACGGGCGGCCAGACTGTAGACGACGTCTTCAGATACGTCCCAGGCGACGACAGGCTCGAGATGATGGAAGCAATGCTGCGCTGGCGATTGTTGGCTCCCACAGCACCTGACACTCTGTGGTGCTACCCGTACCAAGACGGCGATGCTTTCGTCATGAAAGAATGCCCGCACGTGTTCTTCGTGGGGAATCAACCCAAGTTCGAGACCTCGTTAGTCGAGGGCCCGAGCGGGCAAGTGGTGAGGGTTGTTGCTGTTCCGGAATTCCAAAAGACGGGCGAGGTCGTCGTACTCGACCTCGAGACTCTTGAGCCGGAGCTGGTCGAGGTGGGCATCTTCGAAGGCTGAAAACAAGGACCGTGCCCAGCCTCTTATACCGAAATCATCACTGCCTTCATCTATTGACCGGCGAAATCCTCCAACGAAAGATCTCTGGAACTACTAGCGAATTAGCCCCAGTCTACATCACACATGAAGAGCCAACCACAGCCTTGACGGTGAAACCCAAGGTCGGCCGCCTCGTGACCGGGCAATTGGCAGGGCCCAGAAGCCCGAAGCTTCGACGTAACAAGTCTGACAAGATCGAAGAACGCTCGAAGCAGTGATACGTTTGTCTCACGCTTGCAGAAAACCACATGCCAACAAGACAAGACAAGACAAGACATTGCCAGCTGCCCCAGATATAGGACCTCCTTATCCGATATTACGAATGAACAACTTGAAAAATAACTACTACTCTCGATTCTCTAAACCATGACTCTGCCCGCTACAAGAGCAAGACTGTAGTCCGAAAAATCCCCCTTTCAACCCGTTCAAAAGGTGTTTGTCTAGACACTTCTTCGACCCCCATGGATATTATAGAGTTCATCGCCTTCTGATCCGCAAGTTGGCCCCCATCCGAGCAAGTTAATCAAAGCCGTATCTAAGATCTTCGGCAATAACAACCTATCCACCAACGCAATGCCACATCCCACACCATCTGCCATTCCCATCATCAAAGGCGATGCGGGAAAAATCCGCATTGAACTCAATAATCCCCAGCCAAGCAAGTGAAACGGGCATATGTGGCCACCTTTCACGGTTCACGCTGTCATTATTTCTTGATACCATCCATACCCGCGGTTCGATTGTTCCAGGTCATTAATATTGAATCTTCGAAGTCTCGGCATCGTTCCATTATTTCCACATGCACATTTTGCACTCTTCGGTAAGTTAAGCAGCAAAAGACCAGACCAGACCAGCCAGCTAGCCCTACATACAGTACCCAACTGTCCTGTGTGGACTTTGTGTATAACCGTCGGAAATAACAAAGCTCGACTTCGAATTGATTTTGGAATACAGTACCTAGTAATCCTCCAAGCACGCGCAGACGAAGGTAAGTAAGTAGGTAATTAGTAAGGTAGTGTAGCATGTACATGCATGGAATGGATTGTTGATAATTCTGGTCGGGAGGCTCGAAAGTCTTTCTTGTATGCTGTGAAAAGTAACAAGGCGCCGTACATTTCTCTTGCGAGCAGCTTGATAGATAGATTCGACTTGAATTTGATAGTATTCAGGGAGTCTGATTCTTGATTGGGTCATGAATGAATAATTCAAGAGTTACAATAATAAGTATCCCAAAAGAAAAAACGGACCCAAGCCCTCTCTTTCTTTCTTCTGACAATCTGGCACACACAAAACATGCTCCTCCAAAAGAGCAAAAAACAACAACAACAACAACAACAACAACAACAACAACAACAGAACCCTACCCCCTCCTCGGCAAAAACACTAAATCCAACCGCCCCGGATCAACAGTAAAGTGATCCTTAGTCTGCGTCAGAATCCTCTCCCCATCCTCGCCCGGCGCGAAAGCCACGTCAAACTCGAGCAGGATCCTCGCCGTCAGCGTGCGGATCTGCATGTACGCCAGGTTCTTGCCGATGCAGCCAAAGGGGCCCATGGAGAAGGGCGCGAAGGCGTCTTTGTGCTTGATCAGCTCGGGTTGCGAGTTCCAGCGCGTGGGGAGGAAGGAGGTTGCGTGGGGGTAGATGCGGTTGTCTGTTGGGAGGATGGGGCTGTTAGTTGGAGGGATCTTTTGGGGGTTTTTCTTTTTCTTTTTCTTTTTTCAGAGAAGGATGGGGTCTGGTACTCACCTCTACCCATGACGTATTGTGGCATCCAGAAGTTGGTGCCGCCGGGGATGAAGGTCTCGCCGATTTGCATTCCCTCCTTGGGCGTGACTCGTTGCAGACCAGAGGGGACCGGAGGGTGGAGGCGGAGGGCTTCGTTGATCGCGCCATTGAGATGCGGCAGGTTCTTGATGTCCTTGTCGCTCCAGTCGCCGGTCGTGACGGGGCGGAGCTCCTCCCGGATCTTCTCCACTACCGCGGGTTCCTGGGCGAGGTGGTAGAACAGGAAGGTCAGCGAGGCCGCCGTGGTGTCGCTGCCCGCGACGATGATCAGACGTGCGTCGGCTTGCAGGGTGGGATCGTCTTCGGGATGCGGGATTTCGGTGAAGGCTTTGAGCAGCCAGCCCATGATGTCGCCCGTCGCCCCTGAGCCTTTCTTGCCGTCGTTCTGGACGCGCCACGCCAACTCGTCGCAGCAGAATTTGACGAATTTGTGGTAGCCTTCGGCTAGGCCGGGGATGTCTTTGAGGATTCGGAAGAACCACATTGGCATGAAGAGGCCAAGCGGTGCCATTCCTTCGCTCAAGAGTTGGAGAGCCCAGTGCTTCTCCCCAGAGTCGAGCATGCCGTAATCTTTGCCGAAAGCCAGACGGCCCATCGTATCGAAGCTGTAGAGGTTGAACCACTTCGTTACGTTGACGGGTCCGCTCTTGAACTCCCGAAGACGCGTCATGACCTTATCGTTGAAGTGATCGAGTGTTCCCTCGTATTCCCGGAGAGCCTTATCCGAGAAAGCAGGAGCCCAGACTCGACGGCGCTGGTCGTGCAGCTTCTTGTTTCGCGTGGTGTGCACAGAATCACGCGGCGAGTCACCGTCGTACCAAGGGCTTTTGGAAGCTTTGGCACCGATTCCGTACGTTATCTGCATGCCGTCTGGATCGACGATGCTGAGATCGTGGGAGCCAATGCGTACGATATCGCCATGCTTGTCGTGGAGTGCCTTGAGCTTCTGGTAACCGTCGGCCTTGGCGAGTTGTGCAGACCAGGCAACGTTGCCCAAGCGTGTCCAGTAAGGGCCAGGGAAACGGTTCAGAGGGTTAAGGAAGAGGCGGTATACGACCAGACTGGTATACAAGCCACCAAGGATGGTGAACACAAGAGAAACAGCCGTTGTGAAAGCCTCGCCCAAGGGATAGTCGTATACTCTGGACAAGACCAGCGTTCCAGTCGGAGCCGAGAGGAGGGTCGTGAAGATGTATCCCCAGCCATAGAAGTGATGTTCACGCCCGTTGAACCAGAAGGCATGTAGTGCCACACCAGAGGCAAATGCCAGAGCATGGAGCGCTGGAGTCGCCATACTGTACCGTGAAGTCGCTATGCTGTGTTGGTGAGTAGAGAAAGAGGGAGATCCTCCAGCAACAAAACCTGAGGAATGCAATACATGTTATACCCGGGCAATACTACTGTACCCAAATCATGCCCATAATAACGTGGGCCACTATTCCCCCGCACGAATCGTGTCCGCGGTTAGGGATCTGGCCAAAGGTTCGGAGAATAGACTCTGAAGCTACTGTACTGTACAGCTCTCGTGTGCACCCCGGACCACAGGGATCGCAGACCCACGCCAAGTTTGAGTGCCATTTAGACAATGCACGGTCAGACAGGAATAACGAGCTGGGCCATAGCCGGGTCTTGCCATGTTCGAGGGAGAACATCAAAATTCGAGATCTGAGGGTGTCTGTCCCGCGCCGTTGAGATTTTGCTGACTCGCGGACGAGTCCGATTGACTATGTCCCGTGGTGATGTTTCATGGTAGTCGGTAGTTGTACTCGACGGCGAAAAGACGAGCAAAGTGGGTGGAAGTCGTGCTTCCAAGCCTGAAGAAGCGAGAAGGAAGCGGATGCCATGCATAGGCGCCCGAGGGCGACCCAGCCCTATCTTATGTAAGATTGCCGAGATATACAAGGCGTACTGTAGCTGTGGAAGTTGTTTGGAGTCACAGGAGGGTAGAGGATGCCTGGAAAGTGGACACATCACGGTGAAGAGGTACACGTACATTAGCCTACAGCGGCAAAGGCATAGGCTACGGAAGAGGAGCATCAAGTGAGAGGCTGAGCCGACGTGGTCAGCATACAGTAGTGAGGTACTAGACGAGGTAGTAGTCCAGCGAATGGCTCTTCATTCATTACTAAAACGTATCCACTGCACGCATGAGTGCATACACCCGGGACAACAAATCTCAGCGCACACCACACCAACAAACACATCACATCACATCACAACCAAGGCAAAAACAAAAAGAAAAATGTCCTCTCGACTTTAGTCCGCACGTCTAAGCTCACGAGCGCGCAGGTCTGAAGAGCCGGAGGTTAAGCCGTCAACACACACAAGCGCGAGCCACAACAAGTCCCAAAGACCACCAGCCTTCCCACCCAAGACGAGAAAACCAGCAGCAGAAGGGAAAAGAGAGCTCGCAGCCTGTCGTGTATGGGCCGGATGATATCGCGCAAACCCAGCCCGGAGGCTGGATGCTAGTGACCTCACCGCAGTGTGTTGGTTCCCCTGGTTCCTCGTGAAAGGGACGTCGGAGGGGATGCTGCGGTGGGCGTGTAATCTGTTCGCTGCGCTTTTTGTTTGTTGTCGTGGGAAGGGAGGGAGGTTGTGGGGGGTGGGACTTTTATAGGAGAGACGAAAGAGAGCGCGCGCGCGCGCCAAGACTTTGACACTCACTTCACTTCCTGATCTCAGGTCTTCAATTCACGGATGGGAGTTCCAACGTTATCAAAAGCTGGCTGGGCTTGGTGGTGAACGCATTCACAGGTTACAAGGTTCGCGTATACATACAAGCAGTGAACAATAATCGTCGTCGTCAATGCCTGGCTCCGTTGACTGAGCCATTGGGCTGCTGCCGCTGCTGTGGTGGAGGCGTCGCCTTGCCGTTGGGCAGGGCCTGTTGTTGTACCACGGGCGGTGGAGGCGGCGGTGCAGGCCCAAATATCTTTGCCTGCTGTTGTTGCTGCTGCTGCTGTTGCTGTGGATGATGTTGTTGGACGTCAATGCCCTCCTCCTCGGTGTCTTCCTCATACTCGCCCTCCTCGTCTTCGTCGTACTCTTCATCCTCGTACTCGCTCTCCGTCTCACCCTCGAGGCCCTCGTCGAATTCTGCGTTCGGGTCGTGATGGCCTGCTGACATGCCGCCTGCCATGCCGTACCCGCCAGACTGCATGGCGCGACACAGCTTCTTGAGTTTCTCGTTTTCGCGCGCCAGTTGGTCGATGGTCTGCTGGCTTTGGCTCCGCTCCTCGGCCATTTGGAAGATGTTCTTATTCGTCGCTTCTTGTTTGCGTGTGAGGTTGAGATTCTCCTTTTCGAGGCGCTTGGTCTTCTTGGACATCTCCTCCATCTCCTTGCGGAACGTTAGGAACAAGTCGTTGCTGTTGTTGAGCGTGTCTTCTACCTGCTGCGGAGTCAGTCAGTTACCTTTACTGACAACCGTAGCAAAGTGCGTGTTGCCCGCGATGAGGCGGCGCGTGCTGGGAGTGGGGATTAATGGTGGGATCGCGTAACGTACCTGTTTGAACTTCTCCACGTAGACATTGAGCTGCCCTCTGAGCTCATTCTCGGTCTGGCTGAACGTGCTGACTTGTCTCGTTAACTGGTGGCTCTTACTCAACTCAGATTCTTGGGCCTTCTTAAGTTGATCATGCCGTGACATCTGATATGCAATCTCGAGGTCCTTCGTTCGTAACATGGACTGGAAGTAAAGCTCTCGCAGCTCGTACTGATGTAGGAAACTGGTGAATTTCTCCCGGAACAGCTTGTCCTGCTCCATGTCTGCTGATTGTCGTTCGGGCGCTCGTCGGTCCATGATAACTTCTTCGACATCCAGTACAAGGTTCTCCAGTTTACGATGCAGTTCCTCGTTTCTGTCGCCGCCGCTTTCTTTCTCATCGCGCAAGTCCTCCTTCAGCTTCTTGTTCTCCCGTGTCAATTCTCTGCTCAACTTCTCCAGCTTGTCCTTCATCGCCTTCTCCTTCGTCAAGTTCTTGCTGACTTCCTCCTTCTCCTTTTGCAGCTGGTCGCCTCTCTTCTTCGCCTTGACGTGCTCCCGCTCAACCCGTTTCATGTCACTCAGCAGCTCGCTGTATTTGCGTTGCACAATGTCGAGCTTGCTGTTGTGCGGTTCCATCGTGCCCAGAAGCTGACTCAGGTCCCTGTTTGCCTTTTTGACTTCAGCCTCGATCTCACCCTCCTCCTTGGCCGTCTCAGTACTCGAGGCCTCCAGCTGCGAAATCTTGGACAGCAAAGCCTTGTGCGCGTCATTGGGATCGCCGGAACTGGCAGCAGCTTTCTTTCCTTTCCCTCCCTTGCCTTTGTGCGCGGGCGCATTGCTCGGAGGAGGTGGAGGTGCGGGGAGAGAGGTGTCCGAGGCGGAAGCATCGCGGCTGTAGTTGTCCACGGGTGAGTTTCGCGCGCTGCTACTTGGAGGCAGCGGCTGCTGGTTTTGGTTGGCCACGGCCGCCATGTCTGCCTTTCACGGTGTACCCAGTCGTGCTACAGTAGTTCTTACGGACACTCCAGGTGTGTTCGATGCGCTCTCGCGCGGAGGAATCCTCCCGACTCGTCAAGCAAAGATGGAGAACTGGCTTTGCAAGAGGCGCTCCTCTAGCATCGAACGACAGGCCCAAGTTATCTTTGTCGGGCAATCAAGCAGGCCGGTGATAGCGTCCAATGTATGCAGGTGTAGAGCTGCTTGCCGAGGTGTCGTGGCGAGATGAAGTAGCGCAGAGGAAGACCGGGGGGTTGATGCGAATCCAGGATACGTCGTCCGTCCAGTTTCACGCGTCGCCAGTCGCCGGTAGCAAGAAATGGATGATCACGGATTGTTGCTGTGTATGATGTGTTTGTCGGTGTCGTGTGTTGCGAATGCTAATGCCGTTGTAGCATGTACTGTAGACAAGAGGCGTCTAGTACTAAGTTGCCGCAGGTTCTATCATACGGCAAGAGCCGGCCCCCAGAATTCGAAACCCGCTGACATGGTCGATCGACTGCGAGATCCATCTTGAGCTGTTCACTTTCACTTACACCCTCCCATATTCCCCCCTACGACACATTCACCCGCGATGCTTTCGGCGCTGAGGACAGCTCCTCGTATTCAAGCGTCTGCGATAGCATCCCGTCTGCAGCGCATCGCCGCCAGTCCTCGTCGCCACTATGCCTCTGTGCTAGACTCGCTCCCCAAGCCGGGCGATCGCATCCATGGCTTCACCCTTCAAAAGACCAAGCATGTGCCAGAGCTGGAGCTCTCTGCGCTGATGTTCCAACATGACAAGACCGGCGCCGACTACCTGCACGTGGCAAGAGACGACGAGAACAATGTCTTTAGCATCGGCTTCAAGACCAACCCGCCGGATGCGACTGGCGTTCCTCACATCCTTGAACATGTTACATTGTGCTCAAGTGAAAAGTAAGCAATCCAGCAGGACTGGTATGGCATGTAGGGTAGTATATTGACGGCAAGGTAGGTATCCGATCAGAGATCCTTTCTTCAAGATGCTTCCTCGCTCCCTTAACAACTTCATGAACGCCTTCACCACTCTCGATCACACCATGTACCCTATTGCCACCACCAACAAGAAAGATTTCCGCAACCTCATGACCATGTACCTGGACTCTACACTCCACCCACTGCTCAAGAAGTCCGATTTCGTTCAAGAGGGATGGCGTATTGGTCCGGAGAACCCAGCTGAGCCTGCAGATGCGACTGGCAAGGACTTGGTGTTCAAGGGAGTCGTGTACAACGAAATGAAGGGCCAGTTTTCGGACGCGACCTACTTCTACTACATGCGCTGGTTGCAAGAGGTATATCCGTCGCTGAACTTCTTCGGAGGAGAGCCTCAAAAAATCACCGACCTCACATATGAGCAACTGCGCGCTTTCCACCAGCAACATTACCACCCCAGCAACAGCAAGATTCTCACATACGGCAACACTCCGGTGGAGGAGCACCTTGCCATTGTTGGAAAGGAGCTGGACAGGTTCTCCAAGATCGAAGTTGACCAAGAGAACAAGCTGCCCAAATCGCTGGCGAATGGGCCGAGGGAGATTGTTGTCAACGGTCCTGTCGACCAGATGGCACCACCTGACGCGCAGAATCGCACTTCTATTGCTTGGACAATGGGCAACAGCAACGATATTCAAGAATCGTTCGCCTTGAACATCGCCACTTCTCTCTTAATTGACGGCTACGGTTCGCCCATGTACCGCGCACTTGTGGAATCTGGTCTCGGAACAGACTTCTCGCCCAACACCGGCTACGACTCGCACACTGCCAAGGGAACCTTTGCGCTTGGCTTGAACGGTGTCTCGGACGCAAATCTGCCCAAGATCAAGGAAACTATTATGGACGAGCTTCGTGGCGTTCTCGCCAACGGCCTTGATCTGCAGAAGGTGGAGGGCGTGCTGCACCAACTTGAGCTTGCAATGAAGCACAAGACTGCCAAGTTTGGTATCAACGTTGTACGCACCGTCCAAGGTTCGTGGTTCAACGGCAAGGACCCCTTCGATTCTCTCGAGTACAACAGCATCGTCCAGAAGTTCAGGAAGAACCTTGCAAAGCCACGTTATCTTGAGCACCTGCTTGAGAAGTATCTTCTCACGGATGACAACTTGACTTACACCATGAAGCCATCCGCGACATTCGCCGAAGAGCTTGTGGCGGAAGAGGCGGAGCGTCTCCAGAAGAAGATTGCTGAAGAGTCCGAGAAACATGGCAGTCTGGAGAAGGCACAAGAGTTCCTGCGCAAGCAGGAGCTCGAACTTGTCGAGGAGCAAGATGCCGGCCGTACTCAATCTAATGACTGCCTGCCTATGCTGAACGTCAGTGACATTCCTAGGCAGCAAAAGGAGATCACGCTCCGCGATGGCTCGGTCGAGCACGCAAAAGTGCAGTGGCGCGAGGCTCCAACGAACGAGATGACCTACTTCCGTGCGATCGCTCCCCTCAAGGACTTGCCTGACGAGCTCCGTATGCTTATCCCGTTGTTCTGCGACAGTCTGATGCGCATTGGTACCAAGACCAAGAGCATGGAGGAGCTGGAGGACTTGATCAAGCTCAAGACTGGCGGCGTTAACGTTGGCTACCACGCAGTCGGTTCGCCGCTCGACTTGCAGGGCGCCGAGGAGGGTCTGAGCTTGTCTGGCCACGCCTTCGACCGCAACGTGCCTGCCATGTACGAGCTGCTGCAGACCGTTCTGTTCGAGACCGACTTCGAGTCGCCCAAGGCCTACAAGATGATCAGGGAACTGCTTCAGTCCGGTGCCAGCGGTGCTGTTGACGCCGTTGCTGGCAGCGGTCACATGTACGCCGCAATGTACGTCAACGCGGGTCTCAAGCCGAGTGGTAAGATGGCCGAGCAGACTGGAGGTTTAACTCAAGTCAAGCTCATCGCCCGTCTTGCTGCGGCCGAGGAGAACCCGGAGGCCATGAAGGAGCTCGTCCAGAAGCTCAAGGCCATCCAAGCCATCGCGGTCAACAACATGAAGACCAACATGCGCGTCGCCTTGACCTGCGGCGTCGACTCCACCGGCCCAAACGAGCAAGCCCTCAAGCAATTCCTCAGCTCCACTTCCGCCACCGACTTCACCGCTCCCGAAGTCGCCCTCAACGCCCAAGCCGCCACATACCCCTCCAGCGGCAACACCTTCTTCAACATGCCCTACCAAGTCTCCTACTCCGCCCTCGGCCTGCCCACAGTGCCCTACGTCGACCCCCGCGGCGCCTCCTACGCCCTGCTGGCCGCCCTCCTCACGCACAAGCACCTGCACCACGAAATCCGCGAAAAGGGCGGCGCGTACGGCGCTTTCGCCTACTCGCGGCCCGTCAACGGCATTTTCACACTGTCGTCGTACCGCGACCCGAACCCCGAGAACACGCTGAACGTGATGAAGGACGCCGGCCGCTGGGCCGCCGAGCGCGCGTGGACGGCCCAAGAACTCGAGGAGGCCAAGCTGACCGTCTTCCAAGGCATCGACGCGCCCATGAGCGTTAGCGCGGAAGGGCTCTTGCGCTTCGAGGTTGGCGTCACGCGGGAGATGGAGCAGGAGAGGAGAGAGCGTTTGCTTGACGTCAGCAGGGAGGACGTCAGGAAGGCGGCTGAGGATGTTGTGAAGGGGCTTGGGGAGGGCAAGGGGAACTTTGTCCTTCTTGGGCCTAGGAAGCCTTTCGTTGATGAGGCGGGTGGTTGGAAGGTCGAGGATATGGCTAAGGAGTTGGCTGAGAAGGCTTAGGCGGCTTGTAATTTTGGTGAGTGATTGGTTTGGTTGGTTGGTGGCGACCTGCGTGAGTGAGATGTAGATACCCAGCTCCTGTGTACGAAGATTACTGTACTCTTGATAATTGTATTATATTCGGATTTTTGTTTGCGTCAGTGCACAATTTATTATATTTCAAATTATTCTGACTTGATTACGTAAAGTGTGTCACAAGACATGTAACATCACTCGAGAGTTGCCGGTCCATTTTTATTTGATTTCGCAACGTGATTGAACGCGATTTGGTTCGCTCATCACGAGTGATTTGTCACTTTTCACGCCCTCTCTCTATTCTGTGGCGCCATCCAGAGATCGCCTACTTCGTTGAGCGAGAGAGCTTGGGATCCCATGTACTTCTGGTTTTTTCTCTTTTGGATGGAGATCGAAAGCGACGGATAGAACCGTAATTGTCTTCCGCAATTTGGACATCGTGGAGTGGAAGGTCGTGGGTTCTATGTTGCTGGTGATCTTCGTCAGAATGACCGACCTTCTTCCCGCGAGTACAGAGCTTTTCGAACAGAGCTTCTTGATTGTAGCTTGCAGCGAAACAGAATTATCGTAGTGAATTCGAGATAAACCCTTGGAATGGTGATTGTTGCCCGCAGTTAAACAAGCAATGTTGGCATCAAGGTTACCTCTTGGAATGGAGTTGGAATGAGAAAGCGTGATGTTTTGGTAGTTGATGTATCGAATGTGTAGATCATCCCGGCTGTTGCAAGTCTGCGAGTCTCTTGTCATCAACTCGTCAGGATCCTCGTTGTATCTCGAAAACCTCTATGGCATCCTCAGAACATGAAGCGGTAAATAGTTCCGGCATAAAAGGTAACGAAGGACCAACCCATAACCACCATGACTGCTCTGGACGTAGAACAACAGGTGCCTTGCTACCATGTAACATGATGACCTCGTCTCCGATCTGTATGTCTTTGGGTCCATAGCCAGTTATCAAACGAACATCGCGTGATCGCTCTACAGTGTGCATGTAGAAGCGTGAGTTCAAAATTGAGCAATCTAACTCGTCCGTGTACCTTGCATTCCATTTGGTGGAAGACTTAACTAGAGAACTCTCATGGTCAAGGGTGGTGTGAGATTCGACCTGCAACCGGTCTATCAAGCGCCGTAATCTTCTGCCTTCGTCTGGGTGGCATCTTGATTGCTCGCCTAGAGCAACGTGATCTTCGACATCCTTTTCTCCTAATTCTGCTGTCACGTCTTTCTGCAAGGCCTCGGTGTCCCCAAAATCGAACGAATCGAACGCTGAGGGTTCCAAAACTCTCCGCCACAGTGCTAACATGAAAATGACAGTGATGTCTGAGCTTTGGCTTTGGCAGCCCTCTAGTAGTCCCAAAAGACCTTGTAGCACCTTCCTCAGTCTTAGCTCGAAGCAAAGTCCTTCGACGTCTTGCAGTTCGATTGCGGTCGACATTTGCAAGATTCTACCAACGCGATATCCTTCAAGAAACAGAGAGTCGAGTTTGTTTGGTTGTCGCAAAATGTCCATGTTGACAATTCGTCCTCCGCTGCAGTCCGGCATCAGGGAGCGTACGTCGTACTGAAATGCTGTAGTCGTATCGGGACTTACATTGCGACTAAACTCGAGCTCATGCCATGGGACCACCCAGCTCGGCTTTCGTTTCGTCCATACCGGTAGCGTAAGACACTGCAGGCTCGTGTTCTCACGTATGGCCGCCAGAGTGGCGTTTCGCATACACTCTCCTACAGGAAGCGTGTAATCAGGCTCCAACTCAGCTGGTAACGTCTTCTTCTGTGTGGACCAAGATGTCAAACCAAGTAAGGCGTACACTTTATCTCGGGGATCCAGACACTTCAAAGGTATAGTGTCAAGCAAGAGTTCCGTTAAGCTTGGCGGCGTATATTTGAATGGTATGTTCTCCTGTGCCGAGTTTGAGCGGATGTCCGTCGAGTCAAAAAGTGAGCGTCGGCACCACGGCGATGCTGGGCCCAGAAAATTGACATTCACTCCGTTCCGCCACCCCAACGCCAGGGGAAAGCGTTCGTAATACTCTATAGCCGTTCGTATGTAGGACCAGGTCACCACCAGACGTCCAAGGTGAAACCACACTTCTTGTGAAAGTAACACCTCCTGATACACCCACAATCGGCTGAACCAAGGTTGCTTGAGATACACCAACAGCAGTGCGAGATACTCTCGACCTGCATCTCTCAATGATTCTGAAATGTCCGAATCAGCTTCGAAGAGCATTCCCGGGTCGTACTGAATTGGGCCACAAGACCTCAAGTGCTGCAACTTCAATTCACTGGCCAACAACAAGTCTATTACCGATTCGCTTTCGTTCTCCAACCGAACGAGCACGTGATTGGCTGTTGAATAGATCTTGGACATAAGGAGAACTTGATGGGACCGCTCCTTCGGGTTACTGGGGTCAATGCAGAGTGCGTCAATCCAAAAGGGAAGTGAAAGATCTCGTTTGCGTAACGCACGGAGTGCGCGTGCTGCACTAGCGGGAATTTGAACACGGGCATTGTTCAGAGTGATGAGTTCTTGGATCGTTTGGTCACCACAACAGTACGACACCGCTATGTAGAATCGGCATCGTTGAGGATCAGGTTCCCACCTTTCCTCCTCGCTTGTGGATCTTGGAAAGATCGATTCGAGGCGGTTGATTAGAGCTTGCAGTGCATCAACTTCACAAGATATGCTCTGGAATCGCTGGAGTTGATCGATAAAATGCGTTCTCATCTCTTTCATTCGAAGTATGGTTTTGGGAAGAGGGACGCTGTCGGTGGTCGTCGTCCAACTGTCCCAGAAGGTCATCATGTATGCCTCGTTCAGCTCAGTATGCAAGCGCTCCCAGCGTAACAGCTCCTCGAGCTGCACTTCCGTGCCTGTGCTTATTGCTGTCGCCAGGTGCTCAGATATAGCCTTGAGCTCGGACAGATGCGGTTCATCGTCGTACTTGTCAGGCAGTGTCCGCAACGAATATATTGCTATCGTGGCCGTGATCTCGTCATCAGGATCCCCGGGTGCGAGCTGAAGCACACGGAACTGGCTCTTGCTGTGATCCAGAGGCGGGTAAACGAAGCTGGTTGAACTTGGAGGTGACTCTTCTTTTGCCCTGGGGCATGGTGACAAGGCCAAGGAAGCGGGTGGAGAGCCAGGCATGGCGGGATTTCGAAACTCTCAAGTATGTTGATGAGAGGAGATGGAGCGTGTTGGGCCAAATGTAACAGGGGTGTTTGAAAGTGCATAGATGGAAGGGGAACAAGAGTGTCCAGTCGAGGAAGTCCACAGCCTTGTTGTGGGTTGCTGGCAGCCACCAGGCTGTGACAGCTGACAGCTCCTGTGTGAAGTATTCTGACCCCTCCGTGGAGCTTCAACAGATCAGCTGAAACCTGCATGATGCATACCCGCATTACGAATGCGGGACTGTGTCTAAGCGAGGTCGAGACATCATCTGCTTCTCAAGCCTTGCGGAACGCACAACGATTGCAGCGAGTGTGCGGAAGCAATACTGCGGCCGGTACTACTAGTTCTGCATTTGAATCGGATCAGGCCGAAGATTCAGGCCTTCGAGAGCGAGGCTGAGATCCTCAATCACGTCATCTTCGCCGAGCACGACTCCCAAATCCGTGACAGCCTTGCGAACAGCAACCACAAGTTCCGCTGCACTCGTGATATCGCCTGCCCAACACTTCCGCACCACATCACCGAGGTACATCGCCTCGAGGCTGGGCCACTCTCGTCTTGGAACCATGGTCGACTTGTCCTTGTACTCCAGCCCTTGTCCATTGCCCGGATAGTGGCCAGTCATCAGCTCGTACACAACCGACCCCCAGAGGAACAGATCAGTCTGCAGCGTGACATCCCTGGGAAGGGGGCGAAAGCCGTAGCCATACAAGAAATTGCCAAGGTGCAGAGCAGAGCTGCGCGTGCGATAGCCTGAATTTACGAAGCCGAGCAGTGACAACGTCGTACCGGACGGGGACAGGAAGCATTTTTCCAAGTCCAGGTCTCCGAAGATGATGGTGATCTTGGGAACGGGCGTCATGTCGAAGGCGTAGCTGTGAATGTGCTCTAACGCTTTCGCGAGGTGGAGGGCCCATTGGTAGACGAGGTTCAGACGCGTCCGGCGGACTCGTGCGCACGCCGTGGTCTTGTTGTCTGTGCTGCCGCCACTGCGCTGCTCGTACATCTCCGCACGATTGGCTCCAAGAAATGCGCTGAGATGCGGTCCGCCGGGGTTCGCAAAGACCGGAAGCCAGGTCCATGGATCTGGGCGCAGAAAGCGAACCAGATTTGGATGATGATCGATGTGCTGGTATATGAGAGTCGTTACCCAACAGTTCGGCGCATGGTCACCCTTGCGCCACTCTGCGTCCTCGTCTACATCATCGCGATCTTCGTATTCTTCAGGCATCATGATCAGCTCGGAGCCGGGCTCATCGCCAGCGAGTTGCTCGAGTGTTACGAGGTGTAACGGGGTGAAAGCATCGAAGCGGCGGACTGTTGGCGTGGGCGGGCCCAATGACGCAGCGGTAGCTGTATGTCCTGGTGGCGGTACCGTTCGAAATCCCGTGCGTGCCATGGTCAGAGCTTGAGAAGTGAAGTGAAGAGCCGGAAAGTTAGATAGGAGATTCCGAGCTCACTGCTCGATTCCGCTGCTCTGGAACGCCCTCGCCAAGATTTAAAGAGTCTTGGCTGGGGCCTTTCGCTTACAAGCGATATGTAGCCGTGTTCGCGCGCGCGAACAGCTTTGATCAATCAGGTGTGATGTTCGAGATCTCGCGAGCGAGAGCGATCCGCTTATAGCATTGCGTACCTCGCATAAGTGTTACAGACTTACAGCTTGAACATTCAGGAACAACTGCCTGGATTGGCCATCCGTCGACTAGACGGTCATGGATGCCAGTACGGGTATGGGTAGTGGACTGGTAAGAAGCAAATGAGGTTCAAGCTGTTGAAGTATATGTCGAAGTCCTCCAAGGGCTCGGTGGTGAGCGGAGGTATCCGAATGCAGCTAAAGCGACATGGGGCCGCCTTCCCGTTCCGGAGAAGTGGGGCTATACCAACAACTTTCAAGGATCTCTCTCTCGTCTTCAACTATTTCGACAAGTCAATTGTATACCACACCAAGGCCAACAAAAAATCCAAAGCGAAAGCCTGCGAGCATCTTCAGTACCTAGCCTCCCACCTCCACCCAACCTTCGCGACCCGAATCGCCATAAACCCAACCAAAGCACACAGATAGCACAAGCCACAGAACAGCGCTCCGGCCCAGTATGCTCGATGTTCACCAATAACAGCACCGGCAATCGGTACACCAGTCAAAGTGCCAAAGGCCACAACGGTATAGCACATTCCGTAATATTCACCATAATGCCTCGTATCGCACAACCTTGAAACGCAGACCGGCGCGAGAGAGATGTTGCTACCAGATGCGATGCCCATTAACACGGCATATGAGACCGTCAAGCCAGCGATGATGGACTCACAATTCTTGCGGTCGGGAGAGAAGACTTCGTCTGAGAGTACGGTGGCAGGGAACCACAACCCCAACGAACCGCTCATGCAAAAGAATGTCATGATGATTATGATGTTGTACGCGCCGAACTTGTCAGCTAGGTATCCCGACACCCAGCGGCCGATGGTCGAGGAACCGTTGTAGATAGCGATCACTTGATAGGCAAACGTGGAACTGAAAGCGCCTGAGTCAACACAGTAGCTCGTCAGGTATGTGACCGGGACGAAGAGACCCCATTCGAGGAAATATGCGGCAAAAGTGACAATCACGAAAGGTGGTTGGCGGAAGATCTGGAAATTCGGGAGGATTAATAGCTTGGGGTTGGCGATTGGTTCCAAACGGCCACGGATCAGAAGATTAGCGAGTGTGAGGAGGGCGAGAAAGACGAAGCCTTGGATCCTGGTAGCCCAAGCCCAGCCTCTGGGGAAGAGGGCTTCCAGCATCAGAGGGAAGACAACGCCGCCCACGGAGCCTCCTGTGCACGCAATGCCTGTGGCGTATCCGCGCTTGGCCATGAAGAAGTGTCCGATGGCTGTGGTGGCGGGCGTGACGACTAGAGATGTACCGACACCTCCGAGAAGACCGAAGACGATGAGGAAGTGCCAGTACTCTAGTCTTGATGGTGAGTAAACACATGACCTAGACTCGGCTGTCACTGCTACAACGTACCTGTGCAAATACCCATGAGCATGATACTGGCCATCATCAACACGCTTCCAGCAAAGACCAGAACCCGCGGACCTCTGGCATCGAAGACAGGGCCGATGAAGATGCCGCACAGGAAGGTCAGGAATATGTAAATGCTGAAAATCCATCCTACTGAGCTCAGGTTGTAATGCGAAAGTTGTTGTGTGGACAGGTAGGTGTTGTACGTGCTGATGCTGTTCATGTACCCATAACAAGCTAGCCTTCCTACATAGTCAGCTTCGAGGCAGTGATCAGTGAGTACTGCGAGGCTTGGGGTGTCACTTACATTCCACAGAAAGATCCAAGTACCACCAGCCATGCTTGCAGTCCGCCGTCAGGGTATGAGGTTTCTTCCTCGTCACTGGCTTCGGCGCCGTTGGATTCGTGCTTCGCACCAGCAGGTATCACGTTTGGCCGGCATGGTACAGCTTGAATGTCGTCCCTGGCTGATAGAGACATAACAAGGGGCCCATGAGATGATGGCAACGTTGTGCTAGTGGGCTTGATGGACATCGAGCGTCAGGCAGTTACCAAGCTGAAGACTTCCACGGGTACCCACGAACGAAAATCAATATATGTCGCAACCTTGCATTCTGCGATGAGACTGCAGGCTTTGACTCATCGAAGACCATCGATATCCGATCGACTATACTCGATTGTTAATATACTTCTTACCAATACGATCCGATATCACGAAGAAGTGGCGCCGAAGCGGTGCAGCATGCGAATTCGAAAGGCGACATCGGGAAGGATCACCTCTGTCCTCCTTCCCAAAGAGGAGATTGCGGAGCGAAGCAAAACTCGCAGTCGGCAGGATGCCTTCAAAACTTACGGAACGTTGACCATATGTGCAGTCTAGCGAGAAGCAAGCATCTTTCATACATATATGATCATCACATATCGGACATGACATAATTGGTCTCGGTAGTCTCTTCGAAACACTGCACAATGAGTTGCTGCCAGCTCAGACCGCCAAGCATCGTAGGTCGCTGAACCTGTTGGTCGGGTGTGTCTGCGATAAGCGTACTGTCGTCTGAGCATTTGTCCATCCCAAGTTGCTGGAGCAGAAGTTCAAGAAGACGGCAGTTTGCAAGAAGGGATGCCTGCTGTAACCAACGGAGTCGATCTCGAGCGCCGTGGGCTGGAGGGGTTGTCGTAATGAAACAAAGACACAAGACTTGGACCGAGAAGTGGCCTGAGTACACTAAAGGGTGGCGTTAGTAAGGATTGGGAAAGGGTAGATGATCGTGACTTACGCAAAAGGTACGCCAGGATCAACGCGAAGATTGCACCGGCTGAGTAGAGAACGAGTTCCGCAAGATTTGTGAGCTTGCGCTCATCAGGGGTTTCAGTGTCCGTCGCATCGCTAACATCAAGTAACGCTTCATCATGAACGAGTGTCGAAGGACTCGGTGAGTATAATGAAGGAATCGGAGCCGGCTTCGTTGCCTCTGATGAAGGAGGGTTGAATTGGAGTTTGTTTCTTTTCGGCGGCGAAGATTCGATGTGCGAAAGCATCTCCATAAGTAGATCCTGGAAATATACAAGCGTTTCCGCATCGTGATATTCGCTCCAAGCAAGATCTGAAGGAGGTCGGTTCTCCCACAACAGATCAGCATAGTAGTCGAACGCTGCGTGAGAGTTGCTAGGAAGGAGTTGTCTCCAGCGGCTGAGGTCGGAAAGGAACTTCTCTTCCGATGCTACGGGTATATCGTTGTCGTCCATGGTGGAACGAATGGCGCTGGCAAGCTGTGCAACTGCAAGTACGCTGTGAAGTTCTCCCGGCAGGCTCCCAGAAAGAAGTTGCCGTGCTGCAACCACACCATCTTTCCAGGCTTGCTTGATGTTGGTTTGATGACGCATCATTCGACTACCCCAGGCATCAGGAGTTGCGGCGTTGACGTCCTCTGGCGCATTGCGGCTGAATCTGCAGTGTTTAGCTCGGAAGGAGTCGATCACGCGTACGCGGCGCCTTGCACGATGTTGCTGCACCAGTAGGTACTCAAGGTCTTGCGGTGGTGGATATTCGAAGGCAGGTGGGAACAAAGACCGGCATGGATGACGAGGTATTGTGCACCACGTTTTGTTTCGCTCGCACTGCTTTTGATCTGGAACTGTTTTCCAAATCATACGGAATACTTTCCCCGACTTGAAGAACAATTTGCGAAGTATGTGCTTGCTTGAAAATCCGAGTCGCGCCTCAGCCGAAAGGTCGAGCTCTGATAAATGGGATGCCGCGCGATCGAGACGTGTCTGCCGCTGCAGCCCACTCCGCAAGAATACTTGTGTGGTAATAGGAATGGCTGCAGAAGTTAAGGATGCTTCTTGTGGCAGAATCGGCTTGTTGGTTTGAGTCGAGGTGAAGTTCCTTCCATGAACTGAGTTAGGGGGGCATGGCGTACTGACGCAACATGAGGAGTCGGTGACCGAGGCAATAGTCATGGCATCTGAGAGCGAGGTATCGTTCGAAGAATTGGGAAGGGCTTCCAAGATCGGGGATGCAGGAACTGCATCGTGTATCAACCCAGGTTGATCATGAAAAGTGCTGGCGGCCGAGCAACGATTCTTGACAATGTGGTTTCTGACACCTTCCGGCCGTCGAAAAATCTTGCCACAGTGCCTACAATCCAGTATAGCCGTTGTCCCATGCTTTTCTCTGTTGTGTCGTCCGAGACTCGAGCGGTTCTTGTATGACACTCTGCAGGTGTGGCAGGAATATTTCTTTTTTCGAACCAGTGGGCTGGATGGGACGGCAGGGTGATCGTTTGGTTCGCTTTCTGAAGGCGCTAAGGTCCTCAGTGGTAGGGGAGACAAATAAGCCGGGTGCGTAGTCATGTCCATGTTGGGTCGGTCGGGGGTTTGAAAGTCGTCTGGAAGATGCGTAAAGTGAGTTGATGACAACAAAGCTGATGATGGTTGGAAGAATAGACTCCAAAAAGAAGGAAAAGTCTGGACGATAGATGTAATATATCCAGTCCAGGCACGAGGCAGTGCTACGTTGGACGTCACGCTGCGTTTCCCCGTGCGCAGTCAAGCAGTCCACCGTGAGGCTGAGACGCCCGCCTGGTGGCTTGATGGTATCCGTTTCGAGCTTACGATTGGCTGCTGCAGCAGCGGTTCGGTTCGCCGAAGATACAGATCGAATACAGCAGACGATTGGCTTGCGGGTACCATCTTGCCAGCAGTTCCATTCACAATCTGTGATGCCGCCGGCAGACAAAGATGCGGGGTCTCCATGCATGTATACCCGGCGGTGGTACAGCATCGCGCACTGTGATTGATCGGTATGCGACAAGTCACCAAGTCTGTCTGGTGCTCCCGCATATGCAGCTAGGGCAAGGAACTTGACCATCACCACTCCGTGCGTCTAGGGACAGCTCCAGGGCCAACTTTGTACATGGTCCTTATTGGTCAGTTCCTGATACCATCAATACCATCAGATTCATCAGAACCATCAGTACCATCAGTGCCAACATTGTCAGCGGTGCCAGCTGCACCCATACCGCCTTGATGGCAGAGAAAGAGCAGATCGCAAGATTTTGTTAAAGGAGGATAAACATCCACTGCCAGTCATGCCTCACATCATTACCTTGGTGTTAACCCTCGACGTACTCTTGCAACTCTCACCATGGCATCCACTCGCCCGTTGGTTATCAAGGATAACTGCGAAGGAACACCAGTCCGTCAGTGGTGTGTTGTCTTACTCGTTCACTTCTAGAATGCAAGAGACACAAGCTCACAACTCGAATCAGGTCTCTCTTGAAGGCCAACAGCAGTAGACATGGAGCTGCAACCGAGCCGTCAGGTCGTTTCCGGAGTGACGAAGCCACCTCCGCGAACCATATCCAGGACAAGTCCAAAGCGTACGCTAGCGAAGAAGTATGTGAAGTCCACCAGACCAAGTCCCGACCAGTCTTCTGACCTTCTCTATCAGAAAGCCCAGGTTGTCGACAAACTCGATACCAACGCCGCCGAAGGAGTGAACGTAGCAGGTGGGACACGGACATCCACGTCGAATATGCAGCCAGTCGGACACAAGCGTAGAAAGTTTGCGGCATCCGTTGCGGCTTTAGTGATAGGCGTGGCTAGCTTGGGACTCCGGATTGCCGAGCTGGTCGTGGACATGAGCTGAGCAGGGGTATTTGGAGAAGCGCTGTCAGGATTGAATGCATTCCCTGTGATCAAGCCGGCAAAGGCTGACATTCCACCCTTACGCTCTCAAGAACATCCGTAGTAAAGCACCCGCTCGTATCACTCAAAATAGGAATCATAGCAAATGGATCGTCCTCGCAAGTCTCGTCTGTAAACGATACAACCTCGCAGTTGCTCGGAAGAGAGTTGACGGAAATGCTGAGGCCCTGTACATCTCCGTAGCAGACACCGCTCTCCGTGATACGCGCGAGGATGTCGCCGTTGCAAACACTCCCTGAATGGGCTAGAAGGGACAGCGGCTTCTTTGTGTTAGCTTTCTCGCGCTCTCTATCCCGGGCGTAGGGAATGCCGTGCTTTTGTTCATAGTATGCTTGGAACATATATTCTTCTTCGGATATCGGGTTGTCTAGTGCGTCGTAATAGCCAGATGGCAGGTCATCCCGGTCCGATTTTGGGTGACTGGCTGTTTGAAGGACGTGATTGTCGCCTCTATTGCCGCAGTCGGAGAAGCCATCTGAGAACACGCTTTGCGTCTTATGGTCGTTGAAAAGCTCCATACATGTTGAATCTTGTATTAAACATTGTCGAACAAGGTCGTTGCTAGCACATGACTCTTGAGCGAGGCTGAGAGATGTCACCATCAATGCGAGTACTAGACATTGCATTTCAGCAATTATGCTCTGCAGTACGTTTAGCTTGGTGGCACTCAAGAAGTGTACACGTGACGATTGATGGAAGATGTCAACATGTAAGTGAGGTACCAGGGATGGCCTAGGAAGGCGGCGAACAAGTCCGCTTTCGGCCCATCTTCCCCAAATTTGGCCAGCAACAGCACCTCGATTGGGAATTATTGAGACTCTCACGACCGTCTAATCAATCGATCCACCAACTCCTCCTCAATAATGCGCCCACCCACCGCCCGCCTCCAATACATCGCCTCCCGATCACCTCGATCCGCCATCACATCCAAACGCGCCTTCACACAATGCACCCGCCGACGTAACCAACCACAAATCCAATACGAACCTCCCGCCCCCAAAGACAGCAAAGGCAACGACGCCCGCCTCTCGCGCTTCAGCAAAATCCTCGGAATAGCAGTCGGCAGCGCCTTTGCCTTCGGCTACAGCGTATACAAACACAAGAACAAGACCGACGCCGCCGGGACAACTGGTCCAGGAAACGACGGCTTCATAAAATACAGACTCGCGGCGCGCGAGGATGTTTCTTCTACGTGTGCTATCTTCACGCTGAGGCCGGTGCTTGGAGGCAAGGGCGTTGGGATCGATAGCGAGGGCGCAGAGAGAGCGATCAAGAGCGTCCTCTTCAAACAACCACAACTGCAAATCGCGCGTGCCTACACACTCCTCCCCGCCGAGCCAGGCCAATCGCCCGACGAACTGCGTTTCTTGATCAAAAGGGAGAGAGGCGGTGAGGTCTCGAGCTACTTGCACCGTCTTGAAACCGGCGCAGAAGTCGAGATCCGCGGGCCCAATGCCGAATACACCCTGCCTGAGGAGCGAGTACGAAAGGTCGTCTTCATAGCCGGCGGCACGGGGATTGCCCCAGCACTTCAAGCCGCCAAAGCCGTTCGTGCCGACGAGGCAGACGTGCACATCCTGTGGGCGAACAGGCACCGCGAGGACTGCGAGGGCGGGAAGAGCGATACCCTTTCCGCGCAGACTTCATGGTCGGAAACGTTCGCGGGCTGGTTCAGCCCTTTCAGCACACCAGGGAAAGACGCAAAAGCGCAAGACACGGCTGTTGAGAGACGGCCGAAGAGCGAGATTGTGCGTCGGCTTGAGGCTTTGAAGCGCGAGGGACAAGGACGAGTTGCGGTGGATTATTTTGTTGATGATGAGGAGAGATTTATCAAGCCTGTTGAGGCTACGACTTTGGTGAGGGCTTCTTTCTCGCCGGAAGCGAAGCCGGATGGGAAGAATTTGTTGTTTGTTTCTGGACCGGAGGGATTCGTGAATGCTTGGGCTGGTCCTAAGGAGTGGAGGGATGGTAATGAGTTGCAAGGTCCGCTTGGTGGTGTGTTGTCGAAGCTGGACTTGAGGGATTGGGAGGTGGTGAAGTTGTAAGATATCGGTGGAAAGCTGCGAGGTGCTTGTAAGTTGTATTATCATAGATGTACACATTATATTGAACATATTGGCAGGCATAATAGTTCCAAGAAGCGAGCGAGATGGCTGCCAGTCCATGGATCTTACACGCCTCAGATCATCATCATTATCATCATAATCATCGATTCTCGCGAGTGCCAAAGACGACCGCCGCAAAGCCAAGAGTAAGTGAGAGCGACAGGGTCAGCGGTACAGAAGCATTCTGAAGATCAGATCCATGACCCCACTGGAACAACCACAAAAAGAAAAAGACGATGCCGGGCACGTTGCAAAGGGCAGCGTATATAGCGACACGAATGAAACTGCGCTCCTCTTTGGCGTACAGTCCGAAGAAATGCTCGTCGACACCATCGTCCATATTGATCTGCACCACTCGTTTCGGAACAGCGTCGAGGGCCACTCGCTTCACCGCGTTGAAGTGGCCCCTATAGCTGAGCTGGTATCGTCGCCAGTCATACAGCGAAGGGCAATGATCGAGGTAATAGTGATCTTGAAACTGCTCTTTGGAAATCGGACCTCTAGGCGGCGGCGCAATGGGCTTGCGAGGCCGGAAATGGTACATCTGGTCGTCGTGCTCTGGGTACCCGACGTCTACGCGCGCGCCACGCTTGTACCCGTATTTGTGGAACAGAACAAACTCCGAGTACTTGTACTGCCACATTGAGAACCAGAGTCGTAGCCAGCCGCGGGCTCTGTCGTACTCGGCTTTGAGCTTTGCGAAGAACTCGAGGTCGGATCGGAGGTTGTCGCATTTCAGGCTGATGAATTGGCGTGCCGAACCGACGACGCAGAGCGACAGGTGTTCCCTCACGCGTGAGGTGGGTTGGTTCGGTGTCGCTGTATAAAAGTTTGGATTTGGGGCAGGATCCGGTACGCTGGTTCGTTGAGACTGTATCGGCGTCCTAGTAGCAGTAGGGTTGGAGGTTGACATTGCAGTGCTACGAGACTGTGTAGCCGTCGGCGAATTGGCGGGCTTGGAATTGTTGCTTCCGTATGGTGATAGAGTGCGCGTGGTTGAGGGCAGGTCGATATTGACGAAGGATGGTGCAGTGCCCAAAGCTTCATATAATGCCGTTTTGGTATGTTCCGGGATATCCACGTGCCGTGGCATATCGCAAGGCTTAAGTGATTAATCAGTAGGCGCACCATGCCCATCCCATCTGGATTGGGAGACTTACAGATTTCCATTCCACCCGATAATAGCCAGGACGTAGTCGCTGCAGTCTCGGTGCGAGAGGCCACCAGTTCCATGTCTCTCCCATAAATTGTTCAACACAAGTTTTGATGCCATCGCTGTATGACCCACCGACATCCTTTGAGGACGTGATGATGTGCGGTGGAACCCAAGAGATCTCTTTAGCTACGCAGGCTATCTCGTTTGGTTCGAGATGACAGCCCTGTGGTCCTACCAGATCGCCTCCCAAGGCTAAGAGCACTCGTTTTCCATATGTTTTGTTTATGTCGATGAGCAGGTTCAGCTCCAAGACATATAACGCCCCACTGTCAGAAAGAAGACTATGCATGTCAGTCGCGTCTCTCGTTGTCGTTGTCGTTGGCTTCTCTCTTCTGCCCCAACCGAATTCCCTTTTATATAGGCGACGAATCACCAATTCTGCGGCATGAAGCATCACGCCTTCTTCCCCCAAGGTCTTAGCGACGTCAAGTTGGGCGAGGCTTGTAGTCTCTGCAACAATATGCAGACGAAGAAACTCAATAGAGTGTGTGATTGTTCTTCGTAGCTGGCGAATGTTGACATCCGGATCCTCCAACGCGGAAGCGAGGAGGGCCATGACTTCCTGGGCAATGAAGAAAGCTTCCATGATTTGCTCAACCATCCCATGATGATGTGGTGTGCGTGTTGTCTCGGTGGCCAATTCAGGAAGCCGGGCCCTACCTTTTTCCTCGATAGTGGAATCGCAATGCTGAGATGTGATTGGTGTCAAGCTTGTTTTGCTCGAATCTGTATCAACATGCTCGGCGACGATGTCTTTGGCCTCGGGACTTGTTGTATGAGACCCCGGCCGAGAGCGTGATGAAACTGCACGAGACAGAGGGGAGTCCATCAAGGAGCGACTTGAATTACCGAACATTGCGCCATCACGATCATGCTTCTGACACTCCAACTGGTTGATCTCGTCCTCAAGCGCTCGAATGTTGTTGAGGGCGTTCTCGATAGATGCTTGGTAACGTTCGGGATGTTTGCGCCAGCGGTTGTAATCGTCGATTTGCTTGCTTCTACGCCGCGCTTTCGCCTCGATCTTGATACAGAGCTTACACTTTCCCTCGAGACCCGTAACCTGGTAGACCATTTTCATACCGCAAGGCTCGCCTGTGCGATACTCGGCCTGGCAGTGCTGTCTGAAGATGCCCCACTTCCAGTCGCGACACTGGTAAACATACTGCTCGTAGAAACACATGTTCCAGAGCGGTGGTAGATGGAAAGCAAAAGCCGGGATGATGACCAGGTGACTGAAGATCCAGTGCTAGGATGGCAAAGTTCTGCGCCTGCTGCAAAGTCCGTGGGATTGCGAGTGGTCGAGGAATAGAACCTATAGAGGTTAAAAGTCAGCACTCCGAGCGCGGTGCATTCGTTATACGATCTTGCTGAAGTCGTCGAGTGACCTTGCACCGCCCGCCAGGTATGTGTACTGCCCCAGCTCCCAGTATTAGCATAGCCCACTCATCTTGTACGATTGGCCGCCACGGCGCTTATTGCATGCAGCATTATCACCGCAAGCTGCACCCTCGGCCTACTCTAGGTAACTCTATCTCAGCCGCTTGGTGTCGAGGTCGCGGTGTAGTCCTCCGCTGCAAGTTTGCCTCCACTAGTAAGGCAGGGGGGCGTTCACAATAGGGTCATACCCTATCGAAGGCTGAGTCCGAAGCTGTGTAATAACGTGTTGGAGGCGAGGTGCTTGTAGGATATATGGCAATGTATGCATATCTCAGACAATGGCAGGCAGTAGTCGTCCTTTCCAAATTTGTGGCCTATCATCAGGCCCCAACAGGCTCAGTAATAGCTGTTGCTAGTCTTACTTCTCCCATAATCAGCAGCAGTCCCGGGAAACGCACCAACCGGCTCACCAGTCGAGCCTCCATACCCATTTTCATCCCCACTATCATCCTCGTCCCCCTTGAACGCCCTCTCCTCAGGATTAAGCGGCGCCCGCATCTGCATCAGCGTCCCAGCATCCAGGGTAGGCGGACTCCAAGGTTCCGGAGTGTGATACTCCCTCCCACTGGGCATCTGCTGTGCAAGCAAAGGTTCAAAATCAGGCACGAGCTGCACATTTACAGCGCTGTTCTCGCGGTCCCACTTGGCATCTAGCATTTCCACGACTCGGCATTCCTCAAGCCTGCCGCCGTCTAGACCCCACTCGCCACCCTTTTCGACGCGCTTGTCTTCGCGCCGTTCTTGCCAGCTTTGCTTCAGGCCGAGAAGGCCTTTGCGTTTGCTGCCGCCTTGATCGCTTTGAGTGCTCGCCATACCCAACTCGCGCTTTGCGCCGTTCAACCAGGCCAGGGCCTCGCCGGTGCTGCCTGAGAGTTCGGCGTTGACGGCGAGGAATCGGATGGCTTTGCCTCTAGCCGTACGTTTGAGGTCGTTCGCGTAGTTGACAAGATCTTCGTCAATCTTCCCTGACGTACTGCGGGCCAGAAGACCGTGAGCTTGATTCGCATGCTCGGCTGCGGCTAATGCGATCCCGGCGTATAGGCGAGCGCGCACTTTGGGGATGGACGGAGACTTGTACATCCAGTCTGTGTTGTTTTCGTTGCGCTCGTCGGCTACTGCTGCTGCGTAGGGGTCGTCTTTCGCCACGACGATTAGAGTCGCTTCGGCCATTGCTAGGGCTGCTAAGGCGGTGATGGTTGATGCTTGTATGTCGGTTGGGGCGTCTTTCGCTGCTGCTGCGATGGAAGGAAGAGAGAGAAGGAAAGAGTGGATACTGTGTGCCTGGAGGAGGTGTTTCATCGCCGTGCCGATGGCGTTGGTTCGCTGTTCCGGGGAGAGGACGTGCGAGCCGTAGAGGATTCTCAACTGGGAGCGGGCGAGCAGGGAGTAGGTGTATGCTAGGGATGAGAGGGTGAACGCCAGCTCATGGTGCAATCCTGTCACTTTTGGTCTAGGTGGTTCGCGGCCTGGCAGAGTGGCGGAGATGGTGGTTCGCCATTCGACTGACAGCGGTTTGATGATTTCGACGTCGACCTCTTCATTATTCACATCACGATATCCGGATGCGGTGTTTAGCGCCAGGAGATATGGAAGATATGCATTGATGGCGTCTTGTACTGCTGGCAGATGCGAAGGTTGGTCGCGGGCAGGAGTCCGCTTGTGTTTCTTCAGGGCATCTTTGACTACGCTGCGTTTCGTCGTGGCCAACAGAGGCAAAGATGGGTGTGTGCTGCTTGTGAAATTCTCCGATAGATTCGCTGAGCTTGTCGTTGGGAGAGCAAATGGAAATGGCATTGTTGTTGTCGTCGCGTGAGGTCGGAGTGTTGGGTTGACGTGCTGCGCTGCGGGGCAAAAGCGCGTGAAGTTTGTCGTCTTGGTCTTGAACTTGGCGGCTGAAGTAGGAGACGAACAATTCACTTACACGTCACATCAACAAAACTGAACTTTGTGTGTGAGCACGTCAAGGCTCCGACTCACTGGGAATGGACTCCAAAGCCAATTAATCTCCATTGCCAACTCTATTTCTCTAGCAAGTGCTCCAAGATCCGCTCTGCGCAGTTGACCTAATGGCTCAGGTGCGTCTCATCAATCATATTCAGCTCCAATCCCTCCCTTAGTATAGCAGCCGTCTTCTCTCGGACATTTGCAACGGACGATCAATATACTCCTTAGAGTCCCTGCCATGCCACAGCTGAGTCGACCGAAACTCAATGTCTTTGCTTCTGAAGTCCCAGTCATTCACAATGCACTGTCCGTCTTGCATATGTCCTCCAAAGCCTTGCCTGAAGTGCTCCTTTGTCGAAGCGACGAGTGAACCCTGCAGTTCACGGTCCTGGAACATTGGGACGTCCCTATGCTGAACCGGCAGGAACCAGCTTGGCTTCGCAAAGTTATTCTGTAGCATGTACAAGAGCTTCTCGTTGGACGTCATGTTCTGCAAGAAACATATCGATCGGTAGACGAGGTGACAAAGCTAGGGCGCACAGCGACATGAGGAGTGTCCGTTTCGTAGCAAGAGCCATGCCCTTGTAGCCATGGGAATACGGTCCAGATGGCCACACCGCGCAGACGTTCCGGCGGATGACGGCGAGCGCATGCCAACGCAAACGGGCTGCCGCCGCTGACTCCGATGACTCGCCATTCCTCGAGACCGAGGTGTTCCACTAGAAAAATCACATCTCTGGCTTGGTCGCTGATGGTGCTGCCAGGATGTGGCGAGCTAAGGCCAATACCTGGTCGTTTGACATCGATCAGGCTGGCCAGGCTGGCTCCGAACTTGGAAAGGTGCTTCTCGAAGAAGGCTTTGCCTTCTAGTCGCGAGCCTGGTAGGCCGTGCAGATAGAAGATCTGAGAGCCGTTTTCGCCTCGCATCTGTCGGGCAGCAGGCATATGTCGGACCATCTTGCTGCTGGGTCAGGACCAAGGACGAGGGGTCTCGGTACGAAGGAGCAATGAAAGTCTGATGGTCGCGTCAGGTTGTCTTCTGAGCGTGCGAGCTCGGGGTGATAGATCGCATGTTGACAACAGTGATTTACTTTATACCCTACATTAATTGTTTAGCTAAATCAAGAGAGAGTAGGACATTGCTATTGAAGTATCCGGTAGCAATGGTATCCAAGCAGAGATATGCAAGTGTGACGGAGGAAGGAAGGAGTGAGAACGCGCGCGGCTGGAAAGGGAAAGTGCCAACCTCTGTGGAGAGGAGCAGCCTTGGCAGTCGACGAGAGCGAAGCCATAGCAACACTTCACTTACATCCCGACCATCACATAAGGCCATATGCCACTCGACCCGGAAATGCTTATGTGCCGGCCGATGCAATCAAGTAACACGCGGATCTCAATACCGCAGCGACGCCACGTCTGCCATCCCCTTGTGAGGCTCTGAACACATCTGCGTAGCTCCACCTCCATGTGCAAGGATCAAAGTACATTCCCACTGCTGGCTCAACTCTGCGGCCGAGCTCATCGCAGCACAACATTTTACAATGGCCGCAATCGCGGAGAAGCGACAAGCTGTCTGTCCGTATCTCCCACCTGAGATTTGGCAGCGCATCTTCTTCCAACACACTGACCCCTATTCGCTCTGGACTACTGGCCGAAAGGTGTGCTCAACGTGGCGCGCTGGCATTCCAAAAGTTTTCGCGAAGAAGTACCTCGAGAACAATGACATGGTGCAGATATATTTCGATCTCGGCCAACGACCAGTCGAAGGTATGTTAACAGATCTAACATACGTCGAAATGGTTTTCAACCGCTACGAAGAGAAAACCAAGGATCGCTGTGTCTTCGTCGCAACACCTGGCATGATCTGGCCGCAATATCCCGTATTTCCCACGAATTTTAACCAGTCCGTCGAACGCGAGAGATTTGCCGAGTGGCAGAGAAAGCTCGATCTCTATCTTGGCGTTGACGCCGAGGCAAGGGCAAAAGGTGGACGGTTCGATCTCGCGCCCTATCAGATTCGGATCAAGGGTGTAACCAACGACACAGAGCTTCCAAAGCTTGAGTACGACTTCGAGAAGAGAGAGATCAGCTTTTGAGTGGCAAGGCATGTTTGGCCCTTTCTACAGCGAGCAGGCAAGGGAATTATCGCGGAGCGACAAAACGACCGCTCGATGGATGAAGTCAGGTGCTCGCAAGAGGTCTAGGGCAGCGAGACAGAGTGTCGCAAAGAGCATACGTCGCGAACGAGTCAAGAAGTGGTACCTGGAGAACCATGGCCGGAAGTTTGATGCCACTCTTTTCGATGACGCGCGGGAGAAGAAGGTGATAATTGCCATCGAAAATCAAAATTCGGACGGCGATTTCGAGCGCTGTGCGGGGAACGCTGAAGAATTGCGTATTGCAGCGTCGGTGTGGGAGTACCGGGATGTGTATTCTGAGTTGGACGAGGAGGATGAGATGTACAAGGCGCTCTTTGGCACGATGAGCGACGAAAACCTCGATGAACGGGATTTCCTGTCAGATGACGAAAGTGAGGAGGAATGGCCTGGCTACGAGTGGCATCTGGATTTGGGGAATGACGACTTACTATTCTAGGGCACGCTTCGGAGTGGAAGCAAAGGACAGGGCGCTGGAAGAATCCGAGATGCACGGCGACATCAGGCGCTGCGCGGGAGACTTCAGAGAGAGAGAGCAAGAAAGCTGTTTGCGGAGGAACCATGGTTCCTCTCAAGGTAGTCCTCAGTTTTATCTTTAAGGACAAGCAGGGTCGGTCGAGCCGGGTACTGGCCGCCTGTCCAGGTGGCGTGTTGCGTCCCAAAGTCCAGGTGTCAGCTAGGTAGATACGGTACAGGCTGCTGCATATCACGGCGCTGCCTTTATGCAAGTGCATGCACTTTTGATGCCCGCGCGTGGCATAGTAGGTCGAATTGACCCAGGCTGCAGAATTCAAGGTTGGTAAGTTGGTGAGGTTGTATGCATACCTACCAAGGTAGTGAAGAAGTGAGGTCAATGGAAGGTGCCCAAAAGCGCATGCCTGAGGTTGAAGCTTGTCTTGTTGGCACCTGCCTGTCGTTGTCGCTTTCGCAGACATCAACATCCCGCCACTGCAAATGTACGAGTGATCTACAAAACTTGCACAAGTACCAGAGCCACGTACCTGAACATCAGACAGAAGTCTGCTGAAGGGTACAGTAAATGCATACACTACAAGGTACGGGACAAAGGCACAGCAAACCCTCTGGATGCAAACCAGGAACTCCAAAGAAGAGGTATCTAAAGCAAACCAAGACCGACTTTGCGGCCTCGTTTGTGTACGAAAGAAAATGGAAGAGCTGCGACGGTCGAGCCTCGCAACGACGTTCAATCTCATGCTCATGCGGTCTTCTGCCACACGCCGTACAGACCGATCAGACTGCTCACGGTACCGGCAAGCCCGACAATACCGTCGTCGAAGTTGAGGAGACCGAGACCGCTGGTGGGAACGGTCAAGTCGCACAAGTCAGAGATGAGCTGAAGTTGGGTGACGCTCTTGTCCCTGTAATCACGGCAATCAGCATTCTGGTTCGGCTGAACGGAGCAATCAAGCGCAAAAACATACTTGGCGAGCTTCTTCGACTCCACCGCCTTCTCCGCGTCCGCACTATCCTCCTGCTTCTGTGCCGCCAGCCTCAAGTTGTACAGCGCGTACAAGCCCGCGACAACATTGCAAGTCAATCCAACGCACCACGCCCTGTAAGCCTCCTTCTGCAAGCGCGCAGCCGCTGAGAACTTCTTGATGCCCGCAACGTCGGGGTAGGTCATGTTGTCAAGCAGCATGTAGAAAGCGTAGCCGAGCTGGCGGCCGACGGCCAAATACTTGACGACAGGGTCAGATGTGTTGGCGTCGGAGGCCACGGCGGCCAGCTTGAAGTGCTCGATGAACTTTGTCAGGCGCATAGCCTTGCGCACGCTGCCGAAGTTCTTCTTGACGCCATTGAAGACGTCAACGGTCGATTGCGAGTGGTTGGTGCGGTAGAGGTACCACGCGAGGAAGCGCGAGAAGTACTGGATCGTGCGGAGGGTCTTGTCGCGGCCGACTATTTGGGGGAGGGAGCTGTTAGAAGAGTGGTCGCGTGAATCGGGTAGGGGATCGTTTTGGGAGGTGAATCACGTACTGGTAGTTGCGACAAACTTCTGGTAGTGGCTCACTGCCGGGTGGTAGATGAGCGCGTCGGCAACCATTCTGTCGTCTTCGTGGCCGTCGTTGTCACACGTGTGGTGTAGGGTTGAGGTGGAGGTAGTCGGCGATTAGTGGGAGTTGTCGGCCAAATGTAAGTGAATGAAGTCTTGGACGCTTGGCTGGAGGTGTTGGCAGATACAACAAAGTGAAGAGACAACAGAGGGTCACAAGACTATCGAGGGAGGTTTCGCCGAGTCCTACTTATTCGGTGGTGGACGTCCGAATCAGCTGCACACGTTGGCGGCGATTAACGGCACGTCGGGCTTGACTGTCAGTCAACAGCCGAGGAGCTCTTAAGATCGGCACTTCTGCACAAACTTGCATGTGAGAATGCAAACGCTCCAGCAGCTAACCACCGACGTTTTTTCAAAATATTGGAAATCCTCAGCACGGCTCGGATCACTGTCGCGTGGCATCGCATACAGTACTGTACCAAGCAATAGCAATGCACTACTGAAGCACGTGAAAATGTCCACCGCAGAAGCAAAATCAAAGGACGTCCAGCATGGCCCTATCCACTACCCATTGTGGTTCGGCGGCAGCGCCAGCTGTTTCGCTGCTTGTGTCACTCACCCGCTCGATCTGAGTAAGTCGCGTGACCTCTTGGAAGCCGTCAAGTGATTTTTTGCTAACCTCATCACAGTCAAGGTACGCGAAACCGACCAATGGAGCTATCCAGAAACCCGCTCACGCTGTCAATCCAGGTCAGACTCCAAACACAACCGCACAATGCGTCGCGGAAGAACATGATGCAGATGGTCAGCCATGTGATCAAGAGTGATGGCTTCACTGGCCTATATCGAGGAGTAAGAGGATACTCAACCAAAAACGAATCGCACACGCAGACGACGGTCACTGACATGTCGTCCAGCTCTCTGCGTCCCTTCTACGTCAAATCACATACAGCACCACCCGCTTTGGTGTCTACGAAGAGCTCAAGGAGACTTTCACAACCGCACAGTCGAAGCCTTCATTACCGGCCTTGATCGCAATGGCGTCCACTTCCGGGTTCATGGGCGGCATCGCGGGCAATCCAGCCGACATTCTCAACGTAAGAATGCAGAACGATGCCTCCCTGCCCGCTGAGCAACGACGTAACTACAAGCACGCCATTGACGGTCTCGCTCGCATGGTCAAAGACGAAGGCGTGCGCAGTCTGTTTCGTGGCGTCTGGCCCAACAGCATTCGCGCGGTCCTCATGACCGCTTCACAGTTGGCCAGTTACGATGTCTTCAAACAACAACTCCTGCAACGCACGAACCTCGGCGATAACCTGACCACCCACTTCACTGCTTCGATCATGGCCGGATTCGTCGCAACCACCGTCTGCAGTCCTGTCGACGTAATCAAGACACGCGTGATGAGCGCGCATACCCAGGAAGGTATTGTCAGCCTCATAACCAACATTACAGCAAAGGAAGGTCTGGGCTGGGTATTCAAGGGCTGGGTGCCGAGTTTCATCAGACTTGGCCCGCACACGGTCGCGACATTCATGTTCCTTGAGCAGCACAAGAAGGTGTATAGGAAGATCAAGGGTTACGAGGAGTGAAAACAGTCAGTTGGACTGGAATGAGGGCGGAATTCTGGCGGTTTTCTTGTTGGCTATTCCTATTGCGCGTGTATCTGCAGCATCGGACGGCGTTTTCAAAGGGTTACATGGCTTGTGATTGGGATAGACTGGTACACATAGAGCTGGATTGCATGCTGCGCGCGAGCGTACTGGTGTTGCTACTGTATAATTCTTCATAAATGCATTCAAAAGGGTGTTCATCCTGGTATTTCCCTGCTCTCACATTGTTGTTTTGGGTTTGCTTGAGCGCAACTTTCTTCTTCGAGTCGCGTGAAGATCGACGGATTAGGTTCATGTCCGCTGCCAACGACGTCACAGCTCCTGCCATCAATGATCTTCGGCTCATCACTCTTGAGGTTCGACAACCATTCACACAAACACAAAAACTAGACTCAACTTTGGCCACAACAGCATCACAAATCAACAATGTCCAACGAGCCGTCCGACACAGCCGTTCAAGGCACCGCTGCCGCCTTAACAACGTCAAAGAAGAAACACTTCATCCCACTCGGTACGTTCATCCAGCCCTCACAACCAAAACCCAACAGGTCTAACCCATTCTCCCTCCCAGAAAACAACCCTGAAGTAATGACCACGCTCCTCCACAACCTCGGCCTCTCCCCTACCCTCTCCTTCCACGACGTCTTCAGCATCTCCGACCCAGATCTCCTCGCCTTCGTCCCCCGCCCCGCCCACGCCCTCCTGCTCGTCTTCCCCGTAAGCAAAACCTACGAAACCTTCCGTGCAGCCGAAGACGCTTCCAAACCCGAATACTCAGCCTCAGGCCCGAGCGAACAAGTCCTGTGGTATAAGCAGACGATCGGTAATGCGTGCGGGCTTATTGGCTTGCTGCACGGCGTGAGCAACGGGCGCGCCAGAGAGTTTGTGCAGGAAGGCTCAGAATTGGATGGGTTCATCAAGGCGGCGGTGCCGCTTGCGCCGAGGGAGAGAGCGGTTTTGATTGAGGAGTCGGATGCGTTGGAGCGGGCCCACCAGCAGGCTGCGACGGGTGGGGAGACTGCGGCTCCTGCGGCGGAGGATGATGTTGATTTGCATTATGTCTGCTTTGTGAAGAGCGAGGAAAGCGGCGATTTGTGGGAGTTGGATGGGAGGCGCAAGGGGCCGCTCAATCGCGGGAAGTTGGAGACTGGTGATGATGTTTTGAGTGAGAAGGCTCTGGATTTGGGAGTTCGGGCGTTCTTAAAGAGGGAGGAGGAGGCTGGAGGCGGAGACTTGAGGTTTGGGTTGATTGTGCTGGCGGAAAGTCTGGATTGATCAAGGTGGTTCGATTGGTCTGATTGAATGAGCTGTGGGGGCTGATGACTGAAACGATGCATCATGATAAGACGCTGTTATGCTTAGAGGTTAGACCAGGGACATGAGACTGCAGCGAGTGTGTTTTCATTCTTGTACAGGCATATCTACAGCTTCGCCTTCTCGCTCCCAACACTGGAACTTCCCAACCTCCTCCCAGTTGCATAAGGATGTCCCTCTCCTCTACTCACCAAATGATCAACGTCCAATGTACTCACCAGCCCAGCATGACACTGGCTCAGATTGGTGATGCCGACAAGCGCCATAGCAGTCGCCATTTCAGACTTCAAGATGTCGATGAAGTGCTCGACGCCTTGCTGACCGTAGTTGACAGCGTAAAGGAACGGACGACCCATTCCGACCGCTGTGGCGCCGAGACACAAACATTTGAGGATGTCGGAGCCACGGCGCACACCGCCATCGACGAAGACTTCGAGCTGCAAGAAGATGGTGGGGCAGTTGAGTTGGCATTCGAGGAGGGTCATTATGGCCGGTGGGGAGCTAGAAAATGAGAAGTGGTGTTAGCATTGTGGACTTGGAACCTGATACTGGGGGCGGTAACCCAAAAGAAACTTACGTGTCCAAGTTACGGCCACCATGATTGCTCAAGAGCACACCATCTAGCCCGGCGTCTGCACACATCTTCGCGTCTTGCCAACTTTGAACACCCTTAACGACAATCTTGCCGTCCCAGTGCTGTCTCAACCAAGTGAACTCATCCCAAGTGAAGTCGGGTGCGATGTAACTGCCCATGACACGGCCGAGCCCACCGCCCTTCTTGTCGTTAGTGGCTTTCGCGCCGCTCATCGGCGAGCTGATACCTTCGTCTGCCTTGACTCGCTCGTCGGCCTCCCGTTTTCCTTGGGTCGGACCGTCGATAGTCACGAAGACAGTGTTTACTCCCAGCGACCGAACATGCCTGAGTAGGGTCTCAGATTTGGAGCGATCTTTGTTGACATAAAGTTGGAAGAAGAAAGGGTGATTCAAGCCTGGGGACGTCGAAGCAATGATCTCTTCGATGGGAAAAGACGCATTGGTCGAGATACCTTGAGGAACCCGGTTGGCGATACACCCACGCGCGATATCTCTCTCGCCTTCCGGGTGGATTAAACGTGCCATTGCAGCGGGCGAGACGAAGAGAGGAAGGCCGGCTTCATGCCCGAGAATTGTGGTGCTGGTGTTGACGCTGTGGACGTCACGCAGCAAACGGGGCCGGAACCATATCCGGCCGAAGAAGTCTCTGTTGCGATCTCTGGTCAGGCAATCGGTGTCGGCTGAAGAGTAGAAGGCCCATGTCTTCTTGCTGACAGTCCGTTGGGCTATTTCTTCGAAATCGTTTGCGTTGATGACGGTATCTAGATTGGGTTTTTCGTAAAGTTTGAGCTCCGTCGTCTTCTGAGGGGGTGGTCTTGACCATTCATCTGTGATTGTTCGTTTGTCGACCGAGCCTTTGAATTTGGATATGTCCAAGTTGGATGGCAAGACTGAAGGAGCATGGATGGAATCGTAAGACGTTGATGCGTCTCTACCGGCGTGCTTCCAGATTACTGGGGCTCTGTTAGCTATGGCGTATGGCTGAAGGTTGGATGCATGTTTTTGTGTATACTTTCACCTCCACCGGGATGCTCAGGCGCGAACTCCGTAATGTCCCAGACCTTGCCATCGACAACAATCCAGCAGTCGTCGGGTGTGTTGTGTTTCGAGACCTCCTCCACAGAAACGAGCGTGTCTTGAGTCATCGTCAATACCGCGCAAGTGGTAGTGGTAGTGGCAAAAGCAGTAGTCTATCAACCCGAACATCTTCTTGAACGACTATCGCCATCTCGGAAGACATGCACCGAATCGACGAGCGTCGAATGAGCACGCTGCTGACCTCCCATTGGTGAGGGCGGGGACTGAGAAGCAAACACCGAGGTTAAGTAGAGTACGGCGGCGACCTCCCGCAAGGATTCAAGCTGTCTTCTTGTCGCTCAGGGCTGCATCCTATCACTACTGCAGTGGCTTGGGCTCCGCGGGTCCATTGGTCCTAGGACGACATTGGCAGAGGATGGGGAGCGAGTGAGAGGGAGATGCGAGACGATGTCTGTCTGCACGACTTCACTTGCATCTTCGTCTGTGGTTTGAAGGCGGTCGTGAACATTGAAGTCAGGCCGAAGTGAAGCCGCCAAGCCACACGATAAGTTTTGTTGACCACTTGCAGTCATGGCGATTCGATTGAACGCAGACACACCAAAAAGCAACAAAATGGCACTCGAAAAGCTCGATGGTTGTGAGCTGCCCGCCGCGGCGGACATGCATGTGCACTTGCGCGACGGTGCAATGACTGAGCTGGTCGCGTAAGAAAGTCTTGCTCAGCGTGGGTAGTACAAGCACTGACAGATCGTAGACCAACCATTCGCGAGGGTGGCGTCAACACGGTGTTTGTCATGGTATGGAGTGATGAGCTCGAAAGCGTGCAATCCAGGTCGATTGACTGACCTCACACACGCAGCCCAACTTGGTCCCGCCGATCACCACTCCTCAGCATGCGCTGGACTACCAGAAACGCCTGCAGAGCCTGGCGCCCGATGTCACTTTCCTCATGTCGCTCTACCTTCACCCTAACATCACACCGGAGACCGTCATCGAGGCAAAGAAGGCTGGCATCACTGGAATCAAGTCATACCCTGCTGGCGTGACTACCAACTCGTCTGCAGGTGTCGTCTCCTACGAGGCATTCTACCCAGTCTTCGAGGAGATGCAACGCCAGAACATGGTCCTTAACCTCCACGGCGAGGCACCGCCTTCTGCTACGTCAGACGTCACGGTGTTGAACGCCGAAGAGACCTTCCTGCCCACCCTCTTGGAGCTTCACAGACTCTTCCCGAAGCTTCGCATCATCCTTGAACACTGCACAACCGCCGCTGCTATCGAAGCCGTCAAGTCTTGTGGTCCGACTGTTGCCGCCACTCTGACAGCTCACCACCTTTGCCTCACAGTCGACGACTGGGCCGGCGACCCTCACTGCTTCTGCAAGCCCGTTGCAAAGCTGCCATCTGACCGCAGAGCTCTCCTCAAGACCGCAGTCAGCGGCAACCCCAAGTTCTTCCTTGGAACCGACTCAGCGCCTCACCCTGCGATTTCAAAGCGTGGCGACAAAGTCGCTGCTGGTGTCTTCACTCAGCCTCACGCCGTCGGATTCGTCGTGGACGCATTGCAGATGGGTGTCGAGAAGGGCGTGCTCACTGAGGAGGATGTGACCCAGGAGAAGCTGCAGGACTTCCTCAGCGAGTTTGGCAGGAAGTTCTACCAGCTCTCTGACAGCAAGCAGGAGACCATCGTCCTGCGCAAGCCAACCGAGGCGGTGCGGGATATCTTGCGCACTGCGGACTCTGCGATTGAGGTTGTGCCATTCCGCCGTGGAAAGCTCACTTGGGGTGTTGAGTGGAAATAACTGTGAGTGTGAGCAGTGGATTGATAATTGAACTACGACATAAATGCTTCTGGTAAATACTTATGATCGGCATGAAATTGCTTGATACTTGTTTGATTTATCGTTCCGGTGGACATCGCCAATCATCCTTTTCTATGTTTAACAGCAACATTCGCGTCAAGTCATGATTACAACGTGGCGACATGGACATCTCTACCTAGGTAGTCTGGAAAGTCGAACAAGATGTCCACGATAGCACGGCACTTGATGCGGTAGATAGCGGCTCAAAAGCGGCATCGTAAAGGCGTGTCCAAGAAGTACATGTAGACAGGGCGCGAGGACTTGCGGAAGGAGAGCAGCCGACTCCAATCAAATGTCAGTGAATTTGAACCCTATTCGGTATATCCATCCGCCCCGCACGAGGTCGAGAGGTCCATGCATTAGACCCGATCGATAACCCGAGCGGCCTTGCGAGCTTAAACATTGGACAGAGTCACCATTCGCCTCTTTCTTACGGCTTTTCACTCACACTACACTCACACACCAGCATGTCGGCGTTCAGGACCACCACGCGACTGGTTTCCCGCCGTCCGGCTGCCATTGCGCAGTCGCTGAGGTTTGCGCCACGATGGATGTCGCAAGATGCGCAAAACAAGCTGCTGGCTGCCGACCTTGAGAAGGCCGATCCGACTGTTTACAATATCGTGCAGAAGGTGCGTGCGGTCAATGGCTGTTTGAGTACTTGAGAACGGGGCTAATATCATTATAGGAGAAACGGAGACAGAAGCACTTCATTAACCTTATTCCCTCTGAGAACTTCACTAGCCAGGCTGTGCTGGATGCGCTTGGAAGCGTTATGCAGAGTAGGCTTCACGACTTGAGTGGTTGAGTAAGGTAGAGGATTTGACTGACTTTTTTGAAGACAAGTACTCGGAAGGCTACCCGGGCGCGAGATATTACGGCGGTAACGAACACATTGACGAGGCCGAGCGGTTATGCCAGGAGCGCGCTCTGAAGACATTTGGATTGAACCCGCAAGAATGGGGCGTGAACGTACAAGGTGAGGACTTGGAAGGTGATAGAAGACACCAGCCCGAAACTGACAATCACCTATAGCACTCTCCGGCTCACCCGCAAACCTCTACGCCTACTCCGCCCTCTTGAATGCACACGACAGAATCATGGGCCTTGACTTGCCCCACGGTGGCCACTTATCCCACGGCTACCAACTACCCAACAAGAAGATCAGCGCGATCAGCAAATACTTCGAGACACTGCCTTACAGGCTTGACGAGAAGACTGGCCTGATCGACTACGACAAGTTGGAAGAGCTGGCGATGCTTTACAGGCCAAAGATCATCATTGCAGGAACAAGTGCATACAGCAGGTTGATTGATTACAAGCGTTTCAAGAGCATTACGGACAAGGTTGGCTGCTACCTACTCAGCGACATGGCACACATTTCTGGTTTGGTCGCCGGTGGCGTCGTTCCCTCGCCTTTCGAGTACTCGGATGTCGTAACGACCACCACCCACAAGAGTTTGCGTGGACCCAGAGGAGCCATGATCTTCTTCCGCAAGGGCGTGAGAAGCACAGACAAGAAGGGCAATGAGATCATGTACGATCTCGAGGGTCCTATCAACTCATCCGTCTTCCCTGGACACCAGGGAGGCCCCCACAACCACACCATCACGGCCCTGGCCGTTGCACTTCACCAAGCACAACAGCCCGAGTTCAAAGAGTACCAAAAAGCCGTCCTTGAGAACGCACAGGCTTTCGCCGAGCGATTAGGCAACAGCAAGGAGAACGGCGGTCTCGGCTACAACATTGTCTCCGGCGGCACCGACAACCACTTGGTTCTCGTCGACCTGAAGGCCAAGGGCATCGATGGCGCTCGCGTGGAGCGCGTCCTCGAGCTCGTTGGAGTTGCCGCTAACAAGAACACCGTTCCCGGCGACAAGAGCGCCATGAAGCCTGGTGGACTTCGCTTCGGAACCCCGGCCATGACCACCCGTGGCCTCGAGAAGACCGACTTTGCGCGCGTCGCCGACATCATCGACCGTGCTGTCAACATCACGAAGACTGTTGACGCCAAGGCCAAGGAGGCTGCTGAGAAGAGTGGTCGCAAGAACCCCACCAGCGTCAACGCTTTCAGGGAGTACCTTGGAGAGGGCGAGGAGATTGTTGAGATTGTTGAGCTGAGGCGGGAGGTCGAGGATTGGGTAGGCACTTTCTCGCTTCCGTGGGACGAGACGAAGTGAGGTCGTCGATCGAGGTGAAGAGACAGACCATGAAATGGACGATGCAGACATCACCTGCAGGTGACTACAGATTGACAAGGCGATGGAACAGAAGCCGAGCAAGGCGGGAGACTTTTCAGCAAGCGACTCAACATCGCATGGTCACCGCCACGGAGTGTACATGCAGTCTTGAAAGGAAAGGGTTGGACAAGACAACAACGTGCCGACGATAGATTTACCATTCAAACTCAAATTTAGAAGAACCTGTTCAGTCTGTGCAAGAGCCCACTACTTTGGGTCCTGGTCTACGCCAAATGGACGGGCTTGTGCGATACCAAATTGATGGCCCAAGACCACACATTGCGCGAGAAGCTTTACCATTCCAAGATGAGTACCTCCTCATTCTCAGCCTGTGTCGTACAATCATACCTTCTACCACAACTTGTCTCGATTTTGGTGAAGATGGTCTCATTTTTAAGGCCGACTTTTCTTCTTCTGATGTGCCGGTAGAAATCGGACCTGCAGATCAGCTCCGCTTCTGCCAGCCCGCTCTTGCCGCCCCTTGTAAGCCACGCCCTAGTCGCATGTTTGCGTGGTAGCCCTGCGATAGGGCTGAGACATGCTTCTGTCTTTGCTACGGACATCACTCACGTCGTAAAGACATCCTCATGACATGTTCGAGTCTATTGATCCTGCTAGCAATCCTCTGGCGACAAGCATCCCAAGAAATTGAGCTTCACCGCCCCAAGTGGGTTCTCCCAGCGGTTCACACGCCAGTGACAATGATTGTGGGTGAAACTCGGCCAAGGATGCTCGCCACGTCAGTGCTCAACATTGCCAAACTAGTATAAATAAGGGTGGAGGGACGCGTAAGGTATCGGGGCAAATAAGTGTGCGGTCCTCCACTTCGATAACTACAGCAAATACCCGGACAGCCTTGACGTCGTGGACATATCACCCGGAAGTCTCATTCACTCGCACAGAACTTCCAAAGAGACTCATTAGGCAAGATGTCTGGATTCCTCAGCAAGCTGGAGAAGGGCTTCGAAGCGGTGAAGGACAAGCTTGAGCACATGGACGACGACAAGAACTCCCAGCAGCAAAACAACTACCAGTCGAACCAGCAGCAGCAGCCTCAGTATGGCCAGCAACAGCAGCAGCAGCAGCAATACGGCCAGCAGCAACAGCAACAACAATACGGCCAACCCCAGCAAAACGCCTATGGTTCTAACACCAACAAGAACGTAAATGGACCCTTCGAGGTAATGCACGAAGGTACCGTCATTCCCGCTGAGCGCAAGAATTGCAAGGCGGGCTGCAAACCTCTCATGCTCTGGACCCACGGCGCCGGCGGCGGCCTGAACGACGACGCAACGCAGGGCTTCGCAAACGGCTTTGCCGAGCTGGCGCCCATCGTCGTCCACGAGGCGCAGTCGAAACTCGAGCACCGTGTCGCCTGCTATAAAGCCATGACCGAGCACGAGGGCTACGCCACCTACATTGGCGGACGCAGCATGGGCTCCCGCACCGCCGCCACGCTCGCCACCAACACCCCCGAAACCAAGGCTGTGGTGCTTGTCAGCTATCCTCTGTTCAACAACGGCGAGTGCCGCGAGCAGATAATGCTCGACTTGCCCGCAAGACTTGATGTGCTGTTCATTCTTGGCTCCAAGGACCCGATGAACCCGTGCAAGAAGTTCGAGGAGGTGCGTGCTCGCATGAAGGCTCGCAGCTGGGTATGCATTGTGCAGGGTGCCGCTCACATGATGGACATGGTCCACGACCACGCAACCAAGGACATGAGGAGGCAGTCTGGCCGCGTTGCTGCTGAGTGGTTGCAGAACCGTGACCCGAGCAAGACGTTCTCCATTATCAAGATGCAGGAAGGTAAGGCTGTTGTTCACCCCTGGGAGCACAACGAGAAGCCTTCTTGGTAATAACTGATGCAAATCTCGTCGTGCACATTTGATATCAAGAAAAAAGGAGTTTGGAATAAACCATGGTGCAGCTTTGGGGAGCACTAGCATTTTCCTCGGCCTATGTTTGGGGCGCGGTTCCTGTCATCAATTTGTTACCTGTTATTCGGTCGAACACGATCGCTCCTTCCATCATTTCCATTTCCAAACACCACGTGCGCTCTTGCTCAACTGAATCTGAATCTGAACCTCAACTTCACCTCAGCATCACACAGCAAAACGACATCGCGATTCCCTCGCTCTTTCGCGCCACCCTAGTACCGTGGTTGCTGAAGACCTGCTGGAGGATCACACCTTCTGCGACGAACGGCACCATCGCGATGGTGGAGTATCCCCTGGCTACATAGAGGCTCAACACTGCAGCCCAGAGGTGTGATATCTCACTGTCACTCGTCACCACCCTCCTTTATTAGAGCTACCAAGATTCGCAAGGTCCCTCAAGGCCATTGTCAAGCTCGATTTGATCCTCAAGGATGAGAACTTTGGGTTCAGGATTCGCAGCGCAGACATCCTCGTGATCTACAACGATCGTATGGAGGGAGAAGGCGAGGCTACAGAATTGAGTCTGGGACAGCAATGGCTGGCGTGTCTGTCACTCGGCGCTGGTGCCATAACCCCGAAGGTGTACCAAAGGCCAACGGATGAATGACCAGGAGATCGTTCGTGGAGATGGAGTCGCTTTGGGAGAGATTCGAGCACTCGGGATGACGACTTGAAAGACTCGCTAAGTGTCAGCGCAACAAGAGGGCTGCCGTACATTGTTTCACTGTGTACAGAAGCTTCAGATCAAGCCCTAGCTCAATGTCCAAGACCTTGTGCACGAGCCTTTTCAACATCGCGCCAGTATCTCGCCGCCGTCATCTCTCTGATCCTGCGACCATACCTCGTCATCACGAACAAGCTCACATTCCACACAAAGCCTATGCCAGCCAAGATACAGTAGACCGTCAGATAGCTGCTCGATTCCAACCAAGGCGTGATGCCAAAATTGATCGCAAAGGACAACGTATTCCTGATCAATACGCAAGTTGTGACCATCTGGCCCGACAGCTCAGGGTAGCTGGAGATGGCGTAAGTCAGAGCCGCCGAGACAGCGATTGTCCCGTTGAGAGCCACGGCCACTTGCGTGATGGCCAGCGCAAACCAGTGCAGGTGGTATGTCACCCCGAGACCATACAGGATCATTGCGAATGGCACGAGGAAGATACTTGCGATGAAGACGTAGAGGGTGTGTTCCGGCTCGGAGATGCCGTTGTTTCGTCGCGCCAAGCGGAGAGTGAGGATCTTGCTGACTTTGCCAACGTAGAGGCCACTGTGAAAACACTTCGAGTCAGCAAGAGTTCAGCTGTGGATCACAATCCCGAATGTCTCTCAGTGATATCACAGAGGGGGGATCTGAGCGGGTGCATAAAGTAGCACCTCTTTGTCGCAAAGTCTCCAGAGGCATGCAAAGGTGCATGCTTGCATCTCAGCAACACCCAAAGAAAGACTCTGCGCAGGCGCATACGGTGTTAACGTTCATAGAGTGTAGACTTACCCGATAATCGTACCCAAAACACCTCCTGCATAAGCGGCAGAGATGGCGGCAGTACTAAAGCCATATTCTGTCGTGTAGATCGTTCCGATAGTTGCGTTTTGCACACCTTGCCACACAAGGTTGTTCGCTCCGTACATTAAGCTGTGAAACCAATTAGCATTCGCTGCAGGACCATCGCTTAATGAGATTGCTAAAGACATACCCGGCGTATACTACTGGAGGGTAGGTAAAGCCGACCAAAGGAGCGATCATGATAGGCATGAGGCGATTTGGTCGTGATGTATCCTTGAGGCTGAGTTTGTCCCAGTAGGACTTTCTCGGCCAGATGATTTCGCCTGTCTCGCGATCTATGGAGTCAAGAGGCGTCGGGTCACCGCTGGCAGACTTTTCAGTGACTTCTGCGCCCTTGAAAGCGTTATGGTCTTCCGACTTTGACCTATCCTCCGCTGTATCACTCGAACGTGGCGGTATAACGGTGTGCTTGCGATCGTAATTCGTTTCTTCCAAGAGGAGGAAACAGTAAACAAAGCCGATGGCACAGATGATCGAACACCACCATAGCGTCCATTTCCATCCCATGCCAACGTTGATAAGCCCGGAGAGCATCGGCGCAAACTTGCCACACATGGACAAAGACCAACCATACAAGGCCATGTACTTCGGCCGTTGATGGGTGAACCAGATGTCCGTCACAGATATCTCTGCCAGGGACTCGACGGGACTACCAAAGAACCCCAGTAGAATGCGGTTGGCTAGATAGGGTCCAGAAGTTGTGCATAGCGGAGCGGCAGCGAGAATGATGACATTTGTCAAAAGGGAGATCAGATAGACCGGCCGTTTGCCATATTGCAGTGCCATAGCTTGCCAGAAGATACAACCCCATCCGTAGAACAGAAACTGGAACACATCAGCATCGTAGACCCAAGTACTGTGCTTCAGTCTCTGATCAGATCGAATTTAGACGTACCATGATTCCGGTACCATTGTTGATGTCTGTCAGCGTTAGGCTGGTTCCATTGCGAATCGGCGTGACTACAGAGTAAACGGCACTGGAGGGATACGCTGCTGCGATAGTATATACCACGACACAGCTGGTCGCCAGAAGCTTGCGCTTGAACGTCCAATTCAGAGGGTCCTCGGGGTCCTCGCTAGGGTGCGGTACGAGGATAACATCGTTCTGTCCTTTGCCTTCGGCGTGCTTGGAGTGTAGATGACCTGATGTGTCGATAAGACGAACAGTTCCCGGTGGAAAGACTTCTGTCGGTGTGGGGTCCGACTGTTCAGATACCATTGTATTGGTGAGAGCTAGAGTGAGAAGAGACGGACCAGAAACGAGACGACCGTTGTCGACTTTGTACTAAAAGCAACAAACGTTCGAAGCCGCCCGATGTCTTACTTTGACCAGTCGTTTGATCAATAGCGATTGATAGGCCATACCAGCGCCATTATCGATACTACCCTGCTCCTATCTGTTGTCTCCGGGATGCCGAGGTGGGAGTCCAGTATCTTGAGTGCTACTGCAGCCAACTGAATCGCACAGCTGCTCTTATCATCAGCATGTCAATCGTGAATCCTTGCCTTAATCTCCGTTGGGAGGTGACAGCATGTGGCGGTACAATGAACTGCCTATCTGATCAATGCATCAAGCGGAGGCGTAGGCCTATCACCAAGATAGGCCATGTTTCTTCGCCGTTATACTGCGATATGCAGGTTGTCGGGTGGAGTTGGCTCGGGACGTTGCACGCCGAAGATAGTCGTTTGCAATTAAGCTTTCTTGGCGGTAGGTGCCAACGGACCAAGGAGACTGTTGGGGGAATACAATACCTATCTGGTGGCTGGGTCCGACTGCTACTCTGCAGACTGCACAGCATCGACACCGATGGTCGGGAAGACAACACGGCACTTCAATCCGACGTCTGCGACTTATTTCTTCGGGAATCTCGCGATGGAAGAGCGTTACACTTCATGGTATGCTCGCGGAGTAGGAGTTCGGACATTGAAGAAAGACCAAAACATTGACATCCAAGGGAGTTTGTCCTGCACGAACGAGGTAATGTGTGCAATTTTACATTGGTCAATCACGGTCTGCCCATGGCACGTTCTATCTCGATCAATGCCGAAATGACTTTCTCGTCCTCTTGCCTTCGACCGACAATTTGCAAGCTGACAGGAGCGCCCGCGAATATCTCCGGACTGTACATGTCGTGCACAAATGCGTCCTGCCCATTCTTCGGAACGTAATCAGTCTCGACAGGATCCAGTTGAGAATCTACTTTGGTCACAGGGAAGACGACACCCGGGTAGTCCAACAGGTTCCAGTGTGCTGTTTTGCCGGTCATCAGCTCAATTACTCGGATGGACTACTGTCCAAAGAAAGAAGGAATACTCACATGTGTAACCCCAGTAGCGCGACTGCTCGTGTGGCGTTGCAGCTCCGAACGATGGAGGGCAAAGGATCACATCGACCTCCCTCCCCTGCTTGCTGGTATCGCTCCAAGCTTTCGCGTAAAATGCGCGGTACGAGTCTCTTTCAGCACACAGCTAGGTCATGTTAGTGAGTCTCAGATCGAATGGCAGGAATAATTCACCTTCCAAAGCTCGTGCTGAGTGAGCTCTCTAACACTGGGCTGCTCCTGTGCTATCCATTTCGTCAACGGCAACAGTGGCTCGCCAGATTCTTCGATCAAGCCGAGAACCTCTTTGGCACCGTCAGGCCAATACAGAGCAGAGACGATGTCCCAGCTCTTTCGATGATCCAGACGTTCGCAGTCCCAGTCAACCACTTCCATGCCCGCCTGTCGACACGCCTCTGCCACTTCCCGTAGCGCGCGGGTCATCGGCGGGTGTGGCTTCACGATACCATCCCACCATTGGATGGCTATCTTGGGCGGGCTCTCGAACTTATGACTTGTCCAAGGCTTTGCAGTCAAGCTAGGATCGATTCGCCAAGGCCTAGAAGACAAGGCAACCTTCATGAAAATCTCGAGCGCATCTCTGTCGACAGCCATCGGCCCTGGACATCCGCCGATAGTTTCTCTGCCCGCCATAGGGGCTCTCAGTCCCAGGGTAGAAATTCGCTTTTGTGTTGGCCTGATCATGTCAGAAAGGATGACAATATGCACATCAAAGATCACTCACTTGAAGCCATAGACGCCGACGTGAGCAGCCGGACAGCGAATACTACCACCGATATCGCCACCAATGCCCTACGCGTTGTCAGCTTACGCTCTCGGCATTGCTACGCATTGCAACCTACCAGAATACTTCCACGCATTCCTAGCAGCGCAGATTCGCCTCCTGTACTGCCACCGGGCGAAAGGTTACGATTGTAAGGGTTGACAGTCCGCCCATACGTCGGGCTCGTTGTCTCCAGGTGCATTATTGCTTGAGGTTGGGACGTGCGAGCATAAAACACACAGCCTTCGTCCCAAAACGTGTCGAAGAGCAAGTTTGATCCATGCTCTTTGCCGATCCAAGCCACAAAGGATGCCGTCGACTCGACATTATTGCCAACCATGCCCAGATGCTCTTTGGTGGATATCGGCAATCCGAAGAGCGCTCCCACTGGTTGTGGCAAAGAATCGAGATGCTTAGCTCGCTCAATGGCCTGATCCCAGAGAAGTTCGATGAGGCAGTTCGTCTTTACACGTCAGTGTTTGCGGTCAACTGAGCGAGTCTGGATTTGAGCCTTACAGCAGCATGAGCCAAAGCAGCCCTTCGAAGGAAAGCTCTTGTGACTTCCTCAACAGTCGCTTCTCTTTCACGGAGCAACGCGAGCAGTTCTGTGACGCCATAGCTTTCGGTCAACTCAAGCTCCCGTGGTGTTAAAATATCTCTGGGCAGATTTCTAGAGTTTTGAGGTAGATCAGCTGGCTTTGGAATGCCGATCAACTTTGGCTTCACTTTCGCCAGAGAAGAAGTCCGCTTGGCTCGAGCCCAAGCTGCTTTGTTTTCCCATGATTCTAAAGGTTGTGGGATAGTCATTGTATCTGTTCTTTCGAGAAAATAGCGAATAGCAAAAATGATGATAGTGGACACCAGCAATGGGCGGTCGTTTGTGATTTTCTGTGTATGTTTTGAGGTACAGAAATCAAAGAGCCGACTCAATCGAATCTATTCATTGAGAAGAACCACATTCACGGTCCGTCTCTACTCGCACATAGTGACAATCATGCCGTCGGCAAAGGTGATACAGCGATAGCAGGTTATCTGAACGCCCCACCCCTGCCTATCGCCGCTATTTAGGCTTGAATCAAGCGCCCGTCTTGACATGCAATTGATGATACCACGCCTTTCTGCCCCGAATACTTGGCCGTACCATGTTGCCGTTTACATTGCGCTATCTGCAACTTGCCCGATGAGCCGATCTTGCCCGGGGTGTCAGAGGATGAGACTGATGACACACAGGCACCGAGCGATACCACCAGATCCTCAGAGATAAGTTCATTGGATTCGAGATGCTTTTCCCGGACCCGGATTCAGTGACATGGTAGCTTCGTTGGCGCGGCATATGCGGTACTAGGTACAGCCTTCCAGATGAGGCTAAACGTAATGGGCGGTATCGGTGTTGCTTATGCTGTCCTTCAAAGGGGCCATTTAACGTAGAATACCTATGCTACAAGAAGATTTCAAGGTACATGTCCAGTGTTGCAGCACACGGCGAGTTTTTCGATTTTGACACGAAACACTCCACACCCCACGCGTCATCACAATCATGGTGCAACAAAACGCCCAGAACGTCACAAGCATCGACCTTCACAGCACTGCATCATCCTACTTCGCTCCGGCAGCAATTACTAGTGGAGGCGTCATTCACGTCTCAGGCCAGCCAGGAAGTACAGAAGATGGCGCAGTCCCTGGCGACCACGAGTCACAAATACATCTCGCTCTCCTGAGACTAAGGAGGATCATCATTGCTGCGAATGCATCCATTACCGACATTGTCAAGCTCAATATCTTCATCGTCAACTATGATGCCACCATACGCAAGCATACGCCGCACATTATGCGTTTCTTGGGCAAACATCGCCCAGCTGTCACTCTCGTGCCGGTAACTCAACTCGCTGCTCCTTCCTGGCTGTTCGAAGTGGATGCTGTGTTGAACAAACTACCCCAACTACACATTGCGCCGGCCACTCCATCCGAGTCGGCCGATGTGGTCATCATTGGAGCTGGACTCGCTGGCCTTACCGCCGCCCACGATGTGGTCAGCAAAGGCTACTCTTGCATTGTCCTCGAAGCTCGCGATCGTGTTGGAGGCAAGACTTGGAGCCAACCCATTGACGGAGGCAACGGTACTGTGGATGTTGGAGCTGCATGGATCAACGATACTACGCAAACAAGAGTCTACGCTCTCGCAAAGAGGTTCAATGCAGAGCTCATTGAGCAAAACACCCAGGGCAACTGTGTTTTCCAAGGATTTGATGGGGAATGCAGCGTGTTCCCTTACGGCGAGCTTCCAAACGTAAGTCGAATATACTGCAAATCATGCCAAATGTCATTCAAATGTTTGCTGAGAATTTGACTAGTTCGATGCGGCAACACGCAAGCATCTTGCTGATGTCCGCGACTTAGTCGTGGAGGCAGACTGCCAACTTCTGGATGCATGGCAACCGCAGGACAGAAATCTTGACGCTTTGACGTTCGAGGCGTATTTAGTCTCAAAGGGCGCTGACAAGACTGCACTTGCCACCGCAACGGTGTGGACCCGAGCCATGCTGGGAGTGAACCCCGCGGATCTCTCGGCCTTGTTCTTCCTCAACTACTGCAAGTCTGGAGGCGGCCTTCTTGCTATGCGCAGTGATCGCAAGGGTGGAGGTCAGCATCTTCGTGTGCGACAAGGAACGCAATTGTTTGCTAAAGGGCTGGCCGATACGCTCCCGCAGGGCACTGTCCACCTCAACTCACCTGTACAGGCTGTAACCCAGCGTAACCAACAGGAGGTGCTTGTGCAGACCAACGATAAGATGATTGCTGCTCGCAAGATCATCACAACGGTACCGAGTCCTGTGTTGAAAGACGTTTCGTTCGCACCTCCATTACCGCCTTCGAAGAGCGCATGGGTACAATCGTCCGGCTACGGCTTCTACACCAAAGCCATGATGGAGTTCCGGTCTCCTTTCTGGATCGAGAAAGGGTGCTGCGGTCTTGTCCAGTCATTTGTCGGGCCTGCGTCTGTGGTTCGCGACACCAGCAGTCCTTCGGACTCCAAACACGTGCTCACATGTTTCATGGCTGGAGATCCCGGGCGTGCTTGGGCCGAGAAGTCTGCAAGAGAGCGCGAAGAAAGTCTCATCGTGCAGTTGCAACGACTGTTTGGTGTGACGGGTCTGATGAAAAACTTTGTCAAGATGTACACTTATGATTGGGCTGGCGATCAGTGGTCAGGCTGGGGCTGTCCTTGCCCGTCTCTGACTCCAGGTGTGATTAGTACGTTCGGCGCCGACACTCTAAGGCAACCATGGCACGATGTACATTTTGCTGGCACCGAGACAGCCGGAGAGTGGAAGGGTTACATGGAGGGAGCATGTCGAAGTGGTGAGCGTGCTGCTGCCGAAGTCATACACGGTCTCGATCCTGTCGTTGCAGCTAAGCTGTAGCTACAATGCACGACAGAGTGCTCAGAGGCGGCAAGAGTTATATCAGTGGCTGTGCTTGATAAAAGATGGTCGCAACAACTTGCAGATGAACTTGTGAGTAGTAACAGAACATCTGGTCATATGCTAGTGATGAATCTACAGTATCATGCCCCGTGAGCGGGGTGGTTCTCATTGCTATTGCAAAGTTCTACGACTGAAAAGTTGCCAAGAGGTTAGGTTGAGATTAGGCACCTACCTTACCTAGAGTTGGGAGGGAAGGTGCGAACGAGCAGGCAACGAACGATGGACAACATCAGCTTTCAACGTTGCGAGCCTACGACGTCGAACACATGACACAATTCCCTTACACAAACCATCACAATGCCTTCAAAGCGAAGCAGCACATCACACACTGACTACTCGTCTGTGTCCGAGCGAGGGACCACATCAGGACTCGTCCTCTCTCGTGCAGGCATCCGCAGCAGTCGTGCGGTGGTACCTCATCAGTCTCTCAACAGGATCAGCACATCCGCTTCGAGCCCGTTCTACACCACCGCCGACTATACGACGACAACATCACGCCCACGTACTGGGCGTCGTAACACAGGGAGGCCGAGTACGGCAAGACCTCGTACTGGAGTCTCGACTTTGGGCGCTGAGAACCAGGAAATCATCTGTGCAATCAGTGAATCGCGAGGAGTCGCTCCCGTATTGGGCTTGTCTTTCGTCAACCTCGACACCGGTGAAGCGGTTCTCAGTCAGATCAACGACAGCCAGACATATGTCCGGACGATTCACAAGCTAACAGTCTTCAATCCCACCACAATCCTCATTGTGTCCTCGGCATCAGATCCGAAATCGAAGTTGTTCTCCATCATCGAAGATAGTCTTGAAGATCTTGACAGCGAGATCCGACTTCTTGACCGCCGCTACTGGGCTGAGACCGCGGGTCTCGACTACATCCAACAACTGGCTTTCACCGAAGATGTGGAAGCTCTGAAGACAGCTGTCAGCGGCAACTATTATGCCGTGTGTTGCTTTGCTGCTGTCAGTACACCGTTACTTTCGTTGTCGCAGGCCCGATCATTGATACTCACAAGCCATAGGTCCTCAAGTATGTCGAGCTCGCGCTGTCGAAGACATTCCCGTTACGCTCACTTCGTATCAAGTACGAGCCATCTGAAGGCTCGATGATGACGGATCTGTCGACCGTTCGTTCCCTTGAGCTTGTTCAAAATCTCACGAACCCGAGATCGAAGGATTGCTTGTTCGGACTGCTCAACGCCACGCTCACACCAATGGGTGGACGCCTGCTCCGAAGCAACATTCTTCAGCCTCTTACCAATGAGGAAACACTTGGTACCCGTTACGATGCCCTGGAAGAACTCAGCACCAAGGAAGAGATGTTCTTCGCCGTGCGCCAAGCATTGAAACCGTTCCTGGATGTTGACCGAACGCTGACCCAGCTGATTCTGATTCCAACTCAGCCGTCTTTGAAGGATACTGAGCAAGCTGTCAACAATGTCATCATGCTCAAACAATTCGTGATGCTGATTCGGCCTGTTTTCGAGTCCCTGGTCGGTGCGAGGTCGACTATGTTGCAAGATATCCGCGATCTCTGCTCTGCTGAGAACATTGATCCGGTCCATGACTTGATCAACGAAGCTCTGAACGAGGATACAACATACGCCAGCCAACCACTTGACCTTCGCAATCAACGTACTTACGCCGTTCGCTCAGGGGTGAACGGCTTGCTGGATGTTGCAAGACAGACCTACAAGGAAGCAATGACCGATGCACTGCAGCACATTACAGATCTGACCGAGGAGCACAACCTCCCCCTGCAGACCAAATTCGACAACGCTCGTCAGTTCTACCTTCGTCTGCGTGCTGAAGAGCTTGAACAGCGTGATCTTCCTGGAGTTTTCATCAACGTATTCCGAAAGAAAGACAACATTGAGTGTCAGACACTCGATCTCCTCAAACGCAACCAGAAGATTTCCGATGCTCACACCGAAGTGATCCTCATGAGCGACAAAGCTGTCCAAGCTCTCATTGCCGATGTGCGCCAACACATGGGCTCCCTCTTCCGCATATGCGAGGGAATCGCCATGCTGGACATGCTGGCTTCTTTCGCACACCTGGTAACGACTCAAGACTACGTCCGCCCGCAGCTCTCCGATACACTCGCCATCAAGGCCGGCCGGCATCCGATCCGCGAAAAGATACAAGAAGCCAAATACATCCCCAACGACGTCTACGCAACCCAGCAGAAACGCTTCCAGATCGTCACCGGCTGCAACATGAGCGGCAAAAGCACCTACATCCGCTCCGTGGCCCTGATGCAAGTAATGGCACAAGTGGGAAGTTTCGTCCCTGCCCAATATGCCTCCTTCCCGATCATCCGCCAGCTCTTCGCCCGTATCTCCCTCGACGACAACATCGAAGCAAACATCTCGACCTTCGCGGCCGAGATGCGCGAAGCAGCTTTCATCCTGCGCAACATCGACGGGCAAAGCATGGCGATCGTCGACGAACTGGGCCGCGGAACCAGCACGCGAGACGGGCTCGCAATCGCCCTCGCAATCGCCGAAGCGCTGATCGAAAGCCGCGCCCTCGTCTGGTTCGTAACGCACTTCCGCGACCTGGCACAAATCCTAGCCGAGCGCAATGGCGTCGTCAACCTCCACCTAGCAGTCGACAACACCGAAGAAGACAAGATGGAGATGCTCTACCGCGTATCGTCAGGCGCCGTGCAAGGCGAGCACTACGGCCTCAAGCTCGCGCGCGTGATGCCACTGCCTCCAGACGTGATCGAACACGCCGAGCTCGTGTCCGCTACCCTCGATCAGGCCATGCGCAAGAAGAAAAGCGACAGGGCGTCTCTGGGCATTGTCGTTGCTCGCAAGCGCAGGCTGCTGCTTAACTTGAAAGAGCACCTTACGCAAGCCAAGAACGGGTCGATGGACGATGGAGATCTCACGCAATGGCTCAAAGACTTGCAGCGGGAGTTTGTAGTCCGTATGTCGGCGTTGGAGGAGGAAGAGAGTGCTCTACGCCTGAGCCCAGATGGTGATGACGGTGGTAATGGCGACGATGGTGATGCCACATCGCAAGCCTAAGAGATGTTCCGCGCTATTGTTACCGCTGCTACAGGTACTAAGCACACGAAACAGTAAGTTGAATGACAGGGTCGGGGTGAGCAGAGCAGGGAAAAGAGCTAGCGTGCTGGAATCTTACCTTGTACACATGTTGCATAGCTTTGAGGGATCCACCGCGAAAACATGGGATCACATCGCCACGAAGCCAATGTGCTAAGTAAAAAGAAACCAAGTCGGGATAAAGCAGGTTTTCAGTACAATCAATATCACAATATCAAAAACGACTGGGAACGCATCAAAAGCCTGGGATAACATCTCTCTCCACCCCAATTCCTTCCCTTCTCCAATACCATTACCATTACCATTACCATCCCCTCCAATCCCCACCCATAAATTTTCAAAGGATATCTTCGCAGAATCATTCCTCGTCAGGTTTTGCCCCCGCCCGTCCCCTTTGCCCATTCCATCCGCCCACCCAAAGAATTATAGAAACAAAATCCAACAGTAGCAGACAATTACAAATCGGCCAGAGACAACACAGCCTAAACTTCCTCGTGGAACTTTGTCTCCCTAGCCGGGCTAGCACTCTTCGCCTGACCAGCAAAACTCGGCCTGGGAGCTAGACCCTCGTCAAAGTGATCGCGGGCTTCCTCAAACTGGTCGCTTTCCTCCTCATCACTGCGAACACCCTTGCGAGTTTTCTCGTTCGTGGTAGTTGGAGCGCCAAGTCCGAGTCCTTTGCCCTTCTCAGCCCTTGCCATACGGCCAGTACGGCCCTCGACCAAATCGTCTTCGACGAGGCCGGAAGAGGCTGATGACAGAGACGAGAGGTCGGCGGACTTTTTACGGCCGCGGGTAACGGCGGCAGCGGCATCGTCGTCTTCTTCGGCGGAGGCGCGGTAGCGGTCGAAGCTGGAAGGAGATGCGGCACGCGGGTCGGAGGATGTTGGCAAAACGGGAGAACCCTTGTCTGTTGTCGTGGTCTTGCCGCCAAATGAGCCTGGCTGGCGCTCATTGGGTTTGGAGGATCGGCGGTTGCGGAGCTTGGAGAAGAAGCCGCGGATGCGCTTGCCATCTTGTGCCTTCTCCTGCTCGATGTCCGGGTGGGATGAGGCGGTGCTCTGGCGCGGTGCGTCGACAGCGGCGGTGGTAGTACTCTCGGGTTGTGCGTTGGCAGGGGCCGTGGCGAGCTCGGCAGGTGCATCTACGGGAGACGAAACAACACGATCTGCGATGATCTCGGCGTCGTCGGTCAAAGGCAAATCACTGGTGGCGACGGTAGCCCCGTCGATGTCCATTGACTTGTTTGCCCTCGTAGAGGCATTTTCGGCTGGTTGATCAACCGGTTGGCTGCTGCGCACCGGAGAGACGGCAGCTGGCGGCTCGGTTTCTTCAGCGTCGGCCGTTTCCTCATTGCCGATCTTGGAAGCAGAGAGAATGTTGTTCTTCTGCTTCTTCTCCCTCTTCCTCGCGCGAGTATCCTCATCGTCGGACGAAGACTCGCTGCTGGTCTCGATGTTGGTAATATGGCGCTCGAGATCAGGCTTGGTCTTCAAAACAGAGGAGTCTTTGCTGTGGGTAGCAGAGATTGGCGCGCCCAAGACCTCTGCATCTGCGCTAGGTCTGTTGACATCGGACACCTCAGTGCTAACTCTAGTATCAGTGGAATCTTCGGCCGCCACAGGCGTATCGGCGGCAGCTGTGCCAGCAGTAGTGCCCGCAACGGCAGCATTGGCATCATCTTTGGTGACATTGCGGCTCTTTCTCTTGGAAGCGAGTCGTGACAACAGCGACTTTTTGTCAGGTTTGCCATCCATCTCGACTGACTTGCGCTTGTCTTCTTTCTCGGCCTTCTCAGCCGCTTTGCGTTCGTCCTTTTCTCTCTTGGCAACGGCCTTTTCTTCTTCTGTCATGCAGTCAGCAAACAAAACTCATTGACAAATAATATCGAGGCAGCACAGGGACTCACGCTTGATCTGCTTCTGTTCATCCTTCTCCTCTTTGTGCTTCTGTTTCTCGGTACGCTTCTGGCGCTCCTGCTCCTCCTTGTCTAGCCTCATCTCCTCATCCTTCGCGCGTTTCTTCTCTGCAGTATCGTTGATCTGGTCCAATGTGGGTTGAAGTCTGCTCTGAGCGATGGCTTCAATAGCAGCCTGGTCCATGAACTTGCCACCGCCGATGTGGGTCTTGCCGTGTTGCTGGCCACGCAACTCCGCATCCTTCTGTGCCTTCTCACGCGCCTTGGCCGCCCACTCGTCCATCTTTGCCTGCGAGATCTTGCCGGTACTTTGGAAGACTTGCTCATCCATGGTATCCATGGACCTGTGCACATTACGCTCTGCAGCAGCAAGTAGTGCCTTACGATCGGCATCCTTTTTCTTGGCATCAACATCAGCAGTAGCGTTGTTCAGTTGGGCCATCTGGCGACGCACGCGACGAGCGCGCTCATCATCGGAAGAGTCGTCGTCATCATCGGGCTGATCGCTGGCAGCACGCTGGCGAGGGCGACCACGCATAGACAAGCGGTTACGATGAGGCTCAGCGTCGTAGCCATAGTGCTCCCTGTACTTCGTGTGTTCAAGATCCTTGTCCATCTTGGCAAGTCGCTCTTGAGCCAGCTTTTGCGCAGCGTCCTGGAGATGGATGTAGCGCAAAGCCTCCTGTTTGAGATCTGGCTGGGATTGCGAGACAGGAGCGCGTTTCTGGGCTGCTGTCGCGCCAGCAGTGCCCGAAGGATCGGAGCCGAGAACAGCACGATTCTGATAATCGTACATCTGCTTGGCCATAGATACAGCAGAGGCGCGAAGAGCAGCCTTCTGTCTTTGTTCCTCCAGCTCAATCTCAACTGGAGGACGTTCGCCCCACATATCCGGCGCAACGTTCTTACCGATGTTCTGGATGCGAGCAGCTTGCATGGCCGGGTCGCTGTACTGAGGCTCTGGCGACTTGACTGATGGCTGAGGCGACCTCATCGAACTACGGCCCGAGACAGCGGTTGCTGCGCTGAGAGCGTTACGAGCAGAGTTCGATTGGTCCGGGTAAAGATCAGGTGTCACAGGCGGCGCTGCCGCTCCGCGCTGGCGGGTGTCTCTTTGCGACTTGGTGGCAGCCAAAAGGGCATTACTCTTGCCCTGCGCAGTGTATCCGCGATCGAGCTGAGGGCTCAACGTCTTGTTGCCCATGGCTAGAGCAGCAGCAGAGTTGCCATCCTTGCTCGCAGTCGGCTGCCACAGGTTGAGGTCCGAGCCCTTCTTGTGAGCGAGTAAAGCTGCTCGGGAGCCTGCGGCGCTGTTGCCATCGGGCCTGACAATCTCTCTACCCTTGTAATCTTTGGCCAGCACGGCGGCTGCACCGGCAGCGCTCGTCGAGCTTCCTACACTTGGGAAGCTGGGCAGCTCATGAGGTTTGGCGTACTTGAGCGATGCAGCGGCGCCTGTATGGTGGGTCAGTGGGGTTGCGACAAGGTCTAGACAGGGTTCATGGTCGTGGCCTACTTTTGGACGAGAGCTTCCCGTCGCTGTCGAGAACGTCCTCTCTCGGGTTCGCGACGCGTTCGCTCTTGGTCTGAGGGTTCGTGACATACAGCGCGGCGGTCGAAGCGGCTGCGGACAGCTGGTTTTGCTTGTCATGAGCGGAAGGATCCGGGCAGTGGTGCATGTCGGCAGCGCCGGAGGCCTTGTTGGAGGCCATTGTTGCTATGAGCTCCCAAGACCGGCGGGAGAGAGTAGTCGGGATGCGGCTGGAGCGCAGGAAACGAGGCGACCGCAGTACAGTATTAATGGAGGAAGTATAGGAAGTATGCGGTAACTGGAATTCCCGAGTGCTAGCTGGAGGAAGAGGAGTCGAGGGCGATCTTGGTGGCAGCACAGACTGCGGCTATGCAGGCTAACAGCATATGCTTTCCGATGATGTCGTTCCATTCTGTTTGGTGCAACGCTACGCGCTACGTCATCCGATCGGTCCAATTTCACTTTGGATAAAGCTTAATTAGGCGTCACATGACATGGTTTGGCTTTGTACGATTCAACGAGACATTTGTGTTGATGGCGATATTTCGACAGCCTGGCACTGGTACAGTACAATAGTATGCTCCGTTCCTGGACAAACATGCAAGCGCTGGAAGATTTCAGTGACCTCGAACAAGCCATTTCGCCTCGACCTCTTTGCGTCCCTTGATCTGCACCTCGAAAATGATCGACAGCAAGGTTGGCACAGTCTGTAACTGTTTCCTGCAGTTCCTTGTTTGTGACAAAGTCCCATCGTGCTGTTCCACCACCATGCATAATCTTGACATGCAGTTGTCGCGTATAAGCTTCTCTTCTCATTGTTAGCTCAAATTGGCAGGCACCATCAACAAACCCAATAGCAATAGTGGTTGTACCTTTCTACAGAGACAGCACAAGAAACATACACTCCATCGAACGATTGATCCGAGCACACGTCAAGAGGATAAAACAACCAGTAAGACGACCCATCCAGCTCTGATATATTCGGCCATATCAGCCCCCACCAGCCAGAAGCCGAACAGCGTATTCAACGACAACAACGAACAACGTCAACTCAACATCCAAACATGGCATCACCGACACCAACCATCACCAACTTCCGCGACGTAGCCCAAATAACAACCCCCTCCAACAACTCCTCAGAACCCCATCAACCAACCCTCAACCCAAACTTGTTTTACCGCTCTGCCCTCCCCTCAACAGCTTCCCCCGAAACCCGCGCCAACCTCTCAAACACCTACCACATAGAAACAATCCTCGACCTCCGCACCGACACCGAGATAGCAGAGCAAGAAAAGGAGCAGCCAGAAGTCTCGCAGCCACCCTCCTCAGACAATGACACGCAGCCACAACCAAAAACAACCCGCATCTCCCTCAACGGTCCCTCCTACTCCCTCGCCCTGATAAAACAACTTCCCTACCACCTCACCCTCAAACTAGCCCTCCTCTACACAATCCCCTCCTACCGGACTTCTGCAATCGCCATCCTAGGCAAGAATGTAATGACCGCCCGCGGCCTCTCCGGTCTAGCGATAGATACCCTGACGCACTCGACCGCGGAGATAAATCAGATATTCACCACCGTCCTAGCCGAGCCCAACAACTACCCCATTCTAGTGCACTGCACGCAGGGCAAAGATCGGACGGGGCTAGTTGTGCTGTTGGTTTGTCTTCTTTGTGGGCTTGAAGTGGAGGGGGTTGAGGGGGATTATATGCGGAGTCATGTTGAGTTGGAGCCTGAGAGAGAGGAGAGAGTCAAGGAAATCGCGAAGATCGGACTTCCGCCTTCGTTTGCGGGATGTGAGGAAGGATGGGTTG